>SDBT01004986.1_pt1 | contig 22408 bp, 19 predicted proteins | sample 2277101 | NCBI WGS metagenome assembly SDBT01 (sample SAMN10404973, study PRJNA504765) | marine sediment metagenome | isolation source: marine sediment core GS10_PC15, 103 cmbsf | place: Arctic Ocean: Southern Knipovich Ridge | collected 2010 | reverse complement strand
TTGGAAACAATTTTGAACAGTTCTTCACGCAGTGGATCAGCATTAAGTGAATTCAACCTGTTGGTCTTGTGGAATGAAATTTTATAAATCCCATTCTCAATTTTTAACTTCAGCATTGTGCGGTTGGTTGAAAATTATGGCGGTTAAATTAGAAATGATTTTAAGAAACCGCACAGAAGTTGCTTTAGAACTTTTCAACAAAAAATGGTTAATATTTTTACATGAGCCTAATCTTTAACCGGCCCTAATAAAAGATTGAGTTCCTTGAGCTGTTCATCGGAAATACCTGATGGGGTATCAATCATCATATCCCGGCCGGAGTTGTTCTTCGGGAAAGCAATGACATCCCGGATGGAGTCCAATCCTGCAAAAAGAGCCACCCAGCGGTCAAATCCAAAGGCTATGCCTCCGTGTGGCGGAGCACCATAACGGAAGGCGCTCATCAGGAAGCCAAATTTCTCCACGGCATCCTCATCGGTAAAACCAAGATTTTTGAACATCAGCTTTTGCAATTTCTCATCATGGATCCTTATGGACCCGCCCCCTATTTCTACTCCATTGATTACCAGATCATAAGCATTTGCACGCACCTTGCCTGGTTCCGTGTCAAAAAGCTCCAGGTCTTCCATTTTAGGTGAGGTAAATGGATGGTGCATGGCATGAAAGCGTCCGGATTCCTCATTCCATTCCAGTAATGGAAAATCAACCACCCATAGCGGACGGTATGTATTTTTGTCCCTCAGGTTCAACCGGGTTCCCAACTCAAGCCTTAATTCAGACAGTGCTTTCAAAGTGGATGATTGTTCTCCCGCAAGGATCAGTATCAGGTCGCCTGGTTTGGCCTGAAACTGGTCTGCGAGTGACTTCAATTCTTCTGCACTGAAGAACTTATCTACGGTTGATTTGAAAGTCCCGTCTTCATTGCATTTTATATAGATCAATCCTTTGGCTCCTATCTGGGGACGTTTTACAAAGTCCGTCAATACGTCCAATTCCTTCCTGGAATATTCCGCGCAACCCTGTGCACAGATCCCGCCTATGAATTCTGCACTGTCAAATACCTGGAATTCATTACCCTGGACCAATGATGTAAGTTCTTTGATCTTCATTCCAAATCTCAGGTCAGGCTTATCCGTCCCATATTCAGCGATGGCGGTGTCATATGGCATCTTTTCGAAAGCCCCTTCGATCTCCACATCCAGGACCTCCCTGAACAGATGCTTTGCAAGTCCTTCAAAAGCATCCAACACATCATCCCGGTCGACGAAAGACATTTCGCAGTCGATCTGGGTAAATTCCGGCTGCCGGTCAGCTCTCAGGTCTTCATCCCTGAAACACTTGACAATCTGAAAATAACGGTCATAGCCGGCCACCATGAGAAGCTGTTTAAAAGTCTGGGGAGACTGGGGTAATGCATAGAACTGACCCAGGTTCATCCTGGAAGGTACGACGAAGTCCCTCGCCCCCTCTGGTGTGGTCTTGATCAAAAATGGTGTCTCCACTTCGAAAAAACCCTGGGAATCCAGGTACCTTCTTACTTCCTGTGCCATCCTGTGCCGCAATTCCATGTTCTTCCTGATCGTGGGTCTCCGGAGGTCAAGATACCTGTATTTCATCCTGAGATCATCACCCCCGTCTGTCTCATTTTCTATGGTAAAAGGAGGTACCTCTGCAGGATTCAGGATCCGTAATGTTTCGATGACAATCTCAATATCACCGGTAGGCAATTTGGGATTCTTGTTACTGCGCTCAGTCACCTTACCGGTGACCTGGATAACAAACTCCCTCCCCAGTTTCCTTGCTTCCAGGCAGAGGTCACGGTTCTCTTCCATATTGAAAACGAGCTGGGTAATGCCGTACCGGTCCCTCAGGTCGACAAAGGTCATCCCTCCCAGATCCCGTGAACGCTGGACCCATCCGGCCAGGCTTACGTTTTTATTCAGTTGCTCAAGGTTTAATTCCCCACAGGTGTGTGTTCTGTACATAATGTGTTTTATTGATCAGGTTTTCTTATTACTTTGCGAAAATAACAAGAAAAGGGAATAATTCATGATGTATCCTCTCTTCTCTGATGAGTATTTTATGAATGAGGCCATGAAAGAGGCATACAGGGCACTCGAGAAAAAGGAAATCCCTGTCGGAGCAGTCATCGTTGCCGAGCAACGGATCATTGCCCGGGCACATAACCAGACCGAAGCATTGTCAGATGTAACGGCACATGCTGAAATGCTGGCAATCACGGCTGCCGCCAACACACTGGGGACAAAATACCTGAACCAATGCACCCTGTTTGTTACCCTGGAACCATGTGTCATGTGTGCTTCCGCCTCTGCATGGGCACAAATTGATCGGATCGTTTACGGGGCAGCTGATCCTAAGGCAGGTTACAGCCGGATCATACAGGATATCATACATCCTAAAACGACAGTGAAGGCCGGTGTCCTGGGTGAGGCTTGTGGGGAGCTGATGAGTAACTTTTTCCGGGACAAAAGACAGGCCTAAATTTCACGGAAAACAAATCCCACTGATTTAAGATCATCCCAGAAGCGAGGATAGGATTTATGGACCACCCCTGGATCTTCAATGATCAGTCCGGGAATCTTCATGGCTGCAGGCGCAAATGCCATGGCCATCCTGTGATCCTGGTAGGTCAGGATGCAAGGACCGCTTTCATTTCCCACCTTGTTTTTGCCATCCCATCGAATCCAGCTTCCATTTTGATCCACTTCCAGTAGTATCCCCAGCCTGCCCATTTCCTGACAGAGGGCAAGTACCCTGTCTGTTTCTTTGATCTTCAGGGTCATGGTACCGCTGAACTGAAAGGGAATGTCAAGCAATCCGCAGAGTACAACCATGGTCTGGACCAGGTCCGGGTTTTCACGAAAATCAAAGCTGAGTTCACGAATTGTCCTTTCTGTTCTTTTCAGTCTGATCCCTCCGGAAAAGTACTCGGTCTGCACACCAAAGCCAGCGAATAGTTCCGGCAGTACGGCATCTCCCTGGTAACTCTCTGCAAAAAGTCCTTCTATTTCCAGCTCAACCCTTTCAGCAAATGCCGCCATTGCATACCAGTAACTGGCTGCACTCCAGTCTGCCTCCACCAATATATCCCTGCCATTTATTTCATGATATGGAATTTGTATGGTGGTCCCGGAAAATACTACAGGAATACCAAGTTCCAGCATAATATCCCTGGTAAGCCTGACATAAGAAGAGGACACCATTTCTTTTTGAAGACGGATCTTCAGGCCTTTGGGAAGGACCGGTCCTATCATCATCAAAGCACTGATATATTGGCTGCTGATACTACTGTCAATGACTATTTCCCCACCCTCAAGTGACTTTCCCTGAATAGAGAGAGGAGGATACCCCTCCTTCCCGGCATAGGAGATGGCTGCATCCAGGCTGTTCAAGGCATCCACCAGTTCTTTGATGGGCCTGTTTTGCATACGTTCAGAACCGGTAAGGATATGGTTTCCTTCCCGGATACTCAAGAAGGCGGTCAGGAAACGCATGGCTGTACCGGCATGCCCGATATCTATCACTTCCGATGGCATATCCAGGGCACGCAGCATAACCTGTGTATCATCACTTTCTGAGAGATTTCTTATGGTACCCTGCTTTTCGGCCAGTGCGTTGAGTATCAACAGACGGTTACTGATACTTTTTGATGCGGGAAGCCTCACTCTTCCAATCAGGCTCAAATGATCCTTTTCCAACCGATACCGCATGTTGTATAATATATATAATTGCCCGCTTAAAAGTAGGAATTTTATCCAGAATTGATCTTTGTCATGGATTTTATTGTTCCCAGGTCTTTTCTTTGCTTATAATAATTAATGAACAGTGTATCAACAGGGTCGATTATTTTACCAGATAGCCATGATCTCATTCAGCAGTACGGAAATTGCCTTTAAGATCAAATCAAACAGGGAACTCAGGAGGGCTTATATTTTATTCAAGGCCATATCCAACAGGACACTTGTGAAAGTGGGAGGGTTCTTTTCAAAACTTGCCATAAATATTCATTTGCCTATCAGCTGGATTGTAAAACCAACCATATACAGTCATTTTTGTGGAGGAGAAACCATAGGGGATTGTATACCCACCATCCGGAAATTGTCCGGGTACAATGTTAAATCAGTGCTTGATTACTCTGTAGAAGGCGGAGAGAATCCCGGGCAGATTCAAGCCGCCATGGAGGAAACATTACGAACAGTTATCAACGCAAAAGGAAATAAGGATATCCCTTTTGCCGTTTTCAAACCAACTGCATTCATTGTCAGTGAGGTCCTGAAAAAAAGGAGTTCAGGTGACTCCCTGACTACCGACGGACAGGAAGAAGCAGATTTTTTCCGACAGCGCGTGGAGAAGCTTTGCCGAAAGGCATTTGATAATGATGTAAGGATCATGATTGATGCCGAGGACGTTTGTTACCAGCATCATATTGATGAGGTGGTCATGGACATGATGGAAAAATATAATAAGGAGAGGGCTATTGTTTTCAACACTTACCAGATGTACAGGTGGGACCGTATGGATGTATTCCGGGAAGACCTTAAAAGAGCCAGAGAAAAAGACTTTTACCTCGGCATTAAGTTTGTGCGCGGAGCATATATGGAGAGGGAAAGGAAAAGAGCCGAGGAAGGAGGATATCCTTCTCCCATCCATCCGGATAAGGAGAGTACCGACAGGGATTATGATGCTGCACTTAAATTTGCTGTTGAGAATATTGACAGGGTGACTATTTTCAACGGCACACACAACGAGAATAGCAGTATGTATCTCACACAGTTGATGGAACAAAATTATATTCGCACAGATGATGACCGATGCTGGTTTTCTCAGTTATATGGGATGAGTGACCACATCAGTTTCAATCTTGCCCACCTGGGTTACAATGTGGCAAAATACCTTCCATACGGACCTGTCCGGCATGTATTGCCCTACCTTATCAGGAGGACCGAGGAGAATACCTCAATGGCCGGACAAACCAGCCGGGAACTCTCCTCGATCTTGGAAGAACGCAAACGCAGAAGAAACAAACCATAACATTATATGACTATCGAAAACCAAAAAACCGTTATCAGGATCTTCCTGAGGAAAATGCTCATTGCCATCATTACTGTTGTGATAATAGTTACCATACTGGCAACTGACTGGTTTAAACCCGAACTGCTGGGGATTACCCAGTATCAGTGGATCATACTGGTGGCAGCGATCTATATCCTGCTGGTAGGCGGTTCCTGGCTAAGGGGACTGAATTACTTCTATTTCAATGACAAAGGTGATAAACTCATCATAAGGTATTATCCAATACGCCCCCTTGGCCGGAAAAAAAGAGCCGTGCAAATACCCAAAACCGCCCTGGCAAAGTACGAGATAATCAAAACTAACCTGGGACTGAAAAAAGTACTGATCCTGCATCAGCATGTAAAGAAAAACGTGGCCAAATATCCCTCTATCGGGGTCACTTCACTTACCAGGGATGAATTATCCCGGCTTGAGCATCAACTGTCTTTATATGTCCGCAGTTGACCGGGCTTATCCATCTGTACAATAGACATCCCCGGGCAGGCATTTGATCAATCCGGCAAGCTCCAAATTAAGCAGGACCCCTGAAATCCTGCTGAGTGGGATACTGCATTTCAGGCTTATCCTGTCTAATGATACATGGCCTTCAGACCTGAGGATCTCTATGATTTGTTTTTCCTTATCCGAAAGCCCATGGAATAATTTCTCCGGTTTTTCCATTTCAACCGGTTGGTCAGTATCCCATCCCATCAGGTAAGCCACATCCCCGGCTCCTTCAATCAGGGCAGCTTTATGTGTTTTTATCAACTGGTTGCAACCGGCCGAGGCCGGATCACCCACCCTGCCTGGAAAAGTAAAAACATCCCGGTGGTAAGAATTGGCAATATCAGCCGTGATCAGGGCTCCCCCCTTATTGCCTGACTGTACCACTATGGTAACGTCTGACAGACCGGCGATAATACGGTTGCGCCTGATGAAATTATTTCTTTCCGGTTTTTGATCACTTGCAAAATCAGTTAACAGGGCACCCTGCCTGGTGATCTTTGCGGCTACCTGGCGATGCAGTGCAGGATACATGTATTTGAGTCCATGTCCAAGTACGGCAACCGTATCCAGCCCGTTTTCCATGGCAGATTTATGGGCACAATGATCAATCCCGTATGCCAGTCCGCTCACAATAACCATTTCCCGGTTCATGGAGGCCAGGTCCCTTACCAGGCATTTGCACATATCCATACCATATGACCCGGGACGCCTGGTCCCAACTATACTGATCATACTGCTTCCATTCAGGTTTACCTTACCCAGCATATATAACAACATAGGAGCATCATGACAGTCCAGAAGCCTCTCCGGGTATGCATTCTCCCCATAGAGCAGACATGTTATCCTCCTTTTATTGATGAATTCAAGCTCCCGCCTTGCCTGGTCAAGGATCGCTGTGTTGCGGATCCTGTCGGCCAGCAGATCACCCACACCGGGTATACCCAGCAGTGTTTTTTTCGGGACTGAAAACACAGCTTCTGCACATCCGGTATAGGCCAGGATTTTTCTCGCCGTTATGCCCCCGATTCCCGGGATCATGCCAAGGGCAATTCTGTAAACATCAGGTTCCTCCATGATACATCTCTGTTTGTCTTTCATGTTGAAAGACTGAAAATATCAGCTACGCTAAATCGTCACTGATAATTTGTAAGAAAAAGAATTCAGATACTTAAAAATTATAATCAGAGAATGGGTTATTCGTTTGAATTGATTTTTTTTTAATCTTTGTGGATATCTAACCAAAAAAAATTAGCATGCATCCCAGCGGAGAACAATTCATGTCTTTAATCAAGGCGAAAAATCCTGCCCAACCTGAATTTCACCAGGCAGTTCATGAAGTAGCAGAATCATTGATCCCATTTATTGAGGAAAATCCTAAATACAAACATGCCAAGATCCTCGAACGGATTACCGAACCTGAGCGGGTTCTGATCTTCCGCGTTCCCTGGCTGGATGATGTTGGGGAAGTCCAGATAAACAGAGGATTCAGGATCGAAATGAGTTCAGCCATCGGACCCTATAAAGGAGGCTTAAGGTTCCATCCTACCGTTAATCTTGGTATCCTGAAATTCCTGGCCTTCGAACAGGTTTTTAAAAATAGCCTGACCACGCTTCCCATGGGAGGTGGTAAGGGTGGATCCGATTTCGATCCAAAAGGAAAATCAGATAATGAAGTCATGCGTTTCTGCCAGAGTTTCATGACCGAATTATGCAGGCATATCGGTCCCAACACCGATGTTCCCGCCGGTGACATTGGCGTTGGCGGTCGTGAGATCGGTTTCCTGTATGGGCAATATAAAAGGATCCGAAACGAATTTACCGGTGTACTTACCGGAAAGGGTATTGAGTGGGGAGGCAGCCTCATCAGGCCTGAGGCCACTGGATACGGAGCTGTCTATTTTGCTGAAGAGATGATGCAAACCAAGGGAGAATCACTGAAGGGAAAAACATGCATTGTATCAGGTTCAGGAAATGTGGCACAGTTCACTACCGAAAAAATAAACCAGCTGGGCGGCAGGGTTGTTACCCTCTCAGACTCGGCAGGATTCATTCATGATCCAGAAGGGATAGATGCTGAAAAACTTACCTATGTAATGGATTTGAAGAACATCCGTCGTGGCAGGATAATGGAATATGCCGAAAAGTATGAATGCCAGTATCATGAAGGAGAACGCCCCTGGAGCATCAAAGGGGAGGCTGCCTTCCCGAGCGCAACCGAAAATGAGATCAATGAAGAGGATGCCAAAAAGCTTGTCAGCAATGGCTGTATGGTTATTTCAGAAGGTGCCAATATGCCATCCACACCGGAAGCAATAGCCGTATATGAACAACATAAGATCCTTTACGGTCCGGGTAAAGCCGCGAATGCAGGAGGTGTGGCTGTATCAGGACTGGAAATGACCCAAAACTCAATGAGACTCCCATGGACCCGTGAGGAAGTTGACAGCCGGCTTCACACGATAATGAAAAGCATCCACGAGACATGTGTCAAATACGGTACCGAGAAAGATGGTTACGTAAATTACGTGAAGGGAGCAAACATCGGGGGATTCGTGAAAGTAGCGGATGCCATGCTTGCACAGGGAGTAGTTTAACCAGAGAGAAATAACCTCCGCTATCTGCACAGATCCACTGAAATTATTGGAGTATAGGTTAGGGATTGTATTGATATTTGATCACATAAGGAATCTATATTTTATGCTTGCATAAAATTCAATGACGTTGTGATTAAATATCAGTGTAAAGGCTAAATCTTTAATACTGCGAATGATTTTTTGTTAAGTTTGTAAGGCTAGATTCCGGTGATACTAATCGATACACATACACATCTTTTTCTGCCTGAATTCAAAGAAGACCATTCCAGGGTAGTTTCTGATGCTGTGGAAAAGGGCGTCGGAAAAATGCTACTTCCCAATGTAGATGATACTACTATAGATTCCATGTTATCACTTGCCGATGAATACCCCGGGTATTGCCTGCCCATGATTGGCCTTCACCCGACGTCAGTCGATGAATTTTTCAAACAAAAGCTTGACTCGGTAAGAGAAAAACTGGGGACAAGAAAATTCTGGGGGATTGGAGAAACAGGAATAGACCTGTACTGGAATGATACTTATCTCACGCAACAAGTGGAGGCCTTCATATTGCAGATCGACCTGGCAAAAGAATCTCATTTACCCCTTATCATTCATGCCAGAAATTCATTCCGGGAAATTTTTGAGGTAATGGATCAGGAAAATGATGATTCCCTGCAGGGAGTCTTTCATGCTTTTACCGGAAATGCCAAACAGGCATGCAAGATCATAGACTATGGTTTTAAAATTGGAATAGGGGGCATTGTTACATTTAAAAACGCCGGACTCGACAGGATTGCAAAGGATATTGCACTGGAACATATTGTTCTGGAAACTGATGCCCCGTACCTTGCACCCGTTCCTAAAAGGGGTAAAAGAAATGAACCTGCATATTTGATATATACTGCTGAAAGAATGGCTGAGATCCATGGGCAGCCCCTCGATGTCATCGCGGATATAACCACCCGGAATGCAGCAGCATTATTTAATATTAAGATCTGATCGATGAAGCAAAAATCCTTAATGATCATTTATACAGGAGGTACCATTGGAATGATAAATCAACCTGGTTCTCGTTCTCTTACGCCCTTTGATTTTGAACAGATCCTCAGGCATGTACCGGAAATTGAAAAATTCGGGTTTAAGTTTACTCCCGTCACCATCCACCCGGTAGTTGATTCTTCCAATATCAAACCCGGTACCTGGATAAGGATAGCAGAAATAATTGAGGAAGGATATGACAGCGTTGATGGCTTCATCATCCTGCATGGCACGGATACTATGGCATTCTCGGCATCAGCCCTCAGCTTTATGCTGCAAGATCTGAACAAACCTGTGATCTTTACCGGTTCCCAGTTACCCGTCAGCACCCTGCGAACAGATGCCAGGGAAAATTTGATCTCAAGCATCGAGATCGCCGCGGCCGAAAAAGACGGAGCCCCATTGGTACCTGAAGTATGTATTTATTTTGAATTCAAACTGTTGCGCGGAAATAGGACCACCAAGCAGAATTCGGAGGATTTCAATGCATTTTTCTCCCCCAACTACCCCGCATTGGCCGAGTCCGGTGTCCATTTAAGGTTTTATCCTGAACACCTCCTGAGAAAACCTGGACATACAAACTTGCAGATACATAAACAGCTGGACACGAATATTGCCATACTAAAAATTTTCCCGGGCATTACAGAAAGCGTGGTTAGGGCACTGCTCGGCAGTCCAGGTTTAAAAGCCGTTATCCTGGAATCATTCGGCGCTGGTAACGCCCCTACAGATCCATGGTTCTACAACCTGATAAAGGATGCAACTGACAGGGGCATTATCTTCCTTAATATTACCCAGTGCACTCAGGGCAGGGTGGAAATGGGTCGGTATGAAACCAGTGAACACCTGTTGCGAGCCGGAGTTATAAGCGGGTATGATATAACACCTGAAGCCGCAGTCACAAAACTAATGTTTCTCCTTGGCAAGGGGCTGGCAGCAAAGGAACTTAAACTACTTTTAAATAAACCAATTAAGGGTGAAATTACTATTTCTTAAATTGTATGTATTTATTTTTTTGTAATTTGCGCCCTCGATTTTAAGCTTGGAGAGGTGGCCGAGCGGTTTAAGGCGCACGCCTGGAAAGCGTGTATACTACATGGAGTGGTATCGAGGGTTCGAATCCCTCTCTCTCCGCAGAACCGCCCAGGTGTGAAATTGTGAGTTTGGATGTGCGCTGGTGAGCTAGGTGAGGTGCTGAGTAACAAATTATAAGGAAGTTTTTACGTATTATTGTATTATTATAATCAAGAATCATTATTTTCGTTAAACTTATAACAAATCTAAAAAACAGATCATGAAAAAGTTATTTGCGCTAATAGCTGTAACCGGGATGCTCTTTATGCTTGCATCCAATGTTGTTTATGCCCAAGAGCCTGAAGCAGAACAAGCAGCCCCCGAAACGGAAGTTGCTCCTGTGACAGACATGGAATCCAGTACAGCTGAACAAGCTGCAGAACCTGAAATGACGCTACACAAGCAGGTAAAGAGACTCTTTATCGAAGGTGGTGCCACTTTTATGGGCTTTGTGTTGCTGACACTCATTTTTGGCCTTGCCCTGGCAATCGAAAGGATCATTTATCTGAATCTTGCTACCACCAACACGGACAAACTACTCACGAAAATTGAAGATGCGCTTGCATCAGGAGGTGTGGATGCTGCCAAGGAAGTCTGCCGCAATACCCGGGGACCGGTGGCAAGTATCTTTTACCAGGGACTTGACCGGGCAGATGAGGGAATAGAAATAGCTGAAAAGGCTGTGATTTCTTACGGTAGTGTTCAGATGGGCCTGCTTGAAAAGAACCTGTCCTGGATCCAGCTATTTATTTCTATTGCTCCTATGTTAGGTTTCATGGGTACGGTTATTGGTATGATCGCTGCTTTTGACTCCATCCAGATTGCTGGTGATGTTTCACCTCAGCTTGTTGCCAGTGGTATTAAGGTGGCCCTTATCACCACAGTATCCGGTCTGGTCGTTGCCATTATCCTCCAGGTATTCTATAATTACATCGTTTCAAAGATCGACGGCATCGTGAACAAAATGGAAGATTCTTCTATTTCATTAATCGATCTGCTGGTTCATCATAACCTTAAAAAATAAGCAAAATGAAATTTGCTAATATTGCAAAATATCTTCTATGGGCATTGATGGGAATTTCATTGGTGCTTGTAGCTATATTCTTCTTCGGCGGATTTGTTGAAGGGACGGAAGGAACTAATGTAGCAGAACCCGTTATTACGGAGGTGATTTTGAGATGGGCATATGTTTTATTCTTGATAGCAGGCTTTTTTGCACTGGTATTTCCTCTTATTTTTATTGCCGGAAACCTCAAGAGTGCAAAAAGACTCGGTATAGTGATCCTTATAGGAGCCGTATTGATTTTTATCTCAAACAGGCTGGCATCAGGTGAACTATTGAATCTTATTCAGTATACAGGCCCCGATAATGTTTCTGGAACCCTGAAAACCGTGGGCACATTCCTGATTTTTACGTATATACTTGGAGTTGTGGCCATTCTTTCAATACTTTATTCAGCGATCTCAAATCTGTTTAAATAAATATATACCGGGGTACTTTCATCTACCCGGATTACGTTTTATTATTGGACTTTAAAAATACTACTCATGGCTAGAAGAGGAATACCGGAAATCAACGCCGGATCAATGGCTGACATTGCTTTCCTTCTGTTGATCTTTTTTCTTGTTGCCACCACGATGGATATTGATACCGGAATATCCCGGTTATTGCCTCCCATGCCTGAAGAAGAACTGGATGATGACCAGGAGATCAGGGAAAGGAATGTATTCGTTGTGCTGATCAACAGGGATGATGATCTTTTTGTGGAAGACGGATTCTACGACGTCAGTCAGCTGAAAGAAATGACAAAGAAGTTCTTTCTTAACCCTAACGATGAAGATAATCTTTCAGAAAAGCGTGAACTCACTACCGATTATTTTGGAACCATGATGGTCTCCAAGGGGGTCATATCGCTTAGAAATGATATCGGTACATCCTACGGGAAATATATAGCAGTGCAGAACGAACTGGCTGCTGCGGTGAATGAGCTAAGGGATGAGCTTTGTATGCAGCGGTTTGGTAGAAGATATAATAACCTGGATCCGCTTAACGAGCTGGAGGCAGACCTGATCGCTGACGCGAAAAAGGTATTTCCCATGGCTATTTCTGAAGCAGAACCTAAATCAGTTGGAGGAAATTAATATGTCAAAATTTAAAAAAGCTGGCACAAAAGGGCTTCCGTCGATAAATACTGCTTCCTTGCCCGATATCGTATTCATGTTGCTGTTTTTCTTTATGGTAACCACAGTGATGCGCGAAACAAACCTTAAGGTTACGGTTATCATTCCGGAAGCTACAGAGGTTAAAAAACTCGAGAAGAAATCCCTGGTCAGCTTTATCTATATTGGCAAACCACACAGTAATCTTCAAAAAACATTCGGTTCTGAACCCCGCATCCAGTTGAATGATGCTTTTGCCACACTCGGAGACATTCGAGATTTTGTCACCAGTGAGAGGGAACAGATGAACGAAAACGACCAGAAGCAGATGACCGTCTCTTTGAAAATTGACCAGAGTACCAGAATGGGTATTGTTACTGATGTTAAACTAGAGCTGCGTAAATCAAGTGCACTGAAGATCAATTACTCATCCAGGAAGAAGATAGATGAAGCACTCTTAAGGTAAACTGTCAAATGATCTATATTGACAAAGGGAGCATCGGATGGTGCTCCTTTTTTTTTGGAGAAGATCTGTGTATGTTTAATATGTAATATAAATCACCGGGGGTTGATGATCTAGATCACCACTTTCATATTCTTACCAAAGCAAAAGTCTGGTATTTTTGAAACAGTTATTAAACTGATCTGGCCAGTATAACTGGCAAGTGGTTTTTTAATGGTAGTGGTTTTGACAAAGTGGTTTTCATTTCCAAAAAAACCTGGCAGGTTAAGGGTTCCTGCCAGGTTTTATCATTTATAGCCAGGTAGATCTATTGGATCAAATGGCTGTTCCTCCCTTTTCTCCTGTTCTGATCCTGATACAATCTTCCAATGGAGTGATAAATATTTTACCATCCCCAAGTTCTCCGGTATCATTTGTGCGGGCACTATTGATAATAGTATCAACTGTGATATCTACAAAATCATCATTGACTGCAATTTCAAGTCGGATCTTGGGTATCAAGCTCGGAACAACCACTTGCCCACGATAGATTTCTTCCCTTGTTTGTTGTCCATGTCCGGACACACGGCTTACGGTGATCCGGGTGATTTCGGCTTTGATCAGCGCCTCCCTGACCTGGTCAAGCTTATTTTCTCGTATGATGGCAGTTATTAATTTCATTTTTTCTAAGTTTTAAATTTTTAATACTACCCAGCATTGACCATCCCATAACCATGTTCTCCATGTATGGAGAAGTCAAGTCCCTGCATCTCCTGGGCATTACTGGTTCGTAGGCCGATCACTTTATTCACCAGGAACAGTATAATCAGTGTACCTACAGCAGCATATACAACAGCCACAAGAACCGCTGCAACCTGAACTCCCAGCTGCTGCATGACACTCCATGTCCCTCCGGCTGCCAGGGCAGCCTCATCCATCCAACTCTGGCGAATGAAAAACGTGAGAGAGATGGCTCCGACGATACCACCAACACCATGAATGCCGAAAGCATCCAGGCTGTCATCGTATCCCAACCGGTTTTTCATCATAATTGCCATGTAGCAGAATATGGATGCTAACACTCCAAGAATCAGTGCTCCATATGGATGAACCACTCCGGCGGCAGGTGTTACAGCAACCAGCCCGGCCAATATACCACTGGCAAAACCGAGTGCGGTGGCTTTGCCCTGATGAAATCCTTCTATTATGATCCAGGTGATGGCTCCTGCAGCAGCTGCAGCCTGCGTAGCTGTGAGGGCCTGGGCTGTACTTAGACCACTGGAAACACTGCTTCCTGCATTGAATCCAAACCAGCCTACCCACAATAAACCGGCACCCATCATGGTCATGGTCATATTGCTGGGTGACATGACTGTCTTCGGATAACCCTTTCTCCCGCCCAGATAGAGCACAGCAACCAAACCACTGATACCGGCAGAAATATGAACTACAGTTCCACCTGCAAAATCAATGGCACCATTGGCACCCAGGTTGAACAGGAATCCGTCCTCAGCCCATACCCAGTGACAAAGAGGATTATAAACCAGTAATCCCCAGATAGCAATAAATGCAACATATCCTTTGAAAGTAACACGTTCGGCAAATGCACCCGCAATGAGTGCTGGAGTAATCATGGCAAACTTACCCTGGAACATTGAAAAAACATACTCAGGGACACCTTCATCCATAATGGTTTCGTCAATTCCTTTCAGGAAGAAATAATCCGAATTCCAGCCAAACCAGCCACCAAGTATGTTGGATCCAAAACTCATGGCGTAACCAACGGCAACCCATAAGACGGCCATAACACCCATGGCGGCAAAACTATGCATCATTGTACCCAGCACATTTTTCGTGCGTACTAGTCCGCCATAAAACATGGCCAGTCCGGGTATCATCAATAGAACCAGGGCCGTAGAAGTAAGCATCCAGGCCGTAGTACCTGTATCCACCCCATTTCCGTCGGAGGCCAGCAGACTTCCGGCGCCAAAAAAAAGCAGAGCAAGGCTAAATATTAATGCCTTTTTATAAGGAATTTTCATGATAAACCAAATTTAATGAGCATTGTAAATTATTATACTTATTTGTTGCAAATATATGTATTTTTCAGGGGCCGTGCATTTTTTATATATCTTTTTTCGATACCCCCCCCCATATTATTTATCCTTTTAGTAATACATGTACTTAGTAATTAATTTGTGAGAAAATAATATACACTGGGAATATCTCGTTATCTTTAATAAGATGCTCAACCTGTCCACAATAGCCTTATTATTATTGCTGACCTGTTGCAATGGATTCTCCAACCGGGACCTGGTTAATTATTCCATGCCCCTGGATGGACTAATGGATTCCTTGAACTCAGAGCCGGGAAAAATATACCTTCATGTCGATAAAAGCGATTTTGTCCTGTCTGTAATGGTAGATACCATGATTATTAAACAATACCCCGTGGTACTGGGTGGAAATCCTGTGGATGACAAGTTACGCCAGGGTGATCTGTGTACTCCCGAAGGAGAGTTTCTGGTCAAGGCAAAATATCCACACAAGAGCTGGGATAAATTTATCTGGATCGACTATCCAAATGAAGTATCATGGGAAAAATACAGGAAAGCGAAAGAAGAAGGCCTTGTAAGTGAGAATGAAAAGATTGGTGGTGAGATTGGCATTCATGGAGTTCCCAAAGGAACTGATGAGATCATTGACCTCGGGATGAACTGGACCCTGGGATGCATTTCTTTAAAAAACAAAGACATTAATGATATTTACCACATCATCAGCAATGGCACTGTTGTGATCATTCAAAAATGATATTCACTTCATGAACAATAAAATATGGCCACAGTTGTTGCCATGATGTTAATTAAATTTCATCAAACGTTTAGCGATAGATTCTGCCCCGCAACGGATAATAAATTCCGAATGGATACACCATAGGGACAGTTTTTTTCGCAGAAACCCTCACAATTCCTGCAATTATCCAGATTCCTTCTGGGTAATCCATAAAACTTTTCTATGGCATACTTCTGACGATCCTGGGCCGAAAAGTAATGGTTGTATCGCATAATGGTATTGATGGGGATTTTTTCCGGACAGGAAGATTCACATATCCCGCAGGCATGACGGCAATAATACCTTCCCAGGGAATTCCTGTAATGTTCAAGCAGTGCTACCTCATGAGCCGTCAACTTTGTTCCGGAAAGATTGATATACTTGTTTATATCATTGTAATTACGGAATGTAATGAGTGTTGAGTGAGCATCCTCATTTGACAAGACGAAACGTATAGCAGCTCTGTTAATGGCATCATCATCTTTCAGTTTATGCTCCTCTAATAAAGGATTTGGCCAATTTCTGCTGTGTAAGAATTTTATTACGTATGTCCTCCATATATCCGGGAATTTCCTCGCCTTCACTTTTTAATTGCTCATATTTCTCCATCAGCGAGAGATTGTACCCTCCAAAAGGATCTGTTTTCATCAGGGTTGTTCCCAGATTATTCTTTCTGCACTTTTCCAGGATCCTTTCCCCCATTTCCTGTTGCACGAAATTATATACCAGTAACAAAACATCAAATCGCCCGTCTTCAACGGCATTTCCGAGTACGTCTTCCATACTATCTTCCGGATTTTCGAACCAGTTGGATCCATGGCAGGATACACCGATGTATCTCAATCTACCTTCCCCTTTTAACTGCTTGGTTGCTTCATGGAATGCCTCATTTTTCAAATCTTTACTTGAAGATACCATGTGCATTTGCAAACAATCCAGGTAATCGGTTTTCATCCTTTCCAGGACACCTCTGATCTGGGTAATTACATCCTCTTTTGTAGTATCTTCCCCGACCCGGTACTTTGAAGAAATAAACAATGATTTCCGGTTATAATCCTTGATTACATTGCCGATCAGGATTTCATTTTTCTCCCCGTATGCTATGGCCGAATCAATATAATTCACCCCGGCATCCAGGATTGTTTTTAGGACTTTATCATGGGTAATTACAGCTGGACCACAACCAATATCTGATATGTTGAAACCTGTACGTCCTAATTTCCGATAAGCCTTTATACTGAGAGGGTCCTGATTATGAATTGTATGATTATCAGGGACTATATTGTTATTAATCAGAGTGGCGCCCAGTATTCCAAAAGATGAATTTTTTATAAACTCTCTGCGATCAGAGATTTTTGTTTTCATATACTTGTTTTTACAGGGGAGTGTGGCTTATGTACTTTAATAAAGATACACCAGTATGCGCAGAAAGTCAATTGACGTCAGATGAAAATAATGAGGTGATTTTGCTGTGAAAAGCTTATTTTCTCGAAATAGCAATTATTTGGTTTATGGTCCTGAAAAAAATGATGCCATCCGTTATTGCAGGTGTTGCCATACATATTTCTCCCAGATCGTTCTGGGCCATTAGTTCATAGGCGGGACCGGCCTTTAATATATATACCATTCCCTTGTCATCTGTTACATAAATCTTTCCGTCAGATGCCACCGGGGAAGAAATATAGCTGTTCCCGCTACCGGCCTTGTGCTTCCAGATTTCCTCTCCTGTTTTTGGATTATAACAAGTCACAGAACCGTTCCACCGGATATTGTATAAATGGTCTTCATAGATCAGCATAGTCTGCATATAGGCTCCTCCACGTGGAATGCTCCAGCGTATATACTCATTGGTAGTTTCACCTTCATCCAGTGTCAGGTCACCTTCTGCACTCACATGGATAGCATATATGGGTGATTGTCGCCCGTGGGCACTGTTGAAATATACCAGGTTACCATTAACGATCGGGGTCGGAACCTGAATATCTCCACCCCCCGACATTCTCCATATCTCCTCCCCTGTTTTGAAATCATAAGCTCCCCTGTGCTTGTATCCATTCAAGACCACCCTGCTCTGGTCCCCATCATAATAGATATTGGGTGTACACCATCCCGGATATTCATCTCTTTTTGCCCTCCAGATCTCTTTGCCTGAAGCAACGTTATAAGAGGCGACAAATGAATTTTCCATTACATCACACTGTATTATAACCGCTTCGTTATGGATAATGGGCGAACTGGCGAATTCCCACTCGGCATCTTCCGCAACGAAAAATACCGATCTGAGAAGACCAAAGTCTTTTTCCCATTGTAAATTCCCATCCATATCATAACAATACAATCCCTCGGATCCAAAAAAGGCCACCACATAATTGCCATCCGTTGCCATCGTTGAATTGGCATGAGATGATTTGGGATGCCGTTTTTGCTTCGGAACTCCTTTATATGCCGTTTTTTGCCAAATGAGTTTGCCCGAGTTTTTATCCAGGCAAAAGATTTTCCACTCATGAACAGATTCATCATTTACCGAACCAATGCTTCCATACATCCCGGTTTTGAAACCTCCATCATCCGATTCGCTGACAGCCGTAGTAATGAACAACTTATCTCCCCATACTACCGGTGATGACAGTCCGAGTCCGGGTACCTTATACTTCCATAGAATATTCTCATTGGTCTCAACATTCCAGGTATCGGGTAAATTTGCATTGTCGAGGACCCCGTTTGCGTAGTATCCCCTGTATGATGGCCATTGACGTTCAGGATCAGGATCTATAAGCCGGGATTGATAGGACAGTGAAACCACTGCTAAAGCAATCAGAAAAATTAAAAATTTTCTCATAATAAATAAAACGGATTGATTCAACCTGTTTAAAGATACCAAATATCCTCGATCTTGGCTGGCCATTCCAGAACCTGTGCGATAAAATTAAAGCACATAACCATTACCATGGACCGGCAAATGGGGCTAACTGTGTTCGGAAATCTCAAAGGGCAGGGAGCCTTGAATTTTAGTCACTGGATGGCAGTCTTTTCAGGTACCGGAATGTGCCAATTTATTCCTGAAGCTGACAAGTAAATGTGGAAATTCAGGGGCCAGTGGAATATGTTTCGCGAGGAGATGGGCTTTGTTTACTCTGATATAAACCAGCTCCCAGCTTATAGGGGATACCTGGCATGCGGATTTGTAACAAATCAGAGCCAGTTTACCCGCTTCTCTCAGAATGGGGGTGGACAATTGCGTGGATATCCGGATCCGAGCCAGTCCGGACAGTACAGGTTCAACTAATCCTTTATTGAGACAACTTTCAAGAAGAGTGGATTGTCGTGGCAACAGGAATTCCCGAAACAGCTTGAGTTAGCGGAACGCTATTCATTGTATTTTTCATATTTAAAACAACACCGTTTAGTGAGCAGGAGTACACAATCAGCCTGAACTGGTTTTTTAAAGGGCATAATAATATACTCACCTGCGAAGTCTCATTCATAGATCTGGAAGGAAACGACATCATGCAACCTGGGTGGAGATTTCGGTTGCAGTGGGATGTGTCATTCTAATGGTTCATGCCAATCCGGCCACTCGGGACATGCATCCTTGACGTGAAAAAAATGCATGGTATCAAAAAAGGCCGGGGCGATTAATTATAATCCCCCCGGCTTTTAAACATAGTAATCTATAGAGTATTATGGCATCACTCTTTCATGACTTTAATCCTTGCCTGCTCTCCTTTGTCGGAGCTGATATGTAAGAAATACACACCCTTTTCTCCATCGATCTGATAATCTATTTCTCTGCGTGATTTGTATTCATTGATGGAAACCAGCTTACCGGAAATGGTATAAAGCCTTACGTAAATGGCCTGGTATTCAGCACCCAGATTCACGGTAACGGCACCTTTGGTCGGATTGGGATAAACGGCAATACCTGATCCAAATGAAATATCTGATACACCTGTAACTATTTGAATATTATAATAGCCAGACGTATCAACACAGTCATTCTTTGTGATAACAACTGCATAGGAACCGGTTTCGGTAACGGTATAGCTTTGCGAGGTGGCACCGTCAATAATACTATTGTTTTGCAGCCATTGATATTGTGCATCCGACTCATTTGCCGTTAATACATCCTCCCCGCTTACTGTAATGCTGGTATCAATGGTATGAACCATGAGATTGAGAACGACTATACTGTCGCATCCAGACACGTTGGTCAGGGTATCGGTGTACTGACCCGTTTCTGCAATCTCCTTCCCGTTGAATGAATAGCTTGAGCCGTTGCATATGGTATCATGGATCTCTACAGCAGATGTTGAATTTAAGGTCAGATCTACCGTAATCACACTATCACATCCTGCTACATTCGGAATGGTATCCATATAGATTCCCGATGTGGTCCAGATTTTACCACTCGGAGAGGTATAACTGTTACATGCTGTTTCGGTAAGACTGGAAGTAGAACTGTTGTTCACCGTAAGTTCTACCGTAATCACACTGTCACAACCAGCAGCATTTGGAATGGTATCCAGGTAAGATCCTGAAGCAGTCCAGGTTTTACCGCTGGGAGAAACATAACTGTCACATACTGATTCAGAAATACTGGAAGCGGAGCTGCTGTTCACCGTCAAATCTATGGTAATTACACTATCACATCCTGCCGCATTCGGAATGGTATCCTGGTAGGTCCCCGAAATGGTCCAGGTTTTACCGCTCGGCGAGGTATAGCTGTCACATGCCGTTTCAGTAATCGTCGAGGTAGTACTTTCAAGAACGGTTAGATCAACCAGGATGATGCTGTCTCCTCCAAATGAATTCGGAATTGTATCAAAGTATGATCCTGAACTTGTCCAGGTTTTCCCACTGGGTGAAACATAGCTGTCACAGACAGTCTCCGATATCTTTGCACCAAAGTCCACCACCAGTTTAGGCGCTTTGTCGGGATTCAGATCCCAGGACGTAGCCAATCGGAGGCCATAACCCTGGATAATAAAGCACATATTGTTTCCGGTCATCCATCCGGTTTTATCCACAATGGGCTGGATGATGGATGCTAACTCAGGCGTCTGCTGATCCGGCCCTTGCAGACCGAAATTGGCCCAGGCAGGTATATCAATCCAGGGGACCGAGTCCGCCGTTTTCACCCTTGAGGAAATGTTAAAATCTGTCCCAACAATGGGCGGAGCATCCTCCGAATCTTCCGTCCAGATATAAACGCTTGTCGAATCTGTCGCAGGTGCCCATGAATCGAACTGTATATATGCATTGAGGATCAGCGCATCCTGGGGGATGTCAACATCGGTGAACCTCAAACCAACGGTTTGTTGTCCCCTGTGCTTGGCACCTAAAGTATCGTAAACCATATTAATGGCGCTGATGTAATAGATCGCCCCCGGAGTCAGTGAAGTAGGACCGTTCTCTTCTGCATCACCCTCAGAAGCATCGATCCTGGTCTCAAAATTGTTTTGTGTAAACCCATGCATGCTTCCCATAAAAAATATTGAGAGCATGACCAACGCTTTTAGGGAAAATTGTAGATGTTTCATCATAATTGAATTAATTATTATTTGGACTGTTTATGCTAAATGCTTGATAGTTTGTTTGTTTACATACGTATTTGACGACACAATGTTTCAATTAATGGACGCAAATAAAGTTCTGGAAAAATGTATCTGTGCAGAGGATACCAGGATGGATATGAGTATGTTATCTCTGGGTAATTACATCTCGCAAATTCCAGCTGGCTGCGAAACCTGTTCTTCGAGGATTATGATCAGAGGAAATGATTTTATCCGGAAGCAGGGAACGTATAATTATAACAGTACCCAACGATTCAGGGAGGGAAGAGGTAGCAGACCAATTGTTGGAGCCGGTGGTGGTGGCCGGAGAAGGTCTGAGGGATTTTGCGAACTACAATTTCATCCCTGCTTTGCTTAAACCATCAATCACCTGTTCTACAAGTTCTTCTTGTTTTACAAATCGGCCAATCAGGGAATATGTTTTCTTTTCAAAGATGGGCTTTGGCTTGGGTAATTTTATTCATTTGACCCAATTCTGCAACTCGCAGCATTGGCGCCCAGGATAATTGTTGCGTAGGAAACGTTTCAAATACACTAGATTTAGTGCGCTTTTATTTTAGTTTATGTTTTCGTATAAAGACGATTATCTCAAAAGTTAAAATTGATAATAAAGAACCTAATCCACTTGCCAGAATATCAAATGAGTCAAAGTGTGTACTTGCCCCCCACATTGGCCTAATTTCTTCAATTGTCAAAATAATAAATACCATTGCAGAACTCATGTAAGCAATACCCCGTCTATGCTTTGGGTTTTTTGTCAAAACTGCATTAATCAAAGCAAAACTGATTATATAAGCAGCTATAAAATTCGGAAAACTTCCAGTCAGAATATTTACAAATGGTATATGACTGAAATTGGGCCTGAGAACTTCTTTATTTATGAAAACCAATCCAAATAAGAGAGCAAATAAAAGGATGTTTATTAAAATTGTTTGTTTGCCTTTAATATTCATATTTACTGACAATCGGCAGTATGCCTATCGGTGAAACAAGAATTACTACCAAGAAAAGAAGTGATGATCCGCTAATAAAACGTGCAGTAAGGATTTATCCATTTTAGTTAATCAAAGGAATGCAAAGAAAAAAGTAATGCTTAAAGCATTTGATCGAGTGATCCCGGCGGGACTCGAACC
>SDBT01004985.1_pt1 | contig 22413 bp, 34 predicted proteins | sample 2277101 | NCBI WGS metagenome assembly SDBT01 (sample SAMN10404973, study PRJNA504765) | marine sediment metagenome | isolation source: marine sediment core GS10_PC15, 103 cmbsf | place: Arctic Ocean: Southern Knipovich Ridge | collected 2010 | reverse complement strand
TTCGCTTTCTTAGCCATGGTGCGTTCCTTTGCTTTGCGTGGCGGCTTAGCCACCACTGTGGTTCCGCCCGCATGGGCGATGAGCTCGCACTCGCGAGCGACGTATTCATCCTTGTATCCTGCCACCGCCGACCCACGGATGCGATCGAGTCGGTCGTACATGCACATGGATCCTTGTGGCACACTGCCCACGATGTTAGAGAGCAAGCGCCAACGGTACTGATGGCCATCACCACGCCCCGTGAAGTAGGGGAAGAACAGGTGGGCCAACTCGTGGAGGCATAGGTCCACGAGGAACGCTTCGCGATCCTTGATGTTCCAGATGTTCTCGTTGAACATCTCCCTCGCGCAGCCAAGCCCTATGCCCACGCGTCCGACGTGTAGTCGCTTCCAACTCGTGCCGTACGCTGTAGCGTGACGATTGTTCCGCTTGCGCCCCCACATGATCTTCCACTCTACCTTTGCTAACCACTCTGCGACGTTCTCCTCTGTTGGGATATGGCGCCAGTCTATCCTCTTGCCTGACGAGTCCATCCTCTGCAACTCCCTCTTGGCTTGCCCACCCAATGGCGTGCAGCCGTGCTTCACGAACCGCTGCAAGAAGATCGCGCTTGCGAACTCTATGATCGGTTCAAGACGCGAGTGCAGCAGTGCGTCCATCTCCTTCCAATTGGGGCTAGTCGCCTTAACCCAATTCATCACTCACTCCCTTCGTCAGTGAGGATGACGTTGCCATCGATCCAGATGTCCACAGCCGTGTTGCCAAAGTTGATCGCCTCAGCGAGAACAAAACCAGGCGAGCAGCCGCAGTTGCAGCCAGCACGCTGCGAGAAGAACACGTTGCCCATCTGACTCAGAAGAATCCCGCTCTCCTTGAGGTAGGACTTGACAGCCCGCCGCAGGATGCCAACCGTCTCACGCTTCGCAGACGTCACGTGCGCACCCTTCTCATCAGTCATCTCGTAAGCCGTGTAGGGGAGGAAGCCCTCGCCCTCGGTCACGTGCGTGTACACACGCGTCCTGCGTGCGGGTACGCCACGCACATTCGCCTGTGGCCGCACGCGCATGGCCGTGATCTTAAACGTGGGAACCTGTGGGACGATGGGATGAGCGGCCGCTTCCATGTCGCCCTCCGCCTTCGCCTCGTCGTCGCGCTGCTTGAGTGCGTCGGCGCGCTTTCGCTGAAGCGCTCTGATCGCGGCGGCTTCCCTATTCATCTCGTACTGCGCCTCCCGCTGTTCCGCCGCCCGCTCCTTCTTGATCAGCGCGTCCGTCTCCTTGATCTCCGCTCTGACCTTCGCTTGCTCCTCTGCGCTCAGCATGTCGAAGGAGGGGAAGATCACGTCGTGAAGATTCTCTGCTGGCCTGTCAGTCATGGGTGGCTCCTTGTCAAGACCGAAAAGTTCGTCCACTTCCGCTTGCGTGATCTCACCGTTGCAGAAGTCTTCCTCTGCATCCTGCATGCCGCCGACGTAATCGTATGGCATAGGCATGATCTCTAGATCCTCACTGTCGGTGTGACTAAGGGCTTGACGTTCGCTTCCGTGATGGGATCGCCCTCGTGCAGGTCGCGCACGATCGCGAGAGCGTGTGACGCGTCCTCTGCGCGAACGATCGACTTCGACCAGAAGTCGCCGTTGCGTGTGAACCGAACCTCGAAGTCCTGTGCCATGTCGTATCTCCTTTGCAGTGCGATCATCTCTCGTAGTTCCCCTGCGTCCGTCTGTCCTTTACCATTCCCCTTTGAAAAGATCCTCACGTCTTGGACTGTCACCTTAGTCATGGTTCTACCACTCCTTCGAGCGAGGCGCTTTGCGCACGACGTTGAAGCCCGCTGACTCAAGCCAGATGAGGATGCAGATGGCTTTGTCAAACGGCTTCTCAAAGTGGTCGCCGTGTTCCATGCCCTTGACGAGGGCGTTCCTGATCTCGCGGCGCTTGAGGATGTCCGCGTCTAGTTTCTCTTGGGCTCTCGTGTAGCGTGCCATGATTAGCTCCTTGAGCAGAGTGAATTCCAAACGAACGCCCAACCAAATCCCAGTGAGAGACTAATGGGCCAAGCGAGCAGTGCGATCAAGGTGTTCTGGGTCATTGTCTTACGGTCTCCTTTCTACTCTTAATATAGCCAAGGCCCGACCAGATGTACATGGCCGGGCCTTGGGTCCTGGGTCCTTTGTTTACTTGACCTTCTGGACGTGCCTCCTATAGACCGCTGTCTTCGGGTACCTGTGTGGACGGCGGGCGGCATGCTCGTGCTGCTTTCCTAGCACTAGACTGTTCGCAGCAACGGCAATTCAGAGGCAGCTCCTCGATGAAACTACGCCTCAAAGTGAACCGTCCACTCTCCGTGTGTGCGATGGCCGCGCGTCGCGTGCGATCATCCTCTAGCAGTTCGAGGCGCCTCTCTAACCGGATGAGCTGGCGCTCATGTTTGAACTTCTCCTGCTCGAGTTGATTCACCCGTATCCGTAGCGCGGTCACATCGTACAGCGAACTCTTCATGGTCTGCTCCTCTCTCAGTTGCCTTCGACGGGTATGACGAACGTCCCGCCGTTGCCTGTGAACTCCTTCGCCTTGTACCATACCCTGAAGTTACTCGTGGTGTCGTTCATTTCCTCGGCCTTGGATTCCGCCGCGTCCATGGTTTCGAAGGTCATTATACTTTCGCCCTCTCCCTTCAGCCACTCCTTGTGCGGGCCGAAGATCGAGGCCGCGCTCCTGTAACACTTCACCGCGTACATCATGGCGACGACGCCCACAGGCGTAGGAGCGCGATCAAGTTCACGGCCACGATCCAGATCAGCAGCCACACGCGCCAGCGCATCGGCCCGGCCGTGCGCACCTCGAACGTGCCGCCCTCGCGGCTCGCGTGCCACGCGGCCTCGATCTCCTCGGCGCACCGTCCGCAGTAGTTCTTCCTGAGGATAGTGTGCACCTTACCCCAAGCAATTCCTACGTCGCATCCTGCGCACCTAGTCATCTTGAACCTCCTTCCGAATCTTGATATGCTCCTCCGCGCGTTTGTATCCGCCACCCTTCTTCGGGCGCTCGACTTTCGTGGGCAAGTGTGGAGCGCGCACCTTGGGCACGCGCTCCACCTCCACGATCAGCTTCTCTCGTCTCACGGTATGTCCTTGAAATTATCAGGCGCCTTCGCCTCCGCTGGCGGCGCCCTCCAAGCCTTCACGTGCGGGAGCAGATCCTGGTACGCTCCCTCGTCGCGATCGTGCAGCCACTCCAAGAACGCACCGAGGCGTCGCAGGTTTGCTCGCCTATGCTGCTCCGCGAACTTCGCGTACGATGCGTCCTGACGCTTCTTCTCACTGTCAGGATGGTGTTGTGTACAGAACCCATCCCTGACGACCTTGCGCGAGCACTGGTGCGAGTGCCACATACCCGGTGCGGACACGAGCCGCAAGCACCTACCTGGATCCGTCATCATTGCCCCCTCTCAGGATAGTTGATCTTGAACCTCGAGCCGCGGTTCTCGTACCGCGTGAGGTTGGCGAACACCCACCGGCCCGTCTCTGTCTCCGGCGAGTAGTACGCACAGTGGAGCCGGTGGCGCTTGAGATCGTACTCCTCCACCAGCGACCAGTGCGGCAGGAAACCGGGCGAGACCGTCTGCCTGCGGATATACAACCGCGTCGGCCTCGGCGTTAGCGAGCGCTCCATGAATGGGTCGCGCCCCACGTCCACCGTGAACTGTGTGGAGTCACTGCCCAGCAGGATGATTGCAGACTTCATCCGCCACTGGCCTAGGTCCGCCCACGCGATAACGAACGTCGAGTCGTTACTGACGACGCCCAATGCCCAGCCCCGCTCCTTGCACTGGCCGCGGGCAGAGCCCGCGACCAGTAGGAGAGCAACGACCAGGAACAGTGCACGCTTCACGAGCTCATCTGCGCAGCCACGAACTTCGTAGCCGTCCCTGCCGCACCCGAGAGTGTGACGAGCGCCTTGCGCTTGAGCACGTCCCCGCGCCCGAGCCATGACCGCGCGAGCCGCGCGTCCTGGTCGCTTGTCCCATACTCGAAGTCGGTGTACTGCGTGACCGCGTTCAGCATGCCCCACCCCGTCCCCTTCGCCGTCTTGAGGTGTGAGCCCATGCCTTCGCCCGCGAAGAGTTCCAGCACGCGCCGTGTGGGCGTGCGCAGAGTCTCCAGCGTCTCGCTATCCTTCAACTTCAGTGAGCCAAAGTCGAAGTCCTTCACGCGGTCACTCCCGCCCATGATCTCCGCCGCGATCCGTACCGCGTCCTCGTCTGAGATGGTGAGCTTCGTGAGACTCTTGCCTACCTCCTTGAGCATGTCGAACTGTTCGAATGCGATCCCCATCTGGGTCTTGATCGCGGCGCGGCGATCCGCATCGAACGCGACGTCGTGCCGCATGCGCAGTGCAAACGCGTCCGACCCACGCGCCAGCGCGAGTGTCAGCGTGTTGTTGCACACGACGCGAATGGCCGTGAACTTCGCGAGGCCTGCCTTCCCATACTGGTGGTAGTTGACGAGCAGCACGTAGCCCTCGCTCTCGTCCCCACGTCCCACCGTGAAGGACTTGTCCATCTTCGCTAAGGCCCAGATGATCCTCCCGTTCTGAAGCGAGCCACAGGTCTCGATCCACATGTTGCCCTCTACGAGGTACTCCTCGAAGAACGAGAGTAGCTCACGGTTTTGGATGGGTTCGTAGTTCGGCCCAACCACATCGAACACCATGTCGTCACTCGTGCGGAACAGCACGCGCCGATCGGGTATCGCGACTTCGCCGTTAGGCGAATTGAAGTACAGCGGCCGCGTGTCCACCTCCCACAGGATCTCCGCCTTCTCACCCACCTCGATGATCGTCGCGCCCTGCTTGATCTTGGTGCCTAGCCCGTGCCACGGCACCTCTCCCACGTATGCCATCGTCTCTACGTTTGCAGACATGTTACCCTCCCTCTAGTTGACGTCAAAGTGCTTCATGGCCACTTGGAGAAGATGGTCGTAGTCGCCACCCATCATCTCGTCGCGCACGTCTTCCCACACTGCGGCTGTCCACCCCGCTTTGCGAGCAGCCTTGCGGCACACGTCTAGGATTGAGAATGCGTTGCCGTCCTGACCTGACAGTGAAACCTTCGGCTTGTCCACGTTATGCCGCCTCTCTCATGAGGGTGAACCACTCCGTCGCGTCGGCAAGCGTGCCACGCGTATGATTGACGAACCCCTCGTCAATCCGATACTCACCGTTCGCGCCGATGATCGACGCAGTGAAGACCTTGACGTGCGCCTCTGTACCAACGTTGGTGAAGACTGTGAGGAGCGGCAGCTCGAGTGCCAACTCACGCACACCCTTACCACTAGTATGGAAGAAGACGCGTCCCGCCTTGCGGATGTCCTTCTCATTCCACGCGCCGATGACAAACGGATTGCCCGACCACAGTAGCGCTTTCGCGATCAGGTCATCTACCTGCGCCTCTGCATCGCTTGGCAGTTTGCCGCGTGACGTGCACTCGATGCCATTCACTGTGAGACGTGACACCACCACCTTCAACTGCTTCCGCATCCAGCGCTTCACGCCTGTCTTGTCAGCACGCTCCACCAACACACGGGCACTGAAGCCTTGTCCTACTACCTTGTACTCGTCCCCGCAGTATAGGAACTTCGCACCACGCTTCAGACTTTTAAGAACGCGTGTCTGTGCCATGGATCCATCCCCTTTCTGTTTTGAGATACAGAGCGCCACACTTCCTACAGCGTAGCGCGTCCTCCGCCTCGTAGGGCATACCGCAAGGCTCGCCCCTCCATAGGGCGAGCAAAGCGGCAGCCGTCTTCTTCGTCCCCCACTTCATTTTCGTTACCTCCCCAATCCGTTGACGACTGCACGCACCGTGAACTTGTACTCTCTGCCGTTGCCACGCTGGATCGCGAGGATGGGATACTTCCGCGAACGGTACGCATACCCACTGATATTGTAGGTGTGGCCACCCGCGATAAACTTGTCACCAAGGTTTGCCTTCTCAAGGCCATCATGGTAACCCTTGTACGAATCGAAGGCAAGCGCCTTCTGACTCTCGACCACACCACTCTTGTTGATGGATGCGAACTCCACACTGAAAGTAACGGCCGTGTCGCTGTACTTGCCGCGCCCTTCAATGTAGGCGAGGTTGTTCTCCAACGCAAACTTGTTGAGAGTTTCACCCAGCTTGTCGTGCAGTGCGTCTACCTCTTGCTTCCTCGTCATGGTGTCTCCCTTTCGTGGTTGTCCCAGCGGGGTGCTAGGACGTGCATATATAGTAACCCCCTAGGAGGGGATTGTACACCCTCCCAGGGGGCAGTGTTTCCAGTGCCTTCGGGCCTTGACTTATCTTACGGTGCCGCGTCGAACAGATCGTCAACGGCTGCGATCATCTCACCGACCCTCGCGTACCCCGCTGTGTCTACCCAGTTATCGCGCTTCGTCTTGTGCGAGTCACGCACCAACTTCATACAGATCAGCATCCGCACGCAGTCAAGTGCATCTACGAACTCACCGTCCTTGAACTTGTGCGCGAGCAGCGCGTTCACCATGTCCGCCATCGCGCTGTAGTTATCGGACGGATGTCCGTAGTCCGACTGCCGCACACCATCCACGAGGCGGCTTGCCTCCGCGAGTACTGTCTCCTTCTCTGGACCTTTACCAAGGAACTCAAACTCCGCTGGGAACTCGGGTACGTGAGCCGGATCGTGTACCACACCCGTGCGGCTTGTCTCCACCCCGCTCAAGTCGATCTCCGCGGAGTGCGGGCCGTTGATTCCATCCCCCTCTGTTTTCTCAAGCATCTCTCTGTCCTCCTTCTCGTAACGGGTTGGATCGAACTGTCGATCGTGCATGCTAGTTCCTCCTGTACTTGAACGCCAAGAAAACCCATGTCAAGTTTCCTGACACCAGCGCTAGCCCAGCCCACCAGGATAACCATTGTCCAAGCGCTGGACCGTAGTAGAAAACATTCCACATCCCCCACACGGCGAAGAACGCCCATGCTGGCCAGTACACACCGCGCACTTGTTTGTCACGGCGAAGCTGAAGGACGTTCCTCCACATCAGTATTGCACCCGCGCTTTCGAACGCGGCGTTCCCTGCATCTGCCCAGTCCATCAGTCAAGCCTCCTCAGTATCTGTTCCGCGTACCCGTTCGCTGGGTCGATCCCAAGACGGACCAGGTACCTCACTCTGTTCGGCCCACGGTTGTACGCCAGCAGCGCGAGGCGGCGGTCGCCATCGTACTCCTTGAGGAGGAGCGACATATACTGCGCCCCGAGGTTGGCGTTGATCGCTGGGTCGAATAGGTCGGTCGTCGTCGTACCCGCTCGCAGCTCTTGCGCCGTGCCGAGCATGATCTGACACAAGCCGATCGCACCCACATAAGATACTGCCGTGGGATCCCACGCGCTCTCCGTCCACACCAGGGAGAACATCAGATCGGGGCTCACGCCGTGGGCGATCGCTCCGTCCCACACCGCAGCGGCATAGGAGAAGTCGCTGACGTCCCACCGGCGCTGAACCTTCTGCACCGCTGTCTCACGCTCCATCTGAGCATACGCGATCTGAGCTTCCCACCTGGCATCAGCGCCTGGTCGCGAGGGGGCAGGCTTCCTCGGCACATACGGCTCAGTCTCGGACGGTTGCTGGCCGATCTGCCATAGCACCAGTGCTGCGAGTAGTACCATCAGGATCCTCATGGCTTCATCATCCCTCTCTTTTTGGCCTTCTCTTTTTCTCGCTCACGTGCCTTCTTCCCCGTCGGCGTATGTGGGTGCGGATCCGATCTCTTCGAAACATCTCCCCAGGAAGGACCGCATTCAGGGTCAGCGAGTATCGGTACGCCGATCTCACCGAGACAGTTGTCCTTGTTCTCCATGATCGCTTTCAATTCCGCGAGCCGCTTATCGCCCTCCTCGTTCGGCCGTACACTCCCGTCCAATTCGTCGTGGACCGTAAGCTGGAGGATCAGGTTCTCCCAGTCAACCGCTCCGCTCCTCACGGCCTCGACCATCGCGAGCTTCATGAGATCTGCCGCACTCCCTTGTAGCAAGGCATTCAGCGCGGAGTACGACCGCTGGAACCCACGCTTCCCCCGCTTCCGCATGAAGTGGCGCTTCCGCCCGTACCACGTTTTGATTGTACCGCGGCGGTCGGCCCGCTGCATCGTCTTGTTGTAGAGCTTCTTGATCGCGGGCATCCGCTCATGGTACTGGTCGAAGAGTGGCTGCGCCTCCTCCAGCGATAGCCCAAGCTTTCGCGCAAGCTTCTTCGTGCCCATCCCGTACACCATCCCGAAGTTCTGGTTCTTAGCGTAGTAGCGCTTCTGCCCTATGAGATCCGCCACCATTTGGTGGAAGTCGATCTTCGGGTCGGCATGATACTCGTCCGCTAGTTCCGGGTAACCAATCACCTTTGTATAGTGGGCTAGGAAACGGAACTCGATCTGGCTCCAGTCCACCTTGAACCACTTGTACCCTTCGAATGGTAGGAACAAGCCGCGGATCTTCTTCGCCCCATCCGGGTCGCGCTCCGGTGATGGGATGTTCTGGAGGTTGGGCTGACTCGAGGAGAACCGCCCGCTCACCGTACCGTACTCATCTCCCCGCACCTGGTTGAACTGGCCGTGGAGCACACCGTTTTCGTCTACCCGCTCAAGGAGATACGCGTCAATGAATGTGTCCGAGTACTTGTTGAGCCGGCGGATGTCCATTATTGTCTGCGGTGCCCAGTGCTCATCCATCAACGTCTCAAGGTGCTCAGCCGCGAACGAGTGGCGGTACGGTGCTGGCTCGCCGCGATCCTTAGCAAGTTGCCCCTTCGCTGTGAGAGGGAAGTGACCGAGGATCTCATAGTGCTTGAACACCTTCCTCAGGTCATTGGGCGAGTTGATGTTCGCAGGGTAGCCAAGAATCTTCTCCGTCTTCCGGTCCCAGCTCACTTGGCTCTCACCGAACTGCCGCTTCAGATACGCCTTCACCCACTCCGCTTTCTCCACGTTGATACGCACACCGACTAGGTGCATCTTGAGAAGGATGGGGATCAACTGGTTCTCCAGTTCGTACACGCCCATGAGCTCCTGCTCTACGACGCGTGGCAGCAGCCCATGCCAGATCTCGCCGGTACGAAACGGATCCGTGCGGGCATAGGTTTCTATGAGGTCACCTGGTGCTCGCCAGATATTCTGCGCCTGCCCCGTCTTCCCGCCCCAAGCGAGTGACCCATCGAACAACTTCTGCAACTCGAGCAGCATCTCCTCGTCCTTCCCCGCTTCACTCTTGCCGTACTTGCGGGCCAGGTTGTCGAGCGAGTGAACGTCGTTCTCGTTATTGAGCGCGGACAAGAAGCCCGTGTCTTCAACCGGGCCCATCCCCCACGGGTTGTCGTGGAGACCGGCAATATTGAGGTAGGCCATCATCCTCATGTCGAAGGCCGCGTTGTGGAAGATCTTCGGCTGGTCCTTGCGGCACAGTTCAACACGTGACCACGCGACCACCTCGTCCAGGGTGCAGTTGTTACCGCCGGCCTCGTGGCCCCACCGTAGGTAGACCGTATTCTCGAGCGAGAGCTCACCCTCGCCGTCATACCACGCGACCGATAAGCCGACGGGCCTATCCCTATCGGATAGACCCGTGGTCTCAGTGTCCACGAAGAGGCGCGGCTGCCGCGCGAGGTTAGGGAACATCGCGCCGCCTCTCACCCTTGCCCAGCTCGAGGCCGCGTGCTAGCAGTCCTTGTCGCAGAGAGATCAAGTCCTCACCCGTGAGCTTGGAGAACGATGCAAGCCGGTCCGCGATCTGTGCGGTACGGTAGTGGAACTCCGCCGGCCACAGTCGCTTGCGAGCGAACAGCATTTGCGCGTAGCGCTTTAAGCCCACCACCTCGTTGATGAGGTAGTCAAGCACGTCGAGATCGGGATCGCCGCCGGGGAGTTGGCCAGCGACACCGTACTTGTCCAGCGCCTTGGCCCGCTCAGTCGCGACCCGCGAGTTGTACTCCTCCCTAGGATTTAGCATTGTCTCGTCTCCGGTAGAGGTCCTGCCATGGCTGGGGGCAGTGGCCGATCATTGCTTCGTACCACGCCTCCTTGCGTGTAACGTAATAGCCGAGTAGATTCGTGTACGGCGTCCAAGCGTCCACGAACCTAGCCTTGGGCAGTATGCCCTGTGCCGTGTCGTTGAGCGCGCTCTGTACCTCGAGTGGCACCGGCCACTCGGGTGGCGGCGTTCGCGGCGCGCCTTCGAGTACGTCATACCCCGCCATCCCACCGGCCAAGAGGTCCGTAGCCGCGGTGAAGTTCTTCTCATACAGGTGAAGGCTACCCGCCATGTGTGTGTACGGCCCGGTGCTTAACTCCCTCCCCAGCCGGTGTGACAAAGCGAACTGAACTTGCCGCTGGATCTGTGTGAAGTTGAAGAGGTCGTACGGTAGACCGAGCCATACGTCATTCGACCGCATGTACGCGATCATCTCCAGCGCATCGTTCCTCACGAAGAACTGGAACATCACCGTGCAAGGCGTGTCCTTGGTCGGGCCGGGGCGCGGGTTCCAAATAGTCATCACCGCTTGCCGCGACGTTTCATCCGCCGCGAGCGTGTCGATGATCCACGGCAACTGCTGGGCGATGGCCGGGCCGTACGCCCCACGGAACGTAAGCCCGTCGTCCGAAAACCCGGCCATGTTCTTGTTGAAGTATTTCACCGTGGCCACGTCCGTGCGGCCGGTTACCATCCACAACCACTCCGCCACGGAGAAGGCATAGTTCAACCCGCGTGCGTCGAACGTAAGGATGTTGGCCGCGGGCTGGTACAGCGTGAGCACCGCGCCGCGTTCCTCATACGTCTCTCCTGCCGTCCGCCCGATGTAGACACTGCGGGTGCGACCACCCGCTAGGTGCTTGAGCACCTTGTAGTACAACTCGTCGAAGGTCCAGGCTTCGATATTCATCGGTAGAAGTTCCTCCTCGCCATGGCGTATCGATTCATGAGCGATGCGTGTGTCTCCTTCGTCCAGTCGTACTTGAGCTTTGGCAAGTGCGTGTGTAGCTGCACGAACCTCTCGTACTGGGCCTCGAAGGAGTGGTTAAACATTTCCTTCCCCTCTTGCGTGCGACCTTGCCAGATGTCGCGTGCCACAGTGAACGGCGGCAAGCAGAGGATCACCACCGCCCGGCGCGTCTCACAGTACGCGTCGAGAAGCTGCTGCCCGATCGGACCGAGAGAATCTTCCAGCCGGAACAGCGGGCCATACACCTGTTCGCCAAGGTGGCTACGATCAAAGACCGTGTTGTTGAGGTGCGTTGCATACGCGATGTAGGACTCACGCAAACAGTCGTGGCGCGGCGGCCCCATGTGGTGGTACTTGTAACCCTTCCGCTCGAACGACTGAGCGAGGGTCGTCTTGCCGCTCGAGTCAGGACCCTCGAGAATTATCATGTGCGTCATCAAGTACCTCCTGTCGCCTCACGTTTAGTAGACGGTTCAGCGATGACTCCGGTCCTTCCCACCCTTCCGGCTTCACCACATCGAATCCCGTGCGTCCGCCTCGCACCTTACTGGTCTCACCACTTGGCACGCGCGCCTTTCGCATGTTCGCAAAGTGTACAGCCATCCATCCGCGGTTCCACGGTAGGCACATCTTCACGGCCGTACCGATCACGAAGTATGCGAGATCGAGCAGCGCGTCGAACGCCGCCACCAGGTCGCCCTTGCGGTGGGCACGTGTGAACTCGATGATCTCCTCGTGGAACATCTCTACCCGTAGGTTCAGCTCCTCGTCATTGAGGAGATGCGGGTACGTGCCCACCTCCAACCGGAAGCGAGTGTGGAAATCGTTGACGTCAGAGAAGTGGCTCATACTCCTCCTCCTCCTTTATCCACGGCGGGATCGGCTTGGGAGGAACATACCCGTAGGTCGGTCCCTTGAATACTTTCCCGTGTCCACCCACCACGAGCTTCTCGTACTTGTACCACTCACAGAGTGCGTGCTCGATGTCCGCGAGTGATAGAAGGTAGATGCCACCGTCTTCTTCGCGCCGCAAGAACTTGAACCCGCGCCGCGACAACTGAGCGGTCTGCGAGAGGTACAGCACCTTGCACATATCCATCGCCGTCAGCCCGTGCTCGCGGCCCAGGTTCTTGATCGCCTTGGTCGAACCCGGTCCCATGTAAACCCACTCGCCGCTGGGTACGTCGACAATCCCGCCGGGATACATCAAGTCGAGTAGGATCTGGTAGGAAATAAACGGGCCGATGCGATACTCCGGTCCCGCCATCGCACGGATATATTCGTGGGCGTCCTTCGAGTGCTTCATCATCTTGAGGTCGTACGTGATGGCACGGATATTTTCGCGGATCAGGTCCAGCGCCGCAGCGATCTTCGGAACGACGCCGCGCTCTGTGCCACCCGTCACCATCGACACGGAGACGAATGCTCCGGTCATGATCGGCTGGTCTGCGCTACGCAACATGTTAACCCTGTCTAGGAACCATTGCTTGGTCCAGATCGCAACCGACTGACGGAGTATTGAGTAGGACTCAATCCTGTTGAGCAACCGGTAGGCGATCACATTGAAGATTCTCTCCTGGTCTGTGCCGTAGCCGAGGAGCTCGTACAACGAGAAGAGTGTGCCCTTGTCTAGGCACCGATAAATGTTCGTGAAGCGTTTGTCCAAGAAGATTGGGTCGTCCGACCACGGCTCCTCTTGCTTGAGCACGCGGCGCTTGTACCATATCTCTTGACGCGCTGCAACGAAGTCCCAGAACCGGTGGATCTGTATCATGACTTCTTCCCCCTCTTGGTTCGGGTCTTCTCGTACTCGATCCGCTTCTCGCCGCGCGCCGCACTGCCCGCTTTCTTCTTGAGCTGGTACTTGTAGTAGGCCACATCCCGTGTCCCGGCCTTAGAGTCTGGGAACCTAGCACGCACCTCGGCGAGGATCTCCTCCGTCGACATACTCCGCCGCAATCCTTCGCGGATCACAGCCGCGACGGTCTCGCCGGCCTTGCGCTTGCCTGTCTCCACGATCTCGTTAGGATCTTTCTTCAGTGCATCCAACACGGCCTGCACCTGTTGCGCCTTCACTCGGTCGCTGGCACCGTCGCGGTCGGGACTCACCTCGTACCATGCCAACTGCAACTCCCCGCCCACCACTCGCTCGAGATCACGACGATCCACGAACTGCCGCGCCTCACCAGTGTGGTTGTTGAAGGCCCGCATCAGTTCATCCGTCAACCGGGTCTTGACCTCGTTGAGCGTGTAAGTCAGACCGCGGAAGAGGGCGAACTCCACTCCCCCCACTGTGGCCTTGCCGATCTGTGCCCGCAGATCTATCTTGCCCGCCGCCACCGCCTTATCCTTGCGGTGTTGCAATAAGGCCTCTATTGCTTTCGTCTTTGCCGGATGAAATGTCTTGCTCACCGTCTCCCTCCATTTCAATGATGATGACTCGCTCGCGAGGGATCGATGCCAGCACGTATCCCTCCGGTCCGGTTGCACCTGCCGACTGAATCTTATGCTGGCGAATCAGTCGCAGCCACACGGCGTCTTGGTTCACTGCGTCGATCGCCGTGAACACACGAGTGATCGGTTCCTTGCCTTCCCCCATGTCGATTAGAACTGTGTAGTCCTGCATCATACTCCTCCTTCCTCGGTTAGTATACTACTTCTTGGTCCGCTTGGGAACCTTCTTCCCCTGGATAGTTACCTGTCGCGTGTGCTGATCCATCTCTACGATGATGCCGTGGTGCTCCAGTGCAGGTGCGATCCTCGACAGCACCGTCGTCAGGAAGTGTGGCGACTTCGGCCACGTGTGATGGTACGCGTCCATGTTGTCGACCTCCTCTTGCAGCAGAGCGTGGAGTTCGGAGAATGATCCCGTCCACTTACCACGCCTCGCGACCCTGATGATATACTTGGATGCGGTCTCGGACTCGAGCACGAGCTCTTGCAGTCCGGCCCGCGTCTCCTTCATCCGCTTGACGATCACACCCTCCTCCCAATACTTTGTCTCGCACGCCGTTGTCCACGCAGCGAAGTCCGCGAGGCGCATCATGTCTGCCTTCACCGTGTCTTCGCGGCGCAGTCCCTCCGCCAGCCCGTCGAACAGTGCGCCGAGGATCTTGGCGCGGCTTACGTGGAAGCGCACCTCCAGCTCGGTCTCCCGCTTGCGAGCTTTGTCCTGTATCGGTGGGAGGGTGAGCACGATCGCACGGTCTAGGATGTCGCCGCGTGTGACGATCTCTCCGATGCCGTTGAGGATCAGCGGGCGCTTCACGTTGACCGAGGCGTAGCCGAAGTTCGTGTACAGTTCGCGCTCGCCGAAGCTCGTGCCACTCGCCACGCCGCAGAGGACGTCGCTCATCTCGTGCTTGACCGACGCCATGTTGTCGAAGGCGAGGATCCACGCGGAACTGGAGATTGCGCCCATGTCCGCGACCGACTTTGGCGAGGCCTGGAAGGTGGTCTTCGCTGGGTCGAGGATGTGTTTGATGTAGCGAGTGAGCGTCGACTTCCCGCTACCTTGCATCCCGTTCACCACAAGGAGGGGATATGTTCCATCCGGCTGCATCGACATCAGCAGCCATCCCACCAGCAGGGGGAAGTCTTCGTCCGTGATGTTGAGGAACTTCCGCAGCGCGGTGATCTTCCCGCCCGGCTCTGGGTCGGGCAGCGCGAGTTGGCCACTACGTCGGTAGAACCTCACGGCTGGCTCAGCCACCACCTCCCATCCGTTCTCTGTCACCTTCACCGCAGTCCACTCCTCCCCGCCGAGATCATAGTAGAGCGCTGAGTCATAGCGCGCGACCTTGTAGTAGGCTCGGCCCTCATGCTTGCGTGCCTCGGACGACAGCACTACGATGGCATCCCGCACCGCTGTGTCCGTAGCGATCTTGCCGTGGTCCTCCCAGCACTTACCCGCTGCCCACTCCTTGAACTCGCGGGAGGCGAGTGGCCACGTCTCTCTGTGTGAGTTGAACGGATAGGTGATGAGCGGTGCGTCGAGGTGCTTGTCATAGAACAGCGAGACCTCATCGTCGTTGAGCACCATGTCTAGGATCGCGTCGACCGCAGTCTTGCGCTTGGCACCGCCGGCCTTCTTCTTGTCCGGCATCTCGCGCAGTACCGAGTCGATCGTGAGTTGGCACCGTGACTGGTCCCACCCCGTGTCGCCAAGCGGAGCGAGCACGGCGTAGTACGTCGCCATGATGACTTCGGATATAAGGGCGGGCGCCATGTCCCGGTCGCGGAAGAAGTAGCACAACCCCTTGACTGCTTCATCACGGCCAGCGACACCCGCCCCTTCAAGGTCGCCCTCTTTTATTTTGTTCGCGTACTCGGCATCCATCCACGGCGCCTTGGGTGCGGCGTCGTCTCGGTCGATCGAACGCATCGGTCCGCCTGTCACCGCAAGGATCAGGCGAATCGCATCCTCCCCCTCGCGCCACGCCTCTCCGTCCCAGATGCGAGAGATATGGTCCTGCGTGTGATGCTTGCCAGGAATCCTGACCCAAGCCCCTGGCTCGTTGGATGGTGAGGGTGGGTAGTACTCGGGAACGATCACGCCGTACTTGGCGGCGGCGGCGGCGGCGAACGTCACCACCTCCTTCGACGGCTGCGGCTCAGCGAACAGTACCCACACGTGGTACCCGCCGAGGCCGTTGCTGTCTTCGAGTAGGCAACTCATGCCCAACGCCTTGAGCTCCTCGTAAAGCGTGATCGCCGAGCGCATGTTGTCGATCGGCTCCGGCTGGTTGGCTTGCCCGGGGTGGTAGTCATAATCGAAGCACGCCCACTTCGAGTGGGCGTCACCATCCGAGTTGGCGTGCGCGCCGAGGATACGCTTGAGCTTGAAGTGGTTCCTCAGCTTCGCGAGAGTGAAGGCGCCATCGCTTGCGACGGAGTTGCGTGGGCCACTCTTAGCGTACAGCCCGTACCGATCCGTCCTATTGATTAGATGCTGAAGCGCCCAAGCCGATAGATCCAGTGCCCGCTTAGTCCAAGCCTCAGTCATGTTCCAAACCTCTCACGACGTGCTGCGTCATATGCCGTATAGAGTCTCCTTTCGTCCAGCGAGGTGTAGTGACCGTGGCCGCAAGCGCAGAGATAATCCGACCGTCCGCCGTTTGTTATCCCGACTTTCAAGCACCGGCGGCACAGCGACCAGAAGTATTGAAAGTCCGTGTCGCACCCGTGATCGAACAGCAGCATGCCGGGTGCTTGGTCCGTGTAGTAGTGGTCGACGTCGCGCGGGATGTCGCCGTGTGCAATGTAAACCTTCTTGTCTGTGATCTGGTTCAATAGCGCGGCCTTCCACATCTCTCGCTCCGTAGGCGCGGCGCCTTTGATCTCCAGCCACAGTTCGAGTTGTGGTAGCCAGAAGTCTGGCAGATACCAAGTACCTTCGAGATCCAAACCCTCCTTCTCATACTCCCACACAATACCAAGCGCGTCAAGGAACACAGCCCAACGGGCTTCGATACGCGAGCGGAAATTGATACCCTCATAGTTCGTTTCGAGTGCTGTAATAGTATCCGGACCCACCTTCCCAGTCTGCTGCACCACCATCCTGCGCTGCTGACTGCGTGAGCGTGGTGCCGCGAGCAACTTCTCTTTGATCTTCGCGCCCTTGTCCTTCTGGTAGTGAGCCAACACTACATCGAGAGCCTCCTCCAATGTGAGACCCTCGAGATCCTTGATGTACATAGGCCACCCCCTGCGCCGTCAATTAGAACTGATCGTCGTCGTCGTCATCGTCCGGCGTGGTAGTGGTACCCTCACCGGTCTTGTTGAAGTCAAGGCCGAGCTTCCCGCCCTTGAACAGTTCCCGCAAGTTCGCACCCTCTGCAATGAGATCGTCATCGTCGAGAATCCCGTCCGGTACGAACTGGATCGCGAAGTATGCACCGTGCTGGTTGCTCTGCGCCAGCGCCTTCAGCGTGTACTGCTGCATGAAGATCGGCACGCGACGTGACTCACCCCCGACTTCCACACGCAAGAGGTTAATGCGGCTCGCCAGGTTGCGGCTTGCCTTGAGCTTCGTACTGGTGCAGGACAGAACGATCGGCGCCCAGTTGCCGTTGATCTTCGCGAGGAGGAACCAGTTGGCCGTCTCCACCACGTCGTTGCCTGCGATCCGGTTTGTGTACGCCTCGTCCCGACTGGGATGGCTGGCCACGAACCCGCCTCCCTCTTTGCGAGGGACCCACTCGTTGAAGACTTTGTTGTATCCAATGGGCAGGACGGGAATCCCGATCTCGCCGTCGATCGGCGACTGCACCACGGAGTGAAGGAAGTCGCCCGGCTCCGCACCATCGATATACTTCGGGTCACGCTTCTTGACCTGCGGGCTGAGGTCCTGCAACAGGTAGAGGAAGGGCAACTGCAAGTCGCCTGCGGTAAAGTCTTCTTGCCCCGCACCCTCGTACTGTTCGAGTGCGGTTGCGACAGCCGTGGACAATACTGTGCCCTCAGTCTTTGCTACTTCGTTCTTCTTTCCCATGTTCCTCGCTCCTCGTTATTTTCTGATCGACGCCTTCGTTTCTGTGTACGTCGACACCTCCGGCGGCAGGGGGTGACCTGCCTCTACTTGCTCACGACAGAACGCAGTCAGCGTCTGCGGGTGAACGCTCTCCTTAATTATCTCGTCGTGCCCCTCCTCACGTAGCCAGTCCATGAATCCATCCTGGTCCGGCTTCTTCACGCTGGCGTAAAACCGGTTCGTGAGGATCACCTTCTCCCCACCAGGCAGGGTGTACGAACCGTTCGCCGTGTCCGTCACGATCCCCGCCGCAGCCATCGCCTCGGGCAGAGTCTCGAGTCGCATCTTGTCGTAGGCTTGCTTCGCTTCCTTCGCTTCCTTCGCAAGATCATCGTAGAGGTTGCGAGCGCGGAGCATCTCCTCGCCCAGGATCCTCAGCGTGTCAACCTCCACATCATCGGGCGGTTGCTCTGCGTACTGGTCCATCAGTTCGAGCAGTGTTACCTTGTCCATCGTGTCTCTCCTATGTAGGGGCGGGACCTGAGCGGCGAAAGGAGACATGGCGCAGGTAGGATGCGCCGATGAAAACCGGTCAGGCCCCGTTAGTATAAGAACAGGATCAGCCAGGTGTGTGGCCACACTAATGCTGCGTACAGTATCTCTTGTTGGGTGCACTCGTCCCCTACCCAGAGGGTGAGGACGAAACCCGTCAATCCGAAGCCTACGAAATATACCACTCCTAGTGCTATCAAGGGAACCATCAAATCCACTCCTTCCATTCGTCACCGATTACCAAGCCCGCGATCTTCTTCTTGCCGCGCAGCGAGGCCACTACCTTCTGGTCGATCGTTCCCTTCGCTAGCAGGTCGACGTATACGACGCGTGAGTCCTGGCCGATGCGCATTGCTCGGTCTTCGGACTGTAGCCGATCGTCGAGGCTGAAGGAGTTGGAGTAGTAGATCACCGTCGTGCCTTGCGTGAGGGTCAGCCCGTACCGGCCGGTCGCTTGGTTGCCAACGAAGAACCGCAGTGGATCGTCCGCGTCCTGAAACCGTCGGCGAATTGCGGTGCGCTCATCGTTCGGCGTCGGCCCATAGAACTTACCGACCGTTGCCTCGCCGTACTTGTCAGCTAGCGCAGTGGCGATCGCATCGATCTCCGCCACGAACCTGGCCCAGATGATTACCTTGCCTTGTGCTTCTTCGACCAGGCGCATGACCTCCTCGACCTTAGGGTTGCCCCCGGCAATCTTCTTGTTGATGGTCTCGAGTGTGAATGGATCCTCGACCGGCGCGAACCCGCCGACGATTTGCTGGAGCCGGAGCATCTGCGTCAGCACGATCGTCGCAGTCACGTGCTCCAGCTCGTTGAGCTCGGCCGTCATCTTCGAACGCATCTGCTTGTACATCTTCGCTTGCGTCTTGGTCATCTCCACCCACCGCTTCTCGAATACTTTCGGCGGCAGGTCGAGGCACTCGTCCCTAGTCACGCGGTAAGAGTGCGGTTCGATCAACTCTTTGAGACTCTCCAGTGCGCCGGGCTTGTACCCCTCGATCCGACCCCACTGATCGACGTTGGCCATCCTGTTGCGGAACGCATAGAAGGAGTGTGCGCCGAGGATGTCGACGTCGAGCAACCGGAACTGCGACCACAGATCCAGTGCACCTTGTGTGATCGGCGTGCCGCTGAGGATGCGGCGGTAGGGTGCGAGCTGAGCGACGCGGGTAATGCTCTTCGTTCGTCGTGCGCCAGGCGTCTTGATCGTAGTTGACTCATCCACCACGAGCATGCTGCGGTGGCGCGTCATGAAGTTTGCGATCTTCCCCTCGCCCGTCGTCACGTTCGAGGCGACACGCTTCTTCCCGATCTTATAGGACTGCTTCACCATGCCGCTAGAGAAAGCCTCGACGTTCAGGATCAGGAAGCGCAGCACCTTCCCCTCTCCGTACGCGACGTGATCGAACTGGCGTGCCTCCGCCCCGGTCATGGCTGACGAGTAGATCGCCACCTCAATAGGGATGCGCTCCGGTGCGTGCACCTCGATCTCCTCCTCCCACGTAGACTTGACACTGTTCGGTGAGACTACCACCACTGCGTCGAGCCGCCCCTCCTCATAGAGGAAGCACGCGTTGTCGACGATCACCTTCGTCTTGCCCGTGCCCTGCTCCATGAAGAGGGCGAATACTTCGCGGTCGCGGGACATGGCAAAGGCCGAGAGCTGGTGATCGTAGGGAGTAGTCCCGAATTCCCACTTGATGTTATGCCGTCCCTCGATGACGAGACGCTTCTCCTCCGCACGCTGAGCGAACTCATTGAGCTTAGCGAGCACGCGGTCGCGCTGCTTCATCGCCGTCGGCTTCCACTCTGCGTACGGCCAGTGCTCGAGGATGTGCTGCACGTTGTCGGGTGACGGCCACACCAACCACGCCGTCATCGCTGCGCTCCACTTCCTCCGGCCTGGGAACTCTTGGCAGAGCTTCACGTTCTTGGGAGAGTACGGTGTAGAGAAGACCAACCGCTTCCCATCCCACTTCACGTCCGCCCCCATCGAGGTAGGCGGTGGGATCTCAGCGGGCCAGGGCATGAGCTTGACCCACGCCTCGTAGGTCGGTGCGATGTACGGCACTAGCCAGCGACCGTGCACATGCTGGAAGCGGCGGAGCGGTAACGCCTTGAGCGCGGCCACCTCCACCGGGTCGGCGTGGTCCGTGTATACGTGCAACGTGTTCTTGATTAGTTCGACTCGCATCTGTCTTCCTTTACTCTAGGATCTGTAATAGGACCCTCTTCCAGTTGATCTTGCCGCAGCTCATACACTTCGGCTCGACCGTTGATTGCATGGCGACACGCGTGATAACAAGCGGGCACTCCTCGCAGCCGAGCAGCCACACTCCCGTTTGGTGCGCGAGCATGATCTGAAGTGGAGCGAAGCGACGGCGCCACCGCCCGGGCTCATCCTCTAGAAGACTATCTTGACCAGCCACGCGAACCCAATCCCTACGCCCATGCCGATCATCGTCTCTTGGATGTCGCCACCCGTGAGTACGACGGCCGCGCCTCCAGCGAACGCGCCGACGGTCGTGGTGAAGATCGCGCTGGTCGCTAGGCCAGGGGAGTCAGTCAAGTACGGATTGCACACTCCGGCCGATTGCCGCAGATCCTCGAGGCGGACGCTTGCCCAGGTCGGTGCTTCAACGAAGAGCCGTGCCGGTCGCACGAGGCTACCCTCAGGTGGCACGCCGCACGTGATCCTAGGCTTGAGCACTATCTGGTCGAGAGCGATGTCCAGAGTGAGGATGCCCGGCTGCGGCGGGGCGGGTAGCTCGGCGACCACGGTGTAGGTGTACGGCTCTGAGTAACGCGCGACCGCCAACCGACGCACGTCGGTTGCCGTGTCGACTTCTACCGCGGCCGTATCCCTAGCAGTGAGTGACGCAACCCGTACCTCAAGGGTCTGCCGTGCCACACTCTCTGTGCCGAGTGCCTTGTCGAGTGAGTCAGCCTCAACCCCGAGCTGGACGATGCGCCGCTGGAATCCGCGCACTGCGTTCACGTATAGCAGCGACGTCGTGTCGCTCCTTGCCTCCATCGCGTCGACGAGCAGCTCGGCCGCGACGCGGCTCTTGCGTTCAGCCTTGAGCCGCAGCGACTGAGCACCGAGCGCGGTCGCGAGTAGCAGGATGAGGATAAGCAGCGGGTTCTTGCCAAGCCACTTGAGTGCCAGGCCTATCATGAGTCGTCCTCCTCTACGAGGTTACAAACTAAGCGGTCGAGCCAATCGATGCCTGTGTAGTTGCCAGTGCCATAGATCATAGCCAAGGTGAAGCCGAAGAAGAACAGCACCATGATGCCTATCCTTATGATGAAATCGCCGAGACTCATATCGTTCTCCTTCCCTTGTTGACCGCGCCCGCTGGGTTCCAGCGTTTGTTGTAGTAGCCACGGTTGAAGTAGCGGATGAGCTGAGGGCTGAAGGCGATGATGGCGCCAGTCTCTGGGTCTTGCTCCATCCCGAGGATCGCGCCGCCGACGTGTGCCTCAATCGACTTCTTCCGCATGAAGGTGGTCTGGTCCTGACAAGTACCGGCCTGCAAGACCCACACGTTCCGTACGTTCACCGCCTCGAGTTTGTGGTAGTGGCCCATGATAATGACGGCCGGCTTCTCTCCGCCCTCCAGCGACTCGACGATCTTCTGCGGCCGGTATGAGAGAGCGTAAGCTGAGCCTCCGCCCGGGTGCATCACTACCATGACCGTCTCGGCGCCGGTGTTCTTGTTGCGTAGTACGATGTGCGCCTCCATGAATCCAAGGTTCGTCCAGTCGTGGTCGAACCTTCGCATGAAGTCCTCGGCGTACTGCCCCATGTCAATGCCCTCACGAGCAGCGTACCAACCCTCGTGGTCATCACCCCACACGGCGTAGGTCGGCACATCCATCAGCGGCGTGTCCTCTGCCATGAGTTTGATCTGAGGGGTGAGGCCAACCCGTACTAGGTCGTGCTTGTTGAAGCGTGCCTCGCCGTCGATCCAATTACCGGTGTCGATGATCGCGTCGACTTCCGCCGCCTCGAACCTGGAGTACAGGTCCAGCAGTACGTCGTTGCGATGGTACTTGCTGCCGTGGTGCCGGTCACCGGCCACACCGAAGAGGAAAGTGTTGTCGTCGCGCGACTCAAGTACGATGTGATCGCCATCGATGTACGCAGCCTGCGGCTTCACATATTTATCTGGTGCGCGGCCATCGTCTGTCATCTGCCAGCGGCTAAACCAACCGCGAAGCGTTGCTTCCTTACTGTCATAGCTCGCGGCCAAGTCCCGCCATGAGACGCCCGCCTCCCTGTTCCTACGTATCTCGTGCCCGTCGTATTTCATCTAGCGTCTCCTTGTGACTTTGACACAGCGGCCTTGCCTGCGAACTGTACCAGGTGGGCAGGGCGGC
>SDBT01004984.1_pt1 | contig 22414 bp, 19 predicted proteins | sample 2277101 | NCBI WGS metagenome assembly SDBT01 (sample SAMN10404973, study PRJNA504765) | marine sediment metagenome | isolation source: marine sediment core GS10_PC15, 103 cmbsf | place: Arctic Ocean: Southern Knipovich Ridge | collected 2010 | reverse complement strand
CACATAGATCTCTGCATTGTCAAACTTGTCGCTGATCACTTTCATTCCTTCGGACAAGCCTTCTTCAATGCAGGCAAGGGGATCGATCTTTTGCGCGATCGCATCATTGGCCGCCGCCTTGGCCTCCTCCTCGTCCAATCCAGTAACACTTTTTTTCAAACGCTCGAACATTTCCTTTTCAGACATTAATTTCACCTCCTTTCCTAGGATCTTGCTAAAAATTAAATAAATGAATAGGAATTATTAATTCAAGAATTCTATAACGCAATACTTATGCCATTTAATCGGCCGTTAACAGTTTGCATAGAAAAAAAAAAATAATTACATCGAAATCGTGTTATTTTAGTAAGTTCAAAAGGAAAGGTTGCCGTTTTTAGACACGTTATAAAAGGAAAGTTACCCCTGCGGTAGATTGATAAATCGGATAAAAACGGACATTCTGAGGCTAAAAAAGGACTTTCATGTCCGTTTTATTGCAAAAAAAGGAATACTCTCGAACACAAGAGCAAATTTAGCAGTAGGAGACATCTAAACGCATGACATGTATATAAAACAAAAAACAATTTTATTGGTGCTGTTTTTAATTTCCGCTTGGATAGCTCATGACAAAAACAAACTTCATATTCATTTTTTTGTGCTTTCGTGTCTTAGTAGCTGAGCTTTTATTTATAATATCATATCACTGCTGTCCCATTAAAATTTATAAAAACTCTATAACTTACTTGAATTACGATGATTAATGTCATTTTTTAATGGAATCGACTTGAAATCGCTCTCGTTAAAAATTCTGTCCCTAAAAATAGATCAAAACCATAAAAAATGGCCATTCAGGGGCTCTCTGAGCAAAGATATTTTTCATACTGATGGTTGTGGATGAATCAGTAATTGAAGACTAGAATAACGCCTTAAAATCGAAATTAGGTTACAGAATTCTACATTTTTTTGTATTGCTTATTGCGAGTAAAAGCCCTTTTTACGGGGCATTACAAGAATCGATTGCAGAAATTAAATTACTATCTATCTAAACCAACTGAATTCATTACGATTTAAACTGGACACTACTGATATCATATATATATACAAATCTTTATAGCGGCCAATTGAAGCCAAAATAGACCTCCATGCCAATAAAAATCATCCAATGGACTATTGTAATAACTTCAGATATTATTTATGAATTTTCATTACCAAGTTTGTTTATGAGCGGAGTTTTCTTCCACTCATTTTCAAATGCTAACTATAGGAGGGAGGTGATAAATATATTGACGCGGATTGGTCGGATTAAATATTCCGATCCCCAAAAGACGCAATCAGGAACTGATGATGAAAATCAGAGGAATTCCTACCAAATTCCTACCAGGGGGAATGCCGAACCGTTAAATATGAACCAAAGAGGAAAACCGGTAACATATTAACATTCTATAATAAAACATAGAAAGGTCGACGGTGGCGACATTCACCAATGTCTGCGCAATGAATCTCTCTTATGCTGTACTTCAACCGCTTTACTATCGAAGCAGCGGTTTTACCGAAGAAAAAATAGTCCTATGGGCGCGTACAATATCTATGATGGTCGTGCTGTCCACTATCGGTCTGGCGATACTTTATACGATTCCCTCCATTGGTGCCACACTTACCGACGGTTACTATCTGTCGTCGGGCGTACTAACCGCAGGTGTCGCCGTGCCTGTCTATGCGATTTTCTGGAAACGGGCTAATTTGAGGGGGGTTATGGTGGGGTCGGCCGCCGGATGCCTGGCAACCCTTATTTTCTTTATTTTAGAATACAAAGTGTGGAAATTTTCTTATGGCATGCCGGTCTTTGACTGGATTTTTGGTAAGGGGGCAATGGCGGGCACCTATTTAGGGTATTGCATTGTCGGCTTATTCTTTGGATTAGTTGGACTGGTCGTCGGAACATATTCGGCGCCGAAGCCGGCGCAAGAGCTGCTGGATGCAGTTGCTTCAGAGCCCGTGGATGACCATGAAGAGTTTTTTGCGGGTGTTCGTAAAACTTCGTAATGGGTATAAGTTCAGCCACAAAGGCACAAAGACACTAAGATGCTTAGATAATACAATATTTCTTACAAAAAGGAAAAGCGTCATCTGGTTTTATTAGGAATGGATTCTTCCCTTTCAAATATTGTTTTGAAATTAGTATCTTTTCTTTGTGACTTGGTGTCTTAGTGGCTGAACTATTGTGATATTTTTCAATTTGGAGGAAAAAATGCAAAAAAACACTTTGTACTACAGATGAAACAGAAGTTTCACGGAAAGTGGAAATATTCGCCGCTGACTTAGCTATAGCAGTCAACGCCGAGTTGTGCTATGTTCATGTGAGCCCGCCCAAGTCCAGGGATTCGAGAATTTCCGGAGATGCATGGTTGTTTGTCATTCTTGATGAGGCTGCGGCGCGAGACCACGAAGTTTTGAAGCATGCCATGGATGTGGCCATCGTAAAAGGCGTCAAAAAAGCCACCTGTATGACCGTGCGCGCTTACAAAATCGCATCGGCGATCATTGGCATCGCTGAAAAGGAAGGCTTTGATCACATTGTAGCCGGTTCCACCGGCCGTGTGGGTATCCCCCGTTTTGTGGTCGGTTCCATTGCGGGCGGGATTATTCACAAGGCCCATTGCCCTGTAACGGTAGTACGGTGACCTCTTTTTCACTGCGTCTCAGTTTGAACAGGCAGCGATGAAACAAAAAAACAAATTATCCATAAAAAAAAGCGCAACTTTTATTAATAAAAAACCAATTAAATGAATAGGAGGATATCAAATGAATGCAAAAGAACGAGTGATGGCGGTGCTCAACCATCAAAAGCCTGACCGTATGCCCTGTTTCGGGGCCAATTGTATGGCAACATATGAACAAATGGAAAAGGTGCAGGCCTTCTGGCCTAAAGCGCATGAAGACGGAGAAACCATGGCCAAACTGGCACTTGCTTCCCACACCGTCCTTGGTTTTGATGCAGTCAGAGTCCCTTTCTGCCAAACGTTTGAAGCACACGCCCTTGGCTGTAAGATAAAACCGGGAAGGGGTGCGGGCGGTACCGAAGGAATTCCAGGGATCGATCATCCGCCCCCTTTTAAACTTGACGACACGCCGGTATTCCCCGATGACTTTCTTTCCCGGGGTTTGATACCGGAACTGCTCAAAGCCGTGCGCATTTTAAAAAAGGAATTGGGCGACGAGGTGCCGGTGGAGGCGGGGATTATCGGGCCTTTTACCATTGCCGGGTCTCTCATCGGTACGGTTCCCCTTCTCAAGTGTTCCTTCAAAACACCCGAAAAAATGCGACCTTGGTTAGAGTTAGGGGAAAAGGCCGGCACCTCGCTTGCAAAAGCGCTCATCGATGCCGGGGCGGATATCATTTCCTGTGAAGACATGACCGCCTCTCCGGAACTGATTGCTCCTAAAACCTACTTGGATTATGAATTGGAATATCAGAGCAGGCAATTTGAAGCTATCTCTGTCCCGACGCTGCTCCACATCTGTGGTAAGGTGGATTCTATTGTTGAATGGATGGGGCAGACCGGGGCGACTGTTCTTAGCCTGGACCCTAAAACAAATCCCCAGGTTGTCAGGGAAAAATGCGGACCGGATATTGTTTTGTTGGGCGGAGTAGATGTGGCTAACACTCTCTTTCTGCATGGACCCGACGAGGTTAAACAGGAATCAGAGAAGGCCATTGCCGATGGCATCCAGATCCTGGCACCGGGCTGTGCGGTGGCGCCGGGTACAACTACAAAGAACCTTCTGACCATGCTGGAAGTGGCCAAGGCGCATTGATTGAAAATCGTCGATTGAATATTTAAAGAATTCTGCCAATTTTAACATGGCAATCCCAATCGAAACAGGAGATAAGGGGGAATAGTATGGCAAGACTGGGTGTTGCATTGGACCTGGGCACCAGTGGATTTCGTGGGCAAGCCCTCGATCTGGATCAAAACGGAATGATTATATCCACTGCCGTTACCAACCGCCATCCCCTTCCGGGCGCCAATGTCATGGATCATCTCCATTTTGCCATTGAGATGGGTCTTGATCGGGCCCACGAGGTTGTAATTCATGCCGTCAACAAGGTGATTGAAAATCTGAGGATTGAAAATGATGAGGTGGTACGACTGGCGATTTGCGGCAACCCGATCCAGCTTTCCCTTTTCCAGGAGATCGAAATCAGGGACCTGGCATATGCAGGCAAGCGAAAACTGGAGGCTCTGGGGGTGGTGGCTCCCAAGAGAGAGGCCCAAATCGTAAAGGCCCGGGAGATTAAAGGTCTCAAACTGCCGGCGGACGCGGATGTCTTGATTCCTCCGGCGGTTCGGCATGAAATCGGTGCCGATGCCCTGGCCATGATGATCCAGACCGGCATGCTGGAAAAGGATGAGATCGCCATAGCCACGGACTACGGTACGAATGCTGAGATGGCGCTCATTGTAAAAGGTACTGTTTACACCGGTTCAACTGCAGCCGGGCCTGCTCTGGAAGGGCAACATATCGAGGATGGTCTGTTGGCGCTTCCCGGAGCCATCTGTGATGTTGGGTTTGAACCGGAAAACGCTGAAAATTCAGGCGGTTCAGACGCTCAGGAGGAAAATCAACCCCTAAGCGGGCGAATGAAAACGTTTGTCCTTAATAATGATATGACGGTTCAACCGGGTGATACGGTGGACCCATCCACGGGAAACCTGCTTGAAAAGGGGATGGAAAAGGCCGTAGGCATAACAGGTACCGGAGTTGTGGCCTTGATTAGCCAGGGTTTTGAAGCAAAGGTCATCCTGCTTCCGCGGATTATTACGCCGGATGCTAAAATCCACTTACCCAACGGGATCAAGTTTACCGAGAAAGATCTTGAAGAGGCCGGCAAGGCCATCGGCGCAATCAGGGCCGGTCATATCTCCCTCTGTCAGGAGGCCGGAATCAGACTGGAAGATATTGAAACCGCTTACATGTGCGGTGCTTCCGGCACTTATGTAGACGCGCTCAAGGCCCAGGAAATCGGCATGATACCGCCCGGGGTTAAAAAAATCTACCAGGTGGGAAACTCGTCCTTAGGCATGGCCAGGGATATGGTCAAGAGTGTGGATGAACTCTGGCGCATGAAGCGCATCGCCGATGATCTTAGACAACATCACTGCATGTTTGCTGAATCCAAGGTGTTTGAACAGGTGTATATCCTGGAACTTTCTTATTGGACCCAGGGGATGCCCATGAATCAGTATCAGCAGTTTTTGAAAAAATTCGGTCTTCCTCCTTTAAAAGCGGCAGCGGCTACTCCCGAGATCATTAAGACCGTTAAGAAAGATATACCGGACTTGGGGGTCATGGGCCTTACGATTATCTCCGATATCGGTGAACAAAAAAAGATTGTTTTCGAGGGTTGCATCGGCTGCGATGCCTGTGTTCAGGAATGTCCCGAGAATGCCCTTTACATGGAAGAAGAGAAGGGAGATTTTTCTATCACCATGGACCTGGCCCGATGTAACGGGCTTGCCTGCAGGAGATGCGAAAAAGCCTGCCAGGAAAAAGTCTTTCTCCAAAAAAAAATGTATACTGCCAAAGGTGAGAAATGCTCGGAAATAAAGGTGCGACCTCATGGGTAGGAACATCCCATTATTCCAGATGAATGGCATTCATGAAAGACTTAGAATGTCCTGTTATATCATAAGTTGTAGAAATTCCGAGACGATTAATTAATAGTAACTTATCCAACAAGAAAGGAGGTGAATTGAAATTGAGAAAGCGGAATATTTTGAAAAGGCTGCTCAGTACATCATCGATGCGAATGAGGAAGATGTAGTGCAGTCGGCCCAACAATATTTAGATGAGGGTCTCGATCCGGTTGAGATGATCGAGAAAGGTCTTTCCGAAGGCATCCGGAAACTTGGAGACCTTTTTGATCGCGGCGAGGTCTTTTTGCCGCATCTGATCATCGCATCCGAAGCAATGACTGCAGCGGTAAAGGTGCTGGAACAGGCCATGCCCGAGGATCAGGTTGGCAAGAAACTGGCCAAGGTTGTTCTCGGAACGGTTGAAGGGGACGTACATGACATCGGCAAAGGCATTGTTGCCACCATGTTAAGGGTTTACGGCTTCGAGGTCATCGATCTGGGTCGAGACGTACCGATTGCTACTTTTGTGGAAAAAGCAAAAGAGGTCGACGCGGATGTTGTCGGTTCATCAGCTTTGATGACGACAACCCAGGTGGGACAAAAAGCCATTGAAAAGGCTCTGAAAGACGCTGGAGTTCGAGATAAGCTGACAACAATGGTGGGCGGCGCTGCCACCACCGAAGACGCCGCTGACAAAGGCAAGATCGCACACCTGTCAAAAGATGATCTGGACATTTTGCAGGACATCTTTACCGACCGAAACAGGTTTGTGAGTGTGGAACATGGGAACGAAGTGGTCGTCACCCACGATATCGGCACCTTGCGGTTGATGGGAGACCAGGGCAACAGCGGTGTTGGCATACCTTTGAGCAGGGTGCAGGGCATCCAGGTCCATGAAAGGGCATTTTGTGCCGACACCATGGAGCTGGGACATATCGACTATAGCTTTAAGCCCGTAAAACCGGTCATTGCCATGGAGCAGCAGGAAATGGAAAACGCTCTCCTTGTAACTGTCCTTCCGCTTTTTTATGGCGCCATGCCCAATCTGGGTCAGTATTACACCCCGGACGGGCCTTTTGGAAATCCTTCTGATTTACTGCCCGCGGGCAAGATCAAGGAGGCTTATGAAGCCCAGGAAGGGGCAGTGGACCATGCCACCCGAGACATGATTTATGTATGCGAAAGACTAGCGGAAGTCGGTTGTGACGGCATCAACTTCGATACCACCGGAGCAGCCGGGGATACGGATTTTAAGGCCACGTTGCACGCGGTGGAGCATCTCAAAAAGAACACCGACCTGTGCGTTGAAGTTGGAATGGCCGGAGAATTTGTACTTGGCATGCATGGCGGCCTGGAGTATGAAGGTCAGAGACTGGCAGGGTTATACTGCCACGATCAAGTCAAGATCGTGGAGCAAGCCGGGGCGGATATTTTCGGTCCGGTGGTAAACACCAAGCCCAGCAAAACCATGCCGTGGAATGTGGCCAGAGCGGTGACCTTTGTAAAAGCATGTGTTGAGGCGTCCAACATCCCTATTCATGGAAACATGGGAATGGGCGTGGGAGGTTCACCTATATTTGAAACACCGCCTACCGACTCGGTCAGCAGAGCATCAAAGGCCATGGTGGAGATTGCCAAAGTAGACGGTCTGTAGATTGGCGTGGGAGACCCCATGGGGATGTCGATAGCTCACGGTGTGGCAGCGGGAATGGGCGGAATCAGGACCGCCGGAGATCTGGTGGCCCGCATGCAAATGGCCCGCAAGATGCGGATCAATGACGCAAAAGCCTACGTTGCCGAAAAGCTAAAGGTTTCCCCGGCCGACCTGTCGGATGTACACGTAATGAGAGAGGTCCGCGAGGAGCTGGACATCGGGATCATTACGTCCGTCCCTGGTTGTGCCAAGGGAATTGAAGCAAAAGTAAGAATTGCCGAATTGCTCGGTATCGAAATTGCCGGCGTAAATCGGTTGAAGGAAAAGATGAAGTTTTAACCTTTTGATTTACGAGGCCCCGGTGAATGCCGGGGCTTTGTTTTAACATAGGTTGAGCGGTTCAAGGTTCACGGTTCCCAGTTAAAGGGCCTATCCCGGATAATCCGGAAAAAACAAATAACGTAAAAGTTATGCCACTAAGCAAATTACTCAATCAGTTGAAGGACCTCATAATAAAGTGAACAATGAAAAAATGGATGGCGGCGAAACGTTGGAAACTTCTTTTGAGGCTATCGCTCGAAAGTGTGGGGTTGAACTTTACCCCCTGGATATTAAAAAAATAAACCCCATGCAGAGTATCCGGTTGAAGTGCCAGGTTCCTCTGTGCGAATACTACGGTGTCTGCAAGACATGCCCACCCAATATTCCAGGTGTCGCAGAATTCAAAGAGGCATTGCTCAGTTATAGCAAGGCCTTTTTAGTGGTATTACAAGAAAAAATAAAAAGCATTGACGATTACCGCAAAGATTTCAGCGCCGAACTAAAGCTGGCTGAAATCGTATCCGACCTGGAATTGTCTGCCTTTCAACACGGATTCTATCAGGCATTAGGCCTAAGTGTGGGCGGTTGTAAATTATGCGCCGAATGCGCTCCACCGGGAGAACCTTGCCGTCATCCCTTTAAAGCACGCCCCAGTCCCGAGGGTTTCGGCATCGATATCACAGAACTGGCCCGGGAAGCCGGTGTGGCAGTGGAATGGCCGCCAAAGGAATATGTCAATTTTATCGGTCTCATACTTGCCTGAAAGTCCGTTGTAATATATAATAATTATGATTGCATCCTGAAGGTGGATAAAAACACACTGTATTAAGGATTTGGAAATGGAAAAGAAAATTCATCTACATGAAATATATGGTAAATCCAGTAAAGCAGTTGTTGGCCGACAGATCGAAATAAAGTCAATTCTGACGGCCATGGATGCCGGAAAACATATCCTTTTGGAAGGACCGCCCGGTACGTCCAAATCAACCTTGCTGCGCATAATAGCCAAGACGGCAGGCATCCCTTTTTATATTATAGAGGGAAATATAGACCTAACTCCCGCCAAACTGGTCGGCCATTTTAATCCGGCCAAAGTGATGGCGGATAATTACCGGCCAAAATATTTTGAGATGGGGCCGCTTACGAGAGCCATGGAAGAAGGCGGTATCCTTTACATCGAAGAATTCAACCGGATGCCGGCTGATGTTTCCAATGTGCTGATTTCTCCCATGGAGGAGGGAGAAATATCTATTCCCAGGTACGGAACGGTAATGGCTGTGCGTCCGTTTACCGTGATTGCGGCTCAAAACCCCTACGATGATGTCGGCACTGTCAGGGTCAGCAGAGCTTTTATGGATCGTATCTGCCTGATCAAAATGAATTACCAGAGCGAAGAGGAGGAACAGGATATTGTACGGGTCAGGACCGGATCGGATGACGCCGAGCTTGTAAAATTGGCGGTCAAAATGGTGCGGGAAACAAGAGACCATCCGGATATCAAACTGGGAGCATCCGTTCGGGCCGGAATTGACCTGGTTGACTTGTTCGCCGGGCTGCAAAAACTTGCCGACCAACCGGATCAACATTTTTTAACGGCAGCCTGGATGGCCATGTCCAATAAGATCTGGTTGAATGAAATGGCGTCTACATCCGCCGATGAAATCATTGAAATTCTTTGGCACAGCCTTAGGGATAAGGGTAATTTTTGTTTTAGAAAGAAAGAAAGCCGGATTACCGAGGCAATGGCAGAACAGGAGATTGAAGATAAAGATTCGGATGAAGCCTTAAAGGCTAAAAAAAAAAAGACGATCGCTACGTAGGAGACTGGTTTTCAAGCGGAGATCTGGAGAATTACTCCTATTTTTACCGTGTAGCCTGTTATCTTAATGCCAATCCCGACGAGCTTGATCTTTTTTTTGAAAAACAAGATTCTCTGGAAGTATTCGCAAATGTTATCGGCATGTTGAAACAAAACGTGCGATCCTTAGCCGTGAAAATAGCAAGCCGCTTAATTATTAAAATTGCCAAACAGATTGCCGACACAGGATGCCGTTCAGGAAAACTGAAACTAGTGCCGGGGTTTACGGACGGCGCTGAAATCGAATTGGACTGCAGCCTTGAAAAATATACGGAGCAACCCGAGTTGGGGATTTTAGATAATCTCGTATCCTACATCAGGCAAAGAGAAAAAAAGGCTTTTGTCATGATGTTCGATCACAGCTACTCCATGAAGGGAATGAAAATAATTCTGGCAGCCATCACTGCAGCCGCCATTGCCCAGCACTTCAAGAGAGATTATGCTATTCTCGCTTTTTGCAACAAAGTTACCGTCCTAAAAGCTATCGATGAATCAACGGGGCCGGAAGAGGTACTGGAAAGACTGTTTGCTTTAGAATTGTGCGGTGATACGGATATTCACATGGCCTTAGAAACAGGCCTGGAGCTGTCAACTATGTTTGAACGGAAAATGGGTCTGATTTTGACGGATGGGGCCTGGAATCGAGGCGGAGACCCTCTTAATGCAGCTGTCCGGTTCGACAAACTCAGTGTCATCGGTTTTCCGCCGGCAAAGCGTGAGAAAATTCGTCAATTGGCTATTAAAGGGGATGGGAACTTTTCATTCGTGGAAGACGAGACGGAAATTGCCTGTGCTATTTTAAAATGTTTGAACTAAGGACTTAACCGGAAACGGAAATTAAAGGTGCGATACCATGTCTCAGCGTCGTTTAAGCGATATTTTACTTAGAGCTATTCAGGGGGTTTCTCCGTCTCGAGAGGAAACCATCCAATTACTGTCCCTTGACGATCCGGCATCGATTCAACTCGTTATGTCGACCGCCCAAAAAGTACGCAGGCTACATTTCGGGAATAGATTATTCATGTATGGGTTTATATATTTATCTACTTACTGTCGGAATCATTGCGCTTTTTGCTTTTATAGAAAGACAAATAAGCAAAGCCCCCGCTACCGCAAAAACCTGGAAGAAGTCGCGGAAATAGCTTGTGGATTGGCGGATTCAGGGGTGCATCTGATTGACCTGACACTGGGTGAAGATCCTTTAATTCACGATACAGGTAATTTTCATATTCTTTTCCGAATGATCGAACGGGTAAAAGATGAAACAGGCCTCCCGGTGATGATTTCGCCGGGTGTGGTCTCGGAGGAAATCCTGCAGCATTTCGCTGCGATTAAGACGGATTGGTATGCTTTGTATCAGGAAACCCATAATTCGATTCTTTTTAAAAAATTGAGAATCGGCCAGAGTTTTGAGGAAAGAAATAAAAAAAGGAATGCGGCTCGTCGCGCCGGAATGCTGGTGGAAGACGGCATCTTGCTCGGAGTTGGTGAAACCATTTTCGATCGAGCTGATTCAATCATGGCAATGAAACAAAATAATGTGGATCAGGTCCGGGCAATGAGCCTTGTTCCCCAACCCGAAACACCCGTAGCCGATATGCCCTGCCCGTCAAGAAGGATCGAATGTTTATGTATCGCGGTGATGCGTCTGACCATGCCGGACCGTTTAATTCCTGCTTCTTTGGATGTTGACGGAATCAAAGGGCTCAAAATGCGCCTGGAAGCCGGAGCCAATGTGATCACATCCATTATCCCTCCCAACAACAGGCTGGCCGGAGTTTCGCAAAGCTCTTTGGACATCGAGCAGGGGCTGCGCACTGTGTCTGAAGTTAAAAAAGTGATAACCGCCATGGGACTGAGAATCGCCAGTGGCAAAGTTTATGAATCCTGGATGGCGGAGCGAAAGGAAATTGGAATTCGGGAAGAATCTTTTGGTTCGCTGGATTCAGTTCAGGCGATTGGCAGATGCAATTGAATTAAGTCGTAACTGTTGACGGGTTCAGAGGTTCAGGGTTTAACGATTAAGAAAATTCTCAACGGTTAACGCCGACATTACGTCTTCGTCTCCGCTCCTTATTTAAAATCCCACTTATCGAGATTGAAGTCCTTCATTTTGCGCCGAACTGTTCGCACATCGAGTCCGGCATGCGTCGCTGTGCGCTTTATTGATCCCTGATATTTTTTAAGAAGTTTAGTTAGATACTCGTGTTCCAATCTGTCGAGGATACGGTATCGCATCGTGCTCAACGGAAGATCCAAGTCAATGACCAAATTGGAATTCGCTTCTGAAGCGGATGGATTAATTTTAATATTTGAAAACAGTATGTCTTCAATGAGATGGCCTTGGTTGAATATTAAAGCCCGTTCCAATACATTTTCCAATTCACGAACATTCCCCGGCCAGGAATGGGCCATGAGTTGGGACAACGCTTTTTCTGAAATGCGCCACCGTGCGTTGCCTTTTACACGGGATAGCTTCTCAAGAAAGTGGTCGACCAGCAAGGGGATATCTTCCGTTCTTTCTCTCAAGGGAGGAATGTTGATAGGTACCACGTTGAGGCGGTAAAAGAGATCGAGACGAAATCGTTTCCGGGCGATTTCATTAGATAGATTCGTGTTGGTTGCCGAAATAATCCGTATATTTAATGAAATGGTCCGCGTGCCTCCCAAACGTTCGATTTTTTTGGTTTGAATGGCTCTTAGAAGTTTGCCCTGAACAGCCAAAGGCATGTCCCCGATTTCATCTAAAAATAAAGTGCCGCCGTCGGCCTGCTCAACTTTTCCTATTTTACTTTTGTGAGCGCTGGTGAACGCTCCACGTTCGTACCCGAAAAGTTCGCTTTCGAGCAGATTTTCAGGCAGGGCTGCACAGTTAATTGCGACAAACGGCTGATGCTTTCGTTTGCTTTGATAATGAATCGCGCGGGCGACCAGATCCTTGCCCGTACCGGTTTCACCCATAATCAGCACCGGAGAGATCGTATCGGCCACCGCTTCGATCAACCGGAACATAATTTTCATTTCGAGATGTTCCCCGACAATGTTGGCAAACTGGTAGCGTTGCGACAGATCGGACCGTAATGCAGCGACCTCATTTCTCAGACGTTGTTCCTCAAATGCCTTGCGGAGGACATGGAGAAGTTTTTCAGGCACCACCGGCTTTTCAAGGAAATCGTTTGCCCCGGCCTTCAAGGCTCTCACGGCTGAATTGATAGAACCATATGCAGTGACAATCACTGTCAGGATATCCGGATTGGTTTTTTTGACTTTTTTGAGCAGCGCAAAACCGTCCATACCCGGCAAAACCATGTCGATAATTAAAAGATCGTAATCTTTCTCTGAAATCAGAGATACTGCTTGTTCTCCGCTGTGCGCGCAATCGGCAATATAACTATCTTTTACCAAGATGCGGGCAAGCACAGTTGAAGTATTGACATCATCTTCAATAATTAGAATTCGTCGCTTTTCCATATGCGTGTCATCGGATAGGCAGGTAGAGAATGACTTTGGTAAATCGGCCCGATTGGCTTATTATGCGAATTCCTCCGCCATGTGCCCGGACCACATGATCCACAATGGACAATCCCAAACCCAATCCATCACCTTTTTTTGAGAAGAACGGGTTCATCACTTTTTTGATTTCTTCTTTCGGAATCCCCAGACCCGAATCCTGAAATGAAATTTCAACAAATTCAAGACGGGGTGTCGGACCGTGTTTCATCTTTAGTTTTTGAGTGGAAATGCAGATTTGACCGTTGTCATTCATGGCTTCCAACGCATTTTTGATTATGTTGTGAAAAACCTGATCCATAAGATAAAGGTCTAAATTTATCACCGTCAATTGGGGATCAAATGACGTTATAAGTTCCACGTTGGCCAGATCAATCCAGCTTTTGAAACTATGAATGGTGTTTTCCAATGTTGTATTGATTTCTTCAGGTGTTCGGTTCAGCCGGGGAATGTGAGTGTAGTGGATAAATTCGCTGATCATTCGGTTAATAGTTTCCACTCGTTTTTTCAATCGGTCAAACAACTCCCATCTTTCTTCCTCTGATGTATCACTATCCTTGATTAAGTGAAGTGCACCGAGAACATTATTCAATGGATTTCTGATCTGGTGGGCTACTCCCGATGCCAGTTCACCTAAAAGAGACATTTTTCGGGAATGCTCTATCTCTTCTAATGTTTGTTTGGCAAAAACGGACTGGGTTTCGCCGGAAAAAGAAAGCGGCCGGACAAAATGTTCCAGTGCTGGCCCATCTCGTTTCTCCATTTCAAGAATATCATGGCATTTCAGATTAAGCTGGCGTTTAAGGGCTCTTATTTTCTTACCCTGATTGATCGCTAATTCCCTGAGATTGCGTTTTATCCGCGTTTCTTTTTGCAGGCGCTTTCTGAACATTAGCACGTCAGGTTGATCCTGGCTAAAAAATTGTCCATTATGCTTCCTTGTCTGTGAATCCATTAAAATTAACCTTTGAGCTTTACCATCACTTGATACTATTCTTTGCAGATTTCGTTAAGTCGTCAGGTACTGGAACGGTTAATTGCCGTAGATGACAGCCATCCTCAGCTTAAGACACTTGTAATACGTCGTAGACGTCCTTATTTCTCCTGTTCATCCTGGCTTGGCATGGAAAATTGAAAGTCAACAATTCCCAAATGTAAAGCAAATTGAACCAATTGGGAAATATTTACAAATTGTAGCTTTTCCATGATATTTGCCCGGTGGGTTTTTACCGTACTGGGGCTGATGAACAGGATGTCTGAAATCTCTTTAGTCGAATGTCCTTCGGCAATCATTTGGAACACCTCGCGCTCCCGATTGGAAAGTTGGCTGTAAAGGTCTTCTTGGGGCGAGCTTTTTTTTAAATGGAGGTAATCTTCGATGACCCGTCGCGAGATGGAGGGGCTCAAGTAAGTATCTCCCTTGACGGCTGCTGAAATGGCCTGAATGATGTTCGCACCGGTCGAGTCTTTCAGCAGATAACCCGAAACGCCAAGGTTGAAAAGTTTACTGATATACCGATCGTGGGTGTGCATGCTGAGGATGATGACTTTGGTTTGAGGGCGGCTTTTCTTGATTAGCCGCGTAGCTTCAATACCATTTAACAGGGGCATGGAAATGTCCATAATGACGATTTCCGGTTTCAGTGCCTCTACCATGCTAACGGCCTCCCGCCCATTTTTCGCCTCCCCAACCACCTTGAAGTGGGGTTCTCCCTCCAGTAGCTTCGCAAGCCCCTGCCGCACGATAGTGTGGTCGTCCGCCAGAAAGATGGTGATGGTCCTGTTATTCATCAGCACTCTCTTTAATGGGAATTTCGATCCGTATGCGCACACCGGCCCCTTTTGATGTGCTTAGCGTGAATTTACCGCCCAGCATTGCCGCCCGCTCACGCATACACAACAGCCCAAGGGCCGGCGTGTTACCCTTGAATTTTTCAGCGTCAAACCCGATTCCGTCGTCTTGAACCAGGAAAATAATGTTGGGGTAACTCTTGATGATGGAAAGTTTAAACCGAGTTGCACAGGCGTGCTTCAGGGTGTTGGTGAGCGCCTCCTGGGAAAGGCGGTACAAAACACTTTCGATATCGAGATTCACCCGTTTTCCGAATCCCATCATTTTAAAATCGATCCGAAGGCCGCTGTGTTCGGAAATATTTGTCAAATAGGCGTCCAGAGCCGGCTCCAGTCCAAGGTCGGTTAAAAGGGCCGGATGGAGCCGATGAGACAGGCGGCGCATTTCCTGGTAAGTGCGATTGATCTGTTTTTTTATTTCTAAAATATGGGTCTTGAGCAGCTCGGGCTCTTTCGCGGCGACTTTTTCGACGGTCTCGAGGGCAAAATTAATCCCGGTGAGGGCTTGGCCCACTTCGTCGTGCAGTTCCCGTGCGATTCGTCTTCGTTCTGTTTCCTGAGAGTGAAACAGCCTGGCGGTGAGCCTTGTGAGTTCTTCCCGATGGCGGCCGATGGTTTGAACCAACCGGTTGTTCTCGATGGCGCCACCTAAAAAATTTCCCAATGACCCCAAGAGGTGAAAATCCTGACCGTCCGCAAGGTTCCTGTCCGGTGGAACATCCAATGCAAGGAATCCGGAGGCCTTCTCCTTGGCGGTTATTAAGAAACAAATAAGCTGTATCGGATTATTATTTTCGCTTTTTAGTATAGCTTGGAAAGGAGGGAATATGGGTTCGGGATTGAGGGTAAGCTCTTTTTGGAGCAATGAACTCATAAGGGTTTTATCAAGAAGCTGTATCCGGTTGGTTTTTTTTGTGGCATTCCCGGGAAATCCTTGTTGAGCTGTGAGCACAAAAGCGGGTTTATCGTAATCGATCAGGAAGATGCCGCCGGAGGTGAGATTTAACGCCTTCAGAGCCTTTTCCAAGGCGGTCATAAGGATGGCGTCTAAATCCTGAGTCTGGTTCATGGCAAAAGCCACGGAAGTTAAAACCCAAAGCTCGCGATGTCGTTGAAAAAAATTTCGAGTGGCGTCCGTGCGGGCCGTGATGTCTTTAGCAATTCCCTGATAACCAGTGATTTCTCCGTGCTTACTTCGAACCGCATTGCCGCTGAGCAGGCAGTGTATGCGGTTTCCGTTTTTATTCATGAAAAGTGCTTCAAAATCTTTCACAAACCCGTCACGGTCGATCTGTCTTTTAAATACCTTCCAGTGCGTGGTTTTTTCGTAAACCTTTTCCACTGAACCCAATGAAAACAGCTCTTCCTTGCTGCGGTATCCCAGAATATCCACACAGGCCTGGTTAACCTCTTTGAATCTTCCATCCGTAAAAGTAATAAAAATCAGGTCCTTTGAACCCTCAAAGAGACGTCGATATTTGCGTTTAGCAAGGTCGAGGTTGTCTTCTAGCAGTTGGACTTTCGAGCTTCTGAAATAAGTTTTGATGAATTGTTTGACTTCATCGGAGACAAAATGGCTCCAACCCCGAGGATCTGCCTCCGCATGGGTCCTAAATACAGGGCAAGTCAGGCATTGCTCGATTTTTCGGGTGATAATGGATTTCCCATGGTGTGTACATAAGGTTTTGGGAACATGCCAGCAGGCAGTATCCCGTCTGTTGTAAGCTGGACAGAAAACTTTGTCGCATTTAATTATTTGGCGGCACGGAATTAAGGTTTGTTCTTCCGGCTCATGTTCAGAGGGTACGATACCTTTTTGGGATGGCGAATGCACAGTTATTATCACCTCGATTTGAATTCTAAAGACCGTGAATAAATTTAATATTCAATACCTTTGCGCGCTTTAGCGCCACTGTAATAAGGATGTTTAATCTGCACCAGCTCCGTAACGTAATCGGCTTTTTCGATAAGTTCTGTTGGAGCAGTCCTTCCAGTCATTATTAGTTCGACTTTTCCTTTACATCTCTCCATTAGGTCTAAAATACGTTCCTTTTCGAGCAGGCCGAAAAAAATCGTATCTAATATTTCATCACAAATGAGCAGTTGGCTTCCGTTTTCAATCGCCTCAAGGATATATTTATGAGCTTTTTCGGCATGTTTAAAATGGACCGGTTGAGTATCCCTGGACATGATAAAAGGATGGTTGCCGGGGCACCAATAGCGGATGTTCGGGATTTTCTTAAGCACCGCTACCTCAGCCGAAGTCCCGGACTTCAGGAACTGAACAAAATCTACCACAATGCCGTATCCTGCGGCTCGCAGGGCCAGGCCAATCGTCCGGGTGGTCTTACCAACGCCCTGTCCATAATAAATGTGGATAAGACTAAATCCTTTATTCTTAATTAATCCTGAACGCTTTTGAGAATATAGAATTGTACATTCCTTCCTGATGGAAACTTTCTTATAGCATACATTACGATAAAATACCACATCTTTTATATAGGGGCAAATGCTTTTAGAATTATTATTTTAGAATTATGTTTAAAATTAATGCTTTTAGAATTAGCGTAAAAGTTCAACCAGTAAGACACGAAGGTACAAATAAATGTTTTTCTATACAAGCGAGCGAAACGAACCTACCTGAAATTAATCTTTAAAAAACTTATCGAATTAGATTGACGATCTGAATTTATCGCGTTAAAAGGGCAATAGAATTGTGGGGGGTGGATCGTTATGTGATCGTGTGGACTCTAAATCCACATAGACGGGTGCTACTCCCGTACTCCCCGCCAAATTGTGAGGGTTTACGCTAAGGGTTCACGAAGAAATAAATTCACAATTTTGGAAGTTGAGACGTCCGGCCGACAAGACGCGGAAGCACAGGAATATCAAGCATATTTCGAGCTTCCGCAATGCAGGCGGACGGGATGGATCGGCGTCCAAAATGTGAAGTTATTTTTGAGTGAGCACTAAATACCCATTGTTGCTTGTTCGTTGTCCGTGGTTAATAAATGCAACGAACAACTGACTACGGGCAATTGACCATTTCATGAATTCCATGGGTGTCTAATCAACAACAATGGCTGCTGACAAGTTAATTTAAGGAGAGCTATTTTGAGTATCACCTGGACCGAAACCCAGGCACAACGCTTAAACGAATTGAATGCCGCAGGGTCGGAGTTGGAACGTCAATTTAAAAGCACTGAAGTTCGCGAACATGCTTACCAGAAATTGGAAAAACAACTGGTGGCTGATCACCACCTGAGTTTAAACGAATTTCGACAAACTTGCTTAAGACCGGCCCTGTGTAGATTGGAAAGCATTCTGGTCGATGTTATGGTAAAGCAGGGCTTTGTTCAGGTAGCCACCCCTATTATGATGTCAAGAGGACTTCTGTCCAAAATGTCCATCGACGCCGATCACCCCTTACAATCTCAAATTTATTGGTTGGATAAAAGCAAATGCCTTCGCCCCATGCTGGCACCTCATCTGTATTATGTTCTGGTAGACCTGCTGCGGTTATGGGATAAGCCGGTTCGAATCTTCGAAGTCGGTCCCTGCTTTCGAAAAGAATCCAAAGGCTCTCTGCATTCCAATGAATTCACCATGCTCAACCTGGTTGAAATGGGTTTGCCGATTGACGGCCGAGAGGAGAGAATCATGGAATTGGGTGCTTTAGTATCAGAGGCTGCCGGGATTAGAGATTTTCACTTTGAAGTCGTTAAATCAGAGGTTTACGGCGATACCTTAGACATCGTCGCGGGAAGCGATCGCACAGAGGTAGGTTCTTCGGCCATGGGACCTCATCCCCTGGATCTACCATGGAAAATAACGGACAGCTGGGTGGGAATCGGCTTCGGTCTTGAGCGTTTGCTGATGGTGGCAGAGAATACAAGAAACCTGGCGAAGATGGGACGGAGCCTGACATATTTGAATGGAATTCGGCTAAATATTTAGTAACCGCTCACGGGTTCAAAGGTTCCCCGCCCAGCGGGATCTTCGACAGGGTTCAGAGGTTCGAAGTTTAATGCAAATCTCAACCGTTGATACGTCAAGCCTGAACTTTGTCGACTTTGAGTTGAAAAAATAACTCTGAACCCGTGATCGGCTACAATGCAACTATAGCTTTCAAGAAAAAGCCTTTGGGGTAATCTGGCAAATGATCTTTATAGAGGTTCTATAGCTTTTGTTGAGAGAAACTGGAAACTAGATACATCCCTGAAATACCAACATATCTCCAAATTTCAAATTTTGAGTTTCAACTATCAATCGCGGCGTGCTTATTATCCTTTATCGAATGAAAGAAATATTAACCCCTAAAATGTTTTCTTAAACACTATAATATGCTGGTATGGATAGTAACTTTTCAATGATTTGAAAGTATTAAAAAGAATGCGGCTCGTGAATGGCTGCCGATGAGGAGTATCCGGAATTGTTGAAATACCGTCGACAGAAGATCTTAAACCACGCACATGATCGGGGGATCGCGTGTTAGCGGCTGTTGTCGGTGGAAATCTTCAGGGCACCGAAGCAGTCTATTTGTCGAAAAAAGCCGGCTGGGAAGTGTTGCTGATAGATAAAAAACCGGTGGTACCCGCATCCGGCCTCTGCGATCTGTTTATCCAGCTTGATGTTACTTCCAAAAAACATTTTGGAAGCGCACTAAAAGGTGTCGACCTGGTCATTCCGGCTTTGGAAAATGACGATGCCCTAATATGTCTTAAGCATTGGACAAAAGCTGAAGGCATACCGTTTGCTTTCGATCTTGAAGCCTATTCCATATCTTCTTCCAAATTAAAATCCGACCGGCTTTTTGCCCAAATGGATGTGCCGATCCCTCGGTCCTGGCCGGATTGCGGTTTTCCGGTGGTGACAAAACCAAATGTGGGAAGTGGAAGTCACGGCGTAATGCTATTTCGTGAAGAAGCTAGCTTGCAAAGATATGCAAAAGACGCAGCAGAAGACATAGTTCTACAGGAATTTGTTCAAGGACCTTCCTACTCTATTGAAGTGTTGGGTGTTCCCGATCAACATACCCCACTTCAGGTAACCGAACTTGAAATAGATGAAAATTATGACTGTAAACGGGTTCTCGCTCCCACGGATTTATCTGATTCCCTGACTTCAGATTTTGAACGGATTGCAAACATGCTGGCCAATTTACTGGGACTCAGAGGACTGATGGACGTCGAAGTCATTTTGCATGAAAATGAGCTAAAAGTATTGGAAATTGACGCCAGAATACCCAGCCAAACCCCCACTACCGTATATTGGTCCACCGGGGTAAACATGGTCCAGATGCTGGGAGACCTTTTTACAAAGGGGACCTGTAAGCGCCTTAATTACCCAATACCCGGCAAAGGTGTTATTTACGAGCATATTAAAGTATCACCTAACATGCTGAAAGTTGCCGGTGAGCGTATAATGTCCGGTGTGTCACCTCTTCAAATTCAAACAGACTTTTTCGGAGCTGACGAAGCCATCACAAACTATACTCCCAATTGCGATGAATGGGTCGCTACCTTAATTGTTTGTGAAAAAGATCGTGACAGCGCAAGAGCAAAGCGCAATAGAGTGATAGCTGATATTCAGCAGCACTTTAATATTGAAATATATCAGGACTCCTCCCCAATGGAAAATGTAAAAGGTAACCAGGCGTGACTCGACTGAGAACAGATGACATCAAACACATTACTGGTCGACTATCTGAGTATGACACGGAACTAGAGCTCAAGACAGGCTGCACTTTGAGAGGTCTGGCATGCCGTGTCGCCGGAATTGAAGAGAACGATATTGATAATAAACTAAAAAATGTCAGGGTGGGTGTGATACCCATCACAAGTGGAAATGGGATTATCAACGGATTTTGCGAGGCTGTTAAGAGCATCGTTACTCATATTGGGTGCAACGCATTTATAGCAAAAACCTCGGATGTGGCGGGTTTGGCAGAAGCATTTGAAAGAAATGCCGATATAATTTTGCTTTCGGACGATGAGCGGTTTGTGGCTATCCACACTCAAAGCCATCAAATAATTGATAATGCGGTGGCTACAGCAAAGGGATATGTTGCCGGCTTGAATCTAATGGCCGGCGGACTGAATGAGAAAAAGGTTTTGGTACTTGGAGGCGGTCCTGTGGGCTATTCGGCAGCGGAAGCCCTGGGCATTTCAGGAGCTCATGTGTCAGTTTATGATATTAATTCATCATGTTGTAAGAAGATAAGCGAAACAATAAAGCAATCATTAAGAAAAGAAATTGAGATAGTAAAAGAATTAGACGCGGCTTTGAGCAGCACCAATTTAATTGTTGATGCTACACCGGCGGCTAATATAATCAATGATCGTCATATTGGATCGAGAACATACATTAGCGCGCCCGGTGTTCCTGTTGGGCTCGATATTGAGGCACAATCAAAAATTTCAAATCGGCTGCTGCATGATCCGCTTCAGATTGGTGTGGCAACAATGGTAGCTTGTGCTTGCAAATTTCAAATTCAAAGTTTATAATAATAGAATCCGCTCAGAAAAAAACTAAATTTTATGACAAGCCAAACAAAAAGAGTAACCGTTCACGGCTACCAAAAAGATATGCTGATTCAACCATGACACCGGAGAAAAAAATAAAAAAACCTGCCAAACGATACTATCGCAAACGCGTCGAGCTGTTTCGGCTGATCGATAAAATTAAACTGTGGCCGTCCCGAAAAGGAATTTTGCATGGTATCAAAACCATCCAAAAACTGGGGGACCAGGCTCAGATTACCACCCACTGCAACAAAACTTTCCTGGTAAACAATTCCAGAAGCAGCAGGGCTGCCCGGTGGCTTCGAAATAAATGGATCACGGATGTTTGCCGAGTTTGCGGCGTGCCCGACTGGAAGTTGGCCAAATATTCATCCACTCAGTTTAAACGCCATCATGGTTCTCTTCTTCTGAAGAAAGGCGAAAATCATCGAGCTAAGAAATAAACGTTCACAGGTTCGGAGTCTCCTGTTCTGGACTGCCTTTCTATAGCTGACTTTGCGAATTATCTCATCAGATGGAAACATCTACGTGAGCCATGTGAGTTTCAAGTGCCCTGAAGATTGTTCGGAACCCCGTGACCTTTGTACTGTCATCCGGGAAAAGAAAAAGCGCGATATGTTCAAAGTCTTTGCGGAATTTTAATATCTCCCATTCAAATTCTTGACGATACGGAGCCGTCAACTCGCGTCAGGGGTCGGCGAGTGCCGCCCGGATCAGCTTTTTACGCTGTTGGATCAGGTTCAAAAGGACAAAGGAAATTTATTGCTGAGCACGGCATGCCGCTGCAACGGTGTGGTGAGCGGCTTTAGCATAAACGACCATGAAAAAGATTAGCAAAACGCCATATAAAACACAGGAGTGGCACCGGAGAGGACACCACCTTATGCTGGAAGGAAGATATTTCGAATCCACAGCGGCATACACAATGGCCATCGAACATGATGCGAAATGCGCAGAAGCGTATTTTGGAAGGAGCGCGTGCCACTATAAACTCGGTAATTATCGTCAAGCTGAAGAAGATATAAAAGCGGCGGCTTTGTTAGGTTGTGAAGATGCATTATTCTGGACAAATTAGTAT
>SDBT01004983.1_pt1 | contig 22420 bp, 15 predicted proteins | sample 2277101 | NCBI WGS metagenome assembly SDBT01 (sample SAMN10404973, study PRJNA504765) | marine sediment metagenome | isolation source: marine sediment core GS10_PC15, 103 cmbsf | place: Arctic Ocean: Southern Knipovich Ridge | collected 2010 | reverse complement strand
GAGCAGGTCTTCGTCCGTGATCAATCCAGACGATAGGATTCCCACGACTTCCGCATCTTGTGGAGAGAAGCCGAGAACCTTACGGCGATCGCTCGAAGAGAATCCGCCGACGGGCGAATACGTCTGATCGATTCCGTTCTCGGGAATCAGCAGCTCCGTGTCGTGATCCGTGAAGCGAAGGATCACGCCGTCGGTCCGGGTGATCTTCCACGCATTCGCAAACCGGAGTACGGTTTTCTGTTGTCGTAATGATTCCATTGCTACGGTTAGCATTTAAGTCCCCACCGTGATCGTTGACGCCTTGACAACCATTCGGTATGTGCCGTCGAAATGAATCCTTGCCCTGCTTCCTGCAGCTAGGATACCGATCAACGTCGCGTCCGGTTCCCTGACATTGAAAAAGTTCGCGCCTGTGTTCAGTAGAACGACAACGTCTCTCCCAAACGGTCCGCCGTAGAAGTCCAATGGCGGCAAAAGTACCGACAGCGCTCCCGAAGTAGCGTTGACTTCAAGAATCCGTTTCTCCGCAAGCGTCATCGGAAAATCTGAACCGATGATGATGCAGCGAGCGCCTTTGTAATATGTATCCATCGAAATCATTAGATCGATACCCAAACCTTATTCGTTCCACCCTGATCAACGATCAGGTAATAGTCCTTCGTAACTCCAGCTGCGAGCGCGTCAGTGAAGTCAGTATCGTCATCGTCAACAACCTCGATCGACTCCGATCCGTCGTTCTCCAGAACGAACAGATGCCCCGTCGATAGATTCGTTTCATCCGGGAGAAATGCTTTCAGTGCTGCAGTCTGAACATCAAGTCGTTGGAAGTGTCCGCCGGATTGAGTGACGAAGTGATTCGCGTTGATAGTGTATTCCTGACCGCCCCCGAAAAACATTTCCTGCAAGATCGAGACTTCAAGCCTGATCTCTTCGATCGGAACGTTCGTCGAACCCGAACCGAAGTCATCGATCGACATGTCGAAGAGTTCATCGAGATCGGAAGCGAATCTGCAGGGTACGTCGAATAGTCCGCCCCATGTCAACACCTGTCCGCCCGTAGGTGCGACGGTGAAGCTTATGAACCCTGTCGTCGTGTCGACGGAGAAGTCGACGCCTTCGACCTGCGGCGTCCCGTTGATCGCGATTAGGATCGTGCCGGCGACCGGCTTCTCGATGATCCGATCATGGAACTGTGAGCCGGAAGTGTATCGCTTCACGAGCCGGAAGTTCACAGTCGTTCCGTCGCCCGTTCCGAGATTCTGATCGGTGTCGGAGATCGTCCCGCCGTTTAGACTTTCGTCTTGTGGCCGTGTTGGGTGGCTGCTGCGATCAAGAAAGTCGCGATACCTGAATCCGAACGTCACACCCTGACGAGCGAGATAAAACGCCTTCAGCTCTGCAAGATCGTCGTAAGACTTCACGCCTTCTGCAGCGTTGAACGTGTGCTTCGTAAACTCCCATCGGGGAATACGTTCTTCCTGACCGCTGTCCGTCTCGATAATGTTTGTGCTGAATCCCGGACCGCCGCTCGAACCGTACGAGATGCCGACAGGAAATAGAACTTCGTTGAACATGCTTTAGCTCCTGACCGACGAAATCGCCGAACGACCGAGCCTTCCCAAGTCCTGTCGAAGCTGTCCTCTCGACGCTCTCTTGAAGCTCTTGGCGTCCTGCGTTTGGATATTGATGTGCTGCGTGATGCTTACCGACTGACCGCCGCCGCTCGCCTCTACGCCGAGACGTCCGTCACGACCGCGAGTCAATGGCATAATCGCCTCCGGGCGTCCAGCCTCCGCGCCGATACCGACTTTGTTTCCGCCCATTGGGAAGGCGAACGGCTCTGTGAATACTCCGCCTTTTGCGAACGGTACGACTTTGCTTTTCCTGAATACGTCTCCCCGCTTCTCTTCGAGGAAGAAGCGAGCGCCTCCGATATTCCCCTCGTCGACAATGTTCGTTCCTCCGCCGAATGCCTCTGACAGTGCGCCCGTGAAAGACGTCGCGAGCTGCTTCGTCACGAGCTGATTTACAGCGATCCTTGAAAGGTCTTGTATGAGAGCCCTTGCCGCATCACGTACCGATTCAATTCGTAGTAGTACGTCCGTGAATGAATTCGCCGCTTGCTCTCCGGCGCTCTGGAACGCTCCGCCGAGTTCGTCGACGACTTCGACGCTTTCATTTGTCAGGTCGTTCATATCTTGCAGTTCGTCGGTCGCTTTCCTGATAGCGTCTCCGCCTAGTTCATCCTCGACGCCGACACTGACCTTCGGAACCTTGATCTCGTCTGGAACTGATCCAAGAGCTTCGTCCACAATCTTTTTGGCCTTGTTGATGTCTTCGGCGAAGAACTCGAAGAAGCCTTTCTCGTTTCCGATCCTTGCTTCCGTCTCTTTGTCGATCTGATCCAACATTATCTTGTGAACTTCTTCGTTCGTCGCGATCTCTTTGTCTCTAGCTTCCGTGATCCCTTTCAGCCTCTGCTTCAGTGTTGTCGAAACCCTCTGACTTGCTTGGAAGTCAAGAGTCGCTCCTATGCCCTGAAGCTCTGCAGCTGCGCTTGCAGCTCCTTGTCCGAACAGCCTGTCGAATCCGGGAGTACTTGAAACCTTCCTTACCGTCGCCGCAATACTCCTGACTATCAGCGCCAGCCCCATTAGCAGTCCTGAAACGAAGTTATCCCACAAGAATGAAAACGTTTCAATTACAAGACTGAAAGTTGACTTGATGTTCGCCCAAGCGTTTTTCCAGAACGTAATAAAGTTTGCTGCGCCTTCCTGTACGACCGTGAACTGATCGAATAGGAAACTCCCGAATTCGAACGCTACGACGGCAACACCTATTGCGGCAAGTGCGGTCAGTACCAACCCAAGCACCTTCGTTAATTTTCCAGCGCCGGAGCTTGCAAACGTCATCGCTTCGCCGAACTCGAAGAAAGATTTCGTGATCTTGATCGCTACTATGACGGCCATTATTGTAGCCAGCACCTTCAGCGCTTCGGCCAATGCGAAAGCTAGAGTCCTGTTCTTGTCGACTGTCTTTTCCATTCCCGCAAGAACCCTGACCACTGACGTAGTTACGTCGATAACCGTTCGCATGACCTTCGTGAATCCTGCGTCTCCTGCAGACAGCAGTAGAGATTCCCAAGCTGACTTGAGAGATCGAAGACTTCCGCCGAGCGTGTCTTCCATCTTCTTCGCTGCATCTGCTGCGCTTCCTCCAGCCTGCTTGTTCGCCTTCACAAGCTCTCGTGTCGCTTCCGAACTTTGAGACAATGCGAGAGCTGCGACCTGATTCCTTCGACCGAAAATTCTTACTGCTTCCGATGCTCCGAGTTGTGCCTGACCAAGTCTTTCCATTATGTCGATCAGGTTGTTCGTTTCCGGGTTTACTTCTTCAAGAGAAACACCCATTCCGCGCAAGGCCCTCGCAGCGTCGTCGGTCGGTTTCAATAGTCCTGCAATTACACCACGCAATCCGGTTCCAGCTTCTGACCCCCTAAGCCCACGATTTGCGAGTTCTGCAAGTAATGCGTTCGTCTCTTCTAGCGACAATCCGACTGCTGCTGCAGCGGGTCCAACCTTCTTTAAAGCTTCTCCAAGATCGCGCACCGTTGTCGTCGCTGAATTGGCTGTATTTACAAGCACGTCTACGGCTCGCTCCGTCTCTTCCGTTCCCAAGCCGAACTGCTTCAGCGTGATCGCCGCCAGATCAGCAGCTTCACCGAGTTCGAGCGTTCCAGAGATCGCAAGATTCAACGTCGACGGCAATGCTTCGATTGATTCCTTGGCCGTGAATCCTGCACGACTCAAAGCGAGCAGACCTTCGCCGGCCTGCGTCGCTGTGAACCTAGTCGTCGCGCCCATTAACTTTGCTGTTTCCGTGAGAGACAGCATGTCCCTTTCGGTCGCATTCGTTACAGCGCCGACCGTCGCCATGACGTCCTCGAAGTTTGCGATCGTCCGGGTAAGTTGACGGACTATCATCAATGCGCTAAACCCTGCGAACAGTCCGCCGAGAATGCGTCGAAGTCCTCCGCCTGTCTTACCGAGACGGTTCATCGATCGATCGAGTCTACGAACGTCGCGCTCGCTGCGCTTCGTGCTTGCAGCTATGCGACCAACAGCGCCTTGAAACTGCTTCGCACCGCGAGCAGCTCGTCGACTATCGATTATCAATTCAAGTGTCGCCATTTACTTCGTTTTCGTTTGTTTCGTCGGTGGCTTCGGCTTGTTCTTCTTCCTTTGGATCGCCAGAAATTCCGCGTCGAGTAACTTGATCTGAACGAACAGCTCTTGACGCCTTTCGAATTCGATGCCGTATAACTCGAACAGTGCAACAATGTCTGAAATCTGTATCGGGTTCGCTTGGAATCCTGATTGTCGACTCTCGTGAAGAACCCCGAAGTAATTCCATATATCTTGCAGGTCGTCGAACAGTACCGGCCTTTCAGTTAGCGCCGGCGTGTTCTTTCCTCGCGCTGCTCTCTGTTCTAGAAATTCAATTTGGTGTCCCCACTCCAGCTGCCAGCGGAGACACTCGGTTAGTTTCCCTCTGTTTCTTCGTCCAATATCTCTTTGAAGACATCGAAGTCGCCGGCAAGGTCTTCGATCAACGCCTTGAACTCGGGCGTTCCCGTCATCATCTCGTAAGCCCTTTCGGGCGAATACTCGATCTGGGTTCCGTCCTCTTCTTCGATGTTTTTCCATCCAAGGATTACGAACTTCGACATCGCCTTCGCGTTCATGTCTTCCAGTTCTTTCAATTTGATCAGACCGCGACGGTATTCGTGCAGCCTTGGCTTCAACATCTTTTGAAGCGCTTCCCTGAATTGGGGATTATTGGATCGATCGATCAGAATCTCTGCGCCTTCTCCGATGGAAACCCACGTCCCACCCTCCTTCGTCTTTAGCTGTGACAGCTTCATCTCAAAAACCTCCGGTTGCTACTCACTCCGGTTTTAAAAAACGGGAGAGCGCGACGAGCAGCGAGCCGCACCCCCCCATAGTAATCCACTTATACAGCGAACCGAACGAGTCGGCCCGTGATGCCTTCGGTCGCGCTCTTGAACGCTTCCCAAGTCAGGTCCGCGATCACGTCCGTATTCTCGCCGGTCGCGTTCCTTCCGGCGTCGGTGTAATGGACCCGAGGGAAGTCGAACACGTACACATTTCCGAGTCCGTCTTCGAGGATGATCGCAAGCGACGTTTCCGTGAAGTTCAGGTACTTGTCTACGATCGCTTTGTCTTCGAAGTACGCCTGAAGCGTTCCGCTGAACAGCGACTTTCCTGCACCGATTGACTTGGGTCCAAGCTCTGCGACCTCAGTTCGCATTCGCAGATTGTTCCCTTGGCTGATCCCGAAGGACGTCACGTCGAAGTCTCCCTGCGCTTCGAGGATTTCCTTCACGTCGTCGATCGCTGCCATGACAGGATTGGAATTCGCTGGAGCAGAAGCAATCGTTCCGGCTGCTGTGCTTGCAGATTCGGACTTTTTGCCGGAGAACGTGAACGCCCCTGTCAACAATGCTGCAGCCTCGACAGCGAGAGTGAATCCTTCGAGAGTCATCCCGAGGAACATTTCGAATTCATTCGTCAGGTCGGTGAACTCTTTCTCGATACTGAAGGAAGGCTGCGTCGTACCGTTGACGATCTGCTCGCCCATCTCTGCAGTAATGCTTGCGCCTTCAGCTTCATCGACGACGGTTCCTGTCGCGAATACGATTGAACCGGATGCGACGGACAGGATTTTTCGAACGCTGTTGTTCGCAGCCGTAGTGAATCCGCTTGTCTGGAGCCACTGATTCGGAAGATACCCGTCAGCAACGAAATCGCCTCCACTCCTGTCGAGTGAGTTCGTCGAATTGACCATGCTGAAGGTGACTTCGGTTTCAGTGAGCAGAGTCGAGAACCCTGCAGACTGATATACAGCCTCGAACAGATCGTCGAATGTTCCGAATGTCGATTCGACGTTGATGTCTCCGCCGGCGTTGACATCTGTCCGAACGACGTCGGTCGTCTGCCTATCGTCGGTCAGCTCCGCGCTTCGCTCCGTTGCCGTCTCCTGCTTCAACGTCTCGCCTGTGATGCGCAAGTCTTGGAACTGCGCGTCGACTCCGGCTGTCGTGTCTCCGAGCGTCGTATCGCCCCAAACGTTTCCGCCGCCGGCCATCGTTTCGGTCGTGGCGATCGAGTCTCCAGCAACGCCGGGAGACTTCGCAGTCGCGATCAGTGCATTCGCTCCGCTCGCTGTCCCACTAACCGTCGGATGCAACGTCGTGAGCGCAGCGTATGCGGTTCCCGATCCCGGTCCAAGATTGATTGCATTCAGCAGGTTGTCCCGTGATGCAGTCGCACTTCCACCTCTAAGAACGTTCCCGTCGACGTTGGTCAACGCCGTTTGGAACGTGTAAGTTTTCGCGTCGATCGTTACCGTTTCCGTATCTCCCGGAATGACAGCAATTGTCAACGTGCCTTGTGCAGCAACACCCAAGGGAGTAACGCCGAACGTCGCTTCCTTGAGGATGCTTAGGCGTATTCTGTCAGCATCGGCCATGATAAAAATCTCCCTTGTTCAAAAAGCCGTCAAGAAGTTTGATCACTGTAGAATGGAACGAGTACCGTCACTAGCCAGAACTTCCCGTCCCGTGTTGCTGTATCCTGCAGCGTCGGCTTTCTGAATTGTACTCCCTGATCTGTTTTATTTCTAAACTCTGCATCAATGTCGCCGAATATTTCGAGCGCTCTTTGATCACCCGTTTCGACCGGGCTCCTGATTTCCGCAACCATTGCGCCGAACGTCCTGAACCTGTTGTTCGCCGGATCGCGTGATCCCGTCGACACCTGTCTCGAATCCAAAACGTTTACCTTCAACCTGACCCACACCGAATTAAGGGGCTTCGTGAATGGAAGGTTGTCGTACTGCGTCGGCACTACGCACGGACCTTCGATCAACGCTTCCCATCTCGACCGGATCGTGTTCTTCAAGACCTCGACGAATGCACCTTCGAGGACCGTGAAGGTGATCGTATCAAATGCAGTCTTCCCGATCGAGTCCGTGACTGTCAATCTTAAAACGTAAGTTCCTGCGATGTCAGCCTTCACACAAGTCGCTTCGTCTGTGTCGTCGACGAATGTCGCAGTCGATCCCGCCGGCTTACTGTCAACGGTCCAAAGGAACGTGATCACGTCGCCGGTTCCCGATCCAGCGAGTTCGACGTTCTGATCGATGTTCGCTTCCTTGTCCGCGCCGGCGTCGACAGTCGGTAATGCGATGACCTCGATCTGCGTCTGCGCCGTGACCTCGACGCTCAAAATATTCGTGACCGTGAGTTCGAACAAGGTCGTCAGGACAGGCGACACAAGCTCCGGCACTCCGCTGACGACGGAGCCAACGCCATTGTCGACGACGCCCGTTCCGTTGCTGAATACTGCTGTCAGTGTGGTCGAGTCACCGATCGAAATCTTCGGTGCTGCAGATGTGAAGCTCGTGATCGCAGGCTCTGCGATGTAGTCGAAATCATCTGCAGCCGTGTTCGGACTCGATCCAAGCGGAGTCGTGACCAATACCTGCAGGTTATTTCCCGGAGCCCTTGCCGGAGTCGTGATCGTGATCTGCGTGTCGCTGTCGACATTGAAGATCGGGACGTTCGTTCCGCCGATCGATATTGCCGTCGCGCCGGTGAAATCGTTACCGGCGATCACGACCACTTCCCCGCCGATCTCTCTCCCTTGATCGGGAGTAACGTTCGTGACAGTCGGCCCGACTCTCGTCAGATCGAACGTCGATGACGCAATGATCGCCGACGTTGAATTGACGAGCGCGGTTGCAGGAATAGTGACCGTGACCGTTTCATCCGATGTGATTCCGAAGTTCGTAGCGCCGGCCTGAAGCGTGACGGTGAACTGCGTGTCGCTGTCTCTAACTACTGCAGCAGATGGAAGGACCGATGCATTATCTCTGACTTCCGCATTCCATCCAGTCGATTCACTGGCAGCGCTCGTCAGTCCCGCAATGATCGCATCCTGAATCGCTGCGTTGAATGTCGCGACGAGCGTGTCATCGGCAACGGTGACGATCAATGTCTGCGTCGGAGTGTTCGTTCTGATCTCTGTCTCTGTGGCATCGTCCGCAAGTGTCCCGGCGATCGAAGCCGTCACTACGTTCGGCGTCACATTGAACGTCGGAGTCGCGACGATCGCGCCCGATGTGTCGACGGCGCTGTCCGGTATCGTGACCGTGATCGTCTCTTGATTGTCGATCGCGTATGCTGCGACAGCCGGAAGAGTCACGATCACTTTCGTTCCGCTGACCCGGTTGACGTCTGTGGATTCATCAAGCGCCGTCTTGACTTCGGCGTTCCATCCGTTCGACTCGCTCTGCGCTGACGTGATCCCGTCGATGATCGACTGTCTGAATGGAGCGCTGTCGGCTATGAAGGTCGCGTTCAGAATGTCAATCTCGATTGTCTTCGCGCCTGCAACGATGTCTGCTTCCGTCGGCGCAGCCGTGATGACGGTCCCGGAGATCGTAGCCGAAGCAGCGAGCGACGCGATGTCGAATGTCGTGGACACGATCGCGTTCGGATATTTCAGGGCGCTCGCAGGTATGGTCGGCGTGATCGTCTCTGTCGATGCGATATCGTATGTCGCAACCTGTGGGACCGTGATCTGAACCTGTGTATTTGAAATACGCTGAACGGCCCCGACAGTGATCGCAGTCTGAACGACCGTGTCCCAACCTGTCGCGGTGATGTCATCCCCGTCAAGTCCGTCGATGATGTCCTGTCGAGCTGCTTCGAATGCTCCGCCCGTGTCCGCCCAATGAGCGTTGACGAGATTCAGGAGAAGGATCGTCGTCCCTGCACGTACGTCAGCTTCATCTGAGGACGTCAGCGAGCCTGCAGGCGAAGCCGTCTCCGCAAGCGAGCTGACAGCGAAGGTCGGTGTCGCGGTGATCTCTGTCGGGCTCTTGAGAGCTGACGCCGGCACTGTGAACTCGACAGTCTCCCCGCTGCTGACTGCGAACCCTGTGAATCCGTCGAATTCGACCGTGACTCGTGTCGCACTGACCCGAGCGACAGCCGTGACCGCGATCTGATCCCTGACTGCTGTGTTCCAAGATGTTCCGCCGGCCTGAAGACCATCGATCCCGTCGATGATGTCCTGACGGATCGCCTCGAATCCGGCTCCGGCATCGAGGAAGGTTGCATTGGTAATGTCGACGATCAGCTGCAGCGATCCGTCTACCCTGATCTCGTTCTCTGTTCTCCCGGTCGTGACCGTTCCAGAGATCGCAGCAGATTCAACGAGCGCCGTGATGTCGAACGTCGGCGTCGCTATTGCCGTCGGGAACTTCATCGCCGTCGCAGGTATCGTCGGAGTGATTGTTTCGTCGGAGCTGATCCCGTATCCAGCCGAAGCAGGGATCGTGATCGTCATCTGCGTCGCGGAATTCCGTACGACGTTTGCCGGAACCATGTTGGCCCGTACCGCATCGTTGAATCCGGTCCCGCCGGGTCCGTTGCCGGAGAGCCCATCGATCACAGCCTGTCGGATCGTGTTGTCGAATGCATCGACAAAGGTGACGTTCGTCAGATCGACCACAAGACTCGTGGAGCCCGTTCGAATATCGTCTTCGTCTGCTGCTGTCGCAGTCCCGGATCGCGCTGCAGATTCGACGACGGCGGTCAGCGTCGCGTCAGGCGTCGCGGTGATCGGCTCCGGGCTAACGATCGCGACAGCCGGGATCGTTGCCGTAATGTTCTCCGTGGAACTTATCGCATATCCGGGCGTCGCCGGAACCGTGATCGTGCAAACGGTCGCGCTCGTCCTGACGACGTTACCGTTCGGAATGTTTGGTCGTACTGCTGCGTCGAATCCGGTCCCCGTCACGTCATCCCCGTCGAGCCCTGCAATAATCGCAGCCTGTTCGGTCGCGGTGAACGGGTTGACATACGTCGCATTCGCGAGAGTCAAGATGATCGTTCGCGAGTTCTCCCGAAGCTGCTGCTCTGTCGATCCGTCAAGCGTTCCAGTCAGCACAGCTTCTTCGGCCAATGTGGTTACGTTGAACGTTGGAGTTCCGACAAGCGGGACCGCGCCGGCGAGTGCGGAAGCTGGAACCGTGACGGTGATCGTCTCCGTCGAATCGGTCTGATATCCGGGATAACCCTGCAGGTTGACTTGGACCTGCGTGTCTGAATTTCGTACGACGTTCCCGACGACGAGCCCCGAGTCCCTGACGACGTTGTTCCATCCGTTCGTCGGAGAAGCTCCCGCCGTTATCCCGTCGATGATGTCTTGACGAATGCCGTCGAAGGTCGGACCGGACGCGACGAACGTATCGCCCGTCAGATCGATGACAACCGTTCGATTCAATTCTCTGATCTGCTGCTCTGTCGATCCCGCTGCAGTCCCGCTGATCGCTGCAGTCGCTGCACCTTGATCAACCCACGTTCCCCAAAATGCACCGTTGTTGATTAGCTGACTATGGTCGGCGAAAAGCTGATCGACCGTTCGAACCGAAGAGTACCAACGAGAGACGTCAATCTTTCCATCGGAGAACAGGGAAGAGATCGGAGAGTTTCCGATCTTCAAGCTGTTGGTTGTATTCTGAGCCTGATCGTACGCGCCGGAATTATCGTCGGTCGTGTCAACCTGAACACCGTCTCGATAAAGTTTAATTCCGCTCGCTGCCTGCGTACCGTCATAAGTGATCGCGTAAGTATGGTACGAACCGACGTCAGCAGACAGTCCCGTGAACGTTCGACCGATGAAGTCACCGTCGCTGTCGAATATTCTGAATGTGAATATCCCGGTCGCACCGAAGCTTGCCAGAACGTATTCCCTGTCTGTCGATACGACTCCGCCCTTGTCGAAGAAGATGAAGTCCTCGTCGTCGTCCATGTTCACGAGAACGGACATCGAGAATGGAAGGTCTGCGCTTCCCGAATCGACGACCGAGAATTCTGGTCGATCGAGAATCTCAAGTACGTCATTGGTTCCGTCGTAGTCTCCGGCGTTCCCTACTTGTCCCGCAATCTGCGCAGCTGCATTCGATGCGTCAAGCTCGAACACGTTGCAGGTCGAATCTTCTGCGTCAACAACGTCGGGCGATTGAATGGCGAGTTCGTGATCTGGCGGATACGCCTTCTTTCGACTTCCTTCGGTAGCCGATGCGTTTCCAGAATACAGACTGAATGATTCGCCGACGAGAATCTCGGGAGCGTTGAACCATATCTGTCCAGTGTTTCCAGCCTTGTTGAATCGACGGATGTCGATGAACAGTCTCGCGGTCGGTGCGCTCTGTCGAACGAGTACCACATCGGAAGCGTCAGCGAGTGCAGACGTGAAGAACCCCGCAGGAAGAGTCGACAGATCGATCATCCCCAAGAATCCATTTTCCGTCGATGTCATCTGCGCAGCTTGAACACTCGCGTCCGCTTGGAAGCTCCAGCTCGACGAGTCGAATTCGGCGACGAGAGCGCCGACAGAGTAGAATGATCCGGGTGCATTCTGGTTTGCATACGACGTCGTTAGTTCATCGACGTCGAGCACTGAAAGCTTTCTGAATCGAACTTCGTCAAGTCGTCCGTCAAGGAACTGCGTAGACCTTCCGCCGAAGTGCTTGTCGAATCCAGCGTCGGACAGTCTTGTCCCTGTCCCGGTATTAAACTTGGACAAGGATTGAAGCAAACCGTTGATATAGATAATTGGGTCGTTCGAGTCAGAAGAGTTGTCGAAGAAAATATCAACCCTGCTGAATGTATTGATCGGCATTATGAACGGGGTAAACCATGTGAAGTTGTTCGAACCGCCCGCGCCGTACCGTTGGGTAAACACTATTTGATGCAACCCGCCCGAGTGAATCACTGAAAATGAAATCCCGTCACTCGCATCATCGACAGTGTAAATGTTTTCTGTTCCGGTTCCTTCCGGTCGAATCCAGAAAGAGAACAATCCACCATTGTCAAAAATATTGTCGACGGTTGCGTTAGTTCCGAGATTGTTGAAGCTGGACGTTCCGTTATAGTCTCCGGCCAACCCCAACTTCCCTGCGACTGTTGTCACGGACGTCGGTGCGCCGTCGTTACCGTTCACGGTGGAATCAGTCCCCGTGAATGGATCATGGATCACCGAAAGGAAATCACCCCATATCTGATCGTCGGTTTCTGTCGCAAACTCATTACCAAACGTCAACCGAATGACTGTCGGTTCATTGGCTTTTAATCTTGGTACGACCACATGCGCAATACCCGTGGACCCGGACGCGCTGAAGTTTTCCAGTTGACGTTGAAGCTTCCGTCCGGTTGAAACTTCGGTGAAGACGATATCCGTTCCAGCTTCATTGGCAACCCCGTAAAAATCTGCAGCGTCGTCAATGTCATCAAAGTCGACCGTCAAGATGTAGTCAATCAGGTCATCGGGTCCATCGACAACCGAATCCGGGATCGTGATGTCTTTGTGATATTCCCATTCGGTCGGATCGTGAATGTCGAACTGATCGCCTAGTACGATGAACGACGACGGGGAGAGAAGGTTTGTGAACTCGGTGAAGATGCGCCCGGCGGTCATAAACGTGACGTTCGTTGCGGTGCGGATTTCGTCAATCGTCCCGTCGAACGTCAGTGCTGTGTTCGCGTTACTTGTTGCAATCCTGAAATCTTCGGTCCCGCCGCCTCCGTAGGCCACACTATTCGATGTGAAGGTATCGACTGCTTGTAATGCACCATTAACGTATATTAGTGGGTCTTGCCCTGTTTGGCTTCCGTCGTGTACTAGAACTACGTGATTCGGCGCTCCAATTTCTACCTTCGTTGTATTGGTTGTCCAGTTACCCCGCGTCGAATCAGGCCGTAGGAAAAAACTAAGTTCCATGAATCCGCCCGCTTCAAGGCGGACGCGGAATGCGAACCCGTCATTCGTTCCTTCGTCGTTGTCCAGAATCCTTCCCGAGCTTGAGCCGCCGTCTGAATTCGGGTTTATGATGGCGGAGATTACGCCGGGTCCACCCGCGAAGATGTCATCGATAGACGCATCACGGGGTATTTCAATATTTTCATCCGTCCCGTTGAAGTCAATACCGTCCCCGACGGAAGCAGGTACGACACTCGGACCCGCTGCACCATTCACAGAATTAAAGTCGTTCCCGTTCGACGTGCTGTCGTTTCCGCCAAGCGTTAGCGAATCCAAATGCCACACTGATCCATACCCTACGTCTTCCCAAACAGCTGGATCGTTCGCCTTTGAAACGTCGCAATTTCCGAAGTAAATAAGGAATTCATTATCGCTGGAACTTGATAACGTTTTCGTGTTGAAGTGAAGCTCTCCTGTCTCCGCGTCGACGTCGAACGACACGACTTCTCTCGGAAGCTCCGTCGTCGGATCAGACGCACGAACGACAACGAGATCAAGCCCGTCTCCGCGTGACGTGCTGAACAGTATCGTCGGCATGTTAGACAGGTCGACGTAGGCCGGGAAGTCTGTCAGGTCTTCAACTACAAGACTTAATGGGATCGAGAACTCTTGATATCCGTCCCAACCGGGTGAATTGTGTCGAGCGTCGAAGACGTCCTGCTTCGCTCCTACGGAGTAGAACGAAGACGGGGCATTCTGATTTGATCTTTCCGTCAGGAGCCAGCTTGTCGACTGCGCTACACCTACAGCAAATTTCGGCTCGTCAATCCATCCGTCGAACGGCTCGTCTATCGAAGTAGCTACTCGTTGAGCGCCAATCAATAAATCTGTCGCTGGATTGAATACGGACGCTAGTGTCCCTGTCTGTTCCTGAACCCCGTTTATGTAAGTAGTGATCGAGTCGCCCGACTTCGTCCACGAGATATGATACTCGGTGGAGACAGACAAAACCGTAGCGCCTGTGACATTTACGGTAGATGTTCCGTCGTTTGAAAGTTGAAGTTGTAGTTGGCTGCTGGCATTTATGAATAATCTCCAAGCCCGCTGATTCGACGCTCCTCCGTCGAAGTGACTGGCTATCTGCACGTCGGATACGTCATCCGGCCTTATCCATGTTTCGAATGTACAGTCTTCCGCCTCGATGGTGAATTCTGAATTGTCGGGGTAAGACACGTTGCTGCTGCTTGCTGGTACGAAATCTCCCGCGTTGCCAATCTTTCCAGTCACTTGGCCGACGGCGGTTACGCTCGCAGCTGAACCAACCATTGACGAATCAGTTCCATCACTCGGGTCGTGAACGACGCTTTTCCAATACTGGTTGAATACATCACTGACAACGACTCCCGCTGCAGGCTCCGATCCGTTCGGGTTCTCCCAATACATACGAAGCTTCGTGTCGACCGTAGCTCCAAGCCTTGACATACGGACCCACGCTTCGCCGGCGCTCCCTGACAGCGCCACGAGTTCCCGGTCAAGCTTATGGAGTAGCCCGAACTCTTCGTCGTACTGAGCGAATACGATGTCGGCTCCGTTCGCGAGAGCAGTTCCAAACACGTCGTTCGCGTCGTCGATGTCCTCTATCGGGACGAGCATCGGGAAGTCGTTCAGATCGACCGTTCCATCTACGTTCGTGAACGGTATCGTGATCTCTTTGAAGTTCTTGAAGTCCTGCGCAGCGAACGGAATGTTCGAGATCGTTCCGCTGACTTCGTAGAAGGATGATGACTCTTCTGTGTTTGCGTGTTCTGTAAGCACGAAGTCTTCAGTCTCAAGTTTCGAATTGAACCTGACTTCGTCCATGCGACCGTCTAAGAATTGCCCCGTCCTGCCTCCGAACTGTTTGTCGAATGCAGCGTCCGTTAGTCTCGTTCCAGTTCCACCGCCACTATCAACAGGGTTGTACACCGTTCCGTTGATAATGAAAACAGCGTCATTTGCCGTCGGGCTTCCGTTATCATACAGGATGTCGACCCTGCTCCATTCGCCCGTAGGCATCACCTTTGGCGTCGCCCAAGTTCGTTGCCCGGTCGACCATCTCTGCGTGAAAAATACGTCGTGCAGTCCGCCCGATTCGGTAATGTTTACGCTTACGGGGTCGCCGCCTCCATCGACATTCAAGATGTTTCGGACGCCACCTGAATCCGGCTTAACCCAAAAACTTAACACGCCGCCACCGTCGAATATGTTGTCGATTTCAGAAGCTGTTGTGATCACGCTGACGCTGTCAGTCCCGTTATATTCTCCAGCATCCCCGATCGCGCCGTCGGCGTCCTGACTCACGTTCGTAGGTGTCGCTGTGTTAGCGTATCCAGACGAATCAACACCCGTCGACGGATCGTGAATCACCGCACCGTATGAAGCTTTCCAGACCGAGTCGACGACAACACCTTCCGCCGGCTCTTCTCCGTTCGTGTTCTCGTAGAACATCCAAAGACGAGTATCTTCAGTGACCGAAACGATCGACATTCGAACCCACGCTTCACCCGTCTTCGCTGTTGGATCGATCGATACCAGTTCGCGAGCAACCTTTCGAAGATTGTCTCGACTGTTTCCGATTGCGAAAGCGACGTCGGAACCGTCCGAGTTTGAGTTCTCGAAGAAATGTCCGTCGTTCATATTGGAAAGGTCGACATACAGCGGGAAGTTTGCAAGGTTCTGTGATCCAGAAACGTTCGCGAATGGGATATTGATTCGCTTCACGCTAAGGAATGGGCTGGAGTCGAACGCGGTTTCGAGTCCGATCGCCTGAACGGTAAAGTCGGCCATGACGCTATGCCGATTATTCGCAGCGTCTCCCGCCGACCTATGGACGCCGAACCCGAACTGATTCATATCTCCGTGTTCAAGGTTGGGGTTCGACGCTGTACTCGAAACAGTCAGAACGTCGTCGACGAACACTTCGATCAAGAATGAAGAGCCAACGCCAGATACACGCGCACGTAATTTAACGTCGCTCGACGGGAGGTTTCCTGAATCGGTATCCAGAACCGTTAATGCATCTGCATCGATTTCGTGAATCGCAAGCCCGACATCGTCTCTCCAGTTGATTCGGTATCCGTCCGCCGGCCTTCCGTCGGAATCTACTGTCGAATAATTACTTCGCACATACATCTCGAATATGTTCGCGCCCGTTCCGCCCGTGCCGAGAGAATCACGCCTGACAGTTACCTCGACTTCCATGTCGATAGAAGCGAGTCTGCGATTGCTCGAATGGTTTATGATCCCACTCGTCGACAATTCTCGATGGACTTCTCCCGAGTCGATCACAGCGCTCGTCGGATTCGAGTCTTCACGATTCCACTGTGATCCAAGCTCTATGGAATTCGCTCGTTCGAACAGGTCGTCCCAATTGAATACCAATGAACTCATGGAAGTATGACCTCCGCTCGAAGTTCTTTCCGAACGTCTTCGCACCTGTCTTCAGGCGCTTCGTCGTGTGAGTCGAACAGGATGCATTCCCGGATCGTCTTGCCGGAGAGCAGGCCGTCGAATGTTCCCGTCAGTGCGAGCGCCTTCGACTTCCCCTCGTAATATCCTTCCGAGTCGAACAGGTTTCCGCACGTATCCGGGGCGACATCGTGAGTCGCAAGCGGGATCGGTGGAATCGCATTCGGCCAAGACACTTTGCCTTCGCCGTCGATCACCTTCTCTTGAATTTCCATCGTCGTCCGCATCTGCTGCCTATGTGAAAATCTGCTTTAGTTCTTCAAACGTGATCGCGAGAATCTGACCCTGCTGCCTATTCACCTGATCCGATCGACCCGCTTCCAGAAATTCCAGATACGGGACATTGTTGACTATGTGAATCGTCGTGAACGGATTGCTCTGAATCCGGGCGAGCTTCGACAAGCCCGAGTTGATTGCGTCCGCTCCTGCTGTCCCTTCTCCGCCTCGCGTGTTCAACGGGGCCTTCTGTCCTCCGCCCGTGACGTCTAGCTCTGTCGCGGAAGCCGTAGCGATGTCGAGCTGCCAGTTCCCTCGGGCTCGACCCGTGTCGACGGGAGTCCTCAAGACGAGTTTCGTCAGCGCTTCGAGAGCGATCTTTCGCAAGACGATCGAGAGCTGCTCTTTCGGTATGTTCACCGATGCGCGTATGATCTCCCGATTGAAGCTTTCCAGATTCGCCCACGCCATTCGATCCCCTACTGTTCAAGAATAAGTTCAAACGCTGCTATCAATTCACCCGAGTAAAGTTTCTTGATCGTCGTGATCGTGAATGACGTCCCGTCGAAACGAATTTCCATCCCCTTGATCAACGTCAGCGGGATCGCTTCGAGCGCAGACGCTGCGACGAATGTTTTAAATTGTCCCTCTTGGATCACGTCGCCGGCTGCGTACTGATCTACGTAGTCGTCGGGCGGCGACATCTTGACGGAGTGAAGTACTTCGGGATCGCTCGTCGTCTTTCCCTGTGACGGGACCGCGACGAGATTCGGACGCTCGACGAACGTCCCGATCTTTCCAAGATCATCGATCAGCTTCAAAGCTGCTTCGCGAAGTTGTGTGTCGAGAGTAGCCATCTAATCAGCTCCTTCGCAGCTCCGAGCTTGGAACGAGCAGATCGCGAAGCAGTCCCTCGACCACTTGGAAAACTTTCTTCTGTGAGTTTGATCCGGCGTACACCGTTGCGCTTTCCAACGACCCGACCTTGACGCGAGTGCTTTTTATGTCACCCGGAGTATCAAGGTCGGGCAGCAGAGTTTCGGTCAATGACCGATTTGATAGAAACGCGCTGGCATCTTTCAGCCTCAATGGAACGATATCGCCGTCGATGAAGAACCCGTCCCGATCTTCAACATCTTCACGGGGCCAATCGAGCGACTGATCTTTGTCGACTCGCTGCCCCTTCCATTTGTTGTTGTACTTCTGATCGAGATATCGAGTCGCTTTTCGAAGGTGCTGTTCCCTGACCGTGTCAGACGGCAACGCAAGCCACGCAGTTTCGTCACCGAACTTCGTTAGGTACGTTGTGACTTCATCGACCGAAGCGTATGCCTCGGCGTTCTCAAGTCCTGTTCCGTCTTCTACGATCAGGGCCATCAGCGAGCCTCACTTATTCTTCGTCGAGTTCTTCGATCCGTTCGATCAGGTCGGCGACGGTTCCGTCTGTGTCAAGTCCCTTGCTGTCAGCAAGAGCGACGAGATCGGCCTTCTTCATCTTGCTCATGTTCACTTCTTCGCCGCCTTCACCGTCGTCGTCGTTGGTGGGTTTTTCAGCCTTCGCAGCCTTGGAAGTCTTGGGCTTGATCAGTTTGTAGCCCTTCGCCTCGTAGCGCTTCTGATCATTCTTCGGTATCTTCGTTCGTCCGCTTGGTCCCTGCATCTCTACAAGCTCATTGACTTGCGTCTTTAGCTTTCTGTGTAGGCTATTGCTCGCCATGTTCATGTTCTCCGGTTTGAATAAAATTGATTCTGTACGTTACAAAATGAACAAAAAAAAATGCTATACGGGTAGCGAGAGCATAAGCGTCCGATGCTCTCGCTACCACGCAAGCAAATAAATTACCCGAACAGTCGAACGGCAAGTTCAGGCCGGACGAGTTTGTCACCCCAAAGGATGTCGAACTCCCAAGCCGTCTGCTTGTGTTCCTCGACCATTTCCAGTCGCAGGTTCAAGCCCGTTACCGGATCAGTCATCGAAAGCATGTTCCGACGATTTGTCATCATGCGAGTCGCATCCAAAAGCGGACGAGTCGCGTAAGCGAATGCGTCCCGATGGAACACGAGGTTTACGACGTGAGTCGGTTCAACCGTACAGAGTTCATCGTCCGCAACCGATGCGACGAGCGCCGGGAAGAACGTAAGTCCCGCGATTGCGTTTCCGCTGAACGTGTAATCGGGTGCAGCGAACTGACCCGAAGACGTGTTGTCGATAACGCAGTACGTCTGCGAGTGACCGGCGAACGAGATGATGTCGCCCCGAGTGATCGTTCCGACCGCTGTCGTAGCTGCGCCTTCATCAACATTGATCGCGCTTACGCCTACAGCGTAACCCGGACCGTTGTTGACTGCGCATGTGCGCAAGGAACCGCCATCGATGATCGTTCCTGCAATGTGCGTCGGAACGGCGTCATCCTCGACCCAATCGATTCCGTACTTCCGACCGATCTCGCCCTGAATCTTCACTCCGCTGTCGCCGATCTTTTCAGCATCGCTGAATGGAGACAGGTCGAGAGCTGCAGCGCCGGCGTCGAAGTTCAAGACTCCGCGTCGATCCGTCTTCGGACAAAGCTGCTGATTCAGAATCTTCCGTGCGCCGGTTGCGTCGGAAACGGTGCTGAACGGCGTTACGCCTGCAGCGCCGAATACACCGAAGACGCCTTGGTCGACGTCTTTGAATCGAGCGAAGATCGACTCGTTCACGGTGTTGGCAAGTGCCTTGACCGCTTCGTCCATCTGTCCCGGAACGAAGTGTTCGTTCGCATCGATTTCCGTCAGTTCCTTATCGGTCAGGAAGAACGGTTCGTTCTGCTTCCAGTTGTTCAGCTGAACCTGAACGAGATCGGGCGTGGTGTCTGTCGGCGCAGGCGGTGTCGGTCCCGGCGTTACGTCGATGATCCCGACAGCAGTCGGAATCGGAATGTCGATCGTTGCGCCTTTCCGCGCAGCGTCCCGACTGTAATCAGAATTGACAAGGCGGGGCATTACTGCCCGTTCCCGAAGAGTTAACAACGCACGAGCGAGAATCTTCGGGAGAATGTTCGTAAGGACGTTGGACATCTTTAGAATTCTCCAAGTAGAAGGCGAGAGTGAGATAAATAAACACTGTTAGTCTCGCTCGCTTCCCGCTTGCGTTCGCTTCCCGCGATGTTGTTAGCTGCCCATATCAACGGCGACTTTACCGGATGCGATGTCCCCAAGGTTTGCAGAGATCGCACCGTGGTCACTTGCCGAAATTGTCTGCGTCGGTTGAGTACCTGCGCTTTGAGTCCCGGCGTCCGATTGGCTTCCTGCCGATCCTGTTCCGGTTTTTCCAGAGCCCTTGAAGGCCGGCGCATATTCCGGCATTCCTTTCATTTCTTCGACGAGCTGCGAGATCGTCATACGATCCGCGTTTCCGTTTCCTACTCGTGGAACACCCGTTTCAGGGTTGATCACTTCAGCGAAGAAGCGATCGCCGTCTTTCGTCATCCGGCATTGCTTCAAAACGTGAGGAAGCAATAGTTCGTTCGAGAGCGCTTCGTGTTTCGACAGCGCTGTTCCGGCGACGGACTCGATCAGATGCCTCGTGAGTTCCTTGGTCAGCGTTCCGATCTCCGTGTCTTTTCCGTCGGTCGTCTCTTTGTGTTTACCGATCACTTCGGCGAGACGCTCTTTAATTCCTTCCTCGACTTTCTTTCCCGGATTCCAGTTGTCGAGTTCGCCGATCCGTCCGATCGTCTTCAGCGCCTCGTCAAGATCAGGGATTCCGTTCGTGTACCTTGCGAGTTGATCAGAAACTCCCTTCTGATTTCCTCTCTCCTTTTCAAGTGCGCTCTTCAGTCCCGTGACGTTTTCCAGAGCGAACCCATCTGTCGGAATCACTTCGAGATGAAACTTCCCGTCCGTCTCTTTGAAATGTTCCTTCACCACATCGGGCAACGCATCAAACGCCGCCTGTTCAAGAATTGCTGCTAGTGCCATAACTGAAACTCCTTTTTTGGCATCCCGCCGAATGAAGCGTCCTGCTTCACAATTAAAATTAAGTCTGAACGGTAGAAAAGTCAAGCTATGATGTCAATGGATGATCAGAAAAAATGCGACGGCAATAGTGACCGTCACGCCGCGATCTGTTTTTCAAGGGCAATAAGTTGCTGCAATGTGAGCGGTCTGTTCCGCTGATCGATGAATCTGTCGAAAGGAACTTTGTTCCGCCGGAAGAGAGCAGCCTTCGACTTCCCGAAGTAGTCATCCTGAAACGCTCGACCCGTGGCTCGCTGCGCTGCTGATCCTGTCGTCCCTTGGGATCGCATCCACGTACCGAAATTCTGCACGTCTGGAACCTGTCCGTTAAGCGAAGCACGGGTTCCCGCCGGCGCTTCCTTGAGATCGATACCGAGTTCCTTCCAGCTTTTCAAGACCGGGACGGTAGTCGTTCGGCATTGGTGATGGTACGGCGGTCGGTCGCCTTCGTTAATGCCGAAGACCTGACCGTCGAGACTCGCGCAAATCTGTGTCGTACGAGCGTCGAGCGTCGCGACGATCCTGACGCCTTTCACGATGTCGTCGTTCGCTGCATACGTCGCTTCACGAGCGCGAGTCGTGATATCTGTGACCGCTGTCCGTGTTGTGGAGACGGCATTCTTTCGGATCGTGTTGAATACGCCGTCCCGGAATTGGGCCTTGTTGGTTCCGACAAGCCTCCGGGCGATCTGCTCCGTCGACTCTCCTTCAGCGATCCCGATGCGGAATGCGTTTGACATCCTGCCTTGCGCTTGTGTCCCGATCGCGTCGAACCACTCTTCGAGCAGCCGGCCCTGTATCGGCTTGTTTATCACGACCTCTTTGATCAGCTGCAGAGATGGAGCATTGACGACTATTCCGAACGGCTTCGTCGCCTGCGACATGATGCCGACCTGAAACCGACCTTCTTCAATCGCGATCTCGGTCAGGCTCGATTGCAAGCTCTTGCCGGCGCTCTTCAATCCGCCCTGCAGCGTCGCGGTCATTTCCTTCAGCGCTGCGTCGAGCTGTGCAGTCGTCTTCGGTCCCGGATCGAATCCCTTCGCGGTGATCCGATCGAGCCGGCGCTGCATCTTGTCGATCATGTCGGGGAGAACTCTGTCGTTCAGGAGCGCGAGAATCTTGTTCGCTTCCTGCGTCTTGAGTCGTTCGAGAAAAACGGCGTGACGGATTCCAGCATCGAGAACTTCTGCGTTCACCGTCTTTGCGATATCGACTACTCGGGGATCAAGTCGGGGCATCGGTTAGCGTCTCCTGCGACGACGCTTTCTCGTTCCGCTCGTGGCTCGAATAACTCGACGAACGTTGCCTCGTACTCTTCGCGTTCGTTGCAGATGGCTTGACATTTACTATCTCACTTTATTTGCAGCCCGTTCATCGAGCAGCTTCTTCAAATCGTCCGCCTCTTTCTTCGTGTGCTTCCCGCCGCCGTCGCGAGCTTTGCCGAGCTGACCGCCGTTCTTCTCTCGGGCGATCCGACCCATCGCATTGACGATTCGATACTTGTCGCCGATCTTTTTGACTTCGATACTCATGTTCAGTCCTTCCCTGTTAGGCTCTCTTCCGCTTCTTCATTCCGTAACCGATAGATTCGTACCTGTTTCTGATAATTGATATACAGAACGGTCGTCGACACTCGTCGCACAAACCCTTGATCTTCGGTCCGCCCGTACAATGCAAACCATTCGATCCGACTTGAACGCGCTTCATCTTTCGGCCTACTACGCCGCACTCTTCACATTTTCTATCATCCGAGTTCACGCTGCTTTATCTCCTTCGTCCGGGTCAGCCCCGTCATCCGGCGGAGTTGGTGGAGCCGGCGGAAACGCCGTGACTGACGCAAG
>SDBT01004982.1_pt1 | contig 22422 bp, 21 predicted proteins | sample 2277101 | NCBI WGS metagenome assembly SDBT01 (sample SAMN10404973, study PRJNA504765) | marine sediment metagenome | isolation source: marine sediment core GS10_PC15, 103 cmbsf | place: Arctic Ocean: Southern Knipovich Ridge | collected 2010 | reverse complement strand
ACGATTCGTAGAAAAAAGGCTTGCTGGGGGCGATGCTGGCCGATTGTGGAATGCGCACACCCAGACAGTACCGGCTGTCCGCAAAAAGCAGGGCCGATCCAGCCGGCAATTCCTCCAAAACGCAATGTTTAGTGATTTTCTTCAGAACTCCACTCCATCACTCATTCCAGAAGTTGAGTGTAGAGTATTACCGCTTGATTGTCAAGGAAAAAACCTCTATAAAGCCGTTTTTTTTTTTTGTGTGGGGGGGGAAAAGTACTTAACAGACAACCACTTACAGCGATTCGGACCGCCCGAAGGGGGCTTTCTTTGCTATTTAACATATCGATAACGTAAAAGAAAATCGCCCGCCTGAGATTTCTCCCAGGCGGGCAATACGTACTATATTATTTTTTGGTATTTGGTCCGCCAAAGGCGGATCCCTCGGCACCTATGGCGTAAACTACCGCCCGGGATGACAGGGGGCGGGAAGTTGAGGCAGGCGGGTAAATTGTATATTGTATATTTATGGGAAGTTCAGGCAGGCGAATTCGCGATGCAGGACCTTAGCTTTTTCGTCATAGGCTTTTGCAGCGGCAATTTCATCGGTGAAGTATCCGACATAGTGCCTCTTATTGTTGAGTCGGACACCAACGTGCCACTTTCTTCTAATTTTGTCCCAACTAACTCCCTTATATTTTGATGTGGCGCCCTTAATCGAAAGCGAATTGCGGATGTTCTGGGCGGTGGTGCATAACCGTAGATTAGCTTTGCAGTTGTTGAGGCCGTTATGGTCGATATGGTCAACGACAAGATGATCCGGAGCATCCATTATCCAGCGATGCATATTAACGGTCTTCCCAGCCACACTTCCGGAAGCGTAAATTGTATTAAAACCGGATACGGCTTGCCATCGAAACTCGGCCAGCCGGTAATAATCATCAGCATCGACTATAGCGAATTTTCCGCGGGTAAGGGGTATCCGGCGGATGGCTTCAGGGCCTTCTTTGAAAATACCGCTCGGGTAGAAATTGGAGCATGACCCGGCCAGGGGTACGCTCCGGTATTTACCCACGAAATTGGTCTTCTGCCTGCAGGCCAGCATCGGACGGCCAACGCCGATTATCCAGAAAGAAAAAATGCAGTTATCGCAACGGTTAGGAATTGTAGATCGTAGATTGTCGATTTGTTCTTCTATCTCTTAAAAATTCGTGTTTATCTGCGGCTAAAAAAAAGTTAGCCCCTCTATACTTTGCACGAACTTGCGTCTCTCATGCGAAAATGGGTGATTTTTTCTTTTGCGAAAATGGATAACTTGCGGTGGGAACGAGAGATAAATTTTTTTATTTTTTTCACTCATAGCACGATAGTGCAACCGCTTTCTACGCTATGTGGACGCGGAGCGTCCAGATATATTTAGTGATTAGTATTTGGTATTTAGTAGAGGAACCGCTGCGCGGCGGGGTTAATTGTTCTTGACCGCCATCATTTGAGAAAGTAGATTTGCGGCTATGACTAAAAACGGTTTTCTTAAAAAGCATGGGATCGTACGAAACGCTATCAGAAAAGACATGCTCCAATTTGCTCTCCCTGGGATGACGGTCTTTATAATAGAGTTGCAATTTTGTGCAAGAGCCGGTGCAAGAAACGGTTTGTCAGGACTTTGGGGAACCATTTGGGGCCTTGTCAAGCAACCACAGACTCTGTCCATGTTCCCGGTCCATGGCATTATTGGATTGGCTCTTTTTGTTGTTGGATTAACAATTATGCTGGTCGGCCAGATTACACTCTTTCGAAATTACTCCGGGACCGTAGTCATTAGGGAAGGCCACCAACTCATTACACACGGCATCTATCGTTTCATCCGAAATCCGATTTATCTGGGAGCCATTATGGTGACCGCCGGTCTGCCGGTGTATGTTGCAAGTCTCTACGGCTATTTAGCAAGTCTTTTCCTGGTCCCGATTATTCTGAACAGGATCAGGCTCGAGGAGAAATTGTTGACGGAAGAATTTCAAGATTCATATCAAAAGTACAAGGAGACTTCCAAAAAACTGATCCCATTTATCTATTGAAGAATGAATGAAAACCGGGTTTCTTTTTCATAAGACAGGCCATTTAGCAGATTTATGCGAAAGACCATTGTATAGTGCATATTTTCAAAAAAATCAGCGGGCCCTTCATCGGTTGGATGTTCCTTTTCCCCCGTTTTTCTTCTGTATTCTGTATTCCATCCTACATCGGGAAAAACAGATTCAGCAAATCATTATAGGTCAGCCAGAGGAAAAGGCTGATAATAAGAACCAGTCCGACATAGCTGATAATCTCCTGCAACTTCGCACTTACCGGCGAGCCTTTTATCTTTTCGATAATCAGCAGAACGATAACCCCGCCATCAACAATTGGTATTGGCAGAAGATTCATAACCGCTATAACAGAGCTTATCAGGCCGAGAAAATAAGCATAATAGGTCATCGACTGGCTGGCTACTATTTTATAGCTTAGCGTAACAATTCCCACGGGCCCGACAAGCGTCTTGGGACTGAGGCGGTCACCTGGTGTTACCAGCTTTCGAAGCGTAACATAGGTCTGGGCGATAAACATATAGGTTTTTTTCAGACCCATTTTTATCGCTTCTCCCGGGCCATCGGCCTTAAACGTTTCGGTCATATAATCAAACAGAAAAGCTCCCGTCGGCGTATAGCCGTCAGGCACATAGATTGCGAATTCGTTTTCAGTCGCAATATGGTCATAGACGGACGGTACATTCAGTGCCACCGCACCGGCGTTTTCGTCATCAATGCGATATTCCATATTTATATGCTCGCCCCGGCTTTTGCGGATAATACGAATTACATCATAAAAGTTAGCGACATCATATCCGTCAACGCCGGTTATCATAGCACCGCTCGGAATTTCGAGGGCCGCCGGGCCGTTTTCGATCGCAATAGTTTTTGCGACGATCGGATTTTCCATATCAAGCGATGGAACAATACCGACGGTTACAACTCCTTTTCTGCCGCTACGAGGATATGCCGTAAGTGAAACTGCACTAAGCTTTGAGGATCCATTTCTCCGCAGCACCTCAACAGCCATAGCCTTATCGGCAAATTCGATAGTAATCTCGCGAAGTTCGTCGAAGGTGGGATTTATAGTATCGCCGACCTTTGTGATTATATCGCCAATCATAAACGGGTTCTCGGCTGGCGGGTCTTTTCGCAAAATCTTTTCCCGCACAAAATAGATGGCCCGCCTAATCCCTTTTTTCGGTGCCGTATCATCACGGAGAGAGACAATTTTTAGTCTCGGAACGATTGAGTAGATATTGGCCAGCTTGTAACCTGTTTTGAAGTCGTCAACGGTATGGCTGGCATAAAGCGGCAGTTTAACATTAACAAGCTCTTTTGTTTCGGTCTTTTCATCCGTCCGTTCAACCGTTACATTCACCTCCGGCGACAATGACTGGCTGACAAGTTCTTTGAGGTGCCACGCATCGGAGACATTCTGCCCGCCAAATGCCTTTATTATATCCCCGCCAACAAGTCCGGAAAGTTCATAGAGTTGTTTGATATTCTTTTGCTTTACGGGACGGGCAACCGTCAGGGTCTCGGCCTGTGTGATACCGATAGTTCTCATAGGAACACCCTTGGAGTCCTGGGCGACTATCTCCATCTCTTCAACCGTCCCGTCAGGCCGTTTAACGAGAAATTCAATGGCCTCTGTCTTACCGGAAAGTGCCGCGACTATTGGCAGAGACATAAAGTCAACAAACTCTTCGCCCTGAACACTGATAATCCTATCCTTCGCTCGCAGCCCGGCAATCTGTGCCGGAGAACCGGGCCGAACCTGGCCAACAACTGCCGGCGAAAGATCAACTCCGACAAGAAAGATTGCCATAAAAATCAGAACTGCGCTTATTGCGTTGAAGATTACCCCCGCCGCGACAACGCCTATCCTGACAGAAATTGGTTTGTTGGAAAAGGAAGCGGGGTCATCGGTAGCTTCGACCGCACCGGAATCTTCCTGGCCGAGCATTTTCACAAAACCGCCGAAAGGTATAAGTCCGATTCGGTACTCGGTACCATCGGGCTCCTCTTTTGCCGTCCCACCCATCTTATGCATAGCTCTTGACGTCAGGCTTTCGTTTACTTGTTCATCCTCTTTGCCTTCTTCGCTCTGTTCGTCACAGCCGCCGCCTGGAAGAAAACGAACGCGCATGCCCTGTGATGTTTTTCGTATACCAACAAGAGTCGGCGGGAATCCGATAGAAAACGCTTCTACTTTTATACCGGAAAATTTAGCGACGATGAAATGACCAAACTCATGGATCATGATCACCGCACCGAATCCTAACATAACGATCAGGATATTAACGAAGGTATGTACATCCTTAATGACGAGATAAAGGATCATCGCCGCCGCCACGGTTGTAATAACAAAATTGAACATATTTCTCAGGACACTTTTTCTTTTAGACATTCAGCAACCTCTCTTCTTGCCCACGCATCCGCCTGGCCAAGCAGCTCAAGCGACGCCGTGGAAGTAACGTCAAATTTATTTTTATTAACACAATGTTCGATCAGTTCGACTATCCTGGCGAACTTTATCTTCCCTTCGAGAAACTCAGCCACTGCCGCCTCGTTCGCCGCGTTAAACACTGCACCTGCGGTACCGGCTTTTGCCGCGACTTCAAACCCTAACTCAATCGCACGGAAAACTTCCCTGTCCGGCTGTTCGAAGGTCAGTTTACCTAATTCGGCCAGATTCAGGTGCCGGGCGATACCTTTAACTCGTTTCGGATATGTCAGGGCATATTGGATCGGCAGTGTCATATCGGGCGTGCTCATCTGCGCGATTACCGAGCCATCCACAAACTCAACCAGAGAATGAACAATAGACTCCGGATGAACAAGCACATCGATTTTATCAGGACTGACACCAAAAAGCCAGACCGCTTCGATTATTTCAAGAGCTTTATTCATCATCGTAGCAGAATCCACAGTAATCTTCGGCCCCATCGTCCAGGTCGGATGTGAGAGAGCCTCTTCCAATGATGCGTTTTGGATCTGTTTTTTGCTTGCCCCCCGAAACGGTCCGCCTGAGGCGGTGAGGATTATCTTACTTATTTCGTTCGCCTCCCCCGCCTGCATCACCTGGAAGATTGCCGAGTGTTCACTGTCAATCGGCAGGATAGTCGCTCCGCTTGCCTTGGCCGTTTCTGTCAGAAGTTTGCCGGCGATTACCAGCGGCTCCTTGTTCGCTATCGCCAGGGTTTTTCCGGCCTTGGCCGCCGAAAGTACGGCATCCAATCCTGCCGCCCCGACGACCGCGGTGATTATCGTATCGATCCCCTCTGTCCTGCCAAGTTCTACAAGGCTCTCCGGCCCGGTCAGAATCCGGCCGGAGTAGTCGCCTGCGATTTCTCTGAATTTATCGCAGCAGTCGGGATTTGTAACCGCGGCGTATTTCGGCTGGTATTTGCGCACCTGCTCAGCCAGCAGTTCGACATTGCTGTGTGCCGAAAGTGCGGCAACCTTGTAGTCGCCTCCGAGTGCATCTATCACATCCAGAGAGCTGCACCCGATCGAGCCTGTAGAACCGAATATCGCTATATTTTTGGCCATTGTCAACAGTATGGTGTAAAACGGCCTCTATGTCAAGAAAAAGCGTAATCCATGGCGGATTTTCGCTATACCAGCTGGCCGGCTATTGGCGGCAACCCTCTTTTTCGCCCAAAAACCATTAGCCATCGCTATTTTGTAGTTTCTGGGTAAAATTTCCCTTGCAAGTCCGGAATTATTTTGATATAGTCGATGCTTACCTGTAAAACCATGTACATGTTTTTTAGGAGGCCGAGAAATGAAGATTAGCAGATCTATTGGTTACGCACTCATCGCGGCAGGATATGTCGCAATGAATTGCAAGGACAGAGCGGTCCTTTCATCAACTATTGCCAAAGAATACGGCATTCCACTGGAATACCTGCTCAAAATTCTCCAGCAGTTGGTAAGGGCCGGTGTGCTGCAAAGCAAGAGGGGCCCTCGAGGCGGATTTACTCTCGCCAAGCCCGCAGAAGAAATCAGCATGCTTGAGGTCATAGAATCCGTTGATGGGCCGATGATATCACATCTACACCTGGCTGAGCTTACAAAAAATGCTCCGTTCAGCATAAAGATGGAAGATACCTGCCGTAAGGCCGCAGAGCAGACCAGGGCAACGTACTCCAACGCAAAGCTTTCGGATATGATAAAATAAAATGAAAATAGGCGAATTTCAGCAGTTGATAAGCGACAGGTATCAAAAGCGGGACCTCCAGCGGGGTACTCCCGCAACATTTATGTGGTTCGTCGAGGAGGTAGGCGAGCTTGCAACCGCCCTTGCCGGCAATAATCAAGCCGACAAGCAGGATGAGTTTGCCGATGTTTTTGCATGGCTATGCACCCTTGCCAACATAAACGATGTTGATCTCGAAGAGGCCTGCAAAAAATACACCGAAGATGGGGTAGATGGGTTCAAATAATTTTGAATTCTTAATTCTTAATTTTTAATTCCTCCTTTGGCGGATCTTCGATGTTGGGGCTGGGGTTGCGGCCGGGTTCACATTTTTTACAGGAGGTGGTATTGCAGCACATCATTGGAATCAAAATGCTCTCGGCAACCTTTCTGTCTCGTTTTGACAATTCAGTAAATCATACACATCCTTAAATGTACAGTTCGACGGATTTTTCACAGAAAACAAAAATAACCCGATATTTTGCGGCTATACGAATTCTTTTCCATTATATTGACTCAAAATGGTTGATATTTTATTAACAAAGACATAGAATTTACCGATATTATCAATGTTAGTGCCCTTGGCATAAATTCAAGAAACTTATTCTATGGAACCGACAAAAACAAACTTTGCAGTAAGTGTTGTTATCCCGGCTTATAACTGCGGCAGCTATATCGGGCGTGCTATTGACAGCGTACTGGCGCAGAACCGTTGCGCCGATGAAATCATAGTCGTTGACGATGGTTCAACGGATAATACAGCCGCTATCGTAGCGAGCTACGGTTCCAAGGTCAATTATATCTACCAGCCAAATGCAGGAGCAAGTGCTGCTCGCAATTCCGGCATTAAAGCGGCAAACAGCGAATGGATCGCATTCCTCGACGGCGATGATGAATGGCTGGTCGACAACCTGAAGATGCAATTAGAACTACTTGGGCGAAACGAACGGCTGGTTTGGTCGGCGGCGAATTTTATCCGGTGCGACTCCGGTCAGCGAACGACCGATCTGCGCGGCGAAAAGGAGATAAAGGTAAAAAATCTTATCGGCGATAAAGAACATTTCGACAGCTATTTTGATGCCTATATGTCAGGCGCAAAGTGGTGTACAGATACTATGATCATTAAACGATGCGTACTTGAAGAGGCGGGGCTGTTCCTTGCCGGGCAAAAGAGGATTAACGATGTTGATATGTGGCTTCGAATCGCTTACAGGTACCCGCAGATCGGGTATGTTTTTGAGCCGCTGGCAATCTATCATACCGATGTTCCTGGAAGCATTTTGAAAAAGCATAAGGGACCTGAAAATATTCACTTTTTTATCGAACGACATCTTGCCGCCGCGGCCGAGCATAATCTTCTTGATGAGTTTCGGCCTTGCGCGGCAGCGATGCTTGGCTGCTGGATTGGTATAATACTACAGGAAAAAAACGGTGCGGCAGTCCGAAAACTTCTTAAAGAATATGGCTATCTATATTCGAAATACTTCCTGGCAACTACCTTTATTAAATCTCTGTTTCCACGAACCGGTTTGTGCTATGATAAAATAAAATCGAGAATACTATGCCGAAAGTAAGCGTTATAGTTCCGTTGTATAATAAGGAAAAAACCGTTGCGCGAACAGTTAACTCTATTCTCAAACAGACCCTTAGTGATTTTCAATTGATTATAGTTGACGATGGGTCCACTGATAATGGTTGTGATGTTGTAAAGCAATTTGATGACGACCGTATTGCACTCCTGCAACAAAGCAATAAAGGGCCTGGTTCGGCACGTAACGCCGGTATCGAAAAAGCCGAGGGTCAATATCTCGCTTTCCTCGATTCCGATGACCAGTGGTATCCGTGGTATCTGGCAAATGCCGTTGAAGCGATAGAGAATAACGATGTTGGGATAGTCGGTACGACATATTACGAATGGCCCAAAAAGACAGATATGACCGGATATTGGGCCAGGCGAGGTGTCCATGAAGGTAAATACTTTCTTCAGGGCAGTGAAAGCCCGAAGTTTTCTGAATCTTTGATAATGTTCTTTCATGTTGGCAACAGTCTGGTGCATACTGACATCGTCAGAAAATATGGCGGCTTTTATGATAAGTATCATTGCAAAAAAGGTGAAGACACCTTCTTTTTTATGCGTATTGTGATCAACGAACCCGTTATGATAATCGGTCCGCCAGCTGTTCGACATCATCGCGAGGAAAGCGGTCTTTCCAATATGAATATCCATCCGCTGGCACCGGTATTTACAGATGCCAAAGAACTACTTGACAGCTGCGTTGATGAAAAACGGGATCTGCTGCAAAAAGTAATCGTCCGTCTGGCACTTCTGAGCGCACATCATAAGGCACGAAATGGTTTTAAGCAGGATGCGATCGAACTGCTGAACCTTTTCCCTGAAAGCAAAGAATATAAATTTAAATACTGTCGCTGTCGCTGCGAAATAGCACTGAGCAGGATTTTGCCCTGGTGGGTCAGATTCAGGTGCGCTGTAGGACCACCGGTGCGATTGTTCTTAAAGAACCTGGGATGGAAACTGCACCTGCTTCCAAGAATCCCGGATGATAATAAATGAGTCAAATGGAAACTAAATCCTTTAGCATCAGTGCGGTAATACCGGCCTATAACGCCGGGAAGTATCTCGGCAGAACTATCGAGAGCGTTCTAGGACAGAGCCGGGCCGCGGACGAAATTATTATTGTTGACGATGGTTCCACGGATAATACGGCCGATGTCGCGGCTGACTACGGGGCGAAAGTAAAATATATCCATCAAGACAATGCAGGTGCAAGTGCGGCGCGTAATGCGGGGATTGAAGCGGCGAGCTGTGAGTGGATAGCGTTTCTCGATGCCGATGATGAATGGCTCGAAGACCATTTGCAAACGCAAGCTGAGATTTTACAAAGAAATCCGGATTTGGTCTGGTCGACGGGTAATTTTTATCGATGCCTGTGCGGCGAAAACAAACGAGGGTTAAATGTTGGCCAGGCAAAGGTAGAGCGAATGCTCGGCAGGAAAGATTATTTTGGTGACTATTTTGCCGCCTATATTGCCGGTGCCAGAGGGTGCAGCGATACAATGGTAATCAAACGCAGTGCTTTAATTGAGGCCGGGCTGTTTCGAGAAGGACAGGTCCGAGCTAATGACCTCGATATGTGGTGGCGACTGGCATTTCGCTATCCTGAAATCGGGTATGCGGCCGGCCCTTCGGCAATATACCATATGGGTACACCAGACAGTATAGCTCAGGGCTATTTCCCTGTTGAATTATTCTGCGAACTCATTAGCCGCCATCGCCTGCTTGCCGCAGAGTACGGCCGTTGCGATGTCTTTGAACGATTTGCCTCAACAATGCTCCGCAGCTGGATGCGGGCGATGCTGTTTGATGCAAGAGGCGGAGATATTCGCGAAATGATGAACAGATTCAAGGAACTTCTTCCTGCATATTACAAGATGGCTATGCGACTGCTGACCACCTTTCCGAAAACAACTGCTCGCGGCTGTCATACAATTTCTCGTATTGTAAGGGCACTGAACCTTCGCCGAAAAATTGCGCGACAACCATCCAAATAAACATAATTTCAAAGATACAGTTAAGATTTCCCACTGACTTTTGAATAGAGATTTCGAAAAGCTGCAACATATTCCGACACCGAAAATTTTTTGCAATTTTCCTTTGCCGTATCAGCCAGCCGTTTTCCCAAATCTCTGTCACCTGCTATCCGTTTTATGCAATTTGCTATTTCCTCAGGAGTATTGGGGTCTGTAACAAGAGCGTTTTCTCCGTCTACCGCAATCTCTGCCAATCCCTCTACTCCTGAACATACGAGCGGAATTGACATGCTCATAAATTCAATTGCCGTCAGGCCGAAAGATTCCTGCCTGGACGGGACCACGGCAATATCAAAGGCGTTCATTACCTCGGCAACGTTATCGACAAATCCCAGGAATCTGACCTTCTCATCAATTCCAAGGTTCTTAGCCATGGACTCCAGTTTTTTCCTGGCTGGGCCGTCGCCGGCAATAACCAAAACGAACCGTTCTGATTTTTTTTCTATCAAACTGAATGCCTCTATTAGTAAATCAACTCCCTTGATGAGAGCCAGGCGGCCGGCGAAACCAATCACTGTATCACCGACGGCTATTGAAAGTTTCTCCCTCATTTGCCGGCGTTTCCGGTTATCCGGCTGGAACCGGTCAAGGTCAACGGCGTTGTGAATAACACGAATTTTATTGCGGTCAATGCCTGCTTTTTTGACCAGGCAGTCAGCTGTCGCATTTGATACGGCAATAACCGCGGCGGCACGATTACCCAAAAACCGGAGCCCAAGACGATATATCGTGTACTTCCAGCTTTTGCGAAACACAGGGCCGTGCTCATGAACGATAACGGGCACTTTACAAAAGAATGTTGACAACAAGGAACCGAGAATCGGCTTCTCCAAATGGGCATGGATAATATCGATATTGTACTTTTTGCATATTTTCAGTATAGCAAGGAATTTGCGCGGATCATAATTCCTATAAGGATACTTGATAATAGTACCATCAACAGGAATGTCGATCTGCCGGGACCGAAGGGGATACAAATATGGCTCAATTTTCTCAGCATCACAGTGCTCAACGAGATATTTCACTGAAACCTGGGCTCCGCCAAGTTTTAAGCTGCCAATTATATGTAATACCTTCACAGTCATTTTATATCTCAAGGAAAATCTGTTTGTACTGCTCGATTATTTTTGTGATATCGTGATTTTCTTCGACATATTTTCGTCCGTTTCTGCCAATGTCGATGTATCGCCGGCTTTCCAACATAAAGCTAACTGCCTCATTCAATTTTGCAATATCGTCGCAGCAACTTATTCCACAGCTATACCGCTGAAGGAAATCGTCCGGGTCAACATTTAATGAGATGATAGCCACCGAGTGCATACACGCCTGAATAAAAGTATTTGGGAAACCCTCGGCGAGGCTGGTATTTACGAAAATTTTTGCCATTTGAAAGTATTTTCCAATTTCGTTAAATCCAACCCACTGGTGGAATTTCAAATTGGAGATATTTTCTGCCCTGTCGAGCAACTCATCGTAATGCTTGTCGCCTGTGGCCCTTTGGCAAATCATTACAAACTTTTCATCTGGAAATTTTTCTGCCAAATCCAGAAACAATTGCGGTCTCTTAAAGCCAGCCGAACGGCCAACCCATAAAATCGAATCCCGCTGGCTTGAGGCCGGTTCGGAGAGGCGATGGCCGTTGGGGATTGCCCGCGAATCTACGGCGATAGTGGTTTTGAGTTTTTCTTTATCGCTGGTGTTCTGGGCAAAAACAATCTTTGCCCCGCGAAGTGACGCGGCAAAAAGAGGGCCTGCAAGCCTGTGCTCTCGCAGATATGTTCCATCGCATTCGTTCTGATGAGCAGTACGGTAGATAAACGATTTTTTATAAAGCCTGCAAAAAGCCGCTACCAGCGGGACGCCGACAGAAGCGGTCTTTATGATGTAAATATCCGCATTGGCCTGCTTAAGAGCCCGCCATATCCGTACCGCTCCTGCAATTGCGTTTTTGCCTAAATCAAGGCTCTTGATAACCGTAACATTTTCCGTAGTCTCAACGGCGGCCTGGCCGTAATCGGCAACAATAAAGCTGACATCAAAACCTGCATCCTTTGCAAGCTCGGTAGCCAGATAATATAAATCCACTTCTGAACCGCCAAAAACGCCCTCAACAGTCTCGTTAAACAATGGGTAGGCCTTCGGGCATACAAAACAAACTCGAACAACTCTACTTGTCTGATTTTCAATCATTTTTTTATCCACTTTGCAGCATTGTTTTAAACTCCGCTGCCTATATGGTTATTTGTTCCGGCGCTGAATTACATCTTTATAACAGTCCAGGTACTCCTGCGCGATGCGCGGCCAACTGAATCGCTGGACTCTTTTGTTGGCAGCGTCCGCAAGGTCGCGGCGAAGCTGTGGTGATTCTACCAGTTTCAAAATATTTTCCCTAATAGCCTCGACATCACCCGGTTCAACAAGGATGGCCGTGTCACCAACGACCTCCGGGCAGCCCCCTGCGGTGCTGGTTATTATCGCAGCCCCGGCACTCATTGCTTCAAGCAGAACCGAAGGAAAATTTTCCGCTTCCGATGGAAAGACGAAAATCGCGGCCTCCTTAAACAATCGGTAAAATTGGGGATCATTATTATCGAGCCAGCCATGGAATTTTATCGGTGTTGGGCTGCCTTCGGCAAGTCTTTTAAGTTCGTCCAGATACGGTCCCTGGCCGACAATGTTAACCTCCCAGTCAAGAGCAAGGTCCTTAATCGCCTTGATCACATACTGGAAACCCTTCCTCGGTAAAATCCTGCTGCACATCAAAATACTTTTCTTTTTTACGCCTCCACTGAAACGGTCCGTATAAATGCCGTTCGGAACGATACGAACCTCTACACCGGGACAATTTTTCTGTATCAACTCGCTTAGTGACTTACTTGGCGAAATAAGCTCGGCAGGTGCCTTCGCCAGCCTTCGCCATAGCGGCAACATCAGCTTGTGAGTTGCTCCGAAACGGTCCGGATTATAGCCCGGCACATCACTGCCATGGCAGGTAATAACAAATGGTATATGGGCAAGCTTGCTTATGAGCCAGGCCAGAGGGCCACCGGGAATAATAAAATGACAATGGATGATGTCATGCCTTTGGCTCCGGGCAAGCTTGAGCGTTTTTCGTAAAGCCCCGGGCAGGTATGTGGCCATCTCATGAGTGTAGCAAATATTCGGCCGCTTTCGTATCGCAGGGGTTCGGTAGATATTTATCCCGTCGGCAACCTCATGGGCGGGCAGTCTGCCATATCGCATCGTAACCACATCAACACTGTTGCCCATCAACACGAGCTGTTTGCACAATTCATAAGTAACCGGCGCAGCCCCACCGCCTACGGGTGGGAATTCATGATTGAGCATCAGTATCTTCATGTTTTTTTGGCAACCGGTTACAAATTTGTCCGCATTAACAGGATCAGCCGACTATTTCCGTTCATAAAGAATAGTTGTTCCGAAATTAATCGGTACGATTTTATAATTTTCCATAACAAATTTTCGCAACGGCATCATCGCTTCATGCCTCTGCCTCTCTGTCGCAGCCATTTTTTGTGCCCTTTGCTCCTCTACGGGCCCGCCTTTGTGCCGTGGATGGCGCAGAAGTGAATAGGTACGGCCTTCAACGAATTTATTGTAATCCAATTCAAATTTTTTCATCTCCGTCAATGAAAACAACTGTGCGCCAATCGGTACATCCTGTGGGTAAACACGAAAATGAGGCCTTGTCTTCTTTTTGTCTTCCCAGCCTGGCCAAAGGTCAAAATTCGGATGTTCATAGTATGGGAAGTGTAGTTTCTGAGTATCCACGATATATTTTGGCGGATTGGCTGTAAAGCCAGCCATGATATTCTTAATCAAACCGGCAATTCTGGCAGGTTTATCTATATGCATATCACTGTAAGATGGATTTTTGGTCGGACTGGAACGTTGCGCCTGGATATAAATTCCCGGCATCCATCCCCAGACATAAAGGCCTTCGTCGGCGGAGGAATTCTCCTTTATATAATCAGCTAATTTCTCCCACTGCGACTGGCCACTTTTGCACGCCTTTATTCTCTTATCAAACCATTGGAAGTTTGGAGTGTTCCACCAAAAGAACATGCCGCAACAAATCAGTATAATTGTTGCTGTGCAAACTTTTTTCGAATTTATAACCTTTCCAAACCAGTAAATTCCGATAGCAACGGCAAGGCCAATTACAGCAGGTAAAAATCGGCTGGAATAATTTTTCACGGCATCGGCAGATCGAATGGCGATATATGGAAGTGTTTCTGATGGCACGACCCACTTTAGTGCAATATCAACTGCGAGCCATATCGCCAGTAACCAGATCAGGCCGACTGACCTATGCTGACATCTATATACCGCATATCCCGCAAGGAACGCCGCTGATGCGTTCAATGGGAGATAGTACTGGACATAGCTTCTTGGCGACACCCAGACAAACAGCATATCGAGTATCCACCACAAAGCGAACAGGAATACAAAGCTCTCCCTCTTCTGCATTGATTCGTGCCTGGCCTCTTTTGGACCCCTGCAAAACGCTCTGCATACCGAGCTTTTCGCGCTCCAGAAAATCGCCGCAAGTGACAAACCGATCGGCATTACAAAACTGCCATAATACCCCATTATATTGTCATATTGACTCAGGAATGTTGTTGATGCTCTGCTGGCAGCGACATATCCGCTGGCAGGGTTGATTAGTCTTGCTATCTGCTCAAATATCTCTGCGATCTTGCCCTTGAAACAAACGGCCAGAGCGGCGACGACAGCTATACCTGCTATGCATCCGATAATTTTTACTATCCTGCCCTCAATTACAGATAACAATCCTCGCCGCCGCATAAAACCCGCTGCATAATATACCGCCACACACCCAGCAGTCAGTATAGCTGCAGGGATGACCGCAGAGCCAGGAAATCTACTTAAAATCTCCTTCGACTGCCCCTGCGATGTGTAAAGTATCACAATCGGAATAAGTCCGGCGGCCATTCCAAAAATAAAACCGCAATAATCCGAGACGGTCTGAAATAAACCGCGTCGGCGAAAAACAAGACCCGCCAAAAAATATACTATTACCGCAATAACCACCGAAACCCCCGTCGGTTTGAAATAGTATGTGTTGATTGCACATGCCCCGGAGACAACAAGCCACCACCAGCTGGAACCTGTTCTGCTTAATACGACCGCGGATATGGATATGATCATACACGCTATCATGAACTGCTCCTTGACATTTCCGTACTTTGCAAATGGAGGACAGCTTAGATAGAAACTCGCCAGTACCAGCGAAATGAGCGCAGGTACAGAGCCATAAATTTTTCTGAGCGTATAAAACATCATTGCCAGAGCCGTCAGCTGCATCAGTGTCTGAATAAGTTTCGGTCCAAATTCACTGTATCCGAAAATCGCCACCCCGATAATATTTACCAGCAGCGTCGCTGGGCGGGCACTGGCCTTAACTTCTGTTCCCAGCTTCTGGCCGTCGATTATGCTTTTTGCACTATATACATTCAGCGCACTGTCGAAAGGGTCGTTAAGTTTGAATTCGAAATATTTGCCGTAACAAAATGGAATCGCGGCAAGTGTCAGCCCCATACAGATAATGATAACTTCTTTAGCTTTGCCGTCCCCATGGCTAACATGCCCGGAAGACTTACTTTTGCGACCCCTTTTATGACTCATCAAATCTCTCCGCTGTCATTAAAGCTAGGCAGTATCAGAGCTGTTTCCAAGAACCTGCTGGACGACATAAATCTCACGGTTCTGCGATTCGTGATATGTCCGCACAAGAATCTCGGCCAGCAGACCCATCAGTATAAACTGTACCGAAGTGATAACAAGCAATACTGTTAACATCAAAAACGGGTTGCGGTTCATCGACAAATGACCCGAAGATATAAACTTCTGATAAAGTACCGCAAGACCAGACAGAAACGCTCCTGCTCCACTGACCACTCCGAGACCTCCGAATACATAAATCGGCTTAGTGGAAAACGATGCCAGAAATTTAATCGTGATGAGATCCAGCACGACCTTGAAAGTCCTTCCGAGTCCGTACTTGGCGACCCCCGCCTTCCTTGGATGGTGATTCACTTCCATTTCCGCAATCTTCTCCCCGCTCCAGCTTGCCAGTGCCGGTATGAACCGATGCATTTCTCCGTAAAGTTTAATTTCCCTTATCGAATCCGCTCGATATGCCTTTAGAGTACATCCAAAATCGTGCAGTTTGACGCCTGTTATCTTCGCTATAATCCAGTTTGCCATTTTCGATGGGATCGTTCGCGTCAGGCTGTCGTGCCTCTTTCGCCTCCATCCACTGACAATGTCATATCCCTCATTTAGTTTATCGATTAGTTTGCAGATATCAGCGGGATCATTCTGTCCATCAGCGTCCAGCGGGACAATTATCGCGCCGCGTGAGTATTTGAAACCGGCACTTAATGCCGCTGTCTGGCCAAAGTTCCTGCGGAAGCGAATCACGCGCACCCTGCTGTCTTCGCTGCAAATGCTCTCCAGTATGGAAAAACTCCCATCGGTACTGCCATCATCAATAAATATCAGCTCGTAGCCATGCCTGCCCTCAAGCGACTGGCAGATCCGGCTGTACAGGGTTTTAAGGCTCTCTTCTTCGTTAAATACCGGAACAACCACCGAAAGTGCAGGATTATTGTCATCTGACATAGATATACTCCAAACCTAAGAACACTGTTTTATTGTGTTTATTTTAGCTGTAACCTCCGCCTTTGTAAAGCTATAAGTTATTTATGCCGAAAAAGACTGTTGACATAGAGAACTATCCAGCTAAACTAGTCGTATCTATCGTGGTTTTAGTTATTTTATGGATTTTGGAGTGAAAGAATGAGTTCAAACAAGAGTGTTTTGGTCGCTATTACTGTCGCAACAATACTGGCCCTGCTTGGCGGGTGTCAGGAATCAGAGAAATCAACTCCGGTCGAGCAGCCAAAAGTCGTTGAATCCCCCCCAATCGAAAAGCCTCAACCCGAAGTGCAACCCAAAGTGCGGGCCGTTAAAACCAGACCGGTAATCAGGGTCAAAGATGCTGTCCACGATTTTGGTGAAATTCGCCCGAAATCAGTACACACATGCGTATACAAATTTAAGAACATCGGCGACGGTATACTCAAAATCAGCAGGGTTCAGTCAACTTGCGGGTGCACCGTACCGAAACTAAAGAAAAAAGAATATGCTCCCGGAGAAAGCGGAGAAGTTAAAGTTACTTATACCTCCCCAATCAAAGAGGGTAAAATCATTCCGAAAAAACTTTATATACATTCCAACGACCCGAAAAATAAAAGGGCACCACTCACCATTAAAGCAAATATCGTTCTGGCAGTCAATTACAATCCGAAGAGACTGAGCCTCAAACTCAAAGCCGAAGACCAGGTAGTAAAGCCGATTATCATCAAGAGCAAAGACGGAAGGCCGTTTTCCATAAAAAGTTTCAAGTCGACGAATAATGCCATCACGGCCCCATTCGAGCCGAACGAAAAGGCAACCGAATTTACCCTTCGGCCTGAGATAAATATCGAGATGCTGAGAAAAAGGACTCGTGGAAGTATTTCCATAGAACTGACCCATCCTGAAACAAAACAGATTCATATTCCCTTTGAAGCATTGCCTTTATTTAAGGTCTCACGTCCATCTCTCGTTATAAGAAATGCTGAGGCGGGTGTCGCTATAACGCGTGAAATTTCTGTAGTCAGTAATTATGGTGACCCAGTTGACATAGGATCCGAATCCCTTTCTTCGGGAAAAGGTTATATTAAAGAAATCGGCCGAGAGCAGAATGAAAAAGGCATTACCCTTCAACTACAAATAACACCTCCTCAAAAGACCAATATCAAAACAAGGATATTCAGAGATAAACTTACAATAACTCTAAAAGACGGCAGTAAGTTAACCGTTAGCTGCACCGGCATATACAAAAGGAATAAGTAACTGCTGGCCGGTCAGTCAACAGGAGTTTAGCGGGCCGTTGAATTTGCCCCTCATAATGGCTTTGTTTGCTCAAATACCCTTACGGTGTTTTTTCCGGCCTGTTTTGCGGCGTACAACGCCTGGTCCGTTGCCTTTGCGACATCTCCCGGACTGTTCTGTGCGTTATACTGTCCGACACCAACGCTCAGTGACAGTTTTATTTCATTCTGCTCCCAAACCATCACAGTGCTATTTACCATTTCGACCATTCTCTCGGCAACAACTACGGCATCTGCAAGACTGGTATTCGGCAGTATAATAGCAAACTCATCTCCTCCGTAACGGGCGGCGGTATCTATCTGTCTAATACACGCCCCTATCCTCCTACTAACCTGTTTTATAACCATATCTCCAGCTCGGTGGCCGAGGCTATCGTTAATTGGCTTTAAGTTATCAATGTCTGCCATTATGACCGATATCTGTCCGCCGTAACGCTGTGACCGCCTGAGTTCTGCCTCAAGCTTTTCATAAAACGTGCGGTGGTTCACCATACCTGTAAGTCCGTCAGTCTCGGCCTGCCTCTGGGTCTTCTCAAAAAGCTTGACATTACCGATAGATGCACCTATGAGCTGTGAAAACAATTCTATTACACTGATGTCGGCACTTGTAAACGATTTGTTGTCAATCTTATCAGCCAGATTCAATACGCCAACAACTCTGTTCTGGCATATAAGAGGTGCAATAATACAATTGTCCGTTTTGTAGTTCTGCGAGAAAGACCGCTGAGTATTCGTGATATTTGGCTTCTTGTGAATCCCTATGTCATCTACAAGCATAAACTCCCTGCTTCTTACCGCCGCGACCATCGGAGACGGAGGGTTCTGGTTCAGCGAAACTATATTGTTTATCAGGAAATCGTGGTTGTTGCCCTCCAGATGAAGAATATCACTCGTTTCGTCCAGAATATACAACGATGCCAGCCTGACACCTACAAGTTCCGGTATCCGGTTAATGCAGATGTCCGCAATCCTCTTGATGTCGAGACAATTTAACTGCTGGGCGAGCGGTGCTATCTCCATGAGATGGCAGGTCTGTCCGCTACTGCATCGTGCAGGTTCTCTATGATCTGGATTCGACAATTGCGCCATACCGGCCTAACCTCTTTATTTTTAGGGGTTTACATATTATTAATTATACTGGCAACATCTTTATATCGACCTTTTTGCCGTGCGGATTTACCGGGATTTGAACAAAATCGGCTGGCAACGCGAAAAAGTTTGATCAATCCCCATCTGTGGCCTGCGATAATAAAACCATTGACTTTGTGTTAGTGTCCGGTTTATACTTGCATCAGAATGGATGTGTTAAACAGACACCGGTACTTTATCGAAAGGGATGGAAATGAAAAAAGCGATATTTTATGTGTTGTTGGCTGCCGTAATGCTTGGGTTTGTCTCCGGATGCGGACCAAGTGCGAAACTTACAATACCAGAAAGAAAGACGAGAATAGGTAATATGGAAACAGAAACTCTCCAGCGTCTGTACGAAGAACAGCCCGCCACGAAAAAGAAGATTGAGAAAGCTGCTGGCTACGGCACATTTTCCAATGCCAATATCAATATAATCTTTGCCTCTGCTGGCGGCGGATACGGGGTCGTCGTTGATAACTCCACCGGCAAACGGACCTATATGAGGATGGCCCTCGGCGGACTCGGACTTGGGCTTGGCGTAAAGGACTACAGGCAGGTTTTGATCTTCAAAACTAAAGAAGTGCTAAATAAATTCGTCAGCAGCGGCTGGGAGTTCGGCGGACACGCGGATGCGGCGGCAAAGGCAAGCGAAAGCGGCGGAGAATTAAGCGGTGCAGGTGCTATCGGCGAGGATATAGAAGCCTACTCAATGACCGAGGCCGGACTGGCACTTCAGGCAACTGTTACAGGAATGAAATACTGGAAAGATAAGAATCTTAACTGATTCGAAATGGCCGTTGGTTAAGTTTTTTTGAAGTGATCATTGGCCGCCATCGAGCCAGTGTTCGGTAAAGACAACCAGATCCTGTTCATCAATTACACCGTCGCTATGGAGGTCGCAGGCACCGTTATATCTGGTCTCGCCATAAACAGTTCCCCAGGCCGCTGCGAATATCACAAAGTCAACCATATTAACAATATCGTCAAAATTGAAATTGGCCTCGTGCGGAGTTGAATTTTCCATGAGCCATGTATCGGCAAAGAAGGCATAGTCTCCTAAATCCACATCGCAGTCGCCATCAATATCGCCATCTAACTTTTCCATGCACACCGGCTCATCTAAAGTTATTATTGCACTGTCAATGATAATATCAATATCTGGCACACTAGATGTAGTAGCTACCCCGCTAATTTCATCCATTACATCTAATCCGTCGATTATCTTACCGAACACACAATAACCAACACTAATATAGTTAGGGTTGGGGGGATATAACCTGTAGTCCAGACCAGTATTGTCCTGATGATTTATGAAAAACTGAGATGTTGCGGAATCAGAATGATTTTCTCTGGCCATAGCAATGGTGCCACGGAGATTTGAAAGACCGTTTGAGCTTTCATTGATGATTGCGGGACCAGGTATTTTTGGATTGTGGCTCATATCAAGACCGCCACCCTGAATCACAAAGAGAGGGTCTTCGGCAACTCCGTTCGCAACCCGGTGGAAGATCAGATCGTTATAGAAACCGCTTTTAACATAACGAAGGAAATTGGCGGTTGTAATGGGTGCTTCTTCGGCGTAAAGTTCCAGAACAATTGTACCGCTGACATCGCCGGAAATTTGTAAAGTTACCTGCGGATTCGCCCCAGCCGATATTCCAACGATAGCAGAAAAAATCAGTAGCGCAAAAAAGGCGGTCCGGCTACTACGGCCGAACCGCAACAGATTTTTAAACATCTTTGGCATTATTAGAACTCGCAGCAAACCGCTCTATTTGTTATTGTCGTCAGCCAGTTTACGCAAATGCGTGTTTTCTCTCCGAGTTGCTTCCAAATCGAAGAGCAGGTATTTTACACTGACTCGGACATAGTCCAGCGATTCCTGCAATCCACCAACACTCTCACGGAGTTTCTGGTGGCAATCGTAAGTCTTGCGTGCCAAATCAATTAGTTTCTCACGTTGCTCTGCCGGGACGGACTGTAACTCATGTACAAGTTCGCTTAACTGTTTTTCGAATACACCCTTTTCCATAGCTGACCCCCCTAACTAAACACCCCAATTAACCTTAAACCAACTGTCCCCATTATATCAAACAAACGCCCAAAATTCAAGTAAAATCGCCCGAAACCCAATTGAAATCGCCCGAAATATTCCGATTGTAAATTTACGCGTACCAAGGTTTTCAAATGCCGTTTTTATCGGTCTCATCGCAAAGTTTTTACTGTAAAAAAACCGCCGGTAAAAATGCTTTTAATCGCAACTGCGGCATGCTACAATACCGCGGTCAAATTGTGTTTTTTTTCAGGAAATTATGGAACAGTTGCAGAGAATTGGCATTTCAGTGTCTACGGACTTACTCGACAGTTTTGACGAGCTGATCAGCAGGCAAGGCTACACGAACCGCTCGGAGGCGATAAGGGATTTGATACGCAAGGATATTGACAGCGACCTTCTGGACAGGCCCAAAGCCCGTTCCGTCGCTGCAGTATTCGTTGTTTACGACCACCATCAGTCGTCGATGTGCCAGAAACTGCTCCAGCTTCAGCATAACCGGCTCCTGGAGAGTATCGCATCCATGCATGTGCATCTCGACAGCCACAACTGCCTTGAGGTCATCCTGCTAAAGGGCAGGGTCAGCGATATAAGGAAACTCGCTGATAATATCGTCAGTCTCAAAGGCGTAAAGTTGGGAAATATAAATCTTCTGGCGGCAGAAGAATAGTGGCGGGCGTTTAGCTCAGTTGGCTAGAGCGCACGGATCACACCCGTGAGGCCACAGGTTCGAGTCCTGTAACGCCCAATTGTGGGGGGAATGCCATTCTCCCGCTATAACAAACACCCTATCAAGTGTCTCGCCCTTTCAGTGGAGCAGTATGGTATTGCCCCCCTGCCACCCTGCCACTACCAATAGTTTAAGACAATCCGTATGTCGGCGGTTCAGCCTCGGAAAAGAAAAATCTTGAAAATTCAAGATATTTGGATAAAATTATTGGCATCGAAAGGACTGAATTATGTATTATAAACATTTAAATGGGGAATGTCAGATCTTAAATCTTATCTAAGGAGTAGCCATGAAATGTAAACATCTATCAATTATTATCTGGTCGGCCATAATGCTGGTTTCTCTGCCCGTGATACTTTTGGCCCAGGGAAAGCCGGTCGATTACGAGCGTGCCGCTAACCTCAGGGAAAAGCTTCAGCCTCTTGTCTATAACGTCATTGATCAGAGCGACTGGATCGAAAAAACATCCCGCTTCTGGTACCGCAAGTCGGTTAAGGGTGGATTTGAGTTTAACGTTGTTGATGCCGTAACTGCGACCAGGAAAATCGCCTTCGATCATGAGAAACTGGCGGCTGGATTGGCCACGGTCCTTGAGGACGAGGTTGACGCCAATAACCTGCCGTTCAGGTCTATACGGTATACAGACGACGAAAAGTCAATCG
>SDBT01004981.1_pt1 | contig 22423 bp, 18 predicted proteins | sample 2277101 | NCBI WGS metagenome assembly SDBT01 (sample SAMN10404973, study PRJNA504765) | marine sediment metagenome | isolation source: marine sediment core GS10_PC15, 103 cmbsf | place: Arctic Ocean: Southern Knipovich Ridge | collected 2010 | reverse complement strand
CGTCCTCCTGAACCGGCAGCCGACGCTGCGCAAAGAGTCGATGATCGGGCACCGCGTCGTCGTGCTGCCGCCGCACGAGTCGGTGTTCCGGATCCCGCTTGCGGTTACCACGCCACTTGGTGCAGACTTCGATGGCGACGAGTGCAACATCCACGTGCCGCAGAGCGCGCGCGCGCGCGCCGAGTGCGCGACGTTCATGAGCGCGGCCAACCGCATCGTCACCGGCCAGCGGAACGCCCCCATCTGCGGAATCGTGCAGGACGGGCTCGTCACCTCGTACCTGCTGACCGACACGCCCGAAAGCGGTCAAACGCCGCACGTTTCGCGCGCCGCCTTCTACGACGCGCTGTGCGTGGCCGGCCTCGACGCCTCGTACGACGAGCCGGCCCTCCTCGCGCGCGCGTACAAGTACCACCCCGGCTCCATCGTATTCGACGCCGGCGCCGGCGTCCACCGCTTGCGCGGCGGCGCGATTCCGGGCGCGATCGCCTTTTCGGCCCTCCTCCCGTCGACCTTCTGCTACGACCGCCGCACCGAGACGAACGCGCGGCGCCCGGTGGTGTCGATCCGCGAGGGGATCGTCCTGCCGGGCAGCGGCCCGCTCTGCAAAAAGGTGATCGGCGCGAAGCCCAACTCGATCATCCACGTGCTGTGGCTCGAATACGGCCCCGAAGTCGCGCAGGAGTTCATTTCCAACGTCCAGATCGTGACCGACCTCCTGTCGCCGCGGCTCGGCTTCAGCATGGGGCTCGAGGACTGCTACACGCGCAACCGCGGCGAGATCGCCCGGCTGCTGACCGAGATGGACGCGCGGTACGGCGCGATGGACCCGGCGCGGCAGGAGAACCGGCGCAACGCCGAGCTGAACTCGGCGATGAGCTACGCGCCCAAAATCGTGAAGAAGAACGTGTACCACGGCGACCGCAACGCGGTGACCGTGATGCGCGTCAGCGGCGCGAAGGCGAGCGACGTGAACGCGACGCAAATGGCCGCGTTCATCGGCCAGCAGAACGTCGCCGGCAAGCGGCCGCCGCGCGCGCTGGCGCACGGCACGCGGACGCTGCCCTGCTTCGCGCCAGGCGACCCGTCGCCCAGCGCGCAGGGCTTCATCTACGGCAGCTACCTGTCGGGGCAGCAGCCGCACGAGGCGTTCTTCGCGGCGCAGGCCGGCCGCAGCGGCATCGTCGACACCGCGTGCAAAACCTCCGAGACCGGCTACATCCAGAAGAAGATCTGCCAAAAAGTCGCCGATCTCCAGGTGTGGACCGACGGGTCGGTCCGCGACGCGCACGGCCGCGTCGTTCAGTTCCTGTACGGCGGCGACGGTTTCGACCCGCAGATGTTGGCGCCGCTCCGCGCGCGCGCGGAGGCGCCCGTCGACTTTCCCTTCTTCGTCGACCCCGCCGCCGTCGCCGCGCGGCTCACGCCGGTGGGGCCGGGCCCGGCGCCGGCGGCGCCGCTCGACGCGCCGATGGTCGACGAGCTGCTGACGGTCGTGTCCGTCGGCCGGCCCGGATCGCGGGTCGGCCGGCAAGCGACCCGCAACGTCCACAAAACGCTCCGGCGGCTCCTCAAAGGCGTCGCCGTCCCCGCCGACGCGATCCCCGAGTTTTGCCGCATCGTCGCCGACACGTTCCAGCGCGCCCGCGTTCCGCCCGGCGAAATGGTGGGGCAGGACCTCGCGACCGCGATGGGGGAAATCACGACGCAACTCGTGCTGAGCTTTTTCCACTTCGCCGGGCTGTCGCTCAAAGACGCGTCGCTCGGCGTCCCGCGCTTCGTCGAACTGCTCAACATCCCGAAAAAACCGTCCAACGTGTCGTGCGTCGTGTACGGCGCTCGGGCGGCGGGGCGCGCCGAAGCCGACGCGCTGTGCCGCGAGCTCGCCGCGCTGGTGGTCGGCGACGTTCTCGCGGACGGCGCCGACGGGATCGAGATGCTCCGCGTCGGCCCCGACGACCCGCTCCGGCGGTCGCCCGCAGACTTCCACCCCTACCGCGGGTACACTGAGCCCTGGTGGGTCGCGCACGCGCGACGGCTCGGCCTCGCCGGGCCGGCGGCCGATCGGCGCCCGGACAAGTGGGCGTTCCGCGTCCGGCTCGACCGCGCGAGAATGCACCGGCGCCGCACGACGCCGCGCCTCGTCGCCGACCGCATCACGGCCGCCGGCGCGGGGCGGTTCGCCTGCGTCGCGGCGCCGACCGCGCTCGCCGAGCTCGAGGTGTGGCTCGACTTTGCCGAGTTTGGCGGCTACGCGCGCAACAAGCTCAAAAAGAACGACGGCGGGTGCGTGACCGCCGCGAACTTCGACTTTTTCGTCGCCCGCGACATCGCGACGCACTTCATCCGCACGACGCGTCTGCGCGGCGTCGCGGGCGTGTCCCGCGCGGTCGCGTCGCCAGACTCGGCCGACCCTCGAGGGGGGGGGTGGGTTGTCGAGACGGTGGGCGGCAACCACCTTTCGCGCGTCCTCGGCGCCCCGGGCGTCGACAGCACGCGCACGATCTCGAACAACACGCGCGAAATCCTCCACGTCCTCGGGATCGAAGCCGCGCGCAGCTTCCTCGTCGACGAAATCACGCGCGTCCTCAGCTTTGACGGCAGCTACATCAACTCGCACCATGTCCCGCTCCTCGTCGACGCGATCACGTGCCGCGGCGGGTTGACGCCGGTCCGCCGCGACGGGATTGACCGGAACGAGGTCGGCCCGATCGCGAAGCTCGCGTTCGAGCAGACCGTCAACAACATGATCGAGTCGGCCGTCTTCTCCGAGCACGACAACATGAACGGGTTTTCGGCGCGCGTCATGTTCGGCCAGTTCATGCAGGGCGGGACCGGGTCGGTCGCGGCGTACCAGCAGTGAGAGACCCCCCATCGTCGCTTTCTTTTCCGAGGGGCCGGAGAAGAAAATGCTTTGAGAGACATGAAATCGGTGGTTTTTCTAGGCGCGCCGGCGGGGAAACTCGGAGCGGTACTCGGCACTGTCGCCTCCGCGGTCGACGTGGAGGTCGTCGCGGCGGATGGCGCGGCGGTCGACGTGGCGAGCGTCGCCGTTTTCGTCGGCATCGTACTCGATCGTGTCCTCGCGCTGCGCGAGCTGCGTGAGCACCGGGAGGACGACGCGGAGTCGGGCAGGCTCGGGAGGAAGAACGCGGGGCAGCGTTTTGTGCGGGTCGGCGCGCTCGGCGAACGGCGGTTTGTGGGCCGGGCGCGGAGGCGGGGGCGGGGGGCGAGACCGCGCGCGCGGCGTGAACGGCGTCGACGACGAGTCGCTCCGCTCGGTCAGCGAGGAGTCCTGCTCGGACGACTTGTCTCCAGACTGCGCCGACTCCGTGCTCGCTTTGGACGACTGCGACACAGGCGACTGGGGAAGCAAAAGCTCCCGGTGGGAGCCCCCCCTTTGGAGCTCGCGGGTCGCCTCTTCGGTGACCCGCACGATCCGCTTGTTCAGGGCGTTGACCACCCGCCGCAGTTTCGAAAGCTTCGTTTTGGCTGCGCCGAGGACTTTGCCGTGTCTTTTCCGCTCGGATTTGGTCGCGCATTCCAGAATGGTGACTTCCGCGTCCGTAACCGCGTCGAGTGTCTGCTCGATCTGCTCTTCGCAGGTGAATCGCTCGGCAATCATTTCGTCGTACGTCTGACGCGATGCCATTTGTATTCTCTGTCACAATTATCCTGCCGGGATGTGCGACTGTTTTTTTTCCGCGGCGGAAAAAAAGTCGCGCCAGTACAAATGCCCCGCACCACGAGGACGTTCGGTCTGCTTGTTTTGATTCTCGCTGCGGCGATCCTTCTCTTGGCAATGTCGCCCCACCAGTCGCCAAACGGGGAACCCCCCTTCGAGCCGCAGGCGGCTCTCGGCGGCGCCGTTCGCGAGCCGAACGGAAACTGCGGGCTGAACCCCGGCGCGCAGTGCTACCTTTCGACGGGCGCTTCTGGCACGTGCAGCGCGGATGGACAATTTTGCGTGGCCTCGCCCGGGTCGTCGTGGGCGTAAGTCCTTGACCGCCCTTCCCTTTTTTCGTACGGCCATTTCTTTTCCCCGCGAAAAGACACTGCCCCGAATGGATGACCGCGCTCGCGGTCGACCCGGGGCAGGCGGTTCGCGGCGCGTACCGCGACCGTCTCGCCGCGCGCACAGGCGCACGGCGGATGTCAAGTCAAAGCGTTTAAGATGCGCTTGGAGATGCCGTATTTGCACTTCTTGTGTGTAATCATCTCGAGCCACACCGCGGAGTCTTCAAAACCGTACCGTCCACCCAGCCGCGCCCATGCAATGGCGTTTGGCAATTGGCCCAAGGTATCTTTCGCGACTTTTTCTGTCACCTGGGGGGGGAAATTTGTGTAGTGCCTCCCCCCCGGATATTCTGTTGTCAAACTGATAACCGGGCCTCGACGCATGTTTACGCTCCAATCTTTTTCGGCGACAGTGGCGTGGAAGTAAAACAGCTCCGAGGTGTGGAAAATGAACCCGAAAACGGCAATGTCTGGGGGCAACCGCGCTAAAAACCGGGGCAGCGCGTCCGCGCGAATGAACGCCTCCGAGAACGCTCGCTGGCGCTGCCCTTTGTCGCAGATTCCGGGTTGGCCGTTGATTGTGAACATTTGTCCTGTTTCCGCAATTTTTACCAGCGTGGAGACCACAGGGCGTGTTTCGGGGTCGACCTCGCCCAAGTGAAAAGGGGTTTTGAGTCCCCACCTCAAAGAAAACGTCATCGCTTCGCTCAGCTGGCAAAACGTCGACGCGTCCACCCACTTTTTCTTTCCCTGCGCTTCGAGCGCGTCTTTGCTTGGCCGCGTCCTCGGCCCGTAGGGGAACTTTCCCCAGGGTTTGAATTGGCGGCGTTGGGGCGACCGGCGTTGGGGCGACCGGCGTTGGGGCGACCGGCGTTCGGGCGACCGCCGTTCGGGCGACCGCCGTTCGGGCGACCGCCGAGGACGAATCGGACTTTTGCGGCGAGGGCTCGGCGACCTGGGCTTCCGCGCTTCCATCACCCGTTACTGCCGAGCGCCAAAAAAATTCGTAAGTTGTCGCGTGTCGCCGGACACCGCGTTTCCTTTCACCGTCCGGTGAAAGGAAAAAAGAAATGCTCCGGGTGAGGATCGAACTCACAGCCTCCGCCTCATAAGGACGGCGCTCTGCCCGTTGAGCTACCGGAGCGGAAGGTCCGCTGGGGGTTGAACCCAGCTCTCGGTGTCAAAGACCGGCGTGATCGCCGTTACACCGAAGTCGACCTGCTGACGATTGGGAACCACCGGTCGACAATAGCTGCGCAGAATGTTTAACGCGAAAATTTGTCGACGGTGTACGCGGGGCGGGCGGCCCTTCCATCGCGCGATTTCTTCGCGCGACGGGGTACTGGTTCGACCGCAAACGTCGTCTGCTCCCCGTCGCACGCAATCCGGGCGAAAAAACTGTGGGGGACGGGCAGACCGGTTTCATTTTTGAAAAATGAAACGTGCAGCGCGAGCGCCGGCCCCCCACACACAAATGGTGAAACTCTACAAGGTGGGTGGGGCCGTGCGCGACGAGCTGCTGGGTGTCGCCCCCTCCGACATTGACTACGCGGTCGAGGCCGCCGACTTTGCCGAAATGCGTGCGTTTCTGGCGGACCGGCCCGCGACGTCGATATTTTTAGAGAAGGCCGGGTTCGGCACGATTCGAGCGAAAAACCGCGACACGGGCGAGGTCATCGACTACACCCTGTGCCGGAAAGACGGCCGGTACTCGGACCGCCGGCGCCCCGACTCGATCGAGGCGACCGACATCCTGACAGACCTGGCGAGGCGCGATTTCACGATCAACGCGATCGCCGTCGACGCCGAAACCGGTGCCCTGCTGGACCCGCACAAGGGCGCCGACGACATTCGGCGCGGACTCATCCGGTGCGTCGGCGCCGCGCGAGACCGAATGGCAGAGGACCCGCTCCGCCTGTTGCGGGCCTTCCGGTTTTCCGTGACAAAAGACTTTACGATCTGCGACTCGATCCGCGAGCTGTTTGGCGACGCCGAATTCGCCCCGTTGCTGCGCGGCGTCGCCGTGGAACGTCGGCTGGAAGAATTGCGGAAGGCGTTCGAACACGACACCGCGCGAACTTTGCGCCTCCTTAGTGAGCTCCCGCCCGAATTTGTGGAAAACGTTTTTCACGGCGGCCTGTGGCTGCTGCCGACGACCAGGCGGCCCAAACGTGCGCGCTGACCTTCGACGGTTTTCCTGTCTCTTGTCGACAGGAATGCGCTTCGCGCGAACAACCTCGAAAATGGAGGTGGTGCGGCGGCGAGCGACGCGTCGCAGCAGGCCAAACAACTTCGGCAGAAACACTGGCATTTTTCTCTTTTTGAGCGACGCCCAGAGAAACCATTTTCTTCTTCCATGGGGGCGGGAAGAAGAAAACAGGGTCATTTGGCTGCGAGGGCCTGCACGCGTTTGAGCTGCACAAGAAAATCGCCGCCTTCAAACACGGCAAGCCCGTGCTGGAGGAAGCGGCGGAGTTTGTCCCACATGTCGGCAACCTCGCAGTCGCCGCGGTTCGTGACGCTGCACGGCGCGAGGCGCCGTCGCTCGCCGGCGACGACGCAGGTGAAATTGTGTTCGCTGGCCCAGAAGACATCGGCGACCTCGTTGCAGGGCAATATCGGGCCCCGTGTCCACGCATCGCGAAACGCGGCCACCGCAGTGTCGAGCCACACAGGCTCGACCGGGTGGAAAATGATCGCCTCGCTGGCGCTCGCCAGGCAGACGTCGGGCGAAAAAATATCGGCGTTGTCGTACAGGGCGCCGAAGATCGCGAGGGACTCTTCTTTGAACTCGCGCATCGCGCCCTCGCGGGGCGTCTCGTGCCCTTTGACGCCGCCGCCAAAGTCGCAGATGTCGGACGTCCGCGCGTCGCGCGCGAGGAGGAAAAACGCGCGATCGTTGCGGATCGTGTACGGAATAACGCCGCATCGCGCGCGGCGGCGCAGCCCCCGAAGAGGACTTGGATCCAAGTCGCGGCCGGCCATGACGGCGACTTCGTCTTGCTCCTTCTGGGAGCAAGCGCGCACCTTCGGCGGGGAGCATCCGCGCAGCATGAGTTTGCGCATGCACGCGGTGTCGCCGAGCGCGAGCCCTTTTCTTGCGCAGTCCTCCTTGAGTTCGCGCGCCGCCAAGAACACGCCGAGAATCGTCGCGCGCGCGCCGCGCCGGAAGTAGTAATACAGCCGCCGTCGCGGCTTTTGGGGCCACCGCGAGAACAAAAGAAGCGATTTCGGGACCTCCGTGACGTCGCAGAAAATCTTTCGTTCCCGGCGGTCGCGGTGCGCCACGGCCTCGTCGCGGGTCGGAAACCACGCGTCGCTTGTGTTTTCGTCGACGTACGTGATAATGAACATCGGTAAAACCGAACCTTGTTTTTCGGCCTGGGGCACGGTCGAGTTTTTTCAGTTTTTGGCGTCCTCCTCAGCGCAGTTCAATCTCGTCGTTCGACACGATGATAAAGCTGGCCCCGCCCACGTCTGTCAAAATTTTGCTTTTTGCCACCTTCGCGACGTAAAAGGCGGGCGCGGCGCCCGCTTCGACGATCGCCACAAATTCTGGACACGTGCGCAGTTCGACGCCGGTCATGGACTTGGTTTTGACCGCGATGAACCCCCCCGACGGTTTGCTCCTCCAGTCGAAAATGTGCTCGATGTCGGCGCCGTCGTCGGCGCCGCGGAGGATTCCGTCCGCGCTCTCGGGAATGCGCTCGACAAAAGGGGAGCCGTTTGCGAGGAGGGCTGGAGCAATGGTTTGCAGAAAGCTCCTTCGATCAAATCCGATCACGGTTTGGCAGACGAGTTTGGTTTGGCTCTCCATGTGCCCACGGTGCGGCGGCCGCCCCGGCGCCCGATCAATTTTTCGCACCAACCCCTTTTAGGGGTCGCGAGGCACCAGGACCATGCCCGCACGGAAGCCGCCGACACTGCTCAACCTGGTCCTCAAGGACACCTGCTGGGAAATGATGGGCCCGGAAGTGGTGGGGGCGCCTGCGCTGCTTGCGGCGATCGCGCTCGCCTGCGCCGAAAATCCCAATGCCGGTTTGCTCCGGCCGTTCGAAGTCGCGTCCGGCCCGGCGAACGAGACGCTGGTGCCCGCTTTCGGAGACGTGTTGCGAGAAATATGGTTCCCCCACACAACGGACGCGGTGGACTGCGAACTCGGAATCCGAGAAGGGGGGGTCACGATTGCAAAATTCCGCTCGACTGGCGGGGCGCAGAACCGGGTGTACCTGTGGCGCCACGGGTGTCAGATCCCGCTACTGCAGCTCACCACCCTGCGCAACGTGGTAGTGCGCGCGGAGCTCCCGGAAGGGACGCCGCTGACGCTGCTCATGGGGTTCGTGTGGGGGCTTCACGGCGAGCTGTTCGACTACGAACTGTTTCTCCTGCCTACCGGGATTGTCAAGGGGTGCGTCTTCGCCCCCCTCCCCTGGGAATGCTCTTGGCCGCGGGGCGAGGTGATCTCCCACGCCACCTTTCTGCCGAACATCCTGGAACACGCCTCCTCCGAGGCGGGCGACGAAGTGCGCGACACCGCAGAGAGCGTTTGGCAGAGTTGGCGCCCCTGGGATCGAGACAAGATCGAGATTTTGCTGGCCGGTTGGCGCGCGCGCCGCACGCAAGGAAGCGCGCGGCTGCTGGTCGCGATTCTGTGCCGGATGCCGCGCGCGCTGCTCCCCTGCGACATCTGTCCGACTTTGCTCGAGCGCTGTGCAGTGTGGGAATGTTCGCACTGTCCCGCCGTCGTCAAGATTTTGAAAGCGCGCGTGCTCGGCGCCGAGAATGAATGGGAAGAGCTGTTTTGGCCCTTTTTCGGCGGCACGCGGGAGTGCGATCTTCCCCAAGAAGTGTGCTGCGAATGGATTCCGTAGCGCCGCGACACGCCGCCGGGAAAACTGAAAGGTTGCCGGCGGAGAGGCCCGCCTCCGCGGACACTGCGAGACAATGTCTGCAACCGGCCAAGCGACTGTAAACCTTATCACGCTCGGCCACGTCGCGCACGGCAAGTCGAGCCTGCTGCACGCGCTGACCGGCGTGCGGACGGCGAAGCACCGCGACGAAAAAGCGAGAAACATGACCATCCGCCTCGGGTACGCGAACCTGAAAGTGTTCCGGTGCCCGGCGTGTCCGCCGCCAGGCTGTTTTCAGCCCTTCCCGTCGGCGCAGACGACGTGCCCGCCGTGCCGCGCGTGCGGCGCGGAAGCGCAGTTCGAGCGGCACTTCTCCTTCGTCGACGCGCCCGGCCACGCCAAGTACGCGCCGACCGTGCTGACGGGGATCCCCAACGTCGACGCGGCCATCCTTCTGGTCGCGGCCAACGAGCCCTGCCCCATGCCCCAAACCGACGAACACGTCGCTTCGGCCGCCATGCTGTCGCCGGGCCTCATGCGCAACCTGATCGTGTGCCAGAACAAGGTCGACCTGTGCACGCTCGAAGAAAGCGCCGCAAACAAGGCGGAGCTCGTCCAGTTTCTGGCGGCGGCCGGCGTGTCCACGGACCGCGTGGTGCCGATCTGCGCCAACTTGGGCTACAACGTCGACGTCGTCTGCCAGTATTTGTGCGCCATTCCGGTGCAGGCGCGAGACGTGGACGCTCCCCCGCGGATCCACGCCATCCGCTCGTTCGACATCAACAGGCCCGGGGCAAGCGTCGACGCCTTGTGCGGCGGGGTGGTCGGGGGCAACCTGGTGTGTGGCGTCCTCCGCCCGGGGGACGTCCTCGAGATCCGGCCCGGGCTGGTGCTGCGCAACGGCGCCGTGACCCCGCTGCGCACCCGCGTCGTGTCGCTGCGGTCGGAGCAAACCGAGCTCGCCGCGGCGCGGCCGGGCTTGATTGCAATCCAGCTGACCGTCGACCCCGCCCTGGCGAAAGAAGACCGGATGGTCGGGCACGTGCTCGGCCCGCCGGGCACGCTCCCGCCCGTGTTCCGGCGGGTCAAAGTGCGGCTCGCCCGGAAAATGAAGCGCCTGTGCGACAAGGCGCCGGCCAAAGCGCCGCAGGTCGGCGAACGGCTCCTCGCCAGCTGCGTGTCGATGAAAACGAAGTGCACCGTGCTGGCGGTCGAGCACAAGACGGTCGAGCTGCGATTCGATTTGCCGGCGTGCGCCGACATCGGCGCGAAAGTCGCGCTGATGCGCGCGTCGGAGGCAGGGCAGTGGCGGCTCCTCGCGTCGGCGCACGTCGTCGCGCTGGTCCCGCTGGAACTCACCTCGGCGGCCGCGCCGCCGTGACGACTTTCGAGGGTTTTTTCTTCACGCCAAGCTCGCGTGAAGAAAATGGGGAACGGCCGGCTGGTGCGCGCGGGCCGCAGCTCGCCGGCGCGCTTCTGTGCCCGTCCGATGAATCGTCGTCAATAAAAAAATGAAAACGTCTCCCCTCCGCCCTGGCCACCAGAAACACTATGGACCGCCGTGTAGCTGTTGGACCTTTTGACGTTGCTCTCAGAGACACCGCCATCATCGTGGCTCACAGGTCCGAAGATGACAAGTTTGGAATCACACTTCTGTACCACCCAATGTTGCACAAATTCGACCGGCAAGCACAAATGGATATTTCGCAGAGTACCGAGGATTGTTTTAACGGCACGACTTTCGACGGGCGCGTGCACCACTTCGGAGACTTCAACGTGTGGATGAACTTTTCTGCCGAAGATGTCGCGCTGTACAACAGCATCTTGGACACGGTGGAGGAACACTGCCAAACGTTTGACAGGACCCAGCACAGCATCGATGCGCTAATCTCGGCTTTACACAAAATCGCAGCTCGGCGCAAAAAGTAGCGCGCGCGTTCTTTCCACTTGACAAAAGTGGAAACTGCGAGGTGACCGGTGTGCCCGGCTGAGAAAATGGAACCGGGTTACAGGTCGACAACTCGTTGTTGAATGTTTCTCGAAGTGCGTGTCACGCTTGTCGACCCGAACAAAAAGTACCTTGATTTGCGCAGCCTGTCCGGGTCGTTTCCCGGGGGCGGCGGCTTTGGCGAGTGGAAAGTCGTCGGTGACCACATTGAATGTTCGGCATCGTGGGTCGCCTGCCTGGCAGGCTTCTACACGGACCTGTGCAGTGAACACGGGCTGTTTTACCGCTCCGGATCGGGGGACGTTGTACCGTTTCGGGCCGTGGGGGGCGTTGTCAGCGACCCGGTCACCGCGACGTTTTACGTGATGCTCCTGCTGAAAGACGTGCCCGGGGCCGATGCCTTTCTGAAAGCGCGCCTCAACGGCGAGTCCGGCGAGCCCTTCGCCGCGCTTTTTCCGCGCGCCGACCCCGGCACGGCGGCCATTTTGGCCGAGCTGGAACCGCTGTGGACAGAAATGGCGGCGCTCCCGATAAGTTCGATGGCGGACGCGACGGCGGCGATGTTTCCGGACGCGGACCCCTTGGTCAAGGCGATCGTGGCTGAAATGGCCCACGCGTGGGACAAGGGAGAGACAACGCCGACCCGGGCGGAATTAAACGCCAGACTGGGGATCGAATTGCCGCCGCCGCCGCCAGTGCCGCTAGCGTCCACGCTGGCGCCCGTTTTCGCGCAGCTCGCGCAGGAGTTCGAAAAGCCGTCGCCGCAAGGACCGCGTGGACCGCTGGGGCCCATTTTCGCACGACTCGCGCAGGAGCTCGAAAAGCCGCTGCCGTTCGCAGCCCTCGAAACTGGGAACGAAGACCCGCTGGCGCCCATTTTGGCTGCGGTTCGCGCAGCTCGCGCAGCCTTCGAAACTTGAGCTCGAAAAGCTGTCGATGCAAAATCAGCGACGCTCCGAGGTACGCGCCCTGACGGCGCTTTGGCTTGCGGTCTTCCATTAAAAGCACGGGACCACCCAAAAAATGCTGCGACACCACGACGCGTGCGCGCTTGAAGCGATTGCAACCAAACACGGCCTGGACGGGGCCACCGACGCCACACTTGTAACCTTCGCAACGGTCCTGGCAGATCGAGAGCCCGGCACGGTCGGGATCACGTTCGATTCCAGCCAGTGGACTCTCTCGCAAGACGCGCGCGCCGCGACCCCGGCAACCGAGGACCAATCCCTGGTTGTGGGGCGGAGGATGTGGTTCTACACTTACGACGCGCTGTTTGACATCAGAATCTACACGAGCGAGCCCGCAGAAGTCAAACTCTGCGCAGGTTGCATCAATTCGCCGACTGCCGCCGTCCTCGCGACGGCCAATACAGCCGACGGGGTGGAACACGTCTTCCCGACCATCACACGCGAAGCGCCTCTGCATTTTCTCGCGGGGGACGCGGAAAAAGTTTGGTGGTGGGGGTGTCGGTTTGTCTCGACGCGCCCGATTTCAAAGATGCGCGCGCTTGGCATCTGCTGGAACAACGACGTTCGCTGTGACCCGGACCGCCCTCGGTGGAACCCCGGATCGCAAATCGAAGCTAAATGATTGGTCGCGCCCTAGAATCCTCACGCAGAAGAGTGTTTCTTCACAGCCTGTGAAGAACCTGGCGCTCCGTTCGGATAAGAGGTCACGCGCGAGACGCGCGAAACTCGGCGATCTTGGTCTGTTTCAGAAACGCCAAAGATCGTGCCCTCAGGAAGGGCTCTGGCCCGGGGCACAGAAGTCGTTCTCGTCGAGATTTTATCGGCACCGACCTCCCGGAAGCACGCGACAGCGCCCAGGAACATTTTGCTTGACGTTTTCCGCGACTGCTACCCCTGGCACAACGCCGATTGTCTGTCGCCGTTCAGCCGCCGCCGATCTATCTCTGCGGCGGTACCGGATGGTGGAAGCCTGATCAAAAATGGCCCGCCAGCTCGGCGTACTCGGGCGTGGCCGCCACGCACACCGTGTCGATTTTCGCGCGCGCGTACGCGAGCGCGGTCGCCTTCGTGGCGTCGTTGAGCTGGGGCGACTGGACAATGTCGAGCAAGATTTTTGCGATCAGCCGGCCGTGCCCGGTCTGGGCGGCCTCGAGGCGAGAGGCGGCGGCGCGCGCCGCGTCGCGCGCGAGGACGCGGTCGAACTTCGGCAGCCAGTTCGAGCCGAGATGGTCTTGGATGAAGCCTTTCTCCGAGCTTGACAGCAAGTTTCTACCGAGGAGTTTCAGGAATCCGCTCTTGCACATCGAGTGGCCGCTGATGTGGAACGTCTGGAACAGTTGGAGGTTCAGCGCGGCCTGGACGTCGTCCGGCACCACGTGGCCGTACTTTTCTGCGAGCATGTCCATGCCCGACCAGACCGCCCCGAGCGGCGCGCCGTCGTCCGGGTATTTTTCTTCAAACGGGTCGACCGGAAGGAGGGGCGGGGCGTGCGTCGGCGGGGCCGGGAAGACGAGGCCGGGCAACCCGCCCGGCGGAGGAGGTGCGGCGTCAAGCGCTCCATAAAGGTCCGGCACCTCGAGAGTCGAGGCGACAATGTCGTCGTCAGCCGAGCCGGCGTCCGACGAGCCGGGCTCGTCGTCGGCGACTGGGTCGACGTCGGGTTGGGGGCCGAACTGGGGGAACTGGGTCTGGATGCGGTGCGTCCAGACCGTCTCCTCGAACATCGGCAGCGGCTTGGGGAGCCAAAACTCGACCGCTGTTCCGTGGGTGTAGGTCGGGCCCGCCGCGACGGGCAAAAAACTGACAATCGTGTTCACGGCGTCGGTCGACAGCGCCACACGCTCGTCGGCGCTTGCGCCGACAAAGGAGACCGCCAACAACGCAGAGAAGACGTCGGCGCCCGGCATTACCATAAGCCGCTGATTATTTTTTCGGCGCCCGGAACTTGAAAAAGGCGACAGACAGGACGGCAAGCCCCGCCACGCCGATCCCGATCGGCGCGACGGCCATCGCGCGACGCGCCGCCGCGCCGCTCTTGTCGAGGAGCCCCTGCTCGGCCTTTTTGAACCCGTCGAAGGCCATCGCCGCCGTGAGCAAGAGGACGATCACGAGGACGAGCGCGGTCACGAACGCGACTTCAAACAGCACGTGGTCAGTTGTGGTCTTCATGCTTCTTGCCACAAAGCGCGCAAAAAATTTCCACGTTTCGCCGTTTCGCGGAACACCAACGTGAGCATCGAAAACTTGCGCACCGACACGTACGTGGCCGCGATCAGGGCGCAAAGCTACGGCGGCAAGACGAACGAATGGGTCGTGCAAGAAAAGGTGCACGGTGCGAACATGCGCGTCGTTCTGACGGCCGGCGCGACTCTGACTGGCAGCAGTCAGCAGCGGCCCGGACTGCGCGACCAACCGTTTGCGTCCAGCCAGGCGCTCGCGTACGACACATGCTTTGACCGGGGGCGGAGGAAAAATGAAGTCCCTGCGTGCCCGAGCCCCCTTTTCCCATCACTTCCGCGTCCCGACATGGACCGATTCTCCACAACCGCCGATGACGTTTCGCCGATGACGTTTCGCCGATGACGTTTCGACGCCGGCGCAAGAAGAAATCAAACCTCTCAACGCCGAGACCTCGGCCGGCGTGTCTTGCCCAGATGCTTCCCGCCGCCCAAAATGACGAACCCTCCCGTGAAGAAAAACAACAAAACGATGAACGCGAGAATGAACCCGATGATTTGCGAGGTCGACACAGCCATGCTGCTTTGTACCTTGGGCGGGAAAAAAACGGAAAAACAAACGATCCGTTTGTTTTCCCGCGTCCGCGGTTCGCAGTGTCCGAAATTCCTTTCCGCGGCGGAAAGGAAACATGTCTCAAGCGTTGGCAATTGCAGTCTCGCGACATTCGAGCAGCTTCGTGACGAAGTGAGCCAGAACAGTTTTGCAGTGCTTCGTGTGCAAGAACCCGGCCATTTCGCCGTACTCCCGGAACAGTTTTCGCTTTGCGAGCCGGAAGATGTCTTTGGCGATGGACTCCGAGGCGAACCGCTTTTCGGGCTGTGCGTCGATCGCCGCGAGCACCGCTTTTTGCCCGTTGTAAAAATAGGGGTGGAACGCCTTCTTGAGGTGGGCCACGCGGTCCAATTTCCAGTTTCCGTCTGCCGCTTTGGCGGTTATGAAGTAGTACCCGCAGTGCACGCACCGATCTTTCGGCCGGCCGCCCGCGGCCCACGACCACGCCTCGAACGGCGGCGCCGGTCCAAAGTGGTCGCCCGAGGGTTCGGCGAGCGCGACCGGCGGAATTTCGAACGACGGGTCCCCGGCGAGAGCCTTGAGGAGCTGCGGGCCAAGCGGATCGCGCGAAATGACCGTGTCGACCGCGACCATCAGCTTGAGGTGGCGGTAGTGTTCCAATCGGCGGCAGTCCTGGCGCCAGAAAATGTACGAAATCAGCGCGCACAAGTCGCGGCGCTGAGCCTTGAAATGGCCCCAGTCGTCGGTGTCGAAGACGTTGGGCGCCATGCTGCCGCGAGCTTGGTGCCGGCGGTGCAGCCCAGAGAAAGTTTCGATTACCTGCGCCATGCCTTCGATCTTCTGCTTCTCGAACTCCACCCCGGGAAGGAGGCGTTCGCACACCCCGACGATGCAGCGGATGTCTGGCGGGTACCTGTTCCGCAGGCACGTCGCGTAGTTTGCGAGCACGTGTTGGAACGCCTGGCGCAGCGGCACTTTTTCGGTTCCCCCGCGCAGGTCGACGGTCGCGCGGTACGCGTCGAGGAGGACGTCAGCGTGCTGCTTGAGCAGCGGGCTGCACCACTCGCGGTCGAGATTGTAGGCAACCAGCGCGATGTACGCCCTCACCATGTGCCACAGCTCTTTCGAGTGGCCGAAGGTCCGCGACACGAAGCGCATCACGACGGCCGGATTCTTCGACAGCGGCACGTAGCCGATGACGGCCTCGCGCGTGTATGGGTTTTCAGTTGCGGCTTCGGCGAAGGCCGCCCCGAACACGCCTGGCGTCAGGCAGTCGCGGAGCGCCCACCCGCACCAAAACGGGGCTTCCATCGCCAGGTCGGTCGTGGCGAGGAATTCGATCGATTGGCCGTCTCCGCCGCCCAGCCCTCGAGCCAGTTCGGCGCGTGGCGGCGCTTTCAGCAGCACGCAGGCGTCTTGGTCGGTCAGTTCGATCGGGCATTCGGTTTGGAGGCATTCCCCGCGGTCCTGGAACTGTATGGTTTGGATCGACGCGGCGCTCGCGGCGCGGTTCGATCCGAGGACAAAGCTTGTGCTTCCGGCGCGGTACTCGGCAATCATCGCCAAAAACTTGTGGATCGTCGCCAGGGCCCCGGCCGGCGCAGCCGCGGAGACGGCCCGGCGCAGAGAGTGCAACTTTTCGATGAGGGCGTGGTGGGCGGGGGTGCGGGCACGGTCGCCTGTCGCGATTTGCGCCAGGGCGTCTCGGGTTTTGCGCATTTCCGGGTTTTCAGTCGCTTTCCGGGACAGGGCGACGAGAAGACGGCGCATGCGCGTCAAGTCGAGGCTCGGCAGATAGACGCGCTGGCACAGTTTTGCCAGGATCGGGTGCAAGTCTGCGACGTCGGCTTCGTTGTTCGCGTCGGCGAGGTAGATCCGCTCGAGCGAGACAGGGTGCTTCCACCCGTCCAGCCGGACGAGCCCGGCGGGGAGTCTCGGCTCGGTGCGGAGATCTTTCAACGCGCCAAAATCGCACGCGGGAAGCTGCAAAACATGTGTCTCGCTGGTCAGGCGCGGCTGGCCGAGCGGCGCGAACACCCCCTTGGACATCAGCGTCCGGTGGACGCCGCCAGAATTGACGATGATGAGAACGTCGTCCGAAAACTCGAGGCAAGATTCTGGGATGGACATGTTCACCTGCCGCTCCAGGTCGGCGATTTTCGCCTGCTCGAAGGTCAGCTCGGACGCGATCGTGAAAACGATCACGATCGGAAATTTCTCTTCGAGCCCCGACATTGCGGCTTTGAAGTGCTCCACTTGGAGTGGGCCAATGTACCCGTCCGTGTAAAGGACGAGAAGCTGGCACTCGGCGCTCAAGAGGGGAACGAAATTCTCCGGGTACGTTAACCCGCGAGAGGAGAGATCCCTCACGTCTTTCACGACGCGCGCAGAGCTGTTCCAGCTGATCATTTGGCTGCACGGGAGGGCGGCCTCCCGCAGCATCTCGATGCTCATGATTTCCTGCTTCAAGATGGAGCCGCTCGTCGACCCAGACGTGTCGACGGCATACGTTGCGCGGAGGTCTCGCAGCGCGACGGACGAATCCTTTTGTTCGCCTTCCTCGCAGAAGCGAACGCTCATTTACCAGGTTTGATTGCGCGCCTTCTCCGTTTAAGACGTTGCCCGACTCGGTCATGATGGCCGCTCGGTTTTTCGGGATCACTGCGTACGGCGTCGTCGAAAGCTTTGAAGAGTGCCTCAGAATCGTAAACCGTCCGTCGATGCTCGGGTGCAGGTTCAGGAAATTCACTTCGCAGGCAGAGGCGTGGGACTTTGCTTGCATGGACTTCGCCATCGTCGAAGGCCCTGCCGTCAACGTCGACAAACCAGGCATCGACAAACCAACTGTTGTCGTGGTCGACAAACCAGACGTCGACAAAACGATCGCCGTCGACAAACCAACTCTTTTCGACGTCGACAATACGATTGACGTCGACAAAACGATCGCCGTCGACAAAACGATCGACGCCGTCGACAAAACGATCGCCGTCGACAAAACGATCGACGTCGACGACAAAACGATCGACGTCGACAACAAAACGATCGACAACGACAACAAAACGATCGACAACGACGACAAAACGATCGACGACGACGACAAAACGATCGACAACATACCGCTTCGCCGCACACGTACAACCCACAACGTTTTGGATTTTCTCGACCAGGATATTGAATAACGTGTCCGGCATTTTTGGCATGTCCAGGTGAACAACGAAAAGAACCTTGCAAATGATCGCGAAAAAGACACGGGCGATCCTCAACCGCATCGCCGAGGCCAACCGCGTCGAGCTCTTGTCCAAATTCGCCGGCGTTATGCGCGAGGTCCAGAGCGCGCCCCAGCTCGCCGAGGTCGTCAACGTCGTGCTTACCTACGCGACGCGCGAGGTGGCTGGCCACGCAATCACAGACCACCTCGTCGCCAACTGCGCTTCGGTTTGCGCCGAGGTGTGGGGCGTCACGGTCGCCGGGGACCGGTCGACGATCCCGGCGACATTCAGGCAGCAGCTGACCGCAAAGCTCAGCGCCGACTTTCGCGCGTTGCTGGCCCAGGCCGTCGCCGGCACGCTCGGCGACGGCGAGAAAACACGGCTGTTGCACGTCGCGAAATTCCTTGGAGCCCTGCACGCAAAGAATTGCATCTCGGGCGCCGCCTTGACGGCGCACGTCCAAGCCGCGCTCGATTTCCTCCGCGTCGACGTCAACGTCGACGTCGTCGCGGTCGTGCACGAAATGGCGCCGGTCGCCGCGCCGCTGCTCGGCCCGACCGCCCGCACACAGCTGGCGGGGCTCGTCGCGGACGAGCGGCGACGGGCCGCCCTGGCCGACCTGACCGGCCAGATCGGGCGGGACCCGGCAGCGGTCGTCATCGACCTCCTGCCGCTCAACGGTGCGACGTGGATGGAGACGCTGCTGCTAAACATCAACGCCGTCCTCGCAAAGACGCCCCACTCTCCGCGGCCAGATCCAGCGACTGCACCTGGGCTACGAGGAGGCGCAAGATATGCTGGATGCAGGTCTCACACGTAATTTGACGATCGTCAAATCGGGTGCAGCGGGTTTTTCTTTTGGGCAGTGTCCGAAAAGAAATGGCAGACTGCGGGCTTGCCCCTTTTTCCCTCTCCGTGCCCAAGCAGAGAGGAAAAACACCACCGTCCAAGCGTCTTAAACAGTCTTGCCGCGGGTTCAAAGAGCCCCCCGATGAAACTCAAACTCACCAACTTCAGGTGCCACGGCGACAGGGAAATCGACCTCCCCGACAAAGGGCTCGTTCTGTTGTCGGGGCCGTCGGGGTGCGGAAAAACGACCGTCCTCAACGCCTTTGCGTACGCGCTGTACGGGAAACTCAAAGGGCAGGGGGTGGTCTACGCGCACGACAAAAAGACGGCCAGGGTCGCCCTGACCGGGTATCGCGTGGCGGGGTGCCGCCTCGACATCGTTCGCTCGGCGCCCGGGAACCGCGTCCGCGTTGTGCGCCGAGACGCGCACGGCGCACAGCAAGTGTACGAGGAGGCTGCGGCGCAAGGCGTCATCGACGCCGCGGTGTCGATGGACCACGCCAGTTTTTGCCTCTCGTCGTACGTGGTGCAGCGCCTCGAGTCGTCGATCTTGTCTCTCCCGCCGCGCGACCAGGTGCGGTTCATCAAAACGCTCGCGTTCGTCGGCGACTGCGACGACGCGTACCGGGCGCGCGTCAAAGAAAAAATCCGGATGTGCGACACCAAGGCGCAATACTTTTCCGGCGAGCTTGCGGCCGCGCGGCGCGCGGTCGCCGCGGTCGCCGCGGACCACGGCCGCCCGGTCCCGCCGGTCGCGCTTCCGCCCGGCGTCGGCGAGGCGGAGCTCCGCGCCCTCGTCGCCGAGGCTCCGCAAGAGCTGGAGGCGCTGCGCGCCGAAATCGCTCGCCTCGAAGCGTGGCACCGCGAGTGCGTCGGCGCCGCGGCCGCGGCAGACAAAGTCAAGGCGCTCGAAGCCCGCGCCGCCGAGCTTGACGCGCGGATCAGGAAGCTCCCGGAGGGGGCACAGTCCGCAGACATTTCCGCGCTCGAGGCCGCGGTCGCCGCTGCGCGCGCGGCGACCGCTTACGCGACCAAGCTGGCGCTCGTCGAGAGCCTCGTCGCGGCCCACCGCCGCGACCAGGCCGCGCGCCTGGCGGAGCTGACCGTGGGGCTTCTCGCCGCGCCGGCGCGCGCGGCGCTGGCCGGCGACGCTGCGAAACTGCGCGAAAAGTGCGGCCGCGAAGACGCGGCCTGCCAAAAGGTCGCCGAAGCAAAGGAGGCCGCAAAAGCGCTGGCCGGCGACGTCACAGCGGCCTTCCCAGCGTTCAAGGCGAAGAGCCTGGCCAAGCCCTCCGGGCGGTCGCTTCGCGACCTGACGGCGTTTTTGGAAAGCCAGGCGAAGCGCACGGCGGCGATGCTGGACCAGCACCGCGCTGCGCTCGCGGCTTGCGCGAAGGCGGCGGCGGTTCTCGAAGTCCGCGGCAAGACGTATGTCTGCCCCGGGTGCCAGGCGAGCCTCGTTCTCGGCGACGCCGGGCTGGGCCTTGCCGAGCCGGGGCCGGACGACCCCGCGCCGGACCTTCCCGGCTCCCTCCGGGAGTGCGCCGAGACGGAACAGGCGGAACACGAGGCAATTGCCCGACTCGAGGCCGATCTCGCACGGCTCGCCGTGCTCCGGGGGCGAAGGGACGGCGTCGGCGCCGCAGCGAAACACCGGTGCTTGTCCGCGGCGAAGCTCGCGCAGCTCAAGGCGAAGCTCGGTCGAGACGCTGCCAAACACACGGCTGCAGAAGCCCGCGCCGCCGACCACGCCGCTGCGGCCACCGCTGTGGACAGCGGCGCTCTTCCGCCCGCGCTTGCGGAGCAGGTGCAGGGCCTCCGCGCGCTCGCCCCCGGCCCGGAGAGCTGGACGCACGCCCTTTCTGTCGAAAAGCTCGAAGAAGCCGCCGCAACCAAGTCCGCGCGCCTTGCCGAGCTCCAACACGCCCAGCGCGAACGCCGGGACCTAGAAAGCGCGCGAGAGCGCGTCACGCAAAAACTCAAAGTCCTTGCCGCCCCTGCGGCTGCCGCCGCCGACGCCGGCGCGGCCGAAGCCGCGCTGCGGAAGGCGGATCGGGCTGCGCGAGAGGCGAGCGACGCCGCGCGAGAAACCCAGGCGCTGTACAGCCAGTGGCGCGAGCGCCGCGACTACGAAGCGCGCGAAGGCCGGAAACAACAATTGCTCCGCGACAAAGCCGCGTCGGCCGCCAATTTGGCGGCCGTCCAGAACAAAGCGCTCGGGTACGCCGGGCTCGCCGAGGTCTGCCGGAAGGCCGACAACGTGGCGACCGCGAACAGCATCGCGGTGATCAACAAGAACGCGACGGTCTACACCGAGCGCATGTTCGACGACGCGATCAGCGTCCGGCTCGTGCGGCACAAAACGACCAAAAAAGGCGAGCGGCGGTTCAAGCTGAACACCGAAGTGATGTACAAGGGCTCGAACTACGCGTCGCTCGACCAGCTGAGCGGCGGCGAGCGGCAGCGGTGCAACCTCGCGTTCATCCTCGCGGTCAACGACGTCGTCGGGAGCCCGGTCCTCCTCCTCGACGAATGTTTGAACAACTTGGACGGCCAGACGAACTCCGACATCCTGCTGTTTTTGAAGGGGGTGTGCGCCGAGAAGCTCATCCTCGTCGTCGCGCACGAGGCGCTGAAAGCGAATTTCGATGCCGTCGTCGACGTGTGACGTCGCCGACACACCAGATTCCTGTTCGCCAAACAGGAAACTGAATTCCACGGGCCCCCCTGGCGCAGCGAGCCCAAACAAATCAGATGATCAAAGGCGGGCCGATCGCAACGGAAACAGCCGCGCGTTTTGCCTCTCTCGAGGAGCGTGTGCAAGCCCTCGAGGTTGAAGCCGAGGAGCGTGTCCACGCCCTCGAGGTCCAGGAATTGTACGCACTCCTCGAGCGGATGCGCCCGTCGACTAAAAACCCACCTGAGGGCGATTCGCTCCACGATCCTTGCCTGTCCAAAGAAGACCTCGACCAAAAGCTAGACGACATGGTCGAAGCCAGAAACGAATGGCTCGAAAAAAAGGGGAAGTTGGCCCGGCAAGCTGCTCTGCTAAGACTTCCCTCCCACAGTCGGCGCGTCCGCAGTCATTACTCGGAACCGCTTCTCAGAACATGGATGGAAGCGGCTTCCCACCCTGACCACTGCCCAGTAACCCCCAGTTGCGCCCCGCTTCATTGTCGACATTTATTGGTCGACATCGGTTTGACGCGCAAACCGAGCCTCGTGTGGCCCCATAAACGCTACCGCGCGTACTTGGAGTCGCGCGAAACGCAGGCGTTGCAGCCGTGTTTCGTGTGTCTCCTGGCGCAAACCGATCGAGTGGCGAGCATGATCGCCTACGTCGAGAGCAGGTCCTGCTCCAGCGCGCTGATTTTCGAAAACCGACCGCTGTGCCGCGCGTGCGAGTCGGCGTGCTTCCACGACCTGGACACGTACGATTTCATCCCCTCGGAAAAGCAAATTTTCGTTGTGTTGTACCGGCCCTACGTTAGATATTGCGACTGACGGCGTCGTCGGGAGCCCGGTCCTCCTCCTCGACGAATGTTCTTGGACGGCCAGACGAACTCCGACATCCTGCTGTTTTTGAAGGGGGTGTGCGCCGAGAAGCTCGTCCTCGTCGTCGCGCACGAGGCGCTGAAAGCAAATTCGACGTCGACGTGTGACGGCGCTGTTACTTGACGACCGAAAATGATATTAGGTTCAGCGTTTTGTAGAACATTTTACTTTTCTTTCGTGATTTCGGCATGCGATTTCGGCATGTCGACTTGAAAATGCGCAATTACGTTTGGTGCACTGTCATCCCATTTGTCGACGTGGACTCTTTATTCGTTT
>SDBT01004980.1_pt1 | contig 22425 bp, 23 predicted proteins | sample 2277101 | NCBI WGS metagenome assembly SDBT01 (sample SAMN10404973, study PRJNA504765) | marine sediment metagenome | isolation source: marine sediment core GS10_PC15, 103 cmbsf | place: Arctic Ocean: Southern Knipovich Ridge | collected 2010 | reverse complement strand
AGAATTCCAATAGACCTTGATAGAAAGGTAGTCAACAAAAAATGGGTAACTCAGATGGACCATAGAGTTTGTTTTGAATGCTTTTTGAATTCAATTAGCGGTAAAAATACTGATGGAGTATGGCTATGGGATGATGCAAATGCCCCAGATATTCCTCAACATTTCTCTTGCAGATGCACGTATGATTTAGAGTATGCCACTAATAGAGATGAAGAATTTAGGGCTGCTGCTGTTGTGGCACACATCTATGATTTAGAAATGCCGCTAGAAGCAATAAAGGTTATAAGCCAACTCAATTAAAATAAATAGTGCGAACAAAAATAATCCTTTCCATAATTCTCTTAACAACAATTCTAACAGCATCCACCGTATATGCTCAGAGCGATTGGCGTACATCTTGTGGAATCAATAACCCACTCGACAATCTTGAATGTGCAGTAGACCATCTAGAAAGTGAAATCAATATCATCATTGGTGGTATAGTGGATTTAGTAGCTCAAGATGTTATACATACAAATGCAATTGATGATTTGCAAGATGATGTGACGCTTATTGATGATAGATTAACTACAGCTGAGGGACATATCCAAGTTCACCATGACGGAGTAGAAGTACAAATTAACACATTACAGTCATTAGTTGATGGCTTACCTATTATCCTAGCAAAAATAAAAACTGATAATAACGGTTTACCTTGTGGCTCAACACTTTCTTCATTCCATAATGATTGGTGTCCAGGTGGTTATGCAAGACACTTTAACATTCCTGACAGTGATGTAACTGCAAGTTCAATTGTAGTAATTGGTCTGAAGGGATTTACAACTGACGCATTAGGCTGTACTGTAAATGATATAACAGCAGGTCATTTCTTGATTCGTTGTTCTAGTATGCCTGAGGGTACAGAATTACACTATCTTGTAATAAATTAATAATCAAGTTTAACCCTAACATATTATTTACTTTTGGTGTTTGTATGCGTACAAGTCATCACAATCTTTAATTTTCATCACTTTCAACACAAACCATGAAGCAACAGGCTATCCATAAACACTACATTGGTTCAGCTCACTCCTTTGAAATTATCACAAACAAGGATGAGACAGCTGGCAAATATGTTAGACCTGATGTCACTATTCTCAAAACTTTCTTCATTAATGATAAGGTAAATGTAAATGATTGGCAAGCTACATGGGAAGGACTAAAGTTAGATGCACAAGACCTTCCTGGTGTCCCTCTAGTATTGCAAGAAGACTTGCAGCATCCTAAATTTTCAGTTCAGAAAATGTTTGACAGGGGAACAATATTTGATTATGACATTGATGAAGAGAATCACCAGATTATTGTCTATGTACGAATTACAGACCCATCCATTATAGAGAGAATAAAGTCAGGTGAATTACAATATGTCTCTCCTGCAGTAATCCCTAGAGGTTCTGAATCAATTCACAAGGAAGGCACTACAGATGTTCTAGATAGAACTCTTCCACTTCACCTCTGTATTGTGGGTGAACCTGCTTACGGAAAGGATGCAGCCAAAATGACTCATCTCTGTTCTGGGGATGGCAAGGAATGTTATCATAGATTGAAAATGATGACTGCTGCAACTCAGATTCTTGCTGCTGATGAAGACTGTGTTTCTAGGAAAATTGCAATATTAAAACGAGAAAAACCCAGCATGTCAAATGAACAAGCTGCAGCAATAGCATACTCCATGTGTAGAGAAGGAACTGCTGATGGTAATGGGGAATCAACTGGAATTAAATCAAATCTAAAAATGGCTGATGGAATCACTGAACTAGAACAAATTCCACTAATCAAGAAAATGATTGCTGCCACAGCCAGAATTGCCAGCAATTTAGAGAAAATCAAAACTGGTGCCACATATCACAAACATGAGGGTGAAGAGGGAAGATGGATAAATGTCCAAGATATTGATGTCTTTGTTGGTAGGCATACAAGTATTTCATCTGCCATGGTCAAACAGTGTGGATGTACTAGACTGGGTGCAACTAAATCTACCAAGGAAGAAGCAAACTATCACAAGACTCCTAATGAGGAAATCAACTGCAAGTCCTGCAAATTCTTTAATGAATCATCCAACACCTGTGATGTAGTAGAGGGAGAAATTGGAGAATATTTCATCAGCGATTTGTATCGTCCAAAAGGATAGTAAATATTAACAATAATCACAACTAATTATCTCTGGGGTTGGGACGAGCCTTTGACTTGGTTGCTCTTGTCATTGTGTGAACCCGACCTCAATTATTTCTTATCAGGTAGCCAAATCATTATACACTAATTCTCTAAGATATGCACTGTGAGAGATTAGTCCTCGCTTGCCACGTTTTTTTATCATTTTTGTTATGACTGACTTTTCTAAATAGGTAGAAACTTGTACCTTATCATACCTTGCCACATCTCACAATCCACTAGGATGCCATATAAGCTTGTGCATAAATACACCACTACTAATGTGTCAGTAAGAATGCCCCCAGAACTATCTCTAGAAATACTTGCAAAGAATATTGAAAATATCAATTCTTCTATGGGTAAATTCATAGCAACTGAGGAAGATAAAGAGGAAAAAGAAAAGGAAGCCAAAAAGGCTGAAGACGAAAAGAAAGAGGAAGAAAAAAAGGAAGCAAAGAAAGCCAAATACAATTCTGCTATTAAAGTAGCTATGGATGAAGAAGACCATGAGAAGAAAATGGCAGCAATAAAGAAAGCACAAGATGAATACGATGAAAAACACGAAGCATTTGGTGAACCTAAGGATAAGAAACATGAAGCCATGGATGAAGATGAAAAGAAAGAACATGATGCTCAAATTGCTAGTATTATAAATGAAAAGAAAAATTCTTTAATTAAACAAATTTTAACTGCAAACAGAATTGTCAATCCAGCATCCCTTAGAGATGTTGAAACAAGACTAAAGACTGCTAGCATTACAGACATTGAGAAAGAATGGAATATTCTAGCACCATTTATTGCTGGCGTAGAACCTCAAGCACAAACTCAAGAAAAAGTTATACCATTTTTCGCTAATATCCAACCAACAGAGATTGATGCAAGCCAACTAAATGCTGCTTCACCTCCTAGTGATTTTAATAAATTCACTACAAAAGAACTCTTGGAGATGGGTCAATAATGGGAGAGCCACGACCTGGAGATTTCCCAGACCCAATCTATGTAAAAACTGCTAATGCTTTACTAAAAGCAACGCAAATTGGTGCTTCTGGAGATTATTTACGATACAACACAAGTGGTACGAAAGCATGGGAGGTACTCAATACAACTCTAATCACTGTGATAGGAACTATTGAGGGACAAGGATTTGTTCAATTACAACAAGCAGTAGATTCCACTGGAATCGCTGATGGTGTAGCAAATGCTGGAGTATTTGGTCCAGGTTCATGGTTTTATGGACTTGCAAATGCAGTTCTTAGACCTAACGCATTAGTTATGTTAGGAAGAATTGGAACTCAATTCGGATTCTCAGCAACCCGAGAATTTACACCAGTTGATGTAGTTGTTTTATCTAATGTAGGAACAATTGACTTTGGTACAATCAAACATCACCTCAAAGTAGGTGACCTTGTTACACTAACAGGATTTACACCAGCCGATATGAATGATGCAGATAATCAAGTCTTAACAATTACTGATGAATTTATTGTAACAATCACACTTGTCGCTGCTGATGCGACATCTTCAGTTCAAGGTCTAGTATCAACACCAGTAACAGGTGAATTTGCACATGCACAGCTCATAAAAAAATCTGGAGCCACATTCTCTGATGGGGCAATTCTTAATGACACTTGCGTATTTAATATGCTCACTGGAGGTCAACCAATAGAATGAGCCAACAAGTTATGGGTATTTTGGGACAAGGCTATGATAGTCTTGCAGGTGAAAGAGCCACTCACAGTGCAAACATTTCCACTTCTACTTATGTTCCTTATCTTGGAATGTCACTCAAAGGTGACCATTCAAACTCTTACTTTGGTATGGAAAATGCAGGAATGTATTATGCAAGCCAAGCAATAGCTACAATGAAGCAACAGCAATCATTTGATACTATTCATACAGCAGCAAAGAATGACCCTAATGCTGATTACAAACGTCAAATTTATAATGCAACTCCAAACATAAACTTTGAGTTTGTCGCATCTTTAAAGAAACAACTTTGGATTGAAGCACAAACCAAGAAAGCACAAATGGAATTCATCCAGAATGGTGGTCAATTACCAAATACACAGGGATTACCTCCATATATCGCTGCACAAATGTATGCTAAACTCAGTCCTTACCAAGCCTCAGTCCCTCCAGGTGGAGGCGATTCAGCATCTGACGTTGTAGGACCATTAACACAAATCCCATTCATTCAAGATGTATTAGGATTCCCAACACCAGAATATTTCATTAATGACTTAACTACAAAAGTAGCACTCCCACAGCTTCACGCTGAACAACCAGAAACTGACTGGGGTACACCAAACTTACAACTAGAACCAACTCAATTTGTAGAGAACAGACGACCAGACTTTGATAGTCACTTTTTCCTTGCAAAGAGAAATGAGTTTGCATTCTTCATACCAAGAGAATACAGATATCGTGCTACCATAGACCCATACAATATCTATGTTAGACAAGCCTCTGATGGTCTTAGACAAGCCCGAGAAGCACTTACACTATTAACATTATCTGGACTTCCAATAGTAACTGATGCCACTGTATTTACAACACCAGTTGCAACAACTGAAATCCCAGACCCAACTGCAGATAATGCTGGAAACTTCCCAGCAGCACAAAACAATGTAAAATCCTACTTGGAAGGTGCATTCTCACAATTCTGGACTAACACTCGTGGACAAATTGACAGTATTGTTATGAACCCTGTAGACTTTGTAAACTATGAATCAAACTTTTTCACTAACGGATGGCAAGGATATAATGATGTATCTGACTGGGGAATACTACAACTCCCAGGATTCAAGAGACGAGTTAGAGTTGCATCTTCACCATTCTGTCCTGTTAATCAATGGTACTTTTTCAATAGTAGATTTGTATTCACTGGTGAGGGACCAATGGTCACTGAGACATGGGCAAAACCAGAAGCAAACTCTGATGCTGGTGCATATAGAGACTATGTTGATGTCAGAATATTCAATGCTGCTAGAGCAGGTTTCAAGGCAAAGATAGTGGGCTCTTCTCCAACCGAGATTACAACTCTCGAAGGTGCAAGAGACTTGATTAAACCATCAGCAAACTTGTTAGAGAAGAACCGCTAATAGTCTGGGAGGTCTCTTAGACTAATGACAAACATTTGCAATACTTTCCTAAATAGACCCAAAAACTCTTACAGACCTCTAGCTTGCAAGCCTATCGTAGTTACAACAAGGGAACTAACAGGAACAGGTGCTCAAAATAAACAGGAATTGTTCTTTCTCACAAAGCCAAATACAATAAGGGAACATGCTACAATTGATTTGTTATACACTGCACCAAGTTATGTAGTTCAAGCACAACTTGCACTTACAATATTCACCAGAGCAACTTCTCAAGGTGAAAGAAGGATAACAAGCGATGGTAAAACAAGGGTGACACAATAATGTCTACTAAGACAATCCCACAACTAAACGCTGTTGGTGTCCTATTACCGGCTGCTTTACTTGAGATATCACAAGGCAATACTTCCTTTAACGCATCAGTTCAAGAAGCTCTTGACCTAATTATTGTCGCAAATGTAGGTGCAGGTGCTACAATCTTTAAGGATGAAAGCCCAACTAATACATTTAATTTCAAGAGTCTGCTAGCTGGCACTAACATTACACTCACCCCTGGAACCAATGATATTACTATTGCAGCCACAGGTACTGGAATTCTAACTATCAATGGGGATAGTACATCTGCACAGATAATCGCTGCTGGTACGGGTTTGGGAATAGTTGATGCTGGTGCAACCCACACACTAGCAATAGATGCTACAGTTGTAACATTAACAGGAACTCAAACACTTCTCAATAAAACATTAGATGATATTACAAATACTATTCATGCAGACACTGTCCATGAATTTGTAAGAAATTCTTCAGGCGGTATACTAACAGCAGGTACTCCTGTGTTTATTTCAGGATTCAATGTTGGGTCTAATTTAGCAACTGTTGACAAGGCAGATGCAGATGATGCTTCAGCAATGCCAGCAATTGGTATTATTTCAGCTGATGTTGCAAATAATACAACTGGTGATATTACAGTAGTTGGAACCTTGAACAATATTGACACCTCAGCTTGGGCTGTTGGTGATATACTTTATGTTTCAACAACCCCTGGTGTATTAACAAATGTTAGACCCAACGCAACAGCACAAGTGCAAATAGTTGCACATGTTTTAAGAGTACATGCAACAATGGGTGTTCTAGATGTTGAAGTTGAAAGAATATTAGATAATCCAAATCTTGCAGATGGAAACTTTTGGGTTGGAAATGCCACGGCAATAGCAACAGCAGTCACAATGAGTGGTGATATTACAATGGATAATGCTGGCGTTACATCCATTGGAACCAACAAAGTTACCAATGATGACATTATTGCTCATACTTCAACAAAGATTACAATTACTGCCAAAGGTCAACTAAATGGTGCTATTGTCTATACTGACCAAAACAATGTTTTTGGTAATTTTCTGCAAACTTTTCGGAGTCAAACTATAAGATTAAGAAATGCTGCTAACACTCAAGAATATGTTATAGACACTGGTGCTATTGTAGCACAAAGAATCATAAGTTTACCATTACTTACTGGTAATGACACTTTTGTATTTGAAGCACATCCAGCAACTTTAACAAATAAGACAATCACTGCTGCTGCCAATACTCTCACAATCGCTTCAACTGACCTAACTGATACAGCAGATATTGCATATCTTAATACTGCAAATACATACACTGCTGGGGTCAGGCAAGACTTCCTTGGTGATACAACAGGAACATCAGGACTTAATGTTGGTGGAATTGCTGGAAATCCTACAACTCAGGTAAATGGCGACATTTGGCTTAACACTTCCACTAATCAAGTATTTGCAAGAATTAATGGTGCTAATGTAGACCTTGGAGCGGGTGCAGCAGGTGGAGATATGGTTCTTGCTGATGTCCAAACTGTCACTGGTGCTAAAACCTTTGGTACAATAGGTGGGGCAGTAGGAAAATTAATTGTCGCAGGCTCTACCTCTGGAACTACAATACTCAATGCAGCAGCAGTAGCTGGTGCTACAACAATGACATTCCCTGGAACAAGTGGAACTGTTGTAATAATTGGATTAGCAAACCAACTCACAAATACTGAATTAACTGCTGGTGCATTTGCAAAGATAACTGGTGTTGGTACTTTAGCAACTGGAACATGGGAAGCAACAGCAATTGCTTCTGCATTCTTGGATGCTGACACTATGCACTTAGCAGTTGTTCAGACAGTTACTGGTGCAAAACAATTTGGAACTGTTGGAGGAGCAGTTGGCAAGTTTATCCTTGCTGGTTCAACTTCAGGCACTACAATAGTAAATGCTGCTGCTGTTGCAGGTACTACTACTGTAACATTACAAGGAGTTACAGGAACAGTCGCATTATTAGGAAACAAACTATCAGACTTTGCAGCCACTACATCAGCAGAATTAGCCACTGTGATATCGGATGAAACAGGCTCTGGGCTCTTAGTATTTGGTACATCACCAGTATTGGTAACACCTGCACTTGGAACTCCATCAGCTTTAGTATTAACAAATGCTACAGGATTGGTAAATGCTGGTGTTGCAGCAGGTGCAGCCATAGTTATGAGTAAGATTACAGGAACAGCAGCACAGTTTGATACAGCACTCTCTGATGATAACTTTGTCTTTGATGGGGCAACTAATGTCCTAACTGGTGCTATTCAAATCACAGCTGGAACTATGAGAATTCCATTATCAGCATCTCCGACTATGGCGGTTGATGGTGACTTTGCTATTGATACAACTGTGACTGACTTTTCGCATGGTGTAATGAAATTCTATGATGGGGAAGAAATAGGAGTTGTGGCAATGCCTATTGCACAATTCACTACTCCAGGAGATGGGGAAGTAGTAACATACAATGCAACTAATGATGAATTTGAATTGGCTGCTGCTGGGGGGGGTGCTACTGTATCAACTCAAACAGATGTTGCAACATCAGCAGAAAATACAACATCAACAAGTTATGTTTCTACAAATATGTCAATTACTCTTGCTAATCGTTCAGGTGGAATTGCAGATGTAAAATGTTCATTTAGTGGAACATTAACCACAGATAATGGTAATGCAATATTTGATTTATTTGATGATGGTGTAGCCATAGGACATGATGGTTTTGCAAATATGGCTATTTCTGATGATGTATTTAGTATTTGTGTATTATATGCAGGTTCATTAGATGGTAGTGTTATTAATTTACGAATGAAAACAAGTGGTGGAACATTGACATTAGCATGGGAAGCAGCAACAAAGATTCCAACAATGACGGTGAGTGAGGTTTCCTAATGGTTGTTTTTCTTTTTACTTGGAATAGAAATCCAAATCGTAAAAGTGGTGATATTGAAAAAGATATTGAGAATCCAGTTGGTTTTAATATAAAATGTGAACATAATCCAAATCATAGAGAAGAAATAACTGGCATTTATGATGGAGTACAAGAAGCAATAGAACGAGAAAATGCATCAATAATTAATGCAATGACACCAACAAAAGATAAAATAAATCTATTTGAAGAATTTAAATCAATCAATCAAAGAAATAAAAAATCACAGTTACCAAGAATCATAATTGATGATGATGTTGTAAAATTTGATAAGACTAAATTAAAAGTTGAAGATATTGCTGATTCTATTTCTTTTGGAAATAGAACAAGCCAACTTGAATTAAGATTAAAAGATGGGCAAGTTGTGTTTGTGAATGCTTGTGTATTTCCCCATGCTTCTGAAAATGCAGTTAAAGCAAAAATTGCACAACTAAAAGGAATATGTGAACAATGAGTATTTGTCCTAATTGTCACAATTCAAAAGGTTCTATCACCGTCTTTTTATATTCTAAAGGTGTGAACAAATAGATGTCAAAAATAGACCCAGCACCAGTCGGAACATACGCACCAACTACCTATGTAACTGGTGACCAAATTACTGCTCATTATGGCGTTGCTACAGTATCATTATTACCAACTTCTAAACAAGCAAGATACAACGACTATGCAGCACAATCCAACAAGGCAACAGAAACTGTAATTTACAAATATGTCGATACTCTCCCTCTTGCACTAACTGATGAAGCCAGAACCTACGCTAATGGAATGGCATTTTACTATGCAATATGGTTAAAACAGGCTGACGATGGTGCTACAAACGTCACCACTATGAAAGAAATCTGGGAAAGTTATCGTGATGATTTGATTAAAGTGTTAAAATCCCAACCAAAAAGTGCTACTACTAGGACAATGGTGAGTGAAGCTTATGCCGATTTCCCTGTGGCTTACAGCCAGAGCTACGGGCTCAGTAATATTTTGTGAGTAAGGTTTATACATACCACTGAGAAATAACCCTTGTGAGACAAAAGGATAACTATCCTGATAACTATGATGAAATATTCCTAGCTAGAGTCATGTCTAAAGTAGTGAAAGAAAACGGCTGTTGGTTAATCCCTACTCACAAGAGTTACTATATTGTTACCTACAAAAACAAGTCAGTTCGGGGTGCTAAGATTGTCTATGAAATGACAAAGGGAAAACTACCCCCAGATTATGTTTTGGAATGCATGTGCTTAAAGAAAAACTGCATACATCCTGACCATTGGGAAAAACATCACAAGAATTCCCCTGAAAACTATCCGTTCAATTATGATGATATTTTCATGAAAAGACTGATGGAAAAGGTGACGATAAACGAAAACGGCTGTTGGTTAGTCAATCAATCTCTAGACCCAGACGGCTATCACATTACCTCTTACAAGGGAAAGTCACAAAGATGCCACAGAATAGTCTATGAACTTACTCATGGTAAAATTCCTGATGATTTAGTATGTGACCATTATCATTGTGATACTAGGAACTGTATGAATCCTGACCACATGATGATTACAACCAGTAAGGAAAACACACAACGAGGTATATCATACAACAGGAACAAAACCCATTGTATAAAGGGGCATGAATTTACTGAGCAAAATACATGGTACGAACATAATGGCTATAGGCACTGCCGTAAATGCAGATATGAATCAAACAAGCGATGGAGGCCAAAAAGACAAGAATGGCAACAAAAAAACAAAGATAAATTACATGAATATTATATTAAACAACAGGTAAAAAAACATGAATAAAAACACTTTATACAATATTGACCCTGAAAGAATCAAAAGAATAAAATATATTCCTCATACTGGGGGCATCGTGCTCTAATGTCATTTACTACCACAATCAATCTCACTAATTTTATCAACAGAGGCGTAGCAATGCTGAAAGCAAATACTACACTAAGAGCCTCTCCCGTTGAAGACAGCCTAGTCACAGATGTATTGGCTCAGGAACCACCCATTGACCAATCCCCCGATGTATCACTTCTTCCTATAATCTACGTAGGATATTCCAAAAATCCCATAAATCGAGTGGAGAACTTTGGAAGAGACTCTTTAGATGTTGCTGGGGCAAAATACTATCATATTGAATTTTACAATGTATGTATTGACCAAGGAATTGACAAGGAAGATGCATTAGAAAGAGTGCAAAGACTGAGTGAAATTGTAAGGGATGTATATCAAAAGAGCCTACGTATGACAGACCCAGCCATTCCAGGGACTGACCCCCTAGCAGCCACAAATGAAGTAGTTATGATTCCTTTTGTACTAAAATCTACCGCCAATAATATTCAGGCAATTAATGTGATTTGTAGACCAAAAGTACCAATTAGTCTCAGATAATAAAGTTTTTTAGATATCATATTTATGATAGATTGTGTCATTTGGTACAACTGGACAAATTATTCTTGCTAATCGTGTTAAAATCTTACGTGGTGGTACAGAAGTCACCCTCACATCTGGTGTTACTGTAAGACATACTAGAACCAGAGATGGAGTGGAGACAAGAGCAGGCCGTGTTGATTCTCGAAGATGGAAATTAGTAGAGTTAGAATTTACTGCTGCATTAACTGAACTACTCTTAACACAAATTCAAACTGATAGTACAATAGATGGTAATGGTGCTATGACTTTTAACAACTGGACAATAAATGGCACAAGCATTAGTGGCTCTGCACCTGATAATACAAGCGATGTTGTATCTGCTACACTGGATGATTATCAAGAACTTGCACCAGAAAACGGAATTGCTCAAATGAGAATAAAACTTGTTGTTAAAGGTGGAGCAAACTAGATGCTTTGTCTACAATTGAGAGATTCCTTAAAAAAATAAAAATCTTAGATAATGGATGCTGGGAATGGGTAGCATCAAAAAATCCGAATGGTTATGGTCAATTTGGAGCCAATGGTACACACCCTATATCCTCTCACAGATTCATCTACGAATATTATCATGGCTCAATCTGTCCTGACTTGACAATAGACCATTTGTGTAGGAATAGAGCATGTGTTAATGTAAATCACCTAGAACAAGTTACAATGAAAGTAAATGTATTGAGAGGAAATACCATCACTGCAATCAACTCAAGAAAAACCCATTGTATTCATGGACATGAATTCACTCCTGAGAATACATACATCAGAAAGGAGGGTAAAAGAAATTGTAAAGCCTGCACACTTGAATCTTGTAGAAGACAACGTAAAAGAAAATTAATTGAGGTGATTTAGAATATCTGTTGTATTAAATTCGGCAGAATTCATACCAACACAAAGAGAAGAAGTTAGAAAGGAAATTGATAAAATACTAGATGACTTTATGGAGCCATTGATGCAATTCACAATTATTGCAGAAATTAAAGCCATAGCAGATGCTGCAAATATTCCTCAAGGATTTAAGGACGGTGTGAAATTTGTCAGAACTGGAAGCAATAAAGGAAAAATTATCAATACGTGGGGAACTGATGAAACGCCACTTGCTAGATATTTCAATTATGGTACTACAATGCACTGGATTGAACCAAAAAACAAGAAAGCCTTGGCATGGGGAGGAAGTAGTGGACGTAATGCAACAGCAATATATTTTCAAGGTGAGAAGAACCCTGCTGGTACAAAGTTCTCAAAAGGTCACTATGTTTCAGGAGTCCCTAGAACAAATGCTATGGAAAGAGGATTTAACATAGGAAAGAAAAGACTAGCAGAAGAAGCTGCTAAAATTGTGCAAAAGGAGTTGAAATTTGTCCAGTAGCATACCTGATGAAAAAGCAGTAATCACAATAGAGGTTGAGCTTAAATCAGAAGTAACTGGTGACCCAACATCTCAAGCAGAACACGACCCATTTCTTAGTGGAATTAGTGGACTCAGTGAAGATGAATTCAAGGACATTCTTGCTGAGGAAATCAATCTAAACATCAAAGATTCCATTGATGATGCTCTCGAAGAAGAGGGAATAGATAGTGAGACTTTGAAAAATATGGCGGGTATAGCAAAAGACATTGATTCCAAAGGAATTTCTAATATACAAAATTTGGCAAAAAATCCTGAAGGGTTTATGGAAAATAATTTTATGAGTATATTATCTCGTGCAGGACCTCATGGTGCATTGGCAGCTGCAATGATAGCTGCTATTGCTGGTTCACCTGCCATGGTAGCAGCAGTTGTAGAAGCATTGGGTGTTAAAGGTGCACCACTAAATCAAGATTTTGCTTGGACTGAAGATGAACAGTACAACCAGCAATTTGACAGAGTAATACAATTTCGAAGACTAACTGGAGATGACCCAGTAATTACAGTAACAACCAAGGGATTTGTTGTAGGAGACCCTGATTTTGTTGATAATAGTCTGGTTGATACTAACATTGCCAGAACCGCAAGGGTTAATCTAAGAGACAGCTCACTAGGATACATACACGGTATTTGAGTAAATTAAAATATTATATGTGGATACAAAAGGAAAATAAAGATGAGTTAAATATTTCTCTTTTACATACTAATCATGGCAGCGTATGACACTCTCAAATTCTGGTATGCAAAAGGAACTGGTGGAAACAATACGTTTGCACTAGCAGATGCTACACGAAAAATTCAAAATTCAACCTCTCCTACAGGAGAGGAAATATCATTAATCTATTGTTTGCCAAATCCCTTTGCAAAGAGACAGACTGATACATCAGAAGCCCTTGCTGTAGACCCAACAGCTCCTGATACTGGCACAGGTGCTAGCAACATCATTATTCGTTTTACTCAAAAAAGAGATGTGACACCAACAATTCCTGTTCTTGCTAAACTAATAGAAATGTTTTATCTCAAGTCCAGCGATGACATATTTCTAAAGGGAAGATTTGGACTAGAGAATACTGACAATCCACAACTGGATGTTCTACCATTAGTAAGTGCTGGATATAAATTTCTGAACTTCAAACAAGAACCTAATCAAAACACACCTGCTCTCCAAATTTGGGAACTCACACTGAAATTTCTAGGAGACCATACTAAACTAGGAACTAGGAGTTGACATGGGAACCTATAAAGTTGAACATTTCTCTAATGACTCCACTCCTGTTCCAACAGATATCTCAACATTTGTTCATTCTGTTGATTATGTAAATCTCTTCTCTGATGGGAGAATTAATACTGCGGCTCTTACTCTCCAAGCTCAAGCCGGTCAATTTATGACAAATTCCAGTAGTGGAACAACTCCAATCCTATCCAATTTTGACAGAATTAGAATTACAGGAACTGACCCAGATGGCAATTCCTACTCACATATTTTTGAAATTATCAATGACTTGGCTCAGTTAAGCCAGTCAGCAGAATATCTTCTTCCTCTCACCTTGGAGGGACGAGAGAGAGCACTTGCAGTGATACCATTCAGTGGATATTTTGACCCACTAGACCATCGTGCAATGGTAGCAAAAATACTAAATACCTATTTTACCACATTCAATCCTCTCCTACAGCCACTAATTAGAGCTGTCGATGACTTTGGTTTCAACAGCAATAATCTGCCAGAATACAGTCCCAACATCTGGGACTTTCAGTATATTGACAATTGTCTAGATGCAATCCAGGCAGTTGTAAGGCTTGCTAACCAGTCTGTTGCTGCTGGTGGGGGGGGTGACAGATTCTCAATTATCTTCAAGGATGATGATACATTTCCACTAAGCAGAGTAAATATTGGTATCAACTCACAAGGCTTTACAAATGCAGGAAACACATTCCCAATAATTCGTTCCAATGAACTTACAAATCCAATCAAGATTATCGCTAAAACAAAACAACCCCTCACTGGAACTGTTGTAATTGCTAGAGGAAGACCTGGAAGCGGGGGTGTGCCAGTATCTGGAGACATATATCGTTCACGGTTAGAATTTTATCAGAGAATTCAGGCTAGACAGATTTGGAGTGCAACTATAAACTATGATGCAGATGCTCTAACTAGTTTTGATAATCAGGTATATGAGGCAATCTTAGATAATTTTAATTCACGACCTGACCTAAACCCATCAGACTGGAAAATATTATCTGCTGGGGAATTCATTGGCACAACGCTACAATATTCACCATTTACAATAGACAAGGCTGCCCTTTACAGAAACGAGTGTACCAATCCAAACACTGCATTTGCATCAGAGAGTGAAAACTCTCCCAAAATGCTGGACTGTAATATAGTAATTGAGGATGTAGAGACAAAAAGAGACTGGGTTTACATTAGACAAATAACTGATAACATAGCATCTTGGTCAACAGACGAAAAACAATATCTGTTCAAAAATACCTCTGTTTACAATGGATTCCGAATACTAGTTGATACCACAATCGGCACACCGTCAGGGTCTTTTAATGCATTAGATGATAATTTTGGAACAGGAGCAGGTAATGACCCCAACGGAAAACCATACGCAGATAATCAAGTTGTATTTGTAGATGGCAACTGGTTTGTGATTAAAGAACACGTAGATTTTGACCAGACTCTAGTAAGATTTGAAGGATTGTTTGAGTGGAATGTGGCATTTGTAGCTAAATCAAAGTTCCCTGCATCAGATAATACCAATCCCTTCAGTAGACGTAGACAGGCAGGGGGTGGTGGAACATTTGCTTGGAGAGTATTGGGTGAACAATTTCTGTCGAATGACTGCCTTCATTCTCCAAGTAGTATTGTAAATTCAGAGGGATTAATCAGACCAGTAAGTATGGATATATCTTCAGATGAGCCAAAAGGAACAGTAGTGCTCACTGGAGATGCTGTTACATCCATTACCGTTACTGATGGTGGTGCAAACCAAACAGCAGGTGTCGCCTCAGTCTCCATCTTCTCACCCAATGGAGTGGGGAGTGGGGCAACCGGAACTCCTGTAGTATCAGGAGGGGTTGTAACAAGTGTCACAATAAACACTGGTGGCACAGGCTATACTACTGATGACCCACCAATAGTAGTATTCAACAGTTATACTCATGATTCTGCTGTAAAAATAATATATGAATATGGAAGTACGGTTGACTTTCCTGAATGGCGAAAAACACTAGACCAACTGTTTGGAATCGCTGCCAGTGCTCTTGGTTTTGTTGGAAATTTTGCTGCTGGGGCTTCGGTGGCACTATACAATCTGTTCTTAACTCCTGTGTACCGCAACATGGGATGGTGGATTACATTATCTGCTCCATTTCCAGTTGCAGCCCTAACCTCTGGACCCTTCTCAATATCGGAACAGGTGGGGGAACTTTATGGTGCAGGTACAGGATTTCTTGTATCAAAATTAAACGACCACTCTACATTTGATGCTTTTAATCAAACCTCTACTTTCACAGGAGATAATTCTTGGAATGCTAGTGATTCTAACGGTATGATGGAAATCACTGGTGTCACATTTTTATTCCGACTGGATATTAGAAGTCAAAGTGGCACAATACCATTCACAGGAGATATCCCTTGTTCTTACTGGGTTATAGATGACAATGGCACTATCTGGAAAGCCAAAGCAGTGTATAGACACCTCAATGATGTGCAAAGAATGACATTTGACTTTGGTGACTTTTCACCTGTGTACAGAGCACGAAGTCCTTTTGGAATTGAAAATATTGTAACCAACATCCTGACACCAGAATTAGAAATAAGGGAAAGACTCTTTCCAAACAGAATACGACTACAAGGATTTATGCTGGAAGGCTCTTATGACGAGAAGGGAAGATACATGCCCAATTTGTGGGAGACCATAATAAAACCAACCATCGCTAACATATTTGATAATACAGTCATTACAAATTTACAGTTCATTGGTGAGATAGACTATTTCCAGTGGGTAAAAACACCAATCGCCATATCTATTAAGAGCCCAACGAGTAGACACATTTTTCCAGAATTTAAGGATTATCCAAATATCTCGAATGTGGAGCAACTACAAAATGCTGCAACTGCTGACTTGGATGTGGAGAAATTTCAGTATGAACAATATATAATCACCAGAAATAACAAGGCAGATATTGCACTACAAGATACAGTATATCTCTTTGAAGAATTTATGATTAGTGAGGCAGAAGCACCAATCCCAACTGGTGTGTCTGCATATAATGCTGCCACTACATACGGAGTGGATGAACTTGTTGACTCTGTTTCCGTAATTTACATCTCTTTACAACCAGCAAATCTAAACAATACACCAGCTTCCAATCCACTATTCTGGAGTGTAGTGACAGACCCAGTGGCTAACACTCGTGAACTTACTGTAGGAGAGATTCAATTTTCAGTTACAAATGGAAAGGATATTGAATTTCAGCATACGTTGATTAGGAGAATTCCGAAGGTGATTTGATTGGTAAATGATAAGAACAGACTTTATACTAGAGAAGATGCTACCAAAGATGCCAAACACACTAACAAAGTAAGGACACAACAACAGTTTTCCAGATTTACAGCTGCTGGCTCCACTGCACTTATTTCTGCCTCCACAAGCTCCAATACCAGTCCTGCTTTACAAATTGAGACAAAACCCCAGATAGGAAATCCTATCAATGATACTATTGGAACCATAACTGGTACACCCACAGCCATTGAATTAGATATCTTTGGGTCTGACTATTCCACTTTAATCATAGACCAAAATGTATTGATTAATTTTGACAGAATACCTCGAGGAAGACACATCCCATTTACTATTGATTTTGTCATAGATACTGTTACTCCCCCCACTGTCACCCTTGATGTTAGAGTGATAAACGCACCAACACTGCCAACACTGACCAATGGACTGAGAGTTGTTCTTAATTTCATTGGAGTTGTTGATGATGTAGATACTAGATTCATCTACATTGGAGGAACAATTGGAGGCGCTGGTGGTCTTAGTGAACCTGTAATCTTAACAATTAATACTATAACACCTCAAACCCTTCCAACAAAATCCACAATTGATTGGAGTAAAAACCCAAACCATATCACAATTAATAAGGATGTAGAGTTTGACTTTTCAAATCTTCCAGCATCAGGAAGTTATGAGGGAGTTTTAGTAATTATTGACATAGATGCTACTGGTGGCTATGCAGCTCCCCTATGGCCTGCATCACTCGTAAATCCCCCTGTTGTTCCAACCACAGCAAATACTAGAACTTCTGTAATGCTTTACACGATTGATGCAGGAACTACAGTCACTCATGCTACAAGTGTTGGGAGCAGTAGTAGTGCAGAGTTCTTAGGACCGTGGACAGCAAATCATGATGCAGGTATCAAAAGCCTAACCAATGTTGCACTTGTCCAATATGTAGATACAGGGGGTGTTGTACGTGGAACCATCTCTGGAGATGCAGGAGCCAAATTAATAGTTGCAGTCCCAGCATCTGGTGAATTCATAATACAAGAAGTCGTCACACCAATTGCTGAATTTGATTCAGTAAGAATAGATTTCTTTAAGAATTTATCAATGGTTGGAAATGCGATTAAAGCACTAGAACATTTTGTTTTGGATGGAACTATTGGTTTAACTTTAACTACAGAAGCAGGGATGGAATACAACCAAGCCTCTAGTTATCTTCGTTATAATGTTCCAACTACTGGAGATTTCCACAGATGGGATATTAATGGTGAATCAATGGCACTCCTTTCTAGATTTGGTGCTAATGAGGGATTGTTAACAATAGAGCATATCACAGTAGTAAAAGACATTGGGATTGGTACAATCTTAGACTTGGCAACTTTCACAAATAGCACCCCATCTAATGGAAATATTTGGTTAGACCTTACTACTGGAAATTTTCAATTTAGACAAAATGGTGCTACAATAGGACTTGCTGCTGGTGCCGGAGATATGCTTCTTGGAACAGTACAAACTGTGACTGCTCTTAAAACTTTTGAGAATGCAACCATAGGATTTAGAAATCAAGCAGATACTTTCACTGGTTTATTTACCAATGCAATCACAGCCACAAGAACATGGACAATGCCAGATGCTACTGATACAATTATCGGCAAATCCACAGTGGATACTTTACTTAACAAAACCTATGACTTGGGAGGAACTGGCAATGTTCTTACAGGAAGTACTGCTGAGTTTAATACAGCTTTACAACTTGACTCTTTTTGTTACTTGGGAACTGTCCAAATAATAACAGCATTGAAGACATTTGAGAATGCAACAATAGGGCTTAGAAACCAAGCCGATACCTTTACAGGATTATTCACAAATGCAATAACAACAACCAGGACTTGGACACTCCCAGATGCTACTGACACACTAATGGGAGTATCTACAGCAGATGTAATGCTAAACAAAACCTTTGATTTAGGTAATAACACCTTAACAGGAAGTGTAGCAGAATTCAATGCAGCTGTACAATCTGAATCATTTGGATTCTTAGGAACAGCACAAACATGGACGGCAGTGCAAACTCATACAGCAAACATAATTTCATCTGGGGGAACGCATGATATTGGGAATGCTACTACAGGCCAGTTCAACAGTTTGTATTTGGATAATACTCTGTTCTGCTCAAACCTCAAAGTATGGACCGGTGATAGTGACATCAATGTATTCAATGACCTAGATATGCAGGCAGGTGATACAGTGGATTTTGCAGATACATCAACCACTGCTGGGACAAGTTCACAAACACTACCGGCACAACCTGATGGATTTATAATAATTAAAGTCAATGGTGTGACTAAAAGAGTTCCTTTCTATGTTCCATAGAATCACTACTAATGTGTAAAAACCCAATACACAAATACAACACCCAATAATATTTACTATGTATGTCGATTTTTGGTCTTCCATTAATCCTATTCGAGGCAGGAGAAGAAATGGGTGATATAGAATTTATTCGTGACAAATCACTTGCTGGTGATTGGATTTCAGTAACTGGAGCCATCGATGCAATTAATGATACTATTGAGTATGTACCAGCTTCTGGAAAAACGTTCTTTTTGTACGAAGCAAAGATAGTGATAGGTTCATTCAAACAAGCAACAGGTGGTGGAATTGCTACTGTTAGCAATAGTGCAGTTAGAGCAGATTTATTAATTGATACAGTAGTAAAAGACAAAACTATGATAGGGGTTTCATCTGAAAATGACCCATATGGTAGTGGGGGTATTGGTGGTAAAGCATCAGGTGCAGGTTTTGGGAATTTTGGAAATGGTAAATTTATTGCACAAGGTTTGTTTTTAGTTGGTAATGCATCTAAAAAAGTAGAAATCAAAAACACACAAGATAATGGTGATGCAGTTGCTACCTTATCAGGTTGGATTGAAACTACTTAGTTAAAAAAATAGTATATTTTTTATATGAGAATATATTATCTACAGCATGTCAACAACTATTAAAATTCCTATGAATGAGGAAACTAGGATTGCCTTGGAAGACTGTTTTGTAGACATCCCAAACACGGATGCACGAAAGTTCATCTTTGATAATATCAAAATGGCATGTCAAGATGCAAAGAGGTCTCTGAGAAATAAAACCACTCCAATAAACCAAAGACCAATAGAAGGAGGTCCACCAAAGCAGGTCGAATACAAACTCAAAGGAGTAAATCTTGAAAACTATACTCTGGATTCAAACCCTGCATGGCTACCAAAAGGACTAGATGCTGATGACAACACGCCAATTGAACTGAAACTTGGTGATAATACCATGGGATATATTCACACCTATGGACAACTCACACTCATTAGACATGAGCAGTTCAACAAAGCAGAAGATGAGTTCTTGGAGAAAACCAAAAAATCCATGGAAGAAGCTAATGCGCCTGCAGAAAACATCAAACAGTGGGAAAAAGCGCAAGAAGGAATCCAAAAGGACAGAATGGATGCTATTCCAAATTGTCTTGAAGAAGCAATATTTACATCAATCTGGCCTCTCATTCAGCAAAAAATTGACCAAAGTGACGGTCTAATCTTTGACAAGGAATACAGAGAAATCTACACAGAGCCTGAAAAACCTACAGGCAAATAATTTTTTTTCTATTACAACATTATATACAAGCAAATTTTTTAGTAGTTAATGGTGGAATTAAAATTTCGCAACTTTGTGACAATTCTCATCATAGGCGGTCTAATTGGTGGGCTTGGAATTGTAATCAGTTATGATGGTTTGGTAAATCAGCAAGTCGTTATCTCGGAGGTGACTGCTCCCGATGGAACATTCACAAAGACATTCAAAGATAATTCATTGAGCACTTCTCAATACTTTGGCATCTATCTTGGTGCAGTTTTGGGTTATGCTGGTGCAATAGTAGGAGTCCTCTACAAATCTAAAACTGGTAGTGGAGAGGACACTTAGATTTTTTTGGTATGACTAAACTGGTAAAGTGTGAACTAACACAAAAGAAAGATGGAACACTCAAATTTGCTGATAGTGTAGATGAACGAATTGATGAATGGCCTCACAGTTGGCCTCTGGGAGAGTTAAGTTACAGACTAAACAGTTTTTCAGATGATACCAAAAAAAAGTGGCAAACTAAAGCTGTAACTATTGCATTAAGAGCTTGGCGATGGAGGTTAAAAGAATTAAGATTTAGAAGGGAAAGAAACCCAGATGTTAAAGTTGATATCAATGTAGAATTTGAAGGTTTAGACCACTTTGATGGCAAAAAAGGTGTACTGGCTCATGCCTTTTATCCAGGACAGGGAGAAGTTTCAGGTGATTGCCATATCAATGATGAATGGAATTGGGTTCCAGGTGTTCACATGTCCACAATGGGGAAACCTCCACTTGTACCAATACTAATACATGAATTTGGTCACAGTATTGGACTAACTCATGACCCCTATGACAAGGAAGATATCATGTATCCCAGTTTTGACCTTGGTAAGAAAAAAAACACAATTGGTGCAAGGTCAATTGCACGAGGTCAAGAGAGATATGGAAAGAGGAATCTAGCACCTTGGATTATTGCTTATTTTATTGGACGTAGAAATCGAGGAACAGATTTCAAATAATCGAATCAATAAATTTTTTCACTTCTGTAATTATTTCTTTGGCTGTGGCACTTCTATTGGGCTTTAATCCTAATTTTATCAAAACATCCCATTCGTTGATTTTCTTCCAGTTAAAGTTGCACTGCTTGTGAGCAGCGTTATAGACCCTATCTCTTTCCACATCCCTATGAACAACTCGTGTGTTTGTATTGTGGATATAACCATCAATCTCTAATATCCACAGTTTAGAACCAATGAAGAATAATAGGTCAGGAACATGTACTGTATACTTGTGAAATTGTTCCTCAGTCAACCAACTGGAAAAATCTACCAGTCTATCAGTGCTCTTATCAAATGTCATAATGGCTTCCCTATGGACTGTTAATTGGTACTTTTGCCTCAGGAATGATGCAATTTCTATGAGTTTTTCCCGGTCAGGTTGCTCATTTCTCATTTGGGTTTTGATGAACTGGTTATATTTGTTAGAACCCATAATGAAACTAGACAGCCTGTATTGTTAAAGATTGTCTACTTCTCATTTCTGACAATCTCCCTCTAACTGAAGTAATCTTACAACGAAGGAATTTCCTAATCTCATTTTTATCTAATCCACATTGAACTGCTAGAAATTCTACCATCTCACTCTGAGTCTTGCCCCACTTTTTCTTGTACTCCCATCCCTTTCCAGCCCAATTGTCATGTGTAGTAATAAACATTGGAAGTGGAATATTGGTGTGAGTCTGCAGAATTTCTTGGTCTTCAATTTGATAAAGATTATCTAAAGATTGTATTTTTTGGATAGTAACTTCAAATTCTATGCAGAGACAAAATCTAGTACCATAACAAATATTGTCATTATGGTCATCTTTAGTATGTCCGCATCTCTCACAG
>SDBT01004979.1_pt1 | contig 22428 bp, 8 predicted proteins | sample 2277101 | NCBI WGS metagenome assembly SDBT01 (sample SAMN10404973, study PRJNA504765) | marine sediment metagenome | isolation source: marine sediment core GS10_PC15, 103 cmbsf | place: Arctic Ocean: Southern Knipovich Ridge | collected 2010 | reverse complement strand
CCATCCCACCCGACGTTCCAGCCTTCAATCAAGACCCCGGGAAAACCATGTTCAGCGGCAAAGTCGATGTAACGCTTTGCATTAGCCGTCGTGGCGCCATGCTTCGCGCCGGATTCCCAGGTGTAGGTCTTAATATGCATGCCCCACCAGATGCCCACATATTTCCCGGGCTGGACCCACGAGACGTCCCCCAGCTTATTAGGCTCGTTTAAGTTCAGGATCAGATAGGATGTAATCAGGTCCCCGGCTGTTTCCGCGATTTGAATCGTCCGCCAAGGGGTAACAAAGGGGGTCTTTGTTTTCACTTTGGTCCCATCCGACCAGGGAACCAGATCACACTCCAGGACCGTGCTCCCCGTTCGCGCCAGTGTCATGCTGGGGTAATCGGTCAGGGCAGCTTCATGGATACTGAGGTACAGTCCGTCTTTGGTTTCCAGTGTTAGTGGTGTATGGACTGTGTCTATATCGCTCACTGGCGATGATTGGTAAAGGTACTCATAGCGGTTCCATTGGTAGGCCTTAATCCACCAGGCTTTATGATCACCCGCCAGATTGAACTCCGTTTTCTCATCGGTAATCTGAACTGATCCCAGGTGATCCTGGGCGGGCAACTCGTAGCGAAATCCGACGCCGTCATCGTATACCCTGAAGACCAGGTTCATATTTCGGGGGACCTCGGTGGTTTCCTGGAGCTGAACATGGAGCTGGTTGTAATGGTTCCTGATATCCTTGACCTCCCCCCAGGGTTGAACCCATATCTCGTCAAAACTGCTTTGCCGCTGTCCTGCAACCGCCAGGTTCCGGTCCAGGGGCGCGGCATCCTTAAAGGCAAAGCCCAGTTTCGAAGCTTTGATGACGTCCCGGCCGCTGCGGCTGACCTGATAATAGGGAACGCCCCCGCTAACCATAAAGGTGACGGTGGTCTCACCATCCGGCGAGGATACATCGATGCTTTCTTCAGCGCCCTGCTTACACTGGTTGAACATGATCAGCGGAAGGGCCAATGTAAAGACGGTATAGAGTTTATTCATATTCATGATTTTCCTTGTTCTTTATTTACCAGGCAGCCAATATCTGGAAAACATCCTTACCGGCGGCTCAACTGCCAGGGCTCTACACTCAAATCCAGTACTCGCACCTATAAACCAGCGATTTATCGATCTAAGTTAAGCACACGAGGCGAGGTCAGTTTAAATCCAATGACCTTCATCTTGAGCTGCACCATTTGGTGATCACCAGAATGCTATCACAACAGCGGCGGTGAGCGCCAGCAGAGCCATTGATTGCACCCGAAAGTTCAAATACCAGGGCACAGCTTTCAGCTCCAAGGTTTCGTCATCGTAGGCCTGTTTGGTCCAGATATAAGCCTCTGTTTTTTCAGTAGCTGGCGGTGCCGTCAACAGGCTGACGATAACTAGCGCCCCAAGACTGAGAATCAGCCGGAGCGTCGCAAGATAAAGAAAATGGAACTCGGTAAACCATATTGAAATGCCGGCCACCCTCAAAATAACATCCAGCAGCCCGGCGCCGAAGCCCACGATAAGGGCCGCAAAAGCGCCGTGGCCATTGGCCCGTTTCCAGAACAAACCCAGAAGGAAACAGGCCACAATCGGCGGCGCAATATAACCGAGCACGGTTTGTAAATACTGCCAGAGGGAGGGGAATTTTTCAATGTTCGGGGCCCAGATTGAAGCCAGGATCATAAAAATGCCGGTAAAAATCCGGCCGGCCCAAGCTAACTGGGTGCCGGTTGTTTTCGGCTTAAACTTCTTGAAGAAATCCATCGTCACCAGGGTCGAGGCCGAATTCAGGGTCGAATCGATACTGGACATCAGGGCGGCAATCAAACCGGCGGCCACAAAACCGAGCACCCCTACCGGCAGTAAGTCAAACATCAGTGTGGGGAAAACGAGATCGGGGTTATTCTGTATGGCCGGATTTTCGGCCACCGGGTAGAGCACTCGAGCCATGGTGCCCGGGAGCACCATAATTAGAATCACCGGTAGTTTCAGCAGGCCGGCAAAGAGTAGGCCCCGGCGGCCATGGCTGATGTCTTTCGCTCCCAGCACGCGCTGTACCATGAATTGATTATTACACCAGAAATAAAAGCCCAGCAAAGGTACTCCGGTGAGCAGTCCGGGCCAGGGCAGGAAGGAATCGTCCAACGGTTGGATGATACTGAGCATCCCGGGCGGCGTCACGGCGGTCACTGCGTCCCAACTGCCGATTTTGATATACGCGATCACCGCTATCAGCATCGCACCGATGGTCAGCACAACGGCTTGGATGGCATCGGTGAAGACCACCGCTGCCAATCCCCCGGCAATGGTGTAAAGACCGGAGACGACCGCAATCGCAATGATCGACTGCCAGATCGGTATTTGAGGGAAAATGAGATGGATGACCAGGCCCCCAGCATAAAGCGATCCAGCCGTGTCGATAACAATCATGGAGAACACCGAAATCCCGGAAAAGATGTAGCGCGATCTTGAATCGAAGCGGCGCTCTAAAAATTCGGGCATGGTATAAACCTGCGAACGCAGGTATTGAGGCAGGAAGAATATCGCAAAAAACACCAAGATGACCGCAGCCATCCACTCATAGTTGAAAACCGAGATCCCCGTTGCGTAGGCGCTGCCGGCCATACCGATCAAGCTGGCGCTGGACATATTGGAAGCGTAAAGAGACAGCCCAACCAGGGGCCAGGTAAAGGAGCGCCCCCCTAAAAAGTAATCCTCGGCGCTGGCAGTCTTTTTGGCAAACCGCAATCCCAGCGCGATAACAAAAACAAGGTACATTATGACGATAGTCAGATCAATCGGGCTGAATTGCATGTGGGTTATGTTCCTACCTTTGATTATTTCTCATTAACAGCGTTCACGGGTGAAATTCGACATTACTATTTACAACCAAGTGCAATTGTAGCGAAGTGCTGCCTTCACGATAAACGAATCAACAAGCTCTCATGGGGGCTCAACGACAGTTCAGATAAAGCGGACCCCTCAGGTCTTGTGAACCGTGAGGAGAGCAGCACCTGGCCTGAATCGTTCAATGATGATAAATCCAAAGTATGCTCCTGACCCCCAAAATTGATAATCACCAACACTCGCTGCCCCCCCGCACTACGAACATAAGCCATTATGCCCGCCGGCACTTCTTCCACAAAAGCGAAATCTCCACGATGCAAAGCCGGTATTTCCCGTCGCAACTTTAGTAAGGCTTGGTAGAAATTGAGCGTCGAGGCCGGGTCGTGCTGCTGGGCGGCGACGTTGACTTGCTTGAAGTTCCCGGCGATCGGCAGCCACGGCTCTACCCCCGGCGGTGAAAAGCCCGCGTTGGGTGAGGCCTCCCATTGCATTGGGGTGCGTTCCGGGTCCCGGTTCAGGTTCAAGTCGGGCCGGTTTTTTCCCCATGGATCTTGCCTATGCCCTGATGAAACATCGACATCTTCCATAGCCAGCTCATCACCGTAGTACATCGTTGGAATTCCCCACAGCGTCAACAGTAGCATGCCGACTGAACGATGATTCTCCGGCCCAAAGCGAGTAGCAAAACGATGCATGTCATGATTGCCAAATACGAAATTGGGCGCCGCTCCTTTTGGCATGACTGCATAGTAAGCGCAGATAGCCTGCTTCATCTCCGCCGCTTTCCAGGGTATCATCATACCCATGAAATTATAAGGAATGTGAAATTCATCCAGGCTTGTCCCATAGTACTTAACCAATTCAGCCGGCTGGAATGCCCACGTTTCCCCAATCATGACCCGGTCGCCTTCGTAACTGTCCAGGACACTGCGAAACCCGCGCAAAATCTCGTGGATTTCGGGTTGATTCACGGTAAACAAGGGTTCCAGCCTCAGGCCAAATGCCTGGTAGGGACTGTCATCTTCTATGGGTGGATTGTCAGGGAAGTCGGAGTGCTTAATGCAATTCATTACCGCGTCCATACGAAAGCCGTCCACACCTTGATCCAGCCAGAAACGGAGCACAGCATGCATAGCCTCAATCACTTCCGGGTTACGCCAATTGAGGTCAGGTTGTTCTTTTAAGAAGAGATGCAAGTAGTACTGTTGCGTTTTCTGATCCCATTCCCAGGCCGGGCCACCGAAGATCGCTTCCCAATTGTTCGGGGGGCTGCCGTCAGGTTTGGCGTCCTTCCAGATGTACCAATCTCGCTTTGGGTTATCGAGGGCCGAGCGCGACTGGATGAACCATGGATGCTGATCAGATGAATGATTGGGTACATAGTCCAACACCACGCGAAGGTTCCGGTCATGGGCCGCTGCCAGTAGTTGGTGGAAGGTGGCCAGATCCCCAAACATGGGATGCACGTCTTTATAGTCTGAGACATCGTAGCCATAGTCCAGCATTGGAGAAGTAAAGAAGGGTGAGATCCAGATAGCATCAACGCCCAGTGCTACCAGGTAATCAAGCCGGTCGATGATTCCCTGCAAGTCACCAACACCGTCGCCATTACTGTCCATAAAACTACGGGGATAAATCTGGTAAATAACACCGTGCTTCCACCATATGAATTCCGAACTCATAGAGCTATTCGGTTGTCGCTCTTTAATGGTCAGCACTCTGAGAATTCAGGGTGGCGTTTACTCTTTACCGGCAACCAATGTAAACGTATCTGTCAGGTTCCCAATGGTGATCTTGAATTCCCCCGGTTCAGCTACAAATTCATTGGCACGATTATGAAAGGAGAGATCTGTCTTGTCGAGCGTAAACTGAACGGTTTTGCTCTCGCCCGGTTCAAGCAGGACGCCTGTAAAGCGTTTCAGCTGCTTATTCGGCGGCGAGATAGAACGTACCAGGTCGCTGAGATACAATTCCACGACTGCTTTTCCGGCCCGGTCGCCGCTGTTGGCGACATTCACGGATACCTTCAAGGATTTATCCGAACTCATTTCCTTCAGATCGATTTTTAGATCATTATAGGCGAATGCCGTGTAGCTTAGCCCGTGCCCGAATTCCCACAAGGGATTAAGCTTGTTGGGGTGGTCCATTTCACTGGGCTTGTGATCGTAATTGGTGAGATCATTGGGGTAGCGGGGATAGGTGTACGGCAATTTGCCGGAGGGATTATAGTCGCCATACAACACATCGGCGATCGCCTGGCCGCCTTCCGGCCCCGGTAAGTAAGCCATGAGAATCGCTTGGGCATCGTCTACTAAGGGAGTGATAATCCGCGGGCGGCCCTCCACCAGTACCAGCACAACCGGAGTGCCGGTTTTTTCAATTGCGGCCACTAAATCCGATTGGGCCTGCGGGAGGGTCAAATCATGAATATTGCCGGCTCCTTCGGCATAGGGCGCTTCGCCAATACAAACCACGGCCACATCCATCGTCTTCGCGGCCTCTGCGGCGGCATTGACCGCTTTCTCATGTCCACCACCCTCGACGTAGACTACATTCCCGGGGCCAATTTTATCCTGGAGCGCTTCTAATATGGTCTTCTTATCTTTCGGATGGACAGCTTCCTCGCCCCCCTGCCAGGTGTAGGTCCAGCCCCCGTTCAAAACAGAGCGCAGATTGGCATTCGGCCCTGTGACCAGAACACTCAGGCCTTTCTTGAGTGGAAGAAACCCGTTCTCATTTTTCAGCAGCGTCAGCGCTTCCCGGGCAGCCCGCAAACTGATCCGAGCGAATTCTGGACTGCCGACTTTCGTGATCATATTCTGGTTGGGATAGGGATTTTCGAACAGGTTGAGGGCAAATTTGACGCGTAAAATGCGGCTGACCGCGTCATCGATTCGCGCTTCGGGCACTTCACCGTCTTCTACTAGTTTTATCAGGATCTCGTAGAAGCTGTAGTCAGTCGGAACCATGCTCATATCTATTCCCGCCATGACAGCTAGTTTGACGGCTTCTTCCGGCGTTGCGCACACTTTATCGCGCGTGTACAAGTTCTTTACATCGGCCCAATCGCTGACCACAAATCCCTGAAAGCCCAATTCGTTTTTCAAGACCTCGGTTAGTAAATAGTGGTCGCCATGCACGGGAATGCCGTTGATTTCCCCCGAATTCGCCATTACCGTGTGCGCACCCGCCTCCACAGCTTTCTTGAACGGTGGCAAAAAATATTCGCGCAGCATACGTTCGGGGATCCAGGCCGGAGTGCGGTCTTTACCGGAAAGCGGGACACTGTAGCCGATGTAATGTTTCATACAGGCGGCGGCTTTATCCACGTCGCCAATACTGTTATGACCACCCTCGATACCCTTCACATATGCCTCACCCATCATCGAAACCAGGTAAGGATCTTCACCGAAGGTTTCCCAAAGCCGCGGCCACAGTTGATTACGCCCCACACCCAGCACCGGATTGAAATTCCAGGGAATCCCGGCGGCGCGGATCTCGTAGGCGGTAATCTCGGCAGATTTTCTAACCAGGGCCGGGTTGCGCGTGGCCGCCAGGGCGATGCTCTGGGGAAACAGCGTGGCCTCCCGAATGAAATTGGCTCCGTGAATGGCGTCAATCCCATAAATCACCGGGATGCCCAGGTTCGTTTCCTTGGTCGCAATATCCTGGATTTGCGTGATCAAGGCCTGCCACTCATCCAATGTTAGTGCCAGGTCGTAAACGCTAAGAATGGAACCCACATGATATTTGACGATCGCCTCACGAAGTTTTTCCGGATCGACTTCATGCTTTTGGCCCCACGTTCCCCGGGTTTTGGAAACTACTTCCAGGGCTACCTGCGTCATCTGACCGACTTTTTCTTCTAGAGTCATTCTCGAAAGTAAATCTTGAACCTTATTGTCTATACTACTTGAGTTACGTTGAGAGCAACCGGTCATGACCAAAAACCCGATCAGCATTACGGTGGTAACAGCTTCATATTTCATTTTTCATCCCTAAGAATGTCTGCTCGTTGCAATACTTCATTGCAGAGCCTTAATTATCAGGACAGTGTCATTGTTGCGGGCCACCACGACCACCGTTTCACCGGCAGCAGTCTGCAACGACTGGATTTGACGTACCTCGCCGCTGATCGCAACTCCGGTGTTTTGAAGAGTAACCGCTGTAAAGGCGCCGGTACCATCGCCCAGCAGTAAACACCCATAACTGGCGTCATATCTGCCCTGATCGGGAGCCACGCTGTAGAAATTGCCGCCTAATAACATATCTTGATATCCATCCTTGTTAAAGTCGTCAATCAGTAGTGAGTATAGCGGTGAGAACTGGGCCTCTACCGGCAGCGGGCCTATGTTGAATGTTTCATCCCCATTGTTCATCAGGAGTATGGAAGCAAATTCAGTCGCCCTGCGAACCGCAGCAGCTTCTAACTGCTCCCCGGGAAAAATATCCCCAACTGACTGGCCCGCATAATCAGCATAGGTGGGGTATTTGATTTGCAGGGCAGGGATACTAAAAAGCATCTGATCGCGGGATGCCAAAGGATAAGATTTTCCGGCATTATAATAAGTAAGTATCTGATCAGGCCGTCCATTCCCTGAGAAATCACTGATGAACAAGTTTACCGGATTATCCGCGGTGGCTTTGAGAACGGAATTTAATCCCAAATTGCCGGCTACCAAGTCAACGAATCCGTCTTGATTAAAATCTGCCGCCGCCACTGTATTCCACCACCCGCGGGTGTTCTGGAGGCCATATTCTCCGGTGACATCGATTAATTCACCACCCTGATTATGAAACACCGTCACCGGCATCCACTCACCCACTACGATCAGATCCGGGTAGGAGTCCTGGTTCAAATCCACCCACACGGCATCGGTCACCATCCCAACGTGGGATAAACCGGGCGCCCGCAGCGCGGTCTCATCCGTGAATTTTCCCTGGCCATCATTAATAAGCAGATAACTTTGGGGAATAACGCCGTATTGCCACGATACCGAGCGACCGCCCACAAATAAATCCAGATCACCGTCGTTATCAACGTCAGTTGGCACCACACAGGCGCCATTGACATAAATCTCCGGGAGCAGGGCTTCGGCTTTGTGAAACCGACCGCCGCCCTCATTGATATAAAGCCTATCTCTCAGGGGATTTGCGGACCCCCAAAATTCATTGCCGGCACTGACTACATACAGATCGGGAAGATCATCTTTATCAGCATCAAAAAAGACGGCATCCACATCTTCATTCCAACTGTCAGCTGCAAACACGGAATCGATAACGGCCTTAAAACCTCCCAGCCGGTCCTGCAGAAAGATAGCGCCCGGTTGATATTTTGCTCCCCCCAGGTACAAATCCTCCAGACCGTCGCCGTTGATATCCCTGATGGCCAGGGCCGGGCCTTCCGTGGATAAGAAATGGGGGATAAACGGTTCCCTGGTGAATTCAATAAAACTGTTCTCCTGATGTGAATAGTCGAGCTGCACCTGGGCGCTAATATCTTGGAACATCGGCTGTTCAGCTTTCTGCGATGGGTAGGTGTAGGTAGTAGTGGCATCGGTCTGGTCCAGGGCGATAGTTCGATTGGCCCGTAGGTTTCTTACCACCTGGTATTCGCCGGTAGCCCAGATAACTTCCAGCGAATCAAGAGTGCCAATATTCCCCAACCCGAAATTCAACACCGGTTCCACGGATGATTGAAATCCCCGGGTGGTCATTAACTGCTGAAAGAATATTTTATCTTCATAATGCAGAATGACCTTGGCTCCAATCCCGGATGTATTTAAACCCCCTCCAATTAATCTCACCTTGAGATAGTTGGCCCTATTCAAGGAATCTTGGAGGCCTTGATACAGGAGGTTTTTATAGATGGCGGCCGGAGAATTAGCATTGTTCACTACAAGGTCCATTGCGCCGTTATTATCAAAATCCGCGTACGCCGCCCCATTCGAGAAACCGGGGTCGCCCAGCCCCCATTCAAGGGCACGATCCGTGAAAGTAAGATCGCCCTGGGAATGAAAGGCGTAGTTGGCCTGAGGAACACTGGGCATGTGCTGGACCACCTCCGCCAACTTGTCCTCTTCTATAGCGATGGGATTCTGTCGGGCAACTTGGCCGATCAGTCGCATCTGGACCTCTGCTTGCGTAACATAGCTGAGATAATCCAGATCATTGAACCGGCGAAAAATCCCATTGGTGATGAATAAATCCTTGGAACCATCATTATCCAGGTCAACTAACAGGGGAGCCCAACTCCAGTCGGTGGCATGAATGTCTGCCAGTTGCCCAATTTCACTGAATAGATTGTGCGCCGGCTTTAGTCCGGTGTTGCTATTGAGGGCCGGCCCTCTATTCAGTTGCAGCATATTCCGGCGGTACTGATGAGAATATCCGAAATACAACTTCACGTTGTAAATATCATAGGGGTCAGCACTGAATGACGATTTGCGGATTTCCTCTTGCGCGGGGAACATGTCCAGCGTCACCATATCCAGTAGGCCGTCATTGTTAAAATCTGCTAAATCATTTCCCATGGAGGCACTGGCCGTATGCCCCATGGAAATTCCCAGAGCCTCGGTAAACGTTCCGTCTCCGTTATTATAGTAGAGATAGTCATTTTCATGAAAATCATTCGATATATAAATATCCGGATATCCGTCCCCATTTATATCGCCGATAGCCACCCCTAATCCGTACCCGAGGATACTCTCATAAATCCCCGCTTCGGCCGTGACGTCAAAAAAGCGCCCCTGATCATATTTATATAGTTTATCCCCAATTTCATAGTCCCGGATCTGGCGCAAGCTGGTATCACCGTAGGTCCCCAATGAATGCACCGAGTGATTCAGCAGGTACATATCGAGATCACCATCCAGATCGTAATCAAAGAAAGCGGCCTGGGTTGATAGCCCGGTATGATCGAGGCCATATTCTACAGCCCTCTCAGTAAAGGTCAGATCTCCGTTGTTTATGAACAGTTGGTTGGCGCCTTTTCTGTCCAGATAATCTACCCGGCATACATATATATCCAGGAACCCATCCCCATTGACATCGGCCATGGTAACGCCGTTGGACCACCCTGTGCTGCCCCCACCCACACCGGCCGTCTCCGTGATATCCTCAAATTGAAAATCGCCTTTATTCACATACAAGCGATTGGGATGCATATTGGCGGTAAAATAAATATCCGCCAGACCGTCGTTGTTTATATCACCAGCTGCCACCCCTCCTCCATCGTAAAAATAGAGATAATTGACGCTGTTCATTAAGGATCCTTCTTCAAGGCTATTCTCAAAAGTGATGCCGGTTTCCCGGGGAGTAAGCTTCTTAAATAAGGGCTGTTCTCGTTGGAAGGAGCAATGAGTAAATAGGACGCCTAGCAATATCAGAAAAATGAGATACCTCGGCCTAATATTCATATTTGAAGGTAGTTTATTTAACAAATTCACTTATTCATCCTCGTGATAATTGAAGAGGAATCGTTTGAAGGCCTCGGCGGTTACTGCCCTGGTGTTATATTCCTGGAGGTAGGTTTTCTCATCCCCGGGATATGATTCATCCGGCCCATATGGATAAGAGGTCATACCGTGGAACGGCAACGGCCCCACCGTCTGCCCGTGGGCCGTATTGAGGTCGCCGTCCTTTAGCCACCCATCGGAATAGAACAGGAAGTCCCGTGACCAGCCGGCCGGCAGGGGCGGGACTTTTTCAGCGTCGAATTTCAGCGAGACCTCGTCCCCGGCGTTGATGATTACGTACCGGCTGTCGGAATCGATCAGCAGGGGGGTCACTTCACCGTAGCGGGTATAGCTCCCCACCAGGTCGCGCCACAGCGGTTCGGTGGATACATCCTGGTAGTCGAACCAGTGGGGGCTGTCGGGGCCTTTACGGTACAACCGTGAGAACCCCCGGTAGTGGATATCGGCCCACAGCGGGTTCAGAGTGGTCTCCTTTATCGGAGCACGGGGGGCGTTGGCGGTAAAGAAAATGCGGTCCCAATAAATCTGCATGTTGGTGCGCAGGCGGACCCGGTAATCAGCGGCCGGAAACTTACCGGTCAGGTCCACAATCACCATTTTGCTTTTCCCCTTGGGGAAGCCCACGAAGGGGACCACCGTCTGCCAACCTCCCGTCGCATCGGGAACCTGAAGATAGGGTTGGATCACCTCATGGACCGACGACTGGCCGATGGCCACATTGATGCTGGCGTCAGTGGGAAAAATCCATCCCTCCAGGAACAGGACGATCTCGTCGTCGGCCTGCAGCTCACCCAGGTCGATGATCAAGTCGTGCAGATTGACCACCCCCTGGTACCGGGCGGGATGGAAGCCGCCGATATAGACCTCGTCCTGCGCGATGACCTTTGGCAGCAGGTCTTGGCCGCTCTGATCGGTCACGGCTATGGGAAGTAGATGTTGAGCCACGGTGTGGATTTTGAGGGGCGAGAATGGCGGTAGGGTAAACTGTTCATCGATATAGATCTCCACCGAATCGGGGTGGTCCACCACTACCAGGTTTACCTCGTCCAAGTAGGCCGTCTCCCAGAGCTCCTCGGTAAACTGCAACAGGTATTGCCCGTCCCTGGGTTGCAGGAAGCGGCCCGGGACCTTGAAGTACTCGTCCGCCGAATTTGCGAAACCGTAGGCTATCTCCCCACTCATAATGCCCAAGGGCATACCGATGGCACTGCGCCAGTGGACATCGGTAACCATGGTAAAGCCCTCCCCATCCCAGGTATACAGGAAGGGACAGGACCCCTTCAGGATTTGATATTCCATGATCGTTTGATTTTTTTCGGGATTGAACCGGTTCTGGCGTACGCCGTTGCTCCAGACCACCCGAACCACATCGGCGCCTTCCCGGTCCCCGAGGCCGAAGTGGGCAATCGGGCCGCTCATGATACGCATTTGATACAGGGTGCCGGCTTTCACCTCCACCTTGGCGCCGATCCCGAAGTAATTATTCTTACTGCTGCCGGTACGCAGCCCGGCCAGCCGCACCACCAGATAGTTATTGACATTGCCTCCGTCATTACGCAGCAGGTGGATATCATGGAAACCAGCCAGGAAGATATCCAGATCACCATCATTATCGTAATCGGCGAGTTCCACCTGACTGCAGGCTTCCAGATGTTCAGGCAATAACGAGGATGCATCCAGATATTTTCCCTCTCCATCGTTGTAAAATAGCCGCAGGCCCGCCCCTTTTTGGGCTGTATCCACTGCTGTACCGGCCACAATTAAATCCAGATAACCGTCGTTGTCCGCATCAAAAAAAGCGGCATCAAGGCCAGCCATCCCTTTAATACTTTCAAAAACGCTGTCCGACCGGGCATCCCGCTCGAAAGTGCCATCGCCCCGGTTGGCAAATAATGAGTGTCCGCCGGCCAGGCCGGTCACAAATAAATCCAGATACCCATCGTTATTATAATCGCCAACCGCCACCGCGCCGGACCCGCCATCGGTTGCCAACCCGGTATATTCGGTAATGTCCCGGAAGTAACTGCGCCGCAAATTATCGTAGAATCGATTGTCGGCCTCTTGATTTACCACCAAAAGATCGATATCCCCGTCGTCGTCAAAATCCCCGAACCCGGCGGCTCTACTGATCACTTCCTCACCGCTGATACCCACCTCTGCCGCGATTTCAGTGAATGTGCCATCGGAATTATTTCGATACAGCCGGTTCTTAGAACTGGTGGCGATAAAAAGGTCCAGATCACCCTCAAGATCCAGATCGGCGAACACCGCCGCCCGGTCCTGAATGGTCGGGTCCGTCTGGATCCCGGCAGAGGCAGTGACATCCCTAAAGGCGCCTGCTCCGGTGTTATGGTATAACCTGCTCGTTCGCGTATTGGTCACGAATAAATCCTGATAACCGTCATTGTCATAATCGGCAAAGAGAGCATAGAGATCCCTACCGGAATGTGAGATACCGGCGTCAGCCGCAACATCCGAGAAAACGCCATTATCATTGACGAATAAATACTGACGGCTGACCTGTTCTTCGGCCAGCCAGCGGGAAACAAAAACATCCTGGTTTCCATCACCATTATAATCGCCATGCGCCAGTACGAGCTGCGGATAATCATCGCCCGACTCCGGGATGTCGTCAGAGGAAATGATATCCAACCCGCTGGCAGCCGTCACTTCCGTGAAGTTGAGGCCGTCCGGGATGCCGGTCTGTTCCTGGATGGGTAGCGACACGACCTGACTGAAGCGATAAATGGGCACGCCGGCGATAGGTCCGCCGGTCCCCCGCAATTCAGTGAGTGCCGCCTGATAGAAATAGGTCGGCTTTCTCAGATTGTGAAAAATGCGGGCTGGGACAGCAGCCTGTTCCCCACTTTCGTCGCGCATGAGCTCCAGACTTCTTTGGAATATCTCCAGCGAACCGTCCGGTAATTCCGGCAGGATCTGCCCGATAGCTTCCAGGTGCTGCACCCCCTGGAGCGGCTTGCCGTGCCGCAGCAACAACTCCACCAACTGGAGGCGGGCCGCCACATTGGCCGGCACGATAATTACTACCTGGGTTAGGCGCTCTATCGCTTGCTGCCGGGCGTCCGAATCTTCCGTGGTGAGGTAGTATTGGGCCAGCTGATATAGCGTCCGCATATGATCGGGATGTTTCTTGAGAGTATTTTCAAGGGTGCGGATGGCTTGGTTTTTTCGACGGGTCAGTTCATATACTTTCGCCAGCAAGAGACGAATATCAGGATGATCCGGCTCAAGGTGCAACGCTTCCTGCAGCCATTTTTCGGCCTGTTCGAGCCCCCCCGCCATGCGTAAATAGGTCAAGCCTAGGTTCGCGTAGCCCAAAGGCTCCCGGGGCGCAATTTCCACCAATGATTGAAATTCAGCCCGCGCCTCTGGAAGCTTGCTCTCCTCCAGGTAAGCCAGTCCAAGATTTCTGTGGGTGATCATCTGCCTGGCCGTCCCGGGATCGATCTCTGGCGTTTTTTCACACCCTCCGATAAGGATGAGAACGACCCATACCAGGAAAATTACTTTTCTCATAACCTGCTCTTCAATTAAGACCACATTTTTGTATACTGAACCCAGACCCTAAAGCTGGGCCTGAGTCGCTTAATGAATTTCACCTAAACCCTTTAGCAAGACCACGATTTTTCGAAGCTGATGCCGCTTACGTATCCAAAGGATTAATGATGTCAAATATGAACACTCTCTGCCGCACGAGCATCAATATCCCGGATTCTGAACCAGGTTAGGATTTGCATCCATCTGATTCTACGGGATGGGAAAGAGTTTTCTGTGCGGACCATCACTGGGATCTTTTAATGTCCACGCCTCAAAAAAGTGCCCGGTCCTGATCAGATCCTGGCGACGGAATCCCTCCCATAGGAACTCAAAGCCGCGTTCGTCCAGGATTAAGTCGCGAGTTGCCTCATAAGTGATTACTAAATCTTGAAACTACTATCCTTTGTTATTAGAAATCTTGTAGATACTCACATTTCCCGTAGACTTTTCTTTACCTTCTTCTTGTTTTATTCATGCAATTCCTGGATATAAACCCGGTATCCCCAGGGTATGAGATCCATTTCCAACGTTTGACCCGGAAGGACAACTGATGAATCTCTTTCTAAAACCTGGCTGTATTGGCCGGTTAACGACTTGTCTTCCAGCTTTACTGCTTGTTTGTTGTTGGTCAAGTTGAATACAGTCAGAATTTTATCGCCGTCTTTTTCGCGCGTGAAAGCAAAAACAGACAGGTCATTGTTGGATTGCAGCCTGGTCATTTCCGCGACTAAGCTACCGTTCCACAGCGCTTTGTTTGTTTGATGGAGATTGAGTAGGGTTTTGTAAAGTTCGAAGAATGGATGCTCGCGCCACACTATCACGTCCTTTTCGAAAAAAGCCAGGCGTTTGTTCAGGCCAGCTTCCTGGCCGCTATACACAAGCGGCATTCCCGGAACTGTTGCAGCTAATACGGCAAACGATTCGGCCGCTTCTCCCAGACGTTCGAATACCGTACCGTTCCAGGAATTTTCATCGTGATTCGAGGTAAACTGCATTCGGTAAGCATCTCTGGGGTACTTTTTCTGATCTTCGGCAAAATACGTTTCAATATCGTTTGCATTTTTTTCGCCTTTTGCGATCGCGTTCATCAGACGATGGAAATCCCAGGAATACGTCATGTCAAAAGCCTCATGAAGAGGCGGCTCGTCCCATTCCGCCAGCATGAATACTGGCTTGATTTTATCGAGCTCGCTGCGCACCGCCCGCCAGAAATCCATCGGTACCATGCCAGCCACGTCACACCTATAGCCGTCGATATCTGCTTCTTGCACCCAAAACTTTAATCCCTCAATCATCGCCGCGCGCATTTCGTAGTTGTCATAATTCAAATCGACCACATCAGCCCAATCCGGTACAGGCGGCTGCATGTTACCCTTTTCATCTTTGGTGAACCAGTCGGGGTGCTCGGTCACCCAGGGATGATCCCAGGCACAATGATTGGCCACCCAATCGAGAATAAGATACAAGTCCAGCTCGTGTGCTTTCTTGACAAGGCGTTTGAAGTCGTCAAGTGTACCATGCTCAGGATTGACGCCTTTGTAATTCTTTACCGAATAGTAACTACCAAGTGTGCCCTTGCGATTTTTCTCGCCAATCGGGTGTATCGGCATGAACCAGAGAATTTTAACTCCCATTTCCTTCAGTCGAGGCAGGTGCTTCTCGAATTCGGCAAACGTCCCGGCCTGCGAATATTGGCGCAGGTTGACTTCATAAATCGTCGCGTTATGGCTCCACTCCGGCGGTTGTTTTGTTACACTCGGCAAGGAGGTGACGACTGATGCCGTCGTTTGGTTCGCCGTTTCCGAAATGCAGTGCCATCCCGCTAAAACGATTAGACTTAGCGAAATAAATGGTATCAATTTTCTTATCAGCAAATTGCCCCCTATTGATTTTATTGAATTTTGCATTTTTACTCCGATATGTATTTTCTTATGAATTCCTTCTAATAACCATAGATCATCTGGTCGTGATCTCATAAACCTGAATCGCGTCATCATTCTTTGCAAAAATAATCACCGTTTGTTTATTGTCATTGGTAAAAGAAGCGATATCCCGAATCTGGCCGGTCAGGGATAATCCACTATTCCGCATCGGTACCGAGGTAAAACCGCCGGCGCCATTTCCTTTCAAAAGAGTGCCGTAACTGGCATCATACCTCCCCAGCTGGGGCTTGACTCCATAGAAATTTCCGGCCAAAAGCAGATCCTTAAAACCGTCGGAATCGAAATCTGCGGCCATAACGGCAAATACCGGTGAAAACTGCGCCTCAGCAGGTAGCGGCTGCTTCAGGAATACCCCGTCCTTGTTGCCGAAAAACACGGTGGTGGCAAACGTATGGACTTTTTTCACCGTTGCTTTGTGCAGCTGTTCCTCGGTGAATATTTCCGTTATCCGCTTTCCGGCATAATCGGCATGCGTAGGGTATTTCTTCTTCAAATAGGGCAGCTGATCCATCAAATCCGGTCTGAGCAGCAGGGGATAACTTTCCCCCAGCTTGTAATAGCCCAGTATCTGCTCGATCAATCCATTCCGATCAAAATCGGATATATAGATAGACGCCGGCTCCGCCAGGGATGCCTGGATTTTGGAATTCTGCCCCCAATTACCGGCCACCAGATCCACATACCCGTCTGCATTCAGATCATTAACTATAACACAATTCCACCAGCCATCAGTGTTCTCCAAACCAACCTGGTCTGTGACATTTACAAGGTTATTCCCAGTGTTTTGGAACAGGGTTACCGGCATCCATTCACCAACCACCACCAGGTCCAGGTTTCCATCATTATCATAATCAACCCATTGAGCATCGGTCACCATCCCCACACCTGCCAATCCGGGAGCATATTGCTCAGTAACCACGGAAAATTGCCCTTGGCCGTCATTCTCCAACAGGTAGCTGCTGGGTGTCAGTCCATATTTCCAGGGGATGCTGCGGCTACCCACAAATAGGTCCAGGTCACCGTCGCCATCAAAATCCCCGGGCTCGACACATGAACCGCTGGCGTAGAGCTCGGGCAGAGCGCTGGTAGATTGAGTGAAGACTCCCTTCCCGTCGTTGATATAGAGCCGGTCAAGCAGAGCGGGCGCGCGCCTGGAATACTCGTTGCCGCCACTGACCACGTAAAGGTCCAGATCACCGTCTCCGTCAGCATCGAACAGCGTCACTCCGACGTCTTCAGAGATTTTTCTCTCCTGGAACATCTGCTCATTGGTGCTTTTGAAAGTCCCGGATTCCGTCCGGATCAATAGCTTCCCCGCGAATCCTTTTGCGCCGCCTATATATAAATCTTCCAGCCCATCGCCGTTCACATCCCCCGTGGCTATTTTAGGTCCCTCGGTTGATAATTTATGGGGGATCAGCGGCTCTCTATGAAAATCGACAAAATCATTTTCAACATGCCGGTATTGAAGAGGAAATTTCACGGTAATTTCCCGAAAGACAGGCTCTGCAAGGCGGGGTGGCTTGGGCGTATACGGCCGGGCTTCTCGCTGATACACGGTTACCAGCTGATCTGCCGGGACATTTGCCATTGTTCCCCGGGTCCCATCGGGCCAATCAACAATCAAGGTGTCCACCAGCGCATTCTGGCCCAATCCGAAAGTGAGGTTATAATCAACGGAGGACTGGAACCCTCGCATTGGTATCTGCTCAAGGACAAAGATCCGCCTTTTCGCACACTTGAGTGTAACCCGCGATCCTACTGCGAACGAATTCAGCCCCTCGCCTACCAGTTTCACTTTTAAATAATGATTATCGGTCAGGGAATCGGCTTCGTTACGAAATACAAAAGCCGGTTGGTTGACATTGTTAATGACCAGATCATTATCACCATCCCCGTCAAGATCGCCATAAGCAGCACCACTTGAGAAGCTGGGAATACCCAATCCCCATTCCTCGGCCTGGTTGGAGAAGGTTAAATCTCCATTATTGCGAAAAGCATAATTGGAGAGCTTGGTTGAGGGAGTTTTTTCTATCAACTCGGGGAAATCGATGCGGTCGCCGCCTAAGATCTCCCGGATATTTTCTTTCTGCATCAGATAGGCAATGTAGTCCTGATCCGTGACATCCCGAAATATTCCATTTGAAACGAAGACATCCTTTAAGCCGTCGTTATTCAAGTCAAGAATGATCGCTCCCCAGCTCCAATCGGTCTCCGCCAGCCCGGCCAGCAACCCAATTTCACTGAATGACAGGTTATGTCCCGGACCAAAGCCATTATTCAACTGGAACACATTCCGTGACAACTGATGGTAATAACCCCATTCGATTTTCTTTTCATAGAGATCAATGGATTCGAAGGTGAAAGTTGTTTTCAAGCGGTAATCATCTTCCGGGAGCATATCGGTGGCGTAAATATCCATCAGCCCATCATTATTGAGATCGGCTATATCTCCGCCCATGGAAGCGAGACTGGTGTGCCGAATCATCGCTTCCAGTTTCTCCGTGAAGGTGCCATCGTGATTGTTGATATACAGATAGTCCCGTTCGAAAAAGTCATTGGCCACATAAATATCCAGCCATTGGTCATTGTTGAGATCGGAGACCGCCACTCCCAATCCAAATGCAATCACGCTCCCGTAAATACCGGTCTCATCGCTGACGTCCACAAAACTCCGTCCTGAGCCCGTCGAAGGGTCATTTCGATATAATCGGTCTCCACCGTAGGGATCCCGTTCATGGCGCAGATTATTGGATAGATCAAAGGTGCTCAAGGCCCGGAAGGCGTTATTGAGTAGGTATAGATCCAAGTCGCCATCTTTGTCATAATCGAAAAAGGTGGCATGGGTGGAAAACCCCTGATCAGCGATGCCGTATTCAGCGGCAGCTTCTTTAAAGGTGGGTATACCGTCCTTGGTATTCCCCTGATTGATAAAGAGTTCGTTGGCCCGGTTATCACCTTTGATATTGCCCGAGTTGCAAACATATATATCGAGCCGTTGGTCGCCATTTACATCGACCAGGCATACACCGGTGGACCATTTATGGCTCCCAGCCACACGGGCCTTTCGAGTTACATCCCAAAAGCGGAAATCACCCTGGTTGAGGAACAATTTATTGGGCAACTGATTGGCAACCAGATACACATCCGGCCGGCCATCGCCGTTGACGTCCCCGATGGCCACGCCGCCGCCGTTATAATAATTGCGGTACTTGAAAACGTTGAAATCCATCTCATCGATCAGTCTGTTTTCAAACTTCAGATGGGTGTACTCATCGGGAAGTAAGGTGAACAGCTTATCGACCTCAATAATGATTGGCGGTTTCTCACTGCAGGATAACAGCAGAATAAGATATATTCCACCAACATATGTGACGGCTTTCACGACGTTCATGGGGTGTAATTTATATCTGAATTCAACTGGTAAGTGCAACTCAACTGCCTGGGAAAAGGGGTAGCAGCGCTGCTAAACCAATGGGCTAAGGTCTCTAAAAGGGCGTGAACGCCCTGGCTCTGTTTTTAGCCTTGCCATCTATCCCCAGCCGTGAACGGCTGGGCTAAACGAGTTTAGGCCAGGGATATAAATGCGAAAGCGGCAGAACGTTTCTGCCGCTTTCGTATATCAGGGATTCGCTATTCAAATATGCAAACTCTCTACCTCACGAGCATCAATACCCCGTATTCTGGACCAGGTTGGGATTTGCATCCATCTGAGTCTGTGGGATGGGAAAGATTTTTCTATATTCCGCACTTGCATCTTTATTTGCCCACTCGCCAAGATATGTCCCCATTCTGATCTGATCCTGCCGGCGGAACCCCTCCCATAAAAGCTCATAGCCGCGCTCATTGTAAATGGCCTCGGCAGTGATGGCCCCGAGCGCGTCAAGACCGGCGCGTTCATGCACCAGGTTGAGGGACGCAAGACCCCCACCACTCAACTTAAATTCTGCTTCCGCTTTCGCAAGCAGGATATGCGAGTACCGGAAAACGGCATAGTCGTTACCGGCATCGCCCCCGACCATATTAGGATCGATCGGCCACTTGAGGATGCGGACACCGTGTGATTCGGTGGCGCCGAATATGGGAGATTCGACAGAATAAACCAGTGGCTTAAGGTCACGCTGGAATGCTGAGTCGCCTTTGGTCGGTCCGCCTAATATATACTGTTGTCCTACCAGCAACTGGTCGATTCGCGCATCGGCGGTGTCGTATGTATTATAGTAGTCCGCCACGACAGAGAATCCATTCCAGGGACTCGAGGGCAGTTGAGAGTAATGCAAGGTTGCGCTGTGGCGGACAAATCCGGCGCCCCCTTGATTCAGACTAACAACCACAAGGATATACTCCGTGTTGGCCGTTCCCTCATTTTCCAGGGCGAAGACGTCCGTAACAGTGGACATCAGCGCATAATCACCGGAATTAATCACTGCGTCACAGGCGGCCACACATTCAGCCCACTTTGCTGTTCCCGTATAGACCTCGGCATTTAGGTATACCGTGGCCAGCAGAGCATTAGCCGCCCCCTCCGTTACCTGGCCGTAAGTGGCTGCGGCCGATTTTTCCTTGAGCACATTCAGCGCTAGCACGTCTTTGATTTCCGTCACGACGAAATCGAACACGTCGGCCCGGGGACTCTGGCTCGGGGGATTTTCCGGGTCCGTGGCCGGGTCGGTGACCAGCGGCACATCACCGTACAGATCGATCAACCACCAATAAAAAAGCGCCCTTAGCACTCGCACTTCCCCAATGAGGGTAGCAACGAAGGCCGTTTCACTCTTGGGCGACTTACTCAGGGCCTCAATGGTAGCGTTCGCCCTTGCTATGCCCGTATAGGCATCCACCCAGCCCATATTAACGGGGTTGTTGACGGACGTCCAGGTGTGTTGGTGAAGTTCCCGCCATTTTCCTCCATCGTCCCAGTCTCCGCCTCGCGTGGGTACGACTATTGCATCCGCAGCGACATCCTGCAGATGGGGAATGCCGTCACTCCAGCGAGCTTTGCCGAGACTGTTATAGACCGGCATCACGGAAGCAAGTATCTCATCATCCGTTTGAAAAAAGTCGTCCGGTGTTATCACGCCGAAGGGCACTTCCTCCAGGTCCGTACAGCTCCAGAATAACATCGGGAGGAAGAGGAACGGCATCAGAAAACGCAGTTTATAGTTCTTCATAAAATTTGCTCCCTTTTTTCTTGAAATTTCCTTTTTATAACCCAATGTTTAAACCGACGGTGAACGTCCGGGCTCGAGGATAGTTGGTGTAGTCAATCCCCATACTGGGCACCGTTCCCGTTGCAAAGGTGTTGATTTCCGGATCATAACCCTTGTATTTAGTCAGCACAAACAGGTTATCGGCACTCACGTAGAGCCGCAATTCATTGAACCGATCTGTGTTAATGGTGTATCCAAGGGTAACATTCTGCAGTCGGATGAACGATCCATCTTCAAGCCACCGATCTGAGAATCTAACCGCCGCCAGATAGCCCATTCCGTCATCCACATCATCCAACGCCCCTGACAGGAGATTAATGCCATTGGTGACATTAGAAGGCCGCTGGTACTCCAGGGCGGTATTGTTAAAAATATCCACTCCCTGCACACCCTGGATAGAGAAACTGAAGTCCAGGTTCTTATAAGTTATGGAATTCGAGATACCCCAGGTAAAGTCCGGTTGAGCACTGCCTATAATCCGCCTTTCGTCAAGCGGTTCGGCCTTGTCCCAGACATCATCACCATCGCTATCTGTGAATGTATCGGCGTCGTCCCAGACACCGTTACTATTGGTGTCCTTTAATGGATCGCCATCCCAGACACCGTTACCATTGGTATCCGTGAAATCTTCACCTAGATCGTAGACACCGTTATCCAAGCTACTGGTACCTTCGGGATCTACGGTGTCCACATATGGTTCGCCTACATCCCAGACACCGTTAGGAGTTGTTCCACCGAGACCATCTCCTAGATCGGTGTATTCCTCGGCGGCGTCCCAGACCTTGTTATTATTATAATCCGTTAATAATACTTCGGCAACATCCCAGACGCCGTTATTATTCTTATCTGTGAATGATTCGCCGGCATCCCAGACATCATTGGTGACTATTTCTTCTCCATACTCAGGATTCACCACTGTCACTCCACCCACTGTGATGGAATCACGAGTATCAAATCCTTCGAAATGATAACCGTAGAATGTTCCTAACGGTTCACCAGGTCTGATAATTTGTGCATTTTGATCAGATAACCCGGCTCCACTGACTCTACCGGTGTAAATCTCAGCCGTTGCTTTACCCAAGGTAGTCACTTCATTTATGTTTACGGCAAGATTGAAGCTGGTCCGCCAGAAGAAATCCGGGGTGGAGATATTCACCGTACTCAGCATCAGCTCAAGCCCTTTGTTTTCTACCGTTCCCACATTAAACAATCCTGTGGGGGCCACTGCCGGCTGCGGCAGGGTAAGCTCAAGCAACAGATCCTCGGTCTTTTTGCTATACACATCGACGGAACCTGAGAGTCGGTCCCGGTATAAATTGAAGTCCAGCCCCAGATTCAACTGGGTGGTTTCCTCCCATTTCAGATCGGGATT
>SDBT01004978.1_pt1 | contig 22429 bp, 19 predicted proteins | sample 2277101 | NCBI WGS metagenome assembly SDBT01 (sample SAMN10404973, study PRJNA504765) | marine sediment metagenome | isolation source: marine sediment core GS10_PC15, 103 cmbsf | place: Arctic Ocean: Southern Knipovich Ridge | collected 2010 | reverse complement strand
GATAGTATCAATTCGCTTAGTGCAGTAGATGCTCTTGATTTTCTGTTAAGGTTACGATTAGATAAAAATAGTCATAAATGGCATGCAACGAGATACTTTAATCACTACAAATCATTTTCAAATGTTGTTGATGCTGCTGTGAATAATTCTTTAGAGAATATTATTAGAACTGATTTTATACAAAACCTGAAATTCCCTTTTGAATTTGCTAATCGTTATCTTGATGATAAAACTAATCGTGGTACGACTATAACTGATGCTTCTGAAGTAATTAATTATTTAAGACATTCTATGCGCGGTAAAACCGATGAAGTCTTTAGAGTTTTATATCTTAATAGTAAAAATCAGATTGTTAGAAATGATGATGCTTCCAATGGAACAATTAATCATGCTGCTGTTTATCCGAGAAAGATCATCTATAATGCTTTAAAATATAATGCCTCAAGTTTAATATTGGCACATAATCACCCATCAGGAAATGTTAGACCTAGTAAAGAAGATATTTCAGTAACAAACAGAATCAGAAATGCTGCTAATCTATTTGATATAAATGTACTAGATCATGTAATTGTAGCGGGGAATAAGTATTATAGTTTTGCTATGAGAGGAGAGGTTTAGAATAAGGGCTATACAGATAATCAAGATTATTTATTAAAATGATTTATCAAATAAGGAACTTCATTTTGCTTTTTCAGGAATTCCTTTCTAGCTAACTTTCATCACTAATTATTTTAAAAGGAAAATAACTTATGTCACCAAAGCGCAAAACACGTAAAATTGGTCGAGATGCTAGGACTGGCAGATTTATACCTGTAAAAAAAGCAAAGAAAGATCCAAGTCACACGGTAGTTGAGACTATACCTGTTCCAAAGAAAAAGAAATAACCACATTGATTTTTCTAAATAATTTTATAAAGCAGTCTATTTTAAAAAGATATAAAAATAGTTAAATCCTCATAGAATTATAATTAAAAGAGGTAGATTATTTATTAATCTTTTTTATACAATGAAATTAGAGGTCCTATCTTATTTGAACTTTTCCTTAAGAAATGAAGATAGTCATTTATCATTGTTACAAAAACATAAAACAAGTTTACAGATGAGGTTTAATCAATAATGAGTCAAGAGATCAATTCTATAATTCAAAGAGTAATACCTATCTTAATCAATTCTTGCGATATCGAGAGAGGTAATATTCTAACAGATGCTTCAACCACCAAAACAACTCCGAAAAGAGGTGATTTATGGATTTCGAAGTCAGATATTCATAACAAAAGACAGTTTGAGAAAAATATTTTATTATTAATTGAAGCTAAGGATGAGGCTACTAAACCGTTGAAATTTGATGAAATTTATTCTTCAGATTTTGAGTTATTACCTGAATTCAAAAATGATTTCGATACAAATCTTGAGAATTATTCATCTAAAGGAAAAAATGAATATATTGGTAAATATAAGAACAATAAATGGCTTGATGCTTTAATTCAAGGTAAATATAAATCTGAAAAACAGGGTCTAGAATTTTTCGCGGTATCTAATACTATAAATATAGTCTTTTATCATACAAAAACCCTTAAGCCTATATTAGTTGAGAAAAATGGCGAAATTATTCCTTTAAATTTTTGGATAAAATTAGATTTCTTACTAGAGATTAGTGAAGCGATTTCCAAAGACAATAATATTATTAAAATTGATAAAATTGAAACCGTAATAGATAATCCTTCTGAATATGACTTTCAAAAGTTTCTTAAGAAAATCCATAATCAAAATGTTTTTAGGTTTAATGACGAATTAATTATAGATAGCTTGTTGACTTTTGTCTTCTTCAAGTTTTTAGAAGAAAAAATGGCTTCAAATAATGAAAAAACCCCTATTAACGGTGTATTATGGAGTAACTTTACAAAAAATGCGAAGAAAGGGAAAGAAGGTAAACAGATTATAGAAAATATATACCAACAATTAGAAATGCTTAAAGATCCTTCAAGTGAATATAAAGACATATATAAAGAATTTACACCAATTTTAAAAATCCCTAATGACTTAAGAACGAAAGATGAAAACTTTCCAGTTATTTTTAGCATTTGGAAGGAGTTTAGTAAATACAATTTCCACGGATGTGAATTTGATATCTACGGGAGTATTTATGAAGAATTCGCTAGTCCAAAACAAAAAGAAAAATTAGGACAATTTTATACTAGAAGGCATATATCAAAAATATTAGCAGACCTGGTATTAAGAGATATTAAAGATGTCGACGATGGCTTTAAGGTTTGCGACCCTGCCTGTGGAACAGGAGGTTTATTAACTGAATGTTATAATGTTTTAAAAGAAAAAATCAAAGATAAATACTATGAGATTCCCGATAAAAAGAATACACTCTTATCAGAAAGAGTATTTTATGGGTACGATATAGTTAATGCTAATGTTGAAAAAGCAAAATTAAATATGTTTTTTGCCGGTGATGGTCATACAAATATCACAAAAAAAGATAGTATAAAAAAATTACCGAAAATTATTCTTGAAGATGATTCAGAGGGTTTTGATGTAATTGTTGCCAATCCACCATATGGAAATGGTTCTTCATGGTATAAAGATTATGTAACATGGAAAAATACAAAACGACATGAATTAGTTTTCATGGAAAGAATGATTAAGGCACTTAAATATGGTGGTCGATTTGGTTTTGTTATTCCTGATGGTGTATTAGAAAATCCCAAATGGGAAGACTTTAGAACAAGACTATTAGAACAAGTTAAAATCGAATCAATAATATCTGTACCTGTATACTCTTTTGCTCCATACTGCATGCAAAAAACTTATCTTATTATTGGAAACAGGAGAAGTTATAATCAAATTAGGAGATTAACCAGTGATCCTGATTTTGAACAAGAAGCCTTTGATAAGGTTAATATTAAAAAAATATCTTTAAACGACATTAAGGAACAAATTTGGATGTATATACTTGATTTTGATGGATACGCAAATAGCAATAAAAGATATCCAACAGACTTGAGCATTATTGGTGATGATGATAAGATACAGTTTCTACATAATGATTTATTTGAACTAAAGGATAAATATTTAGTAGGCCAAGATGGAACTGGAACTATTGTCAAAATAAATCAAATCGATCTTGATGGTAGTAAAATGGGCGAATACACAAACAAGGGCTTTATGTTAAAAAGAGCCTCTTACTTTGAGTTAAACAAAGCTATTGATTCAAAAAGATGGTATATACTATTACCTGAATACTATCTTAGACCATATGAACCGAAACATATAAGCATTAATGACTTTAAAAAGGAAAAGAAAAAGATAGAAAAAGAATTGAAAATTTTAGTTAAATCTTTAAAATGATCATTCCACTAACAGATATATTTGAAGTATTAAAAGAATCAGGAAGTAAGAACTCTCCGAATTTAACTGAAGAACGGATATACTCGTATACATCATATTTCGTCGATGATAAATATCCTAAAATTCCAGTTTTATCCGGTTCTATATTTAGAGAAGGCATAATTGGATATGTTCCAGACTTAAGGACTAAAAAAACAAAGAAATACCACTCGGAAGGTATTATAAAATTAGAGAATGGAATTAATTATTATAAAAATAAAATTGAAGGTAGTATAACTATTGTAGCTGATGGTGTATATGCGGGTTATTCATTTTATAGATCTAATAGTGACTATCCCATTTTCTGTTTAAATGCATCTTGTTTAGTTTTATTTAAAAAAGATACTTATGAAATAAAATTAAAATATCAAGATTATAATGGCCTTAACCTAGAATGGTTTCATCTGAAGTATCATAATTTTTTAAAAAATATGCTAATTGGATCAGGTGTTAAGCACATGACAAAGACTATTCTTGCTAGCATTGATGACATCAATATACCAAGTTTAGAAATACAGGAAAAAGAATTAAAGGAAATACAAAAATTATACTTAATTAAAAATAATTTTGACAAAATTAAACATCAAATAAATAATATATTATCAAAAGAGGTTAATGGTTATATAGTTCAGAGAGAAGATGATTTCTTCAATATATTTAGTTTGACTAAAGGTATTGGGGGATTTACTGAAGAACGTATATATCATTCAATTGAAGCAAACAATAATAAAAAAATTCCTGTCTTTGGTGGAGAAAAAACGCACAGTTCAGCTAAAAAGTTCGTAGGTAAAAGTGCTACTAATAATAAAGGAATGGGCGTTAAATATTTTGAGGGCGAATGTTTAATTATCAGTTTAGATGGTAGCGCTGGTTGTATGACATATAAAAAGAAAGATAATGAATTCACCCTTAACCATCATGCAGGAATACTTAAATTAAAAAAAGAATACATTAATAAAATAAATTTAAAGTGGTTTAAGTATAGCTATCAGAATACTCTAGTAGAGCTTGCAGTTAGCAAGAAAAGTAGCAGAACATTATCTCAAGCTATGCTTTCAGAAACAATTATCACATCTCCTAAAATTAGCACACAACAAAACTGGGTTAATGAAATCGAAGAATTAGAAAAAACTCGAGATAAAATCAATTTAATATCTAATCAGATTACTAGCTTATCAAGCAAATCAATCTCTTAAAATATTAGTCTTTGATATTTTTTAATCTGGTTTGTTAGAAAATTTAGTTGTCTTTTTCACTGAATTTTCTGCACCGTTCGAATACCGCAAAATTTAAATACTATATTACTTTTTAATTACAGTATTTTGAAAGTGTCAAAATACCGACGATAAAGAGCTCAAATAATGTAACAAATTCTGATGGTGTCCGGCGTGGGCGTACCTATTTTTTGTTACAAAATAAGAGCTAATCCTTCATTCAAACACCACAAACCAAATAAAAAGAGGAATTAGGTTTATTATATGGATAATATCCAAAAGAAAGATATACATAATAGAGAAAAGTACTTTATTACAGCTAGTACAAATCTAGAAGCCGATCAAGTCATTATTAAAGAGAATAGGGAATTTATTCTCAATTTTATCAGAGATTGCAGACTTGGTAAAACTTTAAAGAATAGACAAAAAAAATCAATAGGAGTTGCACGCTGTCTTAAATATATACAAATATTAAAGAAAATATCAGCTTGGTTAGATAAGCCATTTAATAAAGTAACTCAATCTGATATGGAAAAACTGATTGAAGCTCTAGAAAATGACCAATATTGCATTGATGTAAAATCAAATAACCAACAAATGCCAAAAACAAGGAAGTATGCTCATTCCACAAAACTAGATTACAAGAAAACTATACGGAAATTCTATAAATGGCTCTTTGGGAATAATAAACACTATCCCGAACTAGTTGATTGGATAGATACTTATGATATAGTAAAAGAAGTTCCTGCTTTAACAAGGGAGCAAGTTGAAAAACTAGCTGATATTTCTAACATTAGAGATAAAGCAATCATAATGTTCCTTTTTGATAGTGGGGCAAGGATTGAAGAAACACTTAATATCAGAATTAAAGATTTAACAAAAACTGAAGATACATACAAAGTAAGAATTGTGGTTTCAAAAACAAAACCAAGAACAATTCACTTACCAATTTGCTCTAAATATCTTGAATTGTGGCTTCAAAATCACCAAGATAAAACTGATGAAGATTTTTTATTCCCTATTAACTATAATAGTTTAAGAATAATGCTACATAGAAAAAGTAAGATTCTTTCAAACAAGACAGTGACCCCACATATTTTAAGACATTCGAGTGCTACTTATTACGCTAATCATCTAAGTCATTTCCAACTTTGCTACCGATATGGTTGGTCAATGGCAAGCAAAATGCCAAATAGATACCTAGATCGAGAGGGTATTTTTGAACAAGAAACCACTAAAATTATACAAACAAATGACATTTCAAACCTTGAAAAACAGAATCAGTTATTGAAAGAAGAAATCTCTCATATAAAAGAATTTAATCAAGAATTGAGTTTAGAGTTTGATCAATTGAAAGAGAAATTGGATAATATTACAAAGGGGAAGGAATTTGTTCAATTCCTTAATTCTATTGCAAGAAATAAAGCACACATAGAGTAATTCTCGTTTGTCAAATAAAGATAAAAAGTACAATTTCGATGACACGCTTAACTAAAACCATTTTTTCAACGGCTTTTGGAATTTCAACTTACCTGAACAGAGCTATGTAGTTGTGGTATGATAAGTTCACACAGAATTAGATAATATTTTTTAAGGATTTTTTCTAATTGTAGTTGGATATAAATAATTCTTTTCCTGATCTGTATGGAATCTATAAACTAAAATTAAACGTTACGCCCAATAAGACAATATGCTCACTGAAATCTATCACTTTCACATTATTTATTTCTTTCTTAGCATATAAATATTTATATATTCCGTAAAAACCCATTTTCCAGAATGCTCTAATATTGATTCCCCCTTCGATATTATACACAATTCCTTTATTCCTTGCTTCTGACTCATCTTCATCTTTTGGAACTTCAAACCTACCTATACCTCCCCCCGCGAAAAGATTTATCCTTTCGATGTTAAATACTTTTGTCATATAAAGAATATTAACGGCCATTAACTCATCTATTTCATAAGAATGGGTTGGATCGGCGCTGTTTGTATAATATTCACCGGAAACCGATATAGCGATTGGAATATTTCTTGGTTTAATATCAAGTGCAAGTTGTCCTCCTCCTAAATTTCCGAGCGGAGAGCGATCATCTGTAAATCCTCCTTGCCCCAATCGAATTGTGAAATCTATTTTTTTATTAGTGGTTGATAAACCATCAGCTGTACCAGTATTATTATTCACATTTTTTTCCTGAGACAAAAGTTGACTTGAAAAGAAAAGAACAATAATTAAGGAAAGAAATCTATTAAACATGGCTTTCTCATTTCTTCTATTACTCAATAAGTTAGTAGTCCACAAAGTAAAATCCACACAATAAAAGTTACTACTTAGCCATCAAGTCACAAAAACGGTGTATCAAAACTCTCGTCTAATTTGGGTGTGCCATAAACGGTGGTTTTTGAATCGCTTTTTTTGAATACTATTTTGGAAAGACACTACCGCTGAAAAATATTAACAATATTTTATTATGTATGTAAGTCGATTCAGATTAATTGTGATTTTACGAGTATACGTCTTGTGATGATATATTGAAAAATTAATTATTGACATCTTGTTAGGTTATTTCTAATTTATAGTTGTATGTACAACCAAACAACCATACAATCAAGTTCGGGTAGTGTTACGTTCCTAAAATGTATCTGTGGTTTTTTTATTTTGTTCGGACTTAATTCGTGTGCATCTCAAGGTATAACCATTGGAATCGTCGGTGATCAGTTTGGTGCACTAGATACAGAAAAATCTTATGAAATCATGCAAAAAGCGGTAAGTAAGATAGAAAGCTATAATCCTGATATTTTGGTGCATGTAGGTGATATTGTAGAGAGTATTAGAGGTATTGATTCCTTCGAAGATTATAAATCAAATTTTGCAACAGCCACTAATATAATGAATAATACTAAAATACCGTGGATTGTTGCGGTTGGTGATCATGGTGTAGTACCTCCCATTTTTGAAACCTTATCTACCGATAGAAGTAGAGAGCAATGGTTTTTAGATTGCTGTAAGCTGTTTAGTACTCCAATTAAAGATAATCTTTATTATAGTAAAGATATTGATGGATATCATTTTATTTCACTTTACTCTTTAGAAAATCTACGTACTGACCCTCGGTGGGGTTCGATATTTCTAAATAAAATAAATAGTGAGCAGTTATCCTGGCTTAAGAATGATCTTGAAAAAAATAAAACTCAAATGGTATAATTGTAGTTGTTCATCATCCTCATTGGTATGTTTGGTCAAATTGGATGGAAGTGCATCAGTTATTAAGGGAATATCCTGTCATAGCAGTGATTGCAGGACATTTCCATTATGATCAGGATGATGGCACAATTGATGGTATTAGATATATTGTAATGGGATCAAGCGGTGGAGTTGTAAAAGATAGTGATGCACACTCAGGAGGTGTGCAAGAATATGCTATTTTAAAGCTTAAGGATTCAAATATCGAAGAACTAAGTCTTTATGAGGTCAACTCAGATAGTATTCTTGAATGGACACCTCGTAAAAGCATGGATCGTATTCAAGCAGTATCTTGCATGCTCGATAATCTCCGGAAAGATGTCGATTTATATAGAGAAGGTAATATAATTATATCGAAGAATATTAATGCAATGCATAATAACCAAATAGAACTTACATCGTTGGCCAATCCTATTGATATTCCAATTGAAATTGAAGTATTATTTTCTGATTCTACCTTAGCCAATCCAGTTTGGTATAAAAAGGATTCCACATTTATTGGAAGTGAATCTATGATCCTTAAACCAGGTGAGAATGTTGGTTGGGCAAATTATACTAATGTTGGTCAATGGTATCAGCCTCCAGGTTTATGGAAAGCAGAGATAATTTCAGACGATAAAAACTTAAAGTATATTACATTAACTGTAATCGTGAAGTTTTATGATACAAAGCACCGTTTTGTCAATCGATCAATTACTTACGCTATTAACTAATGGAATTATTTAATGTTAGATAAACTTACCAAAATTGACAAGAATAGTATTATTCCTTATTATTACCAGCTACAAGAAGTATTAGAGAATTTAATTGATCAAGAAATATATAAACCTGATCAAAAACTACCTTCGGAAAACGAGTTGCGCGATTTACTAGGAATCAGTCGCCATACTGTTCAAAGGGCTCTTAAACACCTTGTTGACAGGGGAATTGCTTACAGGGTACAAGGAAAGGGTACTTACGTAGCGAATAAATCTATAACCTATAGCATGATTGCAAATCTAAGTTTTTCTGCAGAAATACTCGGATTAAATAAGAAAGTAAGAAGCGAGGTCTTAAGCTCGGAGGAGATTAATGCTCATAGTCTTATAAAAAAAATACTTCAAACTGATGAAAATGCCAAATTTTATAGTATTCAACGCTTACGTTATGTAGATGATATTCCTATATCAATTCAGACCTCATATTTGCCTTCGAAATTGGTACCGGGTTTAATTGATAAGAATTTTGAGGAGATATCACTTTTTAAAGTAATAAAGGAAGACTACGGACTCGAAATTGGAGAAGCATTTGAGACTCTCCAAGCAGTAAAGGCGAATAACTACGAAGCACAGTTACTGAAAATAAAGGAAGGTGATGCAGTTTTCTTACTTGAAAGAACCACCAAATTAAAATCAGGTGAAACGCTGGAATTTGTGAAAACAATTTTAAGAGGTGACCGCGGCAAATTCTTTGTTGAATTAAATGAATTTAATGGAAAATAACCAAATAATATGAATACATCGCAACTTGATATCTTATACCAGCAGGTAAAAAACAGAGAATTTGGAAAAAATACTGAATTAATTAGAGACCTAACTAAGATTAGGTTGACCAATGAATTTTCGTTAATTATTGCAGTTGATTCCGATGGGGGTATTGGATCTTTGGAAGGAGATACAATTAAATGTGATCCATATCAACTCGGACGTTTCGCTATGCGTGTACCTTTATTAGAACTCCTATCTAGTGGAGCAAGTCCCCTTGCAGCGTTTGATGTGTCGACAATTCCGACGAAAGGTCCCGGAGAAGAAATTGTGAGAGGTGTTCGTGATGAACTTAAACAGGCGGGATTGCAAAGTGATTTTCCTTTATCAGGCAGTACCGAAGACAATGTACCTACTGTGATGACAGGGATTGGAACCACAATCGTGGGATTGGTATGCAATGCAGATTTTCGACCCGGACAATCTAGGCGTGGCGATGCGATTATTTGTGTAGGTATTCCAAAATCTGCTCCTGAGGATATTGTTTTGCTTGAGGATAAAGAAATGGTGAATCAGATGGATATCATAAATATCCTCAAAGTGGAAGGTGTGCATGAGATTCTACCAATTGGTTCTAAAGGGATTGAGAATGAAGCACATCAATTAGCTGAATTTTCATCTGCAAAATTTATACCTGAAGTAGATCTTGGAATAAATATCAATAAATCGGGGGGACCCTCAACTTGCGTTATTGTTTCATGTATGCCTAATGTTATTAGGCAAATTGAGAATAAAGTTGATGTTCCTGTCAATATAGTTGGAAAATTAGGTTAATTCAGGAATTATAATATGATTACGGAAAAAAGTGAACTAAAGAAACACATTATGGGTTGTCTTGTCGGTATTGCAGCTGGTGATGCAATGGGTATGCCGACTTCCATGATGAGTCCTTCTACAATTCGTCAAATATTCGGTGAATATGTTACTGAATTCTTACCGGCACCTAAAGGTCATGTTATTCATGATAAAATGATAGCAGGTCAAGTGACAGATGATACGCAGCAGACCTTATTAATTGCTGATTCAATAATTGAGAATGGAGAAGTCAATCCTGAAGATATCGCTCGGCGCTTAATCAAATGGAGTGAAGAAATAAATACATTTGGTACAATGGCAGTCGGTCCAAGTTCACTAAGAGCTCTTTATGGAATTCGAGCAGGGAAATCAATATATGAAACTGGATCTGTGGGGGACACAAATGTAGCTGTTATGAGAATTGGTGCAGTTGCAATATATGGAAAGGGTGAGATTGAGCGTACTGTTGATGCTGTAGAAAGAGCTTGTATACCAACCCATAATACTAATATAGCTATAGCGGGAGCATCTGCAGTTGCAATGGCAATTGGATGCAGTATAAATGGTGAAGAAGATATAGATGTAATAATTGAAAAAGCACTGAAAGCAGCAGAATTGGGAATGTCACGAGGTAATATTTGGTATAGTGCATCAATTATTGAACGAACAAAGTTGGCTTTGAATATTGTCTCAAAAAATACCTCAAGGGAGAAAATTGTTCAAGAATTGTACGATATAATTGGTGCTGGTGTACAAATATCTGAAACAGTCCCAACTTGTCTAGCAATCACGAAATTAACCAATGGCGATGTAGTTCAAGCGATTCAAACAGCAGTTAATTTAGGTGGGGATTGCGATACAATTGTAGCAATTACTGGAAGTATTTGCGGAGCAATATCGGGGATTGATAAAATCCCTGATAACTGGATTAAACTTCTGGAAAAGGTTAATTCCTATAATTTTGATGAATATACAGAAAAGTTATATAACGCAATTTATTAATAAAGAAAGTTGATAGGAATAATATGAAAATATATTTTAAAATTTACGTTGTAATATGTTGTTTGATTTTAGTCGCTTTTACTGATTTGCAAGCTCAGGAAACTGAGGATAAAATATCAACATCAGAAGTTATTTTAACAGCAGAAGATTTTATTAAAAACAACTGTGTAAGTGTTGGTGATGCACTTCAGACTATTACAGGTGTATATGTGAATTCAACGGGCGAAATATCATTAAGAGATGTAAGCTCTTCAAAAGTAGTTGTTGTGTTAGATGGGCAAAGGTTAAATACGGCTCAGGGAGGTGGGGTAAACGTCAGCGATATGCCTATTGATAATATCGAGAAAATTGAACTATTACGCGGAGGTCGTTCAGCACAATATGGAGCTGATGCAGTTGGTGGAGTAATTAAGATTACAACATTATCTCAAAAAACCAGTAGTAAAATTGTTGGGCTCGGTGTGAAAACTACTTTTGGTTCATATAACAGGCAAATATATAATCTCTCTAACACCATTAATTATAAAAAAATCAATTCATATTTATCATATCAACGAGATACATGGGATGGGGATTTTTTATATATTGATTATTATGACGCTGAGAAGAACTTGATTAATAATAAACAATCATCGTTCTATATATTTTACAAGCTTAGTTTTGCCATTGATGACAATCAGCAATTAAATGCCAGTATTAATTATTATAAAGCAGATAATGGTACATCGGGGTTGATAGATAATCTTACACCGGAAGCAGTTCTAAAATATGATAATAAATCTTATAATTTATCATATGATAATGAAGTTTTATTTAAAGACTACTCCTTAAAAACACAAGTTTACTTTTTGGATTACGAAATTAAATTTGATAATCCTGAAAACCCAAACATACCTCCAAGTGACCATGATAATTATGCTTTAGGTTTCGAATTATCACAAGCAGGTACTTTGTTTAGTGGTGCGAACTTTATATATGGATATTCTCTAAGGAACGATCAGATCCAAAGTACTGAAGTTGGAGATAAAAACCGAATTACTCACAGTGGGCATACAACATTGATATATGGTAAACAATTAAACAGTTTTATAAATAATATCGAAACTGCCTTGGCATTACGTTACGATTCTCCATCAGATTTTGAAAATGCCATTAGTCCACGTTTTAGCGTTACGGCAAATCATAGTGGAGATTTTAATTTAGCTTTACTTGCTCACATTACTAAATCCTATAAAGCTCCATCATTCAATGATCTGTACTGGCCAAAAGATGCATTTGCTATTGGTAATCCGGATCTTGTGCCAGAGAAGGGTGATAATTATGATATAGGATTAACATCGAGTGTTAAAGATATTTCTTTGTCAGCAAATTACTTTAATAATGATGTTAAAAATTTGATACTATGGGCACAAGATCCTGCAGTGAATAATCTATGGACTCCACATAATATCTCAAAAACTAGTACTCAGGGGCTAGAGACCTCATTAACATTATCTTTCTTAGATCAGATGATAATGGTTAATAGTGAATATACTTATATGAAAGCACTTGATAAAGGTCCTGATAAGAACAAATACGATAGATATATAATTTACCGTCCTAAGAACAAATTTGATCTAACCGGAACATTTAAGTATAAAACATTCGAATGGAACGCTATTTATCACTATGTTGGATTAAGATATACTAATTCTGTAAATACGAAATGGCTAGAGAAATTTAACACAATCGATACTAATCTTTCTTATAGATTTAAGATAAATGATATATCATACAACAGTACATTTGAGATTAGTAATATTCTTGATGAAAGATTTATGCGAGTTCTAGGTACTGCTGAGCCCGGCAGGATGTATAAGATATCCTTTGGAGCTAATATTTAGAATTCAAATGAAACCGTTCTTAATATATATAGTTTGCTGCATTACCTTAGCTATTGGATTTGTAAGTGCACAGGAGACTGGGCAGATAACAGGTACAGTGAAGTGTGTGGATTCTGAACAACCTTTGATAGCGGTAAATGTGTATCTTAAGAATACTTTTATTGGTACTGCAACAGATCATGACGGAAATTATCATATAATCAACATCCCGCCAGGAAAATACGAAATTGCAGTTGATATTATTGGCTATATGAAATCAAAACGTCAGATTGTTGATATTAATGCTGGAGATATTATCAACTTAGATTTTTATCTACACCCCGAAGCCCTATCGTATAAAGAAAATATTACTGTAACAGCCACCAGAGGACATTCATTAATAACTGAAGTACCTTCTTCTGTAAGTGTTATTGATCAACAAGAGCTTGAACTTAAAAATCCTCAAAACCTCGCAGAGGCTCTTCAGAATATCCTGGGAGTATATATTAAGGACTACGGTGGATTGGGAAATACAAAATCAATTTCTTTGCGGGGATCATCCGACAGTCAAGTTTTAGTATTATTGGATGGTCAACGTTTAAATAGCCCACAGTCTGGATCTGTAGATCTAGGACAAATCTCTTTAGAAGGTGTGGAGAAAATTGAAGTAGTTCGTGGAGGTAATTCAGCTTTATATGGATCTGATGCTATTGGTGGAGTAATTAACATTATCTCTAAAAAACATGATAAGGAAGGTCAAAATTTTACAGGGGGAGTTAAACTTGGAGTCGGTTCGTTTGAAACCTATTCTACTGAACCTTCTTTAAGTTTTCGTGTTAAAAATACTAATATTTTAGCCTCATATAGATATTTATCATCTATTGGTGATTTCCCATATACCGATAATTATGGAAATCAAGCAACTCGACTAAATTCTGATATTGTTTCCGGTGATATTTATATTGGAATTAACCATGAATATGGTGATCCGCATTATCAGAAAAATCTGACATTAACATATAAACATTATGAGGCAGAACAGGGTGCGCCCGGAACCATTGAGCCATATTATTATAATGCTCGAATGTGGAATCGTAATAATAAAATTAGCGCTCTTTTCACTGGGAAAATATTTAACCTATTTCACAATCTTCGAATCCAAAGTTATTATTATGATAGTTGGTATAAGTATAAGAATGACGAAACCACAGGAGGAATTCTAAGTAAATACACTACTCAAACTTACGGAAATGAAGTACAATTTAACTCTGTGCTGGGTCCAATGGTTTCAATAACATATGGTACAGGTTTACGTTATGACGAAAACGAAAATACAATTACAAAGGATTTAAATAAACAAACGTCCTATTATATTTTTTTAGTTAATGAATCGGTATTCTGTCTAGACTCATATCTACAAACAATTTCATTTGTCCCATCACTACGTTTTGATTCTGATTCTAAAAACTTAAATAACATTGTATCTCCTAAATTTGGAACAATTTTTAATTTTGGGGAAGAGTGGATAAGTTCCTTGAAATTCAATATTGGGAAAAGTTATCGTGCACCAACCTTTAATGATCTGTATTGGCCTGAAGATGCCTGGACTATTGGAAATTCTGATTTGAAGCCGGAATACGGTACTGATTGGGATATTGGGCTTCGTTTACAATACCCTATTATAAATGGAATATATTTTGAAGCATGTTATTTTGAAAGCAATATGACAAATTTAATTATTTGGCAGCAAGTTGATAAATGGATGCCACTGAATGTTGATAAAAATCGAAATAGAGGAATTGAAAGTAGTTTTAAAATCTCACCAATAAAAGATTATCTGGATATATCTGCAAATTATATGTATCTCGACGCTAGAAATCTATCCGATTCGCCTACGTCATATAATAAAATTTTAGTATACAGACCAAAGCATACACTAAATACATCCTTAACCTTAAATCTGAAGCATATACGGTTGAATTATCAATATAGCTATGTTAGCAGGAGATTTGCCGATGCATCGAATACATGGGGTAACTCGATAGACCCATATGCGGTTTCGGATATCACTATGAATTATAATACTAAAATAATTATGAATAAAATAAGATTTTCATTTAAAATAAAAAATATTTTTGATAATGAATATAGAGTTTTGAAAAACATGCCGGTTCCCTGCAGGGAGTACCGGTTTTCAATGGAAGTTAGTATTTAACGATATTTAATAAACAAAAAAAGGGAGCAAAAATGAAGAAGTTAATTGTTTTATGGTTGGGTAGCATGCTCATGCTCGCGCTGTTTACCGGGTGTGAAGACAAACCCAAAAAAGTAGAAGCACCTGTAACTGCTACAGCACTTTATGTACTTAATTCAGGTGGACAGAGTATTTCTGTAGTTGATCTCCTGGATGGGACGGTTTATAATAATGTTGCTACAGTAGGAATATGGCCGAATCAGCTAGTTTACAAAAATGGAAAACTATATTGTGTCAATACCGGCTCTAATAATATTCAGATTTTTGATGTAGATGATTTTGCGGCTGCCCCGGAAGTTATCGATCTTGGGAATGGTCATAATCCACAGAATATGGTATTTGTTGATGATAATATTGCTTATGTGAGCTGTTCACTGTCAGAATCAGTTGTGAAAGTAAACGTAGCTAGCAAAACAGTATTATCTGAAATTAATGCAGGATCAGGATGCACAGGGATTGCTTTGTCAGAAGATAAAATCTATGCATCGAATACTGCATATGATGCTGCAACCTGGGGTTATGGACAAGGTACTGTTACCGTTATAAACACATCTAATGATGCTATATCGAAAACGATAAATGTTGAAATGAACCCATTTGGAATCGGAACAGCACCAGACGGTAAAATACATGTAGTTTGCACAGGTGACTATTGGAGTACGTGGGGTAAAGTACAAGTAATTGATCCCGCAACTGACACTATAGTTAATACGCTAAATATTGAAGGTTCTCCAGGCAATATTTCCTTCTCAGAAGCTGATAACATGGCGTTTCTAACTGTTTGGGGTAAAGGATGTTTATCTTATAATACCGAAACCTTAACTGCAGTAAATGATACATCTAATTTCTTCCTAGGTAAGGGTGGTTCAGGTGCAGCAGCTGACGGAGACGGAAATATCTTTGTATCAGTTTGGGATGACGATCAAGTTATTCAGCTAGATAAAGGTGGTATAGTATTGGGAACATATGATGTTGGTGATAGTCCATCTGCATTAGCAATGAAGCTTGAATAAATAATTTAAATAAAATATCCCTCAAGAAAGGACAATGAGATAGTTATTCAAGACTGTCTCATTGTCCTACTGTAATTCAAAAGGAAATTGCATTATGAATAGAAAACTAACAAGTAACATCCTAAATCTATCTATAATTATTATCATATTCACTGTATCATGTTCGACAAATCAGAATCAAAGAATTATTTCACTATCTCCAAGCCATACCGAGGTTCTGTATGCGTTAGGATTGGAAGATCAAATAGTTGGATGGACAAAGTACTGTAATTATCCACCGGAAGTTCAAAATACTGCTGGATGGTTACCATATGATGAATACGATTTTTTGAGTATTCAAGATGAACTATACAATAAAGATGTGGCGGTTGTTAGCGCATCTACAAATGTTAATTATGAATTAATTGATTCATTAAAACCTACTCTTATTTTAGCAGTTCATAGAATGCAACACGATATAGCGGAAACATTGAAAGAAAAAGGATACAATGTTTTGTATTTTAATCCCAAGACACTTGAAGATGTTTTTGAATTAATGCAGAGAGTTGGTGATGCTACCGGTAAAACCAGAAAAGCAAAAAAATTAATTGCTGAATACCGATCTGAAATAAAAGAAATAAAAGCTATTACAGAAAAACTTCCAAAAGTGAAAGTATATTTTGAAATTAATCATATGGGACCTTGGGTTTTAGGTTCTGAGTCTCCGATGGATCAAATACTTGAAATCGCTGGAGGCGAAAATATATTTCATGATGTTAAAAGTGAAGCATTTAAAGCAGAACTTTCTGATATTGTTGAACGAAACCCTGATGTTATTCTTACACCACTATGGCCGCATGCAGGGCGGAATGAGGTAACAACTGTAAGAGAAATCGTAAATCGACCAGGTTTTGAAACTACAAATGCAGTTATGAATGATCGTGTATATCATTATGATTCATCACTTTTAAAAAAACCGGGACCAAGACAAGTAACTGCTATTAAAAAGATAGCTTATTTACTTCATCCGTACTATTTTGACAATCCTGAAGATTCAGTTGATCCATGGTCACTTGGTAAAATTGACGCTACATATCCTCCACCTACCGTACCACGATAATCAACCTTACGGAAATTAAAGCTTAGGAATTTATAATGGATTTTGATATTAAAAATATTGCACTTGCCCCTGTGGGACAAGAAAAAATTGATTGGGTTGCCAAATGGATGAAAGTGTTGAACAATCTGTATGATAACTATAAAAATGACGGTGTGTTTGCTGGAAAAAAGATTGCACTTTGCATTCATCTAGAGGCTAAAACTGCCTATCTAGCATTAACAATCCAAAAATTGGGTGCTGAAGTTTGGATAACAAGTAGCAATCCTCTCTCAACAAAAGATGATGTTTGTGCTGCCCTAGCCCAAAAAGGTATTCATGTATTTGCAAAACATAGAGCTTCTAAGGAAGAGTATGATGGATTTGTAAAAACGATTGTGGAGTCAAAACCTGATACCGTTGTTGATGATGGAGGTGACATAAGTGATTATTTTCACCAGCATCCAAAGTACGCAGTAAATCTAAAAGGAATCTGTGAGGAAACTACATCAGGTGTAAATCGTCTAAAAGAGCTTGAAAAAAAAGGTAAATTAAGATATCCGGCAATTGGCATTAATGATGCTCAGTCAAAATATTTATTCGATAATCGTTATGGGACAGGGCAATCAACCTGGACAGCAATTACTCACCTAACTAATATGAGTGTTGCGGGAAAAGTAGTTGTAATAGTTGGATATGGATGGGTTGGACGCGGTGTAGCAATTAGAGCTCATGGTATGGGTGCAGAAGTGATAGTTACTGAAATAGATCCATGGAAAGCCTTAGAAGCCCGAATGGATGGATATAAAGTTATGCCAATTGATGACGCTTCGAGATTAGGTAATATATTTATTACTGCAACTGGTGAGAAGATGGTTATTCGGAACGAGCATATGAAAAAAATGAAAGATGGGGTGTTTTTAGCAAATGCAGGACATTTTGATTATGAAATTGATGTTAATGGTTTAAAAAAGATAACTAAAACTGTGAATCATGTTAGAAATGAAATTGATGAATACGTTATCAAATCAAATCAGAAAATATACTTACTGGCTCAGGGAGGCATTATAAATATAGCAGGTGGATTTGGTCATCCAGTCGAAATACTCGACTTATCATTTGCTTTGCAATTGGCTAGTATGCATTATATACTCTCGACAAAACATCTTGAACCAAAATTCTATCGTGTGCCAAAAGAGATTGATGAAATGATTGTTAGACTAAAGTTAAAAGTTGATGAAATAGGAATTGATGAGGATATTCGTCATAAATACAATACATAACGGGGAGAGATAAATGCGTATTACAAGTATTATAGGGTACATCACACTATTATTCCTTGCGTGGCTAATTTCAACTAATCGAAAAAATGTCAACTGGAGAGTTATCACCTGGGGAGCAGCAATACAAATAGTATTTGCTGGTTTCCTATTTCTAGTCCCAGCTGGAGCAAAACTATTTATGTTTATCAATCGCATAGTTTTGGTAGTATTAGATTCAGCAACAGCAGGAACAAAATTTGTTTTTGGAAGATTGGCATTGGGACCTGGGGCTGTTGGAGATGCAGGTGAATCATCATTGGGATATTTTTTAGCTTTTCAGGCATTACCCACAATAGTATTTTTTGCTGCATTAGTTGCACTTTTATACTATTTTGGGATCATGAATAAAATCATCCAGTTCTTTTCATACATTTTTACAAAATTAATGCGGATTAGCGGTGCAGAATCATGTAGCGCTGCTTCAAATATATTTGTTGGTGTAGAATCTGCGCTTGTTGTCAAGCCCTATGTGGGGAAGATGACAAAATCAGAATTAAATACTATTTTAACTTGTGGTATGGCAACAATTGCATCGAGTATGATGGCAGTATACATTTTTATACTGAAAGAACAATTTCCGACAATTGCAGGACATTTAGTCTCTGCTTCCATAATGAATGTACCCGCAGCGATTATAATTTCAAAATTACTTGTGCCAGAAGATGGTGTCCCAAAAACATTGGGAATGAATATTAAACCATTTTATCAAAAAGAAAGTAATATGTTTGAGGCCATTATCAATGGAGCAAATTCAGGTATCAGACTGCTTGTTGGTATTGTTGCTCTATTGTTAGCAATCCTTGGAATTGTTGAACTGCTAGATAAAATAATTGGATTATTTGGTGTAAACATAAATAATATATTAAACATTAATGTTGACTGGAGCCTTAAAGGACTGTTGGGATATTTATTTTATCCATTTACAGTAATAATTGGTATTCCATTAAGTGAAGCAGGGCATATTGCTAGAATAATTGGTGAGAGAAGTGTTCTTACTGAAGTAACTGCCTTCCAGGATCTTGCCATATTAATTAATTCGGGTGTAACCTTATCACCGAGGTCGATTGTTATCACAACCTATGCCTTAACAGGATTTGCTCATGTTGCATCAATTGCGATTTTTGTTGGTGGAATTTCAGCGATTGTACCTGAAAGAATGAAAGATCTAACAAAGCTAGGGTTCAAGGCTCTAATTGGAGCAACAATAGCTAATTTATTAACTGCGAGCGTAGCAGGTATATTTTACACTAATTCATCAATCTTATAAATTAATAATGAATCCCCGGCAATACTTTGAAAAAATGCCGAAAGTAGAATTACATCTACATTTAGATGGTGCATTCACATTAGAATTCCTTTTTGAACTGATTAAAAAATATGGTGGTGATTCAAAAATTCAAAGTACTGCAGACTTAAAGAATTGGTTTTCATTTAAAGATTTTTCTCATTTTATAGAATCATGGTTTTGGAAAAACCAGTTTTTTAGAGAACCAATTGATTTTGAGGAATCGGTATATCAAACCTTAAAAGAATTATCTCGTCAAAATATTATTTACATTGAAGCTTTCTTTTCCCCCTGGGATTATAAAAATACAGGGATTAATCCTGCTGATATTGCATATGCCAATATCAATGCTATTAGAAGGGCTGAAAATGATTTTGGAATAAAATGTCGATTGATTGCAGATATTACACGAGACCATGGTCATGAAAATGCATTAAATCGTTTAAATGAGATAACACAATTCTTAGGTGATGAACTAATTGGCATCGGTTTAGGAGGTAGTGAGCAGAAATATCCAGCCAATCTGTTTAAAGGAGTGTTTTTAGAAGCAAAGAGACGTGGTTTTCATCGTGTAGCTCATGCAGGGGAAGTGAGCGGATCTGACTCGGTTTGGTCAGCAATTAGAGATCTGAAGGTTGAACGTATTGGCCATGGAGTGCGATCAGTTGAAGATACAGAGCTGGTCGAATACTTGCAAGCGACACAGATACCACTTGAAGTGTGCATAGTAAGTAATATTAAAACAGGTGTGTATTCTAATTATGCAGATCATCCTTTTCTAAAATTATATTCAAAAGGGTTATCACTGACAGTTAATTCTGATGACCCTACGATGTTTGGATCAACCTTAGCCGATGAGTATTCAATATTATATAATGAATTTTGTTTAACGCTAGCTGATATCAGTCGTATCCAAAACAATTCTGTTGAATCATCTTTTGCAAAAACGCAGGAAAAGATTGCTATTAAGAAAAAAATGAACAGCTTTTTAATTGATAATCGCAATTCCATTGAATTTGATTAAAAAAAATAAAGGAGCATAAATGATTGGTGCAGTATTATTAACAATTATATCAGGTGTGGGTTTTGGTTTAATCGGTATTATGTTTCGGCTAGGACAAAACCGGAATGTGATACCTATTCATATCTCGATGTGTATGGGAATTGCCGGTGCAATTTTCTTTGGAGTTCAAGTGGAATGGAGTCAGTTTAACCATCTACCATTACTAGCAATTCTTTTACCGATAATATCAGTTTTGGTAATTTAGCATCTATGCATTTTACAAAAGTTAGTCTTTCCAAAGGACCATTATCTCCATTATGGAGTGCGATGAATCTGACATTTTTAACTGTTGTAATCTATTCATCAATCGTTTTTACAAAAGCAATTTTGCCATTCCAGTTTGCAGCATTAGGGACTGGTATTCTGTGTGTTGTCTTTGCGTCAAATTTAGGAAATAAGCAGAAAAGTGACGATAAAAATCCTTCTCGTTCAATGAAAGATAAATTAATTTATGCTGGTGCTCTGCTGATTGTTCTGCTAGGTAATAGCACAGCATTTGTTATTATTAAAGATCTCGGCACGCGTACAATTGCTCAAGGTACTAATACTACATATTTAATGGAATACCAGTCTTCGATCTTTTTTCTGATGTACCTGAGTATGGCGTTAACCTGTTTTGTACTAGTGGTTATTCAAAAAGCAAAACCTAATAGCATTGGCGACTTGATTAAAATTGGTTCGGTTGCTGCATTTGGTTCAATTGTTGGTATGTTACTGCTGGGTTATGCTGTTGCATTACCTGCAGCATTGATCTTTACAATAAATGGAATGGTTAGTATTCTTGTAGGAGTAGCCGTATCAGTAATTGCTTTTGGAGAGAAACGAACAAAGGCTTGGTACGGCACAGTTGGATTTGGAATTCTGACTGTAATACTTATCAATTTAGATCAACTTTTATTGTAAGCAGAGACTACTTTTAAGAAAGGGACACTAATAAAAGTGTCCCTTTCATTGACAGGCTTGCCTACATTATTCTGTAAGTGCTGATATTGTTGATACTTCGTTGGGCTCATAACCATACAGTAATAATCACATTATAATTATTTAAAGTATAAATAAGATATTAATGAAGTATTATAGAGTATATATGGCGTAAAAAAATGATTTCTCCTCTGAAAACAGTGGCCTTTTAAGCCACTGCTCTATTTTTCAATTAAAAAAGGGCACGATTAAGGTGCCCTTTTCATTGGCAGTATGGTCACGTTTTGGACACGTTTTTCTGTAAGTTCACATATTGTTGACACTTCGTTGGGCTCATAACCCAACTTTTAATACTATTAATGTTTTTTGTAATTTCGCATAGTTGATAATCAAATTATTATTTAAAAGGATATAAAGTAATGAAAAATCTTCTTTCATCCCCCGTCCATTTTCCCTGTGGT
>SDBT01004977.1_pt1 | contig 22432 bp, 32 predicted proteins | sample 2277101 | NCBI WGS metagenome assembly SDBT01 (sample SAMN10404973, study PRJNA504765) | marine sediment metagenome | isolation source: marine sediment core GS10_PC15, 103 cmbsf | place: Arctic Ocean: Southern Knipovich Ridge | collected 2010 | reverse complement strand
AGGCTCTTTCACGTCATATAGATGATATCCACATTGGCAGGGGACTATTAGAAGGAGATCTTTCCAAAACAACAGCATGAACAATTAATATCCTATCTTATTCTATTATTTTCTAATTTATGGGGTGACTAAATGCGAATTACAAGCCCGAAAATAACCATTCTCATTCTTTCTATGTATTTTCTTGTGTTTGCAATTAATTATTCATTTGCAGAAGAACAAACTGATCTTAATTCCTGGGAAGTTATCATTCCATTTGGTGCATATGATCCTTCCTTTGATACCCCTGTAGAAAATTGGTATGAGCCACCAGTAATTTCGATTCAAAAGGGAGATACAGTAACATGGATCAATAATGACAAGGAAGGTCATACTGTTACAAGTGGAAAAGGTCCAGGAAGATTTGGATGGATGGGTGGTCAAAAACTTGGTGAACCAACTGATTACTTTGAAAGTGGAAGATTCATGGAAGGGAATTCATGGTCATTTACATTCAACGAGACCGGTCTCTTTAGCTATTTTTGTATTATTCATCCTTGGATGGAAGGAATCGTCATTGTTGGTGTATCAATCCCAGACTATCCACATGATGCATCTGGAAATAAAATAGAAAAATTTCCTTTGATTGGTTATACCGTTGACGGTATAATTGAGCTTGATTTATCATGGGAACCACATATTCTCAAAACAAACGAAAAGGTTTCATTCATTTATCAAACATATGATCCTTTAATCAACTCAAATTTAGACAAAATGAAGTATGATCTAATACTGATACAAAATGGTGAAGAAATATTTCGTGATGATGGCTTGACTGCAATTGGTGGTGATTACCGAAATTACATATTTGAAGAACCAGGATCATTAGAAATAAGATTTGAAAATATTGAAAGTGGTGGTACTTCAGGAATACAAAGCTCTGCTAGAGCACCAGTAGACGATCTTTCATTAAGAACAGTCAAGTTTACTGCTATGGTTTATGAAAACCCAGATAAACTAACTCCAGATGAAATACTTGTTCAACCAGCAAAAAGATTAGAACTACAATACGAAATCCTTGTTGCAATCATCGTGATTCCAGGTGGCTTGGCTGTGGCAGCCATTCTTCTCATGATGTATGGTAAAAAACAAGTAACAAAATAAAATTTCATAATACATCTTTTGAAATATTAATATGAATATATGATATTCACATATATGTAATTTTATTCGAAAGGAATTTACAAAAATATTCCTTAGCCTCAATGAAAAAGCCTTAAAGTAATATTACAGAACATTGATCTCAAAAGTTAGCAGGGTAATGGGGTATTATGTCATTAAAAAAATATAGTTTTTCAGAAAGTGATAAGGAGTGGCACCAAACTCTTCTAAATGCATTTGAAAAAATGTTGAAAATGAAAGTAAAGCCAGTAATTGTTTACGATAGAAAACACTTTAAAAAATATCTATATGCTGATGGAAGTAATGCAAATTCTTTCTGGGCTGAATGCGTTAAAGAATCTGGTATCATATGGTTAAGTCCTCACCTATCTACTAATCCAAAAGTTGATACTCTGAACACTTTGGTACATGAATGTCTTCACATTAAATACCCAAAAATGCATGAAAATAAAATTCGGAAATTGGCAGATTCGATCGTACCCATCACGCCATCTACCTCAACAAAGAAAAAAAAATTTGATCTAGCACACTAACCCTCTTCTTGAATAAAACACATGGTGAACTCATTTATCAGCATTAAACATAAAATACATTATTAACTAAAAGAAAACACATGAAAACAAAACACGTATTTTTGTTTTTGATATTTGGCCTGTTTATTTTATTTCCTATAATTGTACCTATAACTGCCCAAAAACCAAACCAAGTACCTTCTCCTCCATCAATCCCACAACCAGAACCAGAACCAATACCAATTCCCAAAAAAGAACCAAAACCGATTGAAGAACCATTCCCCGGGTTAACAGATGAAGAAAAATTTGAAAAACTCACTGAAGAAAATAAGAAAATAAAATCTGAAAACGCTGAATTAAAATCAGACGTTGAAAATCTAAAGATCCAAAAAGGCTTCTTACAGAATCAAATAAGTGTGCTAACTAAGAAACTTGAAGATCTTAATGCCGTAGCAATGGAACAAGTCAAAGTAATACTGGGTCTTGTGGCACAACTCAAAAACACAATTTTTGATAACTTGTTTTCTTCTGTTATTTCAGTTTAGAATTAGAAAATATTTAGATACAAAGATTGAGTGTTTTTTTGATTAATGCAGTTCTATTTCTAATGGTGACATCACTTATTCCTGCAATATCAGAGAATTTCTTTTGACTTAATTTTTCTCCATTAATTATACATGAAAGATAAAGAGAAGATGCAGCTACCGCTACCGGATGTTTCCCCGAAGTAATTTCTAGTTCCTCAGATTTCCTCAAAATGTCAAGTGCGTCCCGTTTGGTTTTTTCTTTTAGGTTGAGATTATTAGAAATTTTTACAATGAATGAAGCAGTATCGTATTGGCCTAGTTTAAGATCTAATCTATTTATCAACGTCCTTAGATCTCTTGATAGCGCTCTTCGCTCAATATTACCCACCTTGGCTATATCATCCAATGTTCTTGGAATATTATTATCACGACATGATGCATACAAAGAAGCAGCTATTAATGAGGCCGTAGTTCGTCCTCTTGTCAGTTTTTTAGAAACAGCTTTTCTATAGATATAAGCAGCATGCTCAACCACGTTATCTGGAACTGCAAGCTTTGTTTTCATGGCATTTAGCAGTGTAAACGCTTTGCTAAAAGCTGAAGCAGTTCTTGGTTTACTACGCTTATCCCAAACACGTAATCTTCCAAACTCTTGTTTTGTTTTTCCTGATAAAACATGACCAGAAGAATCTACATTATTGCCGATAATAGTTGAAAGACCCCTGTCATGCATAGTTAAGGTTGTAGCTGGACCTGTTCTAGTTTGAGTCATAAACTCTTCCTGAGTAAAACCATGTGAGTCGTGTGACATATCCGATATATTTTGCAATAGGACAAGACCGCAACCCCCGCAGAGCACTTCGCCTCTTTCATTATCAGTAACTACAGGGTAGGTTTTGCAAGTATCTATTTCACACTTGACATCATAATCAATAGAAGAATTCTGTATCACTACTAACTATCATACGTGATGGACAAATAAAAGGGAATTGTAACCGGCAAATCTCACTGACAGAATATAGTTGGATTGCAAAAAATGTTATTCTACTCGCCTGAAAATTACTTTGAACTCTTCTGTAACATTGTATGTCATGTTTAAACGATGTATTTCTTAGCTCTTTGTTGTCTTTATCCCATGTGAGACTACTCGTGTTAGAAGAAAAATTTTAACAAACTATTTTTTGTACATCGTAAGAATCTCTTTTACTTCTTGATCTGAAACTTGGTCAAACTGTTCATAGAATTGTCCTACTGCAGAGAATTCTGTTGGGATATACAACACAATAATGGATGAAACTTTTCTTTCAATAATTTTGTAAGTGTCAGCTGGTATTACAGGTATGGCTAACAAAATTTTTCCTGTCTTTTGATTTACTAGCCAATTTAATATCGCAAAAACTGTTGAACCCGTTGCAATCCCGTCATCAACTACAATTACAGTTTTCTTGTCAAGATTATAATCTGTGTTACCTCTGTATTCTTCTAACCTCCTTTTTACTTCCTTTTTCTTTTTGGTTAGCTCATCATCAAAATTTGCCCTATTAGCGTAGCGCTGCCAATTCTCTCCTTTGTATGGCGTTCCATCATAAGTTATTGCTCCAATTCCATATTCCGGATTCTCAGGGGGGGTAATTTTCTTTGAAATCACAATATCTAATTTACATCTTAATATCTTAGCAATTTCATGTCCTACAATTACTCCGCCCCGAGGAACAGCTAACACTATTGGATCTATAATATTAAATGCCAAAAGCTTTTTTCCTAATAATTGCCCCGCCTCAATTCTATCATGAATCATTATCTAGAAAATTTTTCTCTTGAAATTATAATTCATCTTTAGTGCCTCCAGCAATCTGTTCTTTTGAAAGTTTGAATGACATCCCTTTTTCTAATGCCTTTACTTTTTCAAAACAAGCATCACAGACATGAAGTTGTTCTAAATGTATTACTTTACACTCCTTTAGGCAAATATCACATAATAATTTTCCAAAAACATTCCTCATGTTGTTTATTAATTTCGTTACAAGGTATACATAGTTATTATTTAAACAATTTAGTTATATTTACACAGGATTGAGAAACCATGATTGAGAATAATTATGAAATATTAGGAATTTCTGAAGGAGCATCTAGAAGCGAGATACGCAAAGCATTTCGAAAACTAGCACTTCAACATCATACAGATAAGGGTGGTGATGAGAAAAAATTTAAGAAAATTAAACAAGCTTATGACGACCTAAAGCTTGGGAAAAAATATCCCGATTCACCAGAAGAACGATTGAAAAAAGCCAGAGTAATTCACGATGATACTGATGAAGAAATACGAAGTAACAAGATTTTAGCAGAAAACATTTCAAAAGATATGAAAGTCGCTGAAGAATGGACAGGTGCTTTAAACAGAGCTGATGGTACAGGAATAAGATTTTTTGGTTCAAAAACACTTGGGGAATTAGAGTTTGAGAGAAAAGCTAATGGCACACTCTCAATAAAGGGAAACTACAAGGCTGGCAGCCTTACTTATGATGGACCAATAATCATGCAAGGAAACATTACAAGTCCATCCTGGAGTAAAGAACATGAAACGAATATTAGAATAACAAAAGGAGATTTTAAATTAGTAAACCCTCTGGAAAATAAATACAAAATTGAAAACGGTGCAAAAATTACTGTAGATACTGGAGATATTGTGGTTGGAAATGTTTTTGGGAAAAAAGTCAAAGTGCAGGATCCATCAGGTAGAGTAGGTCTATACATCATCAATGAACATAGAACGCAACTAGTTGCTCCAAAAGGAAAAATTATTGTAGAAAACGTCGTCAACACCGTTTCCTTAGATGGCGATTCTGTAATAACACTCAACTTGGAGGATGGTGTGAAAATTAAGGCCAGAGAAATTCTAATCTATGGCAGCAAAGTAACCTATGATGTTGAAATTGAACTAAAAAAAGGAGGAATGATAAGATTTTTTGAAAATTTTTCTATTCAAGGATTAAGCGATGACTCTGTTATTAAATTAGAGAATGGTAAGGTATTCAGACTACGTGAACTGAAAACCAAGCGAATAAAGGTTTTGCCAGATGATCTAGTAATTAACAAAAAAAATTTTGATAAGGATGATACGATGGTGGGCAAGGGTTTTAACATTACTTATAAACTACTTGATAATTTTGATAAAAAACAACCCAGAAAAAAAATAACTGATTGGAATCTCAACATAAGGGGATCTAAAAAATCGTAGAATGCAATTTACACTAAAATAATTTAAAAATAAATTAAAAATGATTGAACTGTTTTAGTCGATCAGTTCTGTCCAACCTTTGACGAAGACTGAATCTTTGTAGAGTGGAACTGGTTGTCCAACAGTAAAGTCCATTGGTCTCATCCAGAAAATTGCTTTTGTAGGGCAAACTCCAATACATGCACCATCAGAAATACATCTTTCTGGATAAAATACAAATGCTTTTCCTCTCTTCCAGCCTTCAACAGGTTTTACTCTTAGTACATCAGGTCCCAAAGTTGTGCATATTTCTACGCAAAGCGCACATCCAATACACATTTGTTCACTAATGTCTGGTAAAATTGCTACTGGCATTACAAATGCTTTTGGTCTTTGGATCTTAATATAACTTGCTTAAAAATGACATATTATAACGGCGTTACGAAATTTTATAACACTGTTAGAATTTTCTGATCCCAAAACAACTGATCTATGACTCTGATTCTAAGTTACTTTTATAGAATCAACAACAGATTCATCAGCTCTAGTAACATCTACTACTATTCCAGAGTTTTGTTTCTTTAGATACAAATTTGTCATAATTTTGGTATCAACTACATGTCTACCAGAAGGAGATAACACCCATTCTTCTTCATCTTTCTTTCTAGCCATATTTACAACTAGAACACTAGAATCTGATTCTTTAGCAACAAAGATCAGTAGCATTACATATGCATTAACAAGTCTGCCTACATCTTTATAATCAAACAAATTGTAAAGGCCGTTTAAGGAATCAATAATCACAAAAGATTTTTCTTTTAAAATCATCATTAAAATTTTTTTAAGAACTTGATCCCAATCATTTTTTGAAGGAGAAAAAAGAGAGACATTTACTTTTCTTGGTAATATTTCAGCATTCACATATCCATTGTACAATAGATCAAAATCCAGATAGAGTATTGGAACATCAATTTGTTCAATTAACTTGGCAAGAAAAACAGCTTTAACGAATGGCTTATCACATAAAATAGAATTTAATGTATTTTTTTCCAAGTATTTTTTCACTTCATTCAGTCCAATCAATGAATGTTGATCAGGATTTTTATCCAACACTGAACAAGTTTCTAGCTGATATAATAATGAATTTAGAAAAAAATGATATCGTTGATGATTTTCCTAATGATGGTAAAATCTACCTTAACAACGCCTCTGTTTCTCTAATGCCTTTAAAGAGCATTAAAGCAATGACAGATTTCTTAACATCTTATAATTCCGTAGGCCCAGACTCCATTGATTCAGAATCTTTTGTGGCTGAAAAACTCCGAAAGACACGAAAAATCATTGCCGAGTTAGTAAAATGCCAACCTGAAGAGATCATTTTAACGCAAAGTACAACTGATGGTATAAACATAGTTGCAAATGGATTATCATTTGATTCAAATTCAAATATAATTATTCGTGGGATGGCTCATGAACACCATGCAAACTATTACCCTTGGCTACGCCTATCAAACAGATTACAAGTCAAAAATCTTCAAGTTAACGAAAATGGTTTTTTTAGAATTAAAGAACTTCAAAATTTGATAGATAACAATACTAAATTAGTAACACTCAGTCACGCTTTGTACAATACTGGTTCTATTCTTCCCGTTGAAGAAGTTGGTGAAATTTTAGAAAAAAACAAAATTCCATACTTTCTTGACACCGCACAAACAATTGGTTGTATCGGTGAGTTTGATGTAAACACAACAAAATGCGATTTTATGTCTTTTAATGGTTCAAAATGGCTTTGTGGACCAATGGGAACTGGATTATTCTACTGTAAAAAAAGCTCTAGTGACTTACTTGATCCAATAAGCATTGGAGGAGAATCAGCTATGATTTATGATGAAACAAAATTAGCTTTCAAAGAAATACCAGAAAAATTTCAAACAGGATTTAGAAATTACGTAGGCATGGTAGGACTAGAATCATCAGTACGTTATCTGACCCAATTTGGAATTCATAACATTAGGAGTAAAATCATGAAACTAGCAAACCAACTACGAGATGAATTATTAAAAATCTCAGGCGTCACTATGTATGGTCCTGAAGAACCTGAAAAAAGGACAAGCATTATCTCATTTAATATCAAAGGACTTGAACCACAAACCATAGTTGAAAAGCTTGAGAAGCAAAAAATTGTTCTTGCCGTGCGTGAAATTTTTAATAAAAAATTTGTTCGAGCATCCCCCCATCTTTTTAACACAGAATCAGAAATTCAAACAGTAATAGACGCTATAAAAAAATTATAGATTTTCTTGCTCTTCTATTACCATCATTGTTAGAGTTGATTGAACTTTTTTTATTTTCCTAACTTTATGAGTAATCATTGATCGAAGTTCACCTACACTATCAGATGAAATTTTTAAAATAATATCATAGACTCCATAAACTCCTTGTACATAATATTCTATTCCACTTTCACTATCAAGAATTTGTTTCAATTCCTCTATGATGGATTGATCAGATCCTAGATCTGAATTTATTAAAACGTACGCAGTAGGCACATTCCAGATCTCTTTGGACAATATTTAACCTTTGATTATATCTTTCAAATACTGATTAATTACATAGTTTACTTATCATTATGGTATTAGATCTAACTTTAACAATCTCACAAAACTTACCAACCTTTCCCGGTTCTCCAACACCACAATTCATTCCATGGAATACAATCAAAAAAGATGGCTATAATTCAGAATTACTTTTTCTAAGCTCTCATTCTGGTACCCATATGGACTCGCCTTATCACTTTGTAGATAATGGAAAAAAAATTCATGAGATCTCAGTTAACCGATTTTCAAGTAGTGCCATTTTAATCAAGATCACCAAAAAAGCTAACCAATCAATTACAAAAAATGATATCGTTAGTTTTGAAAAAAAACATGGAATAATTCCAAAAAACGCAACCATAATTTTTGCAACAGGTTGGCAAAAACATTTACAAAAAAAATATTATTTTAAACAAAATCCCGGTCTTTCTATAACTGCCGCAAATTATTTAGCTTCAAAAAAAATTAATCTTGTAGGAATAGACTCACCTAGTATCGACCTTGGCAGTGAGAATGAATTTTCAGTACATCATATTCTCTCAAAAAATAATATTTTGATAGTGGAGAATTTAGTAAATCTTGAAAAAATTTCAAGGAACCATTTCAATTTTATTGTTCTGCCACTCAAACTCAAAGATGCAACTGGTTCCCCTGTTAGGGCTATTGCACTCTAAATTACGAATTGAAACCGTTCTTGTTTATAGTTTTTGGAGAGGCTTCCTATAATCGGTAGTTGATTTTGACAATTTATACATCGATTTTTTTCATCAAGATTCCATTCTTTAATGTCAAACCCATATCGCTTAATAGCAATACAATTACACTCAGGACAATAGGTATGTTCCAGAGAATGGCCAGGAACATTTCCTATGTAAGCATATCTGAGACCTTCATTTTTTGCTATCTCATAATGTTTTTCAAGAGTTTTAACAGGCGTTGAATCAAATTCCATCATCTTATAGTCTGGATGAAATCTCAAAAAGTGAATTGGCATATCCGGCCCAAATTCATCATAAATAAATCTGCACAACTTTTTTGCATACACTAAATCGTCTCCAGCTTCAGGAATTATTAGATCTGTAATCTCTACATGAATCTTGGTTTTATCACGAATTTCAAGAAGAGTATCAAATATTGGTGTTGGATCTGGAACCCCAATGTACTTTCTAGTAAATTCAGGTTCAGCATTTCCCTTAAAATCAACAGTAATACAATCCAAAAATTCTCCCATCATCTTTACTGTTTCTGGTGTATCAAAACCATTTGAAACGAAAATATTGAAGAGCCCTTTTTGTCTTGCAATAACTCCAACATCTCTTGCATACTCTATGAAAATTGATGGTTGATTGTAAGTATAAGCAATACCATCTGCTTTATAGTTGAGTGTAGTCTGTACAACCTCTTCAGGAGTCATATCTGTTCCTTCCACCTTTCGTCTTTGACTGATGTCATAATTTTGACAATACTTGCAAAGCCAATTACAACCAGTAGTAGCAATTGAAAATACTTTGGAGCCAGGTCGGTAATGAACAGCGGGTTTTTTTTCTATGGGATCAACATGTCCAGTAATTACCTTCCCATAAACAAACAGATCCAATTTTCCATCTACATTTCCCCTAATGCCACAAAGTCCGATCTGGTTTTTTCCAATTTCACAATATCTGGCACAAGCTGTACAGAGTACCTTCTCATTTGGCTTTTTTTCATACAGAATTGCTTCCTTTCCCATTTTGCAAACTTATTACATTTTTCACCCATATAAGCAACAACCTTATGCGTAATGCTAAAAGTACAGGAAACACAGCTTATTCTCATGAGCAAGCCAGGAAACGTATGGCGAAAATTGCATGGAAGGGTAACCAAAAAGCCAACAAACTTCTCTTGGTTAATTGAAGAGAAATTAGCAGGCTCTGGAATGCCTACTTCTTTTGACGAGTTTGACTGGGTTATAAAACAAGGAATAAAATCAGTTATAACAATGACCGAAAATGCATTACCAGAAACCTGGGTTGAAGGCGTGAAATATCTTCATATCCCCACTCAGGATCTTACAGCACCAGACATGGATAAAATTGATACTGCAGTTGAATTTATCCAGAAAAGGATAAGCAACAAAGAATCTGTCATGGTTCATTGTGCAGCAGGAATGGGTAGAACTGGAACAATTCTTGCTTGCTATCTAATCAAATTTCAAAAATATTCTGCAAAAAATGCGATTGAAAAAGTAAGAGATGAAAGACCTGGTTCCATCCAATCAGAGATGCAGGCGATGGCTATACATCTGTACGAAAAACACGTTAATAATTGAAGATTATATTACTTTAGAGACTAGTTTACCATCAACTATTTTGATCTTTACTTGTTTGTTATCATTGAATACCAGAGTTAAACCACCCTCACTATCGGGGTCTTCAACCTTAATCAATTCTGCCATTTTAATTGGATCAAATTTTTCCATTTTTTCCCCTGTTGATTATTCTGGTATCGAAATCGTTTCGATCTTGCCATCCACTACCTTGATAAACATGAATCTGTTATCTTTAAAGATTATAGTAATTCCATCTTCTTTATCAGGTTCTTCTATCTCAAGTACTGGCTGTCCTAACAATCCATCATATTTTGCCATGACAACTTTTAGAAAAAGTTCTTTATAATACTAATTGATTTCTATCTCAATTTCTTTCGCTTGATTCTTTGCATTATCTGGTTCTGTGTAATCATGTTTTTGCCAAGACGCCCAAGCTTCTGCCCCCAACTCGTGCTTTCCTTTTCCTAACTCCGATGCATTAAAAGAAATTTTTTCATTAAAATCAAACAATTCTTGTTGTACCTCTTTCTCCGTCAACCGAATATAAGGCTCAAAATTTTTTGCCACCTGAACCCAAACCCTTTTGTCCTTGTGGGGATTCACTAATTTTGGATTTCTCGTCCAAAAAAGGGATGCCTTTCTATAAGAATCAATGGCCTCTCCAACTTCATGTTTTCTGAATCCTCCTGAAAAAAGTTTTATTCCATATTTTAGTTTGAATGTATTGTCATTTTTGTTATAGGCCTCAGTCCAGTTTTTTTCATTAAAAGCATCCCGGATCATTCCCCGTATGGAAAATTTTACATTAATTGTAATATTCTCATCTGAGGAAAACTCATCTTTCTCCACAAGTAATTCAATATCTGATATGTAACTACTGTCCAAAACAATCGTTGATAATGATTTATATCCGCAATAAGTTCTTTTTCCGAATACATGGAAGCTCAAGTAATTAATTCATCTTCAAACGAACTTAGCATATCAATAAGTGAGGCAGATATTGGAATTCTATACCTTGTCCAACATGAACTTCTGAAAGATTCAGGGATTGATTTTGCTGGAGTCATTGTAAAACATCCATTAACCAAAGAATATTGGATGAAGGTTAATTCATCAAAAAATAATCCATTGAAAGAAATTACAAAAGCAACAGAATCTGCAATCAAAACTGCAGAGAATATAAAAAAATTATTTCAATCAAAATTAAGGTAAATTAAATGAAATTTTGCCCCAACTGTGAGGTGCGACTTAAAAAAAAAAATTCTGGACTTTGTTGTCCAAAGTGTGATTATACTGAATCAAGTACTAAAACCACAAAAAAAGTAAAGAAGGAAGAAGTTTCAGCACTTAAAGTTTTAGAAGAAAAGGATACCAAACAAACGTTGCCATCAATTAAAATTGACTGTACAAAGTGTGGTCATGATGAAGCAGTCTGGTGGATGTTTCAAACTCGTAGCGCAGATGAACCCACCACCCAGTTTTATAGATGTATAAAATGTAACTATACTTGGCGCAATTACGCATAATTTTTAAATTGAATATTTAGAACATGTGATTGAGTTTGGTATTTTCAGCTAGAACAAGTGGATCTGACGATTTGAAGGCAATCATATCTGCAATATCTACACTCGTAGAAGAAGCCACTTTTGTAGCATCAGCTGAGGGAATTACCTTTAGGGGAATGGACCCATCTCATGTGGCCTTGATAGACATCTCTTGGCCAAACTCGGCATTTGAAAAATACGAATGTGATAGTGATATTAAATTTGGTGTTCGGATAGACGAATTTTCAAAACTGATCAAAAGAGCAGATAAAAAAGACAGCATTGAACTAGGCATCTCTGATGATAACATGCTTCTTGTAACCATTGGTAAAAACAAAAAATACAAAATTAGATTAATTGAAAGTTCAGCGAGTGATACACCACTTCCAAAAATTCCATATGATGCCAAAATAGAACTTTCTTCAACAGCATTTGATAAAATTTTAGGAGATGTACAAGTAGTTTCTGACTATCTTACAATGATTGCTACAGAATCTAAAGCTGAGTTTTCAGGCAAGGGCGATTCAGGGGAGGTAGTTATTGAGCTTCAAAAAGGTATTGAAGATGTTCAAGACTTGTCTGTAAAACAAGAAAGTACTGGAACCTATAGCTTAGAATACCTTACCCCTGTGGTAAAGGCTGTGGGTACTACAACAGGTTCAATAACCTGTGAGTATTCTAGTGCTAAACCGCTAAGAATAGAATTCAAGGTTGGAAATATTGGCAGAATTCATTTCTATTTGGCTCCACGTGTAGAAAGTTAAATCATTTAAGGATTAATTAAAACAGGTTATACGATTTGAGACTTGTAATAAAATACGGCGGAACTTCTATTTCAACACCTAAACATATCAAAGATATTGCAAAACACATCCACACACTTTCAAAACAAAATAAAATTCTTGTTGTTTGTTCAGCTATTGGTGGCATAACTGATGAACTTTTAGAAAAACACCAATTAATAATAAAAGGAAAAAAAGCACAAGCAAAACAGTTAACAGAAAAAATAATTCAAAGACATAAACTACTAGCAAAGAAAACAATATCAAATACAAAAATTAGAAAAAATCTCTCAGATAATTTAAATTCAGGTTTCAAAGAACTTGTGGTACTAATTGATGGGATGGTTCTTCTGGGAGAGGTAACTCCTCGCTCTCTGGATTATCTTATTTCGTTTGGCGAAAGACTATCAATCAAAATAATATCTTCAGCATTGCTTGATATCGGGATAAAATCTGTACCCCTTACTGGAAAGGAGGTAGGAATTGTGACTGATTCTAATTTTGGCGCATCAAAGCCTTTGATGGATACAACAAGATTCCGTGTTTCCAAAAACGTAGATTCATTATTTGCAAAAAAAACAGTTCCCGTAATTGGAGGATTTGCAGGAGCAGATCAACATGGCAGAGTAACTACTTTTGGTAGAGGTGGTTCTGATTATACTGCAACAACCATTGCGTCTTGCATAAACGCAGACGAAATTTGGTTAATGAGTGATGTAGACGGATTAATGACTGCTGACCCAAAAATTGTGAAAGAAGCTAGGCTCTTAAACCATGTCTCATATGTTGAAGCAATAGAAATGTCTCTTTATGGAGCAAAACAAATTCATCCACGTACATTTGAGCCATTGCTATCAAAGAAAATTCCTATGAGAATAAGAAACTCTTTCAACATAAAGAATGAGGGAACCCTTGTTACAGCATATACTGATGCAGCTACAAAAAAGACAGTAAAATGTGTCAGCGTAATTCGTAACAATGGCTTGATTGACGTGAGAGGTGGCAGTATGGTTGGGGTTCCTGGAACGGCTGCAAAAATTTTTGTAACTTTGGCAAAAGTAGGAGTAAATGTATTGATGATTTCACAAAATCCTTCTGAATCAAGCATATCTATTGTTGTCAAAAAAACGGATCTGGAGAAAGCAGTAAATGCTTTAGAAATAGAATTGTTAGGAAAAATTATCAAAAAACTTGAGGTTACACCAGATGTTGCAATTGTGGCACTAATTGGTTCTGGTATGAGAGGAACGGTAGGCGTAGCATCAAAAGTTTTTGGGGTGGTTTCAAAAAAGAAGGTAAATGTTGTGATGATCACACAAGGTTCCTCAGAACTTAATTTGGCATTTGTGGTAAATGATTCTGACTGTAGATCTGCAGTTCAGGCATTACATGATGAGTTTGAATTATCAAAAACAAACCGGTGAAATGGGCAAAAAGATTTAAGGGAAAATCTGATCGAGATGATGATGAAAAAAATAATTGTTGTTATTGCAATTTCAGTTATAGTTTTTAGCATAATTGCAATTCCAGCTATTACTGAACAATTCGCAGATGCTAAATCACGTAAAAAAATTCATTTTACTGAAACCATAACCTCTTCACAAGATCCAGGACAAGGTCATGAAAGTCATCAATTGGCTCTAATATTATCTCCTAATGAAGGCACTTTGTATGATGGTTCTTTGACCTATGCAGCAAGCGAACCGGTTCAAATCGTTGTATTGCATGAAATTATTAGTGCTCAAGTCGGTGGTCAGCCAACTTGGACTGTTGATGGAACCACCGTATATGGCTTATCTTTAATTAATCCAGAAACAACTGCAGGTTCCTTTGAGTTTACTGGAGCCGCTTTAGCATTGCATACCACTAATACAGATCCTTTTACTGTAACAGTTAGTGTAGATGGATGGATTCGGGGACAACCGACAGAAGTAATTATACAAAAATTGGAAATGGAAAAAGAAGAACCGACTTTGTTACTTTCAAGAGCAAACATCCCTGTAACAATACCGATGCACCCGGGTTTGTTTGAAAATGGAACTGTGCATTATATCATTACAGATACAAACGATCAAACCCATGCTGATTTGATTTCAGAGAAACAAGAATGGAAAGTTGAGCTTGCTCCCCCCTTAAGTGATACACCAAACGAAGTTTTACAAACTGTTTACACGTTTAAAGATGGAGTTCAAGGAGATGGCATCCATGGATATCAACAAGAAGTGTTTTCAAGTACCCCAGAACAGACTGATGAATACAATGCTTTACACTCAGTAGTTCATGTATCTTGGAAAACAGGCCTGAACCCCGAAGTTCTAGATTCTGTACAAGCAATAAAGGAAGCAGATGAGGATGGAAGAATTAACCTTGAACAAACCGATGTTATCATAAACATGCCTCAAATAATCTGGCCCGAAGGCCAAATGATGGTAAAAGAAAACAGTACCCTTACTGATGATATGTCTTATGGTGGGGGACAGATTTTGGACATTGACACTGATGAAATGACTGTAACTTTCATTGCACACCGTGGTTGGGGACCTGATGGTAGAACAGTCTATTACATTGTAACTGATACAACACCTTCAGGACCCGCAGAAATGATGGGAGTAACATATGTACCATCATCAGCAAACTTGATTGCCTACGCAACTGCAGTTGACTTGTTTCAATTTAAGAATGGAATAAAGGGTTCTGGACCATTAGGATTCCAACCAGGCATCGCTGCATCTGCACTTGGTGATCCAAATTACAGTCCAATGTGGAGAATTTTCGTGATTGAATGGAATGATCCAGAAAATGCTAAAATTCTAGAAACAAAGGCAGACATTGATGAATTCAAATCAGAAGGTCTTATCACAGTTAGTCTAGCACGTCCAATGAACTCTGATCATATTGTTAATTGTCCATTTATTGATCCATTCCAATAAGACATTTTTATTATTTTAACAGTAAAGGGATAAATTGTCTGAATCACTTTAATCAAATATTGACTGGAAAGCTGTACATTGTTGGCGTTGGTCCTGGTCACCATGATCACATGACTTTTCGTGCAAAAAAAGTAATTGAAGAAAGTGATACCATTGTTGGTTATGAAACATATGTCAACATTGTACAAGATCTTATTGATGGAAAAGATGTATACAGATATGCAATGACTCAAGAAGTTGAACGAGCGCATCAATGTATAGATTTAGCTAAATCTGGAAAAATTGTTTCATTAGTATCAAGTGGTGATCCTGGAATTTATGGTATGGCTGGCTTGATCTATGAAATGCTGGCAGAATCGGGCTGGGATCCAAAGAATGGTTTACTGGTAGAGGTGATTCCAGGAGTATCAGCTCTAAATTCATGCGCTTCAATAATTGGCTCACCACTAATGACAGATTTTGCTGTTTTGAGTATGAGTGATCTTTTGGTGCCCTGGGAAATAATTGTAAAAAGAGTAGAAGCCGCAGCTCAAGGTGATTTTGTAATAGTTATCTATAATCCATCAAGCAAAAAAAGAATTCATCAACTTCAAGATACTATTAAAATCCTGTTAAAGTATAGAAAACCCACAACTCCTGTTGCAATAATAAAAGGAGCTTTTAGAGATTCACAATCAGTAGTACTAACGGATCTAGAGAACATTACCAATTACTCAGATAAATTAGGAATGATTACTACTGTAATTATTGGAAATTCATCAACATACAATTACAAAGATTTGATGATAAATCCAAGAGGATATACATCAAAGTATAATTTACAAGAACAAACAAATCCAAAATTAAAAGTCTAAGCACTATTTTTTATTATATCAGCTAAATCATGCTCTAAGGAAAATTTACCTGCTAATGTTGATACTATTGGAACCAAAAGTTCAGCAACTGTTTGTTTAAGATCAGTTGGATGAAGTTCTTTTTTTACAAAAGCCGATTCCAACTCTTCATATTTGGAAAAACTAACATTTCCCCCAAATTTTTCTGGTCTTTCCACCCTCACTTCATCATAATCATGAAACAAAATCTGTTTTGAAATCTCTAATAGCGGATTATTTTCAATATTTCCTTCCTCACACCAAGCTTTTTTGATCTTCGTTTTTATCTCATCAGGAGAATCATGAATGAATATTGTAGAATTAGGATTTGTTTTACTCATTTTCGATTCTTTGAGAAGATATGATTTTGTTAATCCAGGTAACAGTTTATGATGAATTGCAACAGGCACCTTCCATCCCATCTTAGGAAAAATATCTCTCACTAGCATGTGGATCTTTCTTTGGTCCATACCAGCATGAGCGATATCCACATCAAGATAGTGAATGTCTAGAGCCTGCATTGGAGGATAAAGGAGCTTTGCAAGATCAATGTTCTCTTCCTTTTCAGATCTTCCCATAATTGTTAGGGTCCTCATTGTCCTAGCCAAAGACATGTGCTTTGTAAATCGAATAAGATCTCTCCAATATCCCTCACTTTGTTCCTCTGCGTATAATTCTGAACCCATTTTTACATGGACCCCAGGGCAAACTGTTTCAAAAGCCTCTTTGTAATATTCTGAAACTTTGGAAATATTTTCTTCATTTCCACCTAGTTTCTCATTGATTATAGTGTGCCAGTCTGCAAGAAATACAGTACAATCTACTCCAGCTTTTATGAAATCATTAATTTTGTAACCAGTTGTTAGCAGACTTCCAAGATGAAGAAATCCGGAGATTTCTAAACCAATATAATGTTTGGGCTTAGAATTTGTTTTTAGTAATTCAATTAATTCTTCTTTTGTAATAATCTCCTCAGTTGGAGGCTTTTCTATAAGGGTAACTTTTTCTGTAACATCCATTTGAACTTGGTTTGGATTGTAACCCTATAAAGTTACTCAAAATCATCCAAGGATTTTCTTGGTCTTGTACTAAGATAAAATGCATGTGCACTAATTATAGTTGCAGCGAGGAACATCTTTGTAGCAAAAATTAGATTCCACGGTCTGTTTGAATCCGGATAATCTACAGATAATATGTCAATATCTGGAAAACTCCCATTAACTACCTCAGCTGTAATTTGTGCAGTGAGCACTGAAAAATTCCAAAAAACTTCGTAAAGAGAAATAACAGTAAAACCTAGCAGCATTAGTTGCAGCAAAGACATTCTCCAACCAACAATCTTGTTACCTGCAGTTCTTTTCCAACCAATTCTTGTAACACAATACCAGCCAATAATTGTTGAAAAAAATAACCACGTTGTCAATCTCGCAAAGCCCTCAAAAGGAATTACAGTTGTGTTTAAAACTTCTCCCATCACATATGTTCCATTTTTTTCCCATTCATCTAACATGGCATAGATCCCAAACGCTGTAATTGAAACCATAATGAAGCCACATACATAGAAAATGTACAAGTAAATTTTGTAAGCAGTATCAGTTTGCTTGAGATGACGAGCTTTCATTTATACGAAATGCCAAATATTGAGATATAAAAATTCATAATAACTTAGAGGAGTTTATTAGCCAAGTTCCAACACACCAAATGTGAAAATCCCAATTAACATTCCCCTAGTAGGAAAGGAGGAAATTGATGCTGTTTCTGCTGTGCTCAAAGAAGGCACTCTTACCTCATCAGCTAATTTAGGTGGCAAAAATGTTCAAGAATTCGAAAAAATTGCTTCAGCCTTCACAAAATCAAAGTTCGTAATAGCTGTAAATTCTGGCACATCTGCCCTTCAGGCTGCATTACTAGCTTTGGATATTAAAAAGGGCGATGAAGTTCTTTTGCCCTCATTTTCTTTTGTTGCTACTGCAAATGCTATTGTTTCAACAGGAGCAAAGCCAGTGTTTGTAGACATCCTAAAAGAAAATTATACAATGGACCCAAATGATTTGAAAAAAAAGATTACAAAAAAATCTAAAGCTATCATTCCAGTTCATCTTTATGGAAATGTTGCTTACATAGACCAAATTTCTGAAATAGCAAAAAAACATACTATTCCTGTTATTGAAGATGCGGCACAATCTCTAGGTTCTACTTTAAAAGGAAAACATACTGGCACTTTTTCTATTCTTGGCTGTTATAGTCTTTATCCTGCAAAAGTAATAACGTCAGGAGAAGGAGGATTCATTACAACAAATAGTAAAAGTATGCGTGAAAAATTACTAATGATAAGAAATCATGGAATGGTGAATGGTTATGACACCAAGATCTTTGGTTTGAATTTTAGATTGCCTGAAATTAGTGCAGCAATAGCAAAAATTCAAATTAAAAAACTTCCAAAATTTTTATTTCAAAGAAAAAAAAATGCCAAAATTCTCTCTGAGTTAATTTCCGATTTACCTATTAAAATTCCAACAGAAAGAAAAAATGAACAAGTAAATTGGTATCTTTATACAGTTGCAATAAAAAATCGAAACACTGTAATGATCAAATTAAATAAAAAAGAAATTGGGGCAGCATCATACTATGTAACACCTATACACAAAACTCCGTTTTATAGAAAAAAAATCTTACTCTCAAACACAGATTGGGCTGCAGCACACGTCTTATCAATCCCAATTCATCCAAAAGTGAGTGTAAAAAATTTACAATTCATAGCAAAAAATCTGAAAGAATTAGTATGAAAACTCTTAGTAATTTGGCAGGTGAAATCTGTAAAGTACTTTTACCCATTCCTGAAGAGGTATACTTTGGGAATCAAAACTCATCAATTGCAATATGTACTCTATCCAGCATTGATTTACTAAAGAAATTATCAAACTCTGAATTATTATCAAAAGTAGCAATTATTGGACGATTGCTATCAGAAAACAAAGGTATAGAATCACTAGTTCACTACGTAAACTCTCACTCAAACATCAAAACAGTTTTTCTTTGTGGAAAAGAAGTTTGGGGGCATAAAACCGGTCATTCATTACTTAAATTACATAACAACGGAATTGATAAAAGGGGTAGGATAATTGATTCAAACAGTCCAGATCCATATCTTGCTCTAACTGAATCAGAAGTAAAAAAATTCCAAACTCAAGTACGAATAATTGATATGGTTGGCGAAACAGATCTGGAAAAAATCATCCAATTAATAGAAATAATTTAGTATCTGGTTCTTTCTCTTTCTCGATTTATTTCGTTTTTTCTAACATATTCTTCTAGAATATCATCCGGAGTTAAATCGAGTTCTATTGATGCTTGAACTACAAAATGCCAGATATCAATTAACTCCTCTTTTGCCTCATCTTTGTTAAAGGGAACAGGTATTTTCCACCATTTCCAATTTGTTGTACGTTGTAATTCAACTGCTTCTTGAATTATAGCAGTACATAAGGCAGCAACTTTCCCCTCTGTATCATCTGGATACCTATCAAGATTCATCATATCAGCGAGTCCTTTCTGAAGTGAAAAAATTGAATCCAAACGATCTGGAACTTTTTCTGAAGTTTCTTGTGTCAAACTTACAAACTTGTTTTCAAATATTGAACTTAAGTCTTTAGAAACGAATCATTTTTTCATATTGTTTGATCCGTTTTTTAATATTTTTATTTTTTAATTGTGTCAATCCATCCACACCATATTTTTCAACAACAAATGAACCTAATACATTGCCAAAAACAACAGCTTTTTTGATTGCAGAAAAATTGGTAGAATTTTTGCTGGCTAGATAGCCGATCATTGCTCCTGCAAAAGAGTCTCCCGCACCTGTGGGATCTACAACATCTTCCAAGGAAAACCCCACCGATGGGAATAACAAATCTTGATAAAACATGAGGGAGCCATGTTCGCCCTTTTTTATTATCACATATTTTACACCCCAATCCATCATTTTTTTTGCACATTTTATCAAGTTGTGTTCCTTTGTTAGCAGTTTAGCTTCTTCATCGTTGATGACAACTGCATCAACTGTTTTTATCATTTTGATTACTGCATTACGTTTGGTAGAAATCCAAAATTCAATAGTATCACACATTGAAAATTTTACTTTATCAAATTCTTTTATCAATGTTACATTTTGCTCAGGATCATTATTTGCCAAATAAACAAATTTAGACTTTCTGTATTCTTCTGGCACAGTTGGTTTAAAGGTTTTTAAAACATTCAAGTCAGTTTTTAGAGTTTTTCTAACACTTAGTGTTTCATCATAACTTCCATCATAGTGAAATGTTTTCCCATTTTCAATAGTTAATCCGCGTAAATCAAGATACTTTGCAAGTAAATTATAATATTTTTTTGGGAAATCACTTCCAACCACTGCAATTAAACCCGTATTAACAAAAAAACTTGCAGAAATTCCTGCATATGTTGCTGCACCGCCAAGGACATTTTTCAGAATTTTTGTTGGCGTCCTGATTGTATCAAGTGCTGTTGAACCAAAAACAGTAAGCACGTTTTTACAAAGCTAATTCTGATGTATAAATTCTCTTGATTGTTCTTCAGATGGATAAAAAATAAACGGCACATCTATGGATGTAAATAAAACATCATAAGTGGTTACACCACTAATTTTTACAACACCATCACTTTCTGCTTGAAATTTTGAATCAGTTTGAAAAGTACCATAAACAAGTGATTGACTTAATGCTGTAAGTACAAAGGATTCTAAAGTCCCCCCTCCTATTCTTTCATCATTTACATAAACAACGAATTTTGTTTCTCCTGCTGTTAGGGTTAATAATGAAGGATTATCGAATTCTAATTGAAGATTATGCATTGAACCTCTATCATCTTCTGACAAAAGCGTGCTATCAGTAACCACCACTCCAATTTGTGAGGCTGAAGCGTACTGAGAATAACCAAAAAGTCCTGCTATAATCATGAATATTATGATTGCTTTCTTTGCAGACTTCATACTAATGCCTTAAAAAATTCCTTTATAATACAAGAGGAAAAAAAACCAAATTATATGTGTAAAAGTTTTGATCAGTTCTTAAAGCTCCTTAGAGCTAACAGGATAAATCAAATTTGACTGATTTTATCCCTATATGGCTAAAATTAAATTAAGATTTGGAGAAAACGAAATAGAAATAGAATCAAGAGACTTTTACATAGATAATGAAACTCTGGGTGATGTAATAGCAAACGTTTCTAAACACATGCAAAAAAACAAAACTCACACAGTATTTAACGATCAACCCACAAGAAATATTCGTAATAACTCAGACATATACAAATCCACAAAAAACACTTTAGCTTCTTTGGAAGAGGCCGAAATTTATGAACCAGAATTTAGTGATCCTATAGTAATCCCATTTGAGGAAATTAATAGCAAGTTACAGATATTAGAAAAAAATTCATTTTTTAATATACAAAGAACTGTTTCTGAAACAGTTGAACAGTTAAGAGAATATGGGTGGAGCGTCAGCGCTCTTGAGGTATCTAAAGCACTAACTAAGATGGCTTTTAACAAAGAAATTTTAAAAAATTCAAGTGATAATAAAACCTACTATTTTACAAAACATGCTTTAATAGTTAGATAAGTTGATAATTACATAATTTACAAGAATCAAAAACATCACCTTCTAAATGATCAAAATGAGTATTACAATCCTTGCAGGTATGATGCATATCGAAATATCCATCTTTCTCAATCTCACCAATTTGTTTTGATTCAAGTTTAATACTTCCACATTTTATACAGTGACACCCACATTCCATAAAGGCAGTCATTTTTTCCTAAATAATGTATGTATAGTTGTATTGATATGATATAATATTGAAAAAAGAAAGAGTAATCCCTCTTGAAATTGATGATCATTTCAAACTATTCGGTAAAGAACCATGGGAAGTTGAATATGGTGAAAAATGCTCTATCTGTAACGTGAGAATTGA
>SDBT01004976.1_pt1 | contig 22433 bp, 25 predicted proteins | sample 2277101 | NCBI WGS metagenome assembly SDBT01 (sample SAMN10404973, study PRJNA504765) | marine sediment metagenome | isolation source: marine sediment core GS10_PC15, 103 cmbsf | place: Arctic Ocean: Southern Knipovich Ridge | collected 2010 | reverse complement strand
GTCGTAGACTATCTTTGCGGTGGCCTCTCCCCATGCACCCTGTGCCGATTCTTGGAGGGCTTCCTTGGCGGCGGTCTCGACGATCTCTCTCGTTATGGTCTTGCCACCTATTTTCTGGACTGTACGATTAAGTATCCTGTTGAACATCCCTTTGCCTATTTTCACTATGCCGTTTAACTGAAGGTACTCCAATATAGCAGCCGGTCCACCATAAATATGATAAGCCTGCTCGGACTGTTCCTCAGTAGCGTCATTGGCAAGGGCCTCTTCTTTAGCTTGCGTGCCTTCACTTGTATACATCATGGCTACGGCTATCTCTGGATGACCACCTGCGGTCGCAATTCCTGCGGCTACAAGCAACGGGGTACTTTCTGCTATGGCTAATGACAGCTTACGAGGGCTTGTCAAGAGATCGAGGAAATTTTCTGGCGGGTCATACTCCCACTCTGGATGATTCTCAAGGATAAACTCGCGACCTCTTTTATGATCCGCAACCATTCTCTCATGTGCCTTGGCAATCTCCCCGGTTGCCTTGGGTACTTCGCTTTTCTTTATGTCTTCCCACGCTTCAGCAGTCATACCAGGATAGGGTTTGACCTTCAATACGTCATACCGTATACGCGCAGGAGCTTCTAACACAGCCTGTCCAAGTTTCATGCCACCCTTCATCCAGGCACCCCACACTTGCTTGACATAGGATTCGTCACGCTCAGTCTCGACCTCAACCTCAAAGCCTTCAGGAAGACCAGTGGTAGGAGCTTCAATTTCAAAACCTTCAGGCAGATTTATTTCGTCTCTTGCCATGTGCGGCCTCCATCAACAGAAAACATTCTCTTACCTGTCTTCGGATTTTTTATGTTTATCCGATCTGTTTCCTGGGCAGGCTGTGGCTCAGGCTGAGGTGTCGGCTGCTTCGGAAGAAAGGATCGTACATTATCCTGAAGCGGATTACTCGCCTCGCTGGGGCCTGTGGGTGTCCCACGGAATCGGGAACCATAGCCGCGCGTGAGTGGGCCTTTTGCCCGCAATGCTCGTACTGCCCCCGACTGTGGCTTCCAGTCCCAGCCCCGGTTAGCTATGTCGTTATCCCACTCGTTATCAACCTGTCTCTGCTGCGAGGTAGTCATGTCATCGTACCCGATATTAGCCCTCCACGCTTTGTACCTTTGATATATCATCGGCGAAGTAGGCGGCTTATTCCTCCCCCATGTATCCGGGGACAAAGCCTTAGCAGATTCAGTGAATTCTTTTATCCGATCCTGGTGTGTATCCATCGCGCCGGGAGAGAACGGTGCACGCACAGGTTCAGCCGCTTGCCGGGGATACATCGCCTCCTGAATTTCTTTCGGGACAATGGTTTCCCACATGGCCTTCCGCCCAGCTTCAGGATCAATTAGGCCCATGTTTACCCACTCCTGGGTCTGCCGCACGGTCTCCATGTTGGCAGTGATCGCATTAAGCTGCGCATCATAGCCAGTCTGGAACTCTTCCAATGCTTCAGCATACGCTTTATCATCAAGCTCCTGGAGTTGAGGATTCTCTCCCCACTCTTGACCCTGTGCCTGTAATGCCCGGTATTGTTTTTCGAGTAACAACTTCGGTGTTGAAGCCGGTCCGGCTGATTGAAATCCTGCCATAATATTTCTCCATTCATTAACTCGCAGCAGTTACTATTCCATCCACTACAGTTATGTTAGTTACTGCGCCATTAAAATTCGCTCCGGCTGCGCCATTCACTTTATAAGTAGTAGCATCCATAGAGCCTGCGATAGTTGTATTGTCACCAAAATGGACTAATCCTGTGAGAGTGTATATGGCATAATTAAGGGTAACACCCGTATCCTGATCGGCTATATAAATTCCGTAGGTGTTAGTGACATTACTTCCTGCGACTGACGGATGAGTAACATACAGGCCATAAAGATTAGTTACCGTTGCAGCATCAGCGATAGCAGCCGCGGTGGCAAAACACGCCGCCCCGGTAATAGTGCCGGAAGAACCTGTAATGATGCCAACATCGCCCTCGATGCCACAAAGCCCCAGCACATGCGTCCAGTTTTGCGTGTTAGCCGTATTGAGTTTACAAAACCCCAACACACCTACCGCTTGCGTAGTCATATCCGCGGTCGTTTTTGCGACGCTCGTGTCAGAATATACCCCTACCCTGACTGAATTGTCTGTGATTGTGTATAGCTCATTGTAAAAAATCCCCAGATTAGCATTGATAGTTGCCTGTCCACCAGCCGCTAAATGACCTGACAATGTTAAGCCAGTAAAAGTTGGACTATCCCCACTACTTATCCCAAACTCTGTAACACCAGACGTGGTATCGTTATAAGCCAAACGCACGTCACCAGTGTCGGTGTCACGCCAGGCAAGGAACTCGCCTACGTCTATCTGCGTTGACCCTGTACCGGAAGCTGGGGCTGATGACTGGTTTATCCTCCGGGGATAGAAACCGGCTGTGCCGACAAAAGACATATCTCCGGTAGGGGATATATTGACAACATTTGTAGTCCCGGAGCCTAACTTAATATTATCGAAGCCTGTTATTTGACAGTCATTGCCGCCAGCCATGTCTTCAATAATAAAAGCATTTGACGCCGAAACAAAAGTTGCGTTAATGTCTGATACAGATCCGAAACCAAGAGATATATTGTCATTAACTCTGGGGTCAAAACTAAATTCCATTAAAGCGTTTACGTTTATTGTGCCATCGAAAGTATTCCCATTTGTATTTAAGTCGATAGGAACGGCGAAGGTTGCGACATCGCTGTCAAGGACGAAACCGTTTGTGCTTACGGTGTCTTTGAAAGTTCTAAGTATAAATTTACCGCGATCTGTTTGGTCTGTTGTTTGAACAAGCAACTGCGCAAGACGTTTCTCTGTTCCGGCTATGGCTTCATTTGCAAACAAAAATTGGGCTATGTTCCCACTCGAAGCATCGGTCTGATTATTAGTAAATACAAGAGCCGCGTATGGTGTTGCCCCCCCGCCAGTGCTAACAGGCTGTCTGACAAAGAGAGTGATATTGTTCTGCCCCGGAAAAGCTGGATATGGGTCGAACGTAGTAACCGCGCCGATAACCAATTCACCCCTACTCTCGTCAATAAAAACCATTGAGCCAACAGTAATATCCCCAGTTACAATCAGACTGGCAAAAGTAGGGCCGTCACCAGTTGCCACCCCTTGGTGTACACCCGAAAGATTGTTATGCACTATCTCACTGTCCACTGTACTCAATGTAATCGACCCCGGAGCATTGAGCCGTGCAATGCCAGTGCCTGCGGTAAGCGGAGCAACAGTTGGAGGGCCACTCGCATTACCAATTAGTAACCCCCCGTTACCTGCTTGGCCTAATGCCGTGATAGCTCCAGTTCCAGAGCCAACAAGTACGCCATTATTTGTGAGTGTGACTGCACCCGTGCCGCCATTAGCGACAATCAATGGGATGGCCAACTCTGCCGCAACCCCAGAGCCATCAAATGCAGCTATTGTGTCTATAGTTCCTGTGTGACTTGAACTTGTCCACGCGAGAGTGGCAAGGTTATTATGCGCCGTCACCCCACTACCTGTGAACGGCGTACCAAAAGCAGTTTCTATTTTGGCTGTTGCGTCCTCACCTTTTTTGAATATGAACTTAGACGCAATAACACTCGCAGAACCTAATCTGTTCGGGATAGATTCGGCAGGCTCAGCTTCATCCTCCGCCTGGCCTTCTGTTACGTACTGATCTCTGCCGTAAAGCATAACAACGTGACCATCAGGCTCTATGTACCACCATAGCACTGCCCAGCGGTTATTTGTCATTGTTGTCAATGTTCCAGCGTTATCATATTGTGTATTGGGCCATGCAGATACGCCCGTTGCTTCCTGACCACCTGCCGAATAGGTATCAAATGTATCCGCTCCTGATGTATCGAATGCAGGAATAGGATAGCTCGTCCTGCCCCATTCCAGTTGGCCAGTAGTTAAGGTTACAAATCTATTAACATCGGCTGATTCCCCGAATAAAAGACCACCCTTCCGCCTATTCCTGACTACACTATCAACATGCCTTATGTATCTCCCCATCTGACCGATAGACTCTTCAAGCCGCACGCCCAGATTGAAGGCGTGGGATATTGCCCCACCTTCGTCAGTAACTACACCAAGCATAATATTATCCACTGACTCATGGAACTCGTCAGTATTCAAGCTGATGACACCCGTATCACTGACAAATACATACTGAGTAGTGTTAATTGGTATCGCCAAACCCAGCGACGCACTCCACTTAAACGATACTAAGGGGACGTTATCGTCCGCAGTCGTGCGTATGAAACCCTCTCCAGCGGTAATATCAATTGTGCCTGAACCCGCATCAGATATTAAGCCGCCAGTAAAGTAACCTGACGACCCCACGTTGTCAAAATACTCTTGAATTGTATCAATTGTAGGAGAACCAACTCCCAATGCAATAGGCACATCCCCAGCATTAACTTGATTAGCCCCAGACCCCCAATCGATATGTGTATCATCTATGCCGTTAGCGGCAACATCTATCGTAACAGTACCGTCACTATCATCGGTAACAGTTATGACACCCGCCGCACCAGCTATCCATGCAGTAAGGTCTTCAACTGAGTCAACCACTTTACCACCGTCACCAAACAGCAATCGAGACGCTGTAAGATCGCCGATTGTCACGCCACCGCCAACAACAATATCATTAGTGACCGCAATAGAATCGACAGTGAGGGTATTGACTATCGTGAGATCGGCAAAAGTGGGTGCAGCCCCGGTGTTGAGTGCCTCGTCCAGTTTCGCAATAGCGTGAGCTACGCCGTTCCAATCACCAGGAACTATTTTTGCTGTTAATTTTCCCATGCTTTATTTCCAAAATGGGTTGGCATCGCCAAGCGAGTAATAAGAACTCAACTTGGATGACCCGGAAGACGGCTTGCGTGATGCCAATGCTGTGAACTTCTTACCACGTTCAATAGCCCCAGTCGAAGAGAAACTCGATCCGCCACCTGGCAGAGTAGGGCCAAGATTAGGCACCGCTCGTGGAGCTTTCCGTGCAGCCGGTTGTGCCGATGGCTGTTGCGATGTTTGCTGCGCTGTCGGTTGTGGCTGTGGTCGTCTCGGTATAGCCCACGGTGAAGTGGGTGCTTGCGGTGTGGTAGAGTACCGTGTAGCGAGTGAGGCTTCCATTCCAGCTTCCTCACGTAAGAGACCTGACAGTGCAGACAACCTCGCTGTTGTAGCGACTGCCAATGCTGGCTGTGCAACCTCTTCTTCATACTTCTTACCAAGGCCACCCATCATCGAAGTGCCCGCCAACCCAGCAGCAGCAAGACCCTGCATACCAGAGGCTACAGACCTCTTCTTGCCGCGCGCAAGCTGTGCTTCTGTGCCCTTCATAAAGTCGCCACCAGGGGCGTAGAGCTTCTTAGCTTCTGCGTAGAGGCCCCTTGTTCTTTCACGCGTTGCATCACCGACACCAGAACTTGTGGTATTTCGTCCAAGGTATACTTTCTGAGCCATTATTTCTGCCTCCCGCTATCTTTAAGGTTGACATATAAATCTTCAAACGCCCACGACTCACCTACTGTGTCATTCTGTAATCGCAGGCCAAAGTAAACATCACGTACCGTTTGCTGCCGTGTAGAACCACGAAGATTACCTGGACCTGCGAATGTTCCAGCAAATTTCGGATTCGTGTTCGTTGAGAACAACTCCAGAACTTTTTCTGCCGATCTGGCTGCATAGACTTTGAAATCAATATCATCAGAATCAGATTGTGAGCCGCCTGCACCACCACCAGCCACAGTTAGATCAAAACCAGACAGCGTGCCTTCCCTTCGCGGTGAGCCAGACATAAGTACCGGGCCAATACATACGTAACTATCAATAGCATTACTGGCTACTCCGACCACATCGCTCTTAACATCGTCATCGAAGATGCGTAGAAACCCATCAGCATTACCAAGTACCATCCCCTTGAGTCCGGGGGTATTAGAATCGTAGTACACACCTGCAAAGACTCCGCAATCGGAAGGATATGACTCGGGAAAGAAACTGCCGATTTCATTATCGTCGAGAGCGTTCAAGTCATACCAGTAATTACTGTTGACGCCGCTTGCCAGAACTGTTATAGCTACAAGTATGCCGTGCCGATCAGCATCATACACCATAGTAATCCTATGTGTTGATGGGCTGGCCGCTTCATCTTTCACCAGACGCGGTAGTTTGAACTGCGATATACACTGGGGGACACCTGGAATCTGTGTACGGTATAAGCCGTTATTCCCCCAGAAGTAGAAATTATTATTGTTGTCCCAGCAGTAAGAATTCGCCCCAAAGATTCCAGTTGTCAAGGATAATTCTCGCAATGCTCCACCGGCCATTGGATCGCCAAACATTATCCACACACTACTTGCACAGCCAAAGACCAGGTAGTCGTCCTTATACGGGGCCAAGCATCGGATGATGTCGCCAAGTTCTCCAAGATCAGCATTACCGCCGAATACTGGAGACTGCGCATCATTGGCAACGTATGCCCAATCCCAAATGTTAGTCTGCCGCCCCATGTACCATTGATTCGGAGCTTCTGGGTTGCCGGATAAGACTGGGCGACCATTATAGAGACAGCCAAGATAAGCCTTATTCGGCATCGCCCCGGACGCCCCGCCTGGATACACTGTCCAGTCGTACCAATGTGGCGGATCAGTTACAGCCGAAGGAGTAAATCCACTGCCGGAACCGGACCCGGTAACTGCTGTAACTGCATCGAACGCCGTAGCATTACCGGCATAAAAGGCATAGCCGTAAGTAAGTGTTTTTGCAGTATTAGTAAAGTCAACAGTCATAAAAGCGATATCCCCGCTACCCTGATCTTGTGTAAGCAGATCGCCGTGCGCATGAGCAGTACCCAATGCCGAATGTGTAAGTTTGACATTCCCAAAATCGGCCACTTTCAAATTCGCCCCGTTCACTACAAGGGCTTTCTGATATGCCTCGAACACATTAAGTTGATCAGTCGTATCCATGTCGCCGTTCGCAGCAACCAGTTCTACCATTGTTCCAGCAGCCATATCGATATCCTCGTACCATAATTCATTATTGCCAATAGCAACAAGGCGCTTTTTATTAACGTATTCTGCAAGCGAAATAGCCATTGCACTCCTTAGATTATCGAACTAACAACACACATCGCCACCACTGGGTTGTCAGCGGCACCTATCTGATCTTCATTACCCCATTCTGTGAGACCCGGACGCTGACCACCGCGTGCCCGTTTGTCCAGAACGTCGTACAGCCGTACATTATTCATGTTAGAAGCTGTGGCGAATGGCTGTGTAGATGCTGCACGCCCTTTGTTTAACCCGAACAATGGAAACTGTAATTTTAGTGGCCTGCCCATTATACATCCTCATAGAAAAATTTATTCCGCCCAATCGCTATTAAGCGTTGCACTGTTATCATATTATTCTCACCAGTCAGAACGGTTATATCTGCTCCGCCTCCGTATGGTGGTCGTGTTCGTGTCGAGGGTGCGGGAGGGCTGAAGGCCATTGTTGTAAATGACCAGGTTTCTGAATCTATAGAATTCCCACCGCCTAAATCTTTCCTTACAAACCATTGGTACGTTGTGGAGTAATCAAGCGTGACATCAAGAAATATCTTATACACAACTATACTGTACCGCGATCTATCTGTGCGTGCCACACCATTGAAATACACTGTGTGATCGGCAATCGGCACACCTTCTGCGTCACTCCACTCAAGCCCCAGTAAATGATCTTTGTTCAAATAAATACCTGTTGATTCATCAGCAGGAGAATCAAGCGTAGGGGCGACAACAGATACTACGATATATGACCTTGAACCCGTGCCTTGATACGTATCAAAGGTTATAAAACTTCTTTCAGTCCCGCTCTGTACTACGGCGTCATTCCCATCAATATCAGTACCAAGCACTTTATACGGGATACCAAGACTTGTAGTGCCCCAAGAAGAAGAAACCTTATCAAAAAATTGTTCGTCACCATCGAAGGGTGAAGACGGATCGACGTTATCTGTAGCATTCTCCCATTTAATACGGCCCGCCGCAAATTGGCTGAGGTCAGTAAACAAGTGTACACCATAGAAACCATCAGCAGCCACCGTGGCAGGGGCAGCAAAAGTAAAAGAAACCCACGCATAAGCGCCGAGCGTTATAGTATTCGTATCAATAGTTTTTGTGGCCAAAATAGCCCCGGTCTCTGGGTTAGTTCCAGAAGAAGCCGCGGCACGTATCTCCACCGTGATATTACCACCAGTTAAATCACCCGTTCTCTTAAGAAGAAATTCAACTGAATCTATAGTAGCCATAATAATTCCAAAAAGAAAAACAAAGGCAAGGGGCACGAAGCCCCCTACCTCAAAAGTTCTCTGCTTACTGATCAACGCTCGTCAAGAACATTGTACACCAGGTCTGATCTGTAGATCACTTCAACGGCATAAATGTTCAGGGCGTCCGTCGTACCACGAGTTCCACCAGCCGAAAGAATGAACGTAACAGCATCACCCGGCTGCAATCCCAATGAATCGACATTGATCTCCACCCATGCCGCCAGAGCAGTATTGGTGTTGACCACAGCCGAGATCGTAGGATCGAGATCGGATGACAGTGCCGCCCCTGCACGTTTACGATAAACACCAGCATCGATAGATGGCGTATCAGTGTCACCCGCAGAATTGGCGAGGAACCGAAGCCGCAGAAAGTCATTGTCCTGATCGTAGTCCCTGGGGACTTTGATCGTTAATGTGCCAAGATCAGTTTGGCTCGACGGCAGGACAACACCCTCAAAGTTCGTCTCAAGTGACACTCTTCCAGGATTGCCAGAGTCGGCAACGAGTATCGCGCCTGTTGCAAGGCGCAAGCTGTTGATATCAACCCCAGCAATTTCTTGCTTGAAGCCAAATCCTGTGACCATTCCGTCTGCTTTTTTCAAAAAAGTACCGGGATTCATTTACATTCTCCTTGTTAAATTTCTGTTAAAGATCGTGATCCGTAGTGACATTAAGCCAAGTTCTTTCCCGAACTGGCGCATCCTTACCTCGCAGCTTACGCGGCCTTGATAAGGAGTCTGTAACATGTGCTTGCGGTATGTGAACCTTGTAAAACAATTCTACCGCACCTTCATTTATTTCTTCGATCTGTTTCTCAGCTTCTGCGTAACAAGCTGCAATGATCGCGTTGTCGAACATCACTCCCGCGGCATGTAAATTAGCTGCCGGTTCCACGTAATACACGGACGTAGTATCCGGCGTTGAGCCACCAGACAGGGCCGAGAAAGTGAACGTGCCCGATGACCCTGTGTAATCGGTAATCGTGGCTGTCTCATGTATACCCGTGCCAGCGATGACCGTCAGAACCCAGGTATTGAAGTAGTCATCCACCTCGGTACGGGTTGAATCCACGAGCGTAGTAGCCCCACCACCTGTCGCAGTTCCAGCTTCCGCATCCATGCCGTTGAAATACGACGTGTACGGAAACAGGAGCGTGTCTGCTGCTACCGGCGAAGGGTCCAAAAAAAATTCCCATCGTCTTGACGCACCAAGAGCACCAGCAGTTGGTTCAGCCGGTAGGACTGCTGCCCTCAATGGGTAACCAGTGATCACCGTCACGGCTCGCCATTTACGGATATGTGCCTCACTCACCCACTCAATGAAGTCTCCGTGATTGGTGTCCTTGGCGTAAGAAATCGGCCCACTCGCTTGCCCGCCGAAGTCTGCTGGCAGTAAATATCGTGCTGGGTCAGAATCAATATTGTCATCCCCATCGCCATCAGGGTAAAGTAAAACAGACGCGGTACGATTCTTCCAATGCCAACCTCGCGGGGGTGTCGTAGAATCAAACAGACGGAACCCGTCGTTGACGATACGCTTAACTTTATCCAGGTTGAAGGCACCAATCGGTATAAGGGCCTTACCCTGGCCCGTGCTACCGTAATACGCCATGCCCGATTTCTCAGCCACGCGCAAAAGCAGGTCATAGAAACTTATTGCAGTCGTTGGTTCCGGCATCTTAGTTCTCCACTTCTTCCATGTTAGCTACCCGGCAGATAGCTTCCTCGTGTAGTTCTCCACCAAGAGTGGACTTGCCATCTGCGGCAAGATCAAGGTGCTTATCGACTACTGCCCGTAGGGTAGCAGCCTCTTTCTCATCGAGAATGAGGAAATCAGCTTCCGCATCCCTTATCTGTTTAGCCAGGCAAACAGCCTCGACCACATCCTCAACATTCCTGAACATGCCCGCCGTGCGTAGCCACACCGAATAATTCTCACGGAGCGGGTACGGCAGGGTTGTTTTGACCATTTCGTATTCTTGAACTACAAGATCACCACTCGCTTTACCTTCTACCAGCTTCCGTTCCATAGGGTGTATATCATACGCACTCAAATCCAGCTTGAATTTTTTTACCACTTCTGTCTTCATAACATTTTCCCTTCAACAAGATTAAAGTTAATAATGGCCCGACCCGCTCACCCCTTGTTGAAGGAAAGCTGGGCCGAACCCAAAAGACTTACTCTTAGCCTCCCAGCATAATCAGGGGGCCGTTACCGGAAGCCGAACCCGACATACGATACCCAGCGGACTGCGTAGTAGCCGTATCAGGAACAGTCGCTCCGAGAGACGTTGCCGTCGCTTCTATCGATCCGTCATGGCGGAAATTCACACCAATACCCTCGTTGTTTATGACAGTAGCCTGCGGATTGAGAAAGATCGGGCCTTTTGTCTGTACCCACACGAACTGGCCTGCGGCAGCAACAGCAACAGCAGGAGGTCCAATACGCCCGTGAGTGATGCTGCTACTCTGCTCGATGTAGCGATACGGATTCCCGTATATTTCGTAAGCAGAACTTGTGGTCACAGTAGCATCCAATGGTCCATCAAGATAAACCGTAACGGCAGCATTCGCAGCCGAAACTGCATTGCCAATAATGCCACGGAACTGCTGAACGCCTGCCTTGAAGATGATTATGTAACCACCTTTTAACTCATCAACCACCAGTGCATCATGCGTCTGGGCAGAAACCACGACAGACTTGTCGCCGATAGCCGCGGGAGTTATAGCCGCAATATAGGCGACGATCCCAGGGCTCACAAACTGACAACCCATCACAGTAACCAACGCCGTAGTGGAAAGACAGTATCGGTACTCTCTACCGTCACTGAGTTCTACCCGATCACCAATCTCATACTTCGGCTGTATAACCGAAGTCGTCTCGTAAATAAAGCCGAACTGTCCGGCTGTTTCGTAGTCCACGGTTCCGTTGTTCCCGATCCGCTCGACTAACGCGCGTCCCTTACCCATAGTATTTCTCCCAAAAAACAATCTTAACAAGAACTAAAAATCTTACGACGCCTTGTGCAGTACGAACCCGGCTTCCCGGAGATTCAGGCACAAGTTATTGTGCGCACCATCCACGAATACTGTGAACGTAGTATGCTGTCCACGATCCGTCATCGGCTCACTCTCTTCCATCCAGTAGCCGTCATGGACGTAAGGGATGAATTTCCCGAAATCGATGCAATAGATGGGCGTGTTAGACGCACCATTCAACTGCGGAATCGGAACAACTGGCAGCCGGTTGATGTACACCAGGCCAGTGTCGTCCATCTTGATGTTGCCAAGAACATCTTTGCCACGATGGAAATCGTCGCGCTGATCCGCTAAATCCTGGAGACGTGCAACCGAATCGAAATCAGTATACACTCTCTTCGCGGCGACCCTCTTGTCGGACGGGTCTTTGACGATCAACGGGGCTTTGAATCGGGTGAACATGAATGCCAGTCTGAAAGCTCTCAGCAAGCTGTTGTTCACTTCCGAGTACAATGCCGCGTAGTTACGCCACTTTGTCTCGACAGCACTGTCTATGCCCGCGCATACTGTACTCGTAGAGGCGTCCTGGAAATCAATGGTCGCGCCGACAAAACCGGAAGATGTGTTGACCGAGCCAGCAGCGTTCTTGAATTTCAGGTAGTAAGGCACACCAAACGGATAAAGATCGTCTGTCGCGTTCGTCGGGGTCTTCCATGCCCGCTCTTCGATCAGATTGGCCAGAGACCACAGGCCATCCACACGCCGGACTTTCATCAGGCTGATAAAGCCCTTGGCGGAATTCTTCTGCTGAAGAATCTCGAACTTCTCCCACGAGTAATTGGTGCCGATCTGAGTCCACGGAACTTTGATCGTGTGGATTACGTCACCAACAGTCGGAGTATCCGTATCGAAAGAACGCCTGTATCTGGCATTACCCGTGTTGTCAAGCATGACCTTACGCTCGATCTGAGTACCACCATCAATCACCATGCGTTCCTTCTGGTAAATCCTACAGAACTCATAGTCCTGGTTATCCCAACCCACATCAAAAGTCTGGTTGGGTAAATCGTTAATTGTAGTTGCGATTAAGTCTACTAAATCAGCATTCTTTACACCCATCATCTACCCTTTCAACGAAAAATTTTCAATCCTGCACTTACTTTAGCTTCCAATTGCTCTTCACTCAGCTTAGCGTTCTGATCGGGCTGTACCTGTTTCACTTTCGCTGGCTTGAGCGTCAATCCCTTAGACCTCTTAACCATTTTTGCTTTGAATTCACTGCGCATTGCCTTCTCTCGAACAGGTTCACTGATCGACAGATGCGCTAAGTCCATAGCATCACCAGCCGTAATATCACGACCCTGTGCTTGAGCACCAAGGACGATGCTTTCTGCCATTTCCAGCACATCCCAGCGTTTCTTCATCTGCCCCTGCGTGAATTTTTCCGCGTCCTTTCCTTCGCCATAAAACTCTGCATATACCTTCATGGAAGGATCGGAGAAAAATTGATCGATCATAGTCGCAGTAGCCTCATCGAGCTTCGACTCCACTGCCGCATTCTGCTGGGTAGATGCTTCTACCTTGCCCGATGCAATTTGTCCCTGCATTGACTCAAGCATCTTAGCAATGCTGCTATCCGCCCCGTACTCTTCCTTAATCGCGGCAAGCTGGGTGCTGTCAGCGGTCGCCGAGGTATCATCGCTCGACTTGCTGGCTGCTGTCTCTGTTGATGCCTTTACGCTCGCGCGTCCGAGGCTCGCAAAATCCGCCGATAGCTTGTTCGTGGACTCGTAAATCTTAGCAAATGTCTTTATGGCCAATTCCGGTTTAGCCTCAAAGAATTCCTTAATGTCATCAGCCGCCCATCCCTGATGAACCGCTGCACGGTAATACGCATCCGACAGCGTTACTTCCTGCTCTTCTTCCTCGCCAGGGGTAGATTCTGTGTCATCTGCCTGACTGGTATCGTCGTCATCACCAGTTTCATCAGGGGTAGATTCTTCTTCATCTGCCTGCGTTTCAGCTTCACCTTTTTCTTCTGACTCTTCTGACCCTCCTGACTCTTCTGTGCTGCCCTCATCGTCATCCGTGTTATCATCATCTGTGTCATCCGTGTCACCATTCAGGATGTCGAGCTTGGCCTGCACCGAATCAACGAGTTCAGACTCATCAATCACTTCTGTCACTTCTTCTGTCTCAGTTACTTCTTTTCCCATCATATTTCCTCTCGTTAGGGTTAGGGGCTTTTTACATTTAGCCCGTAGCTATTGAGGTACTCCGTCTTATCTTCTGCGGAACTTTAACAAATCCCGTTTGCTGCAAATACTTGGACTGACTCCGCACCGATGTAAAGCGTATTCGGCCATCCGCAAGAACGTCTACATCGGGGAATAGCTTACGATGCGCTTTTTCCTGGCATGGGTTTATAGCCAGGGACTCCGATATGTGCTCATAATCCCCGCGCGAGCTTGAACTGTGCTTCGTGTACACAAGATACATGGGTTTGCCACAGGTGCTACAGATCGGATCATCTTCGTCCACACGATTGATCTTCACTATGACCCCTTGTTTCCCGTCGTAACATTCAAGACATACGCCTATAAACATTAGTACCCACCTTTGCTTTTTGAAGAATTATGCGAGCCGTGCGTATTGCCCTTAGCCTTCTTTTCCGCCGCCCGCTCCTGGTCAGTCTTCATCGTGACTCCAGCTTTCCCCAACTGCTTCTGGATAGAACGCGTCCTGGCTGTAGTCTTAACAGGTTTTTTCTTTGACTCACTGGAAAAGTAAGTGCGCACTTTCTTTTTCAATCTTGATACCCAGGACGATTTTTTTGGTGCGGGCTTGTTCGCAGCTTTCTTTTTAGCTGCCGCCGCCTTCTCAGCCGCTTCCTGCTCTCTCCGTATTTTTACAAACTTGATTGATTCCTGTATCACTCTGCGAGCCTTCGCACCTTTACTCTCTTCTTTTTTCTTTGCCATTAGAAAACCCCCTGATTAGCTGATTGTGAAGAATCGGCACCACTCTGGGCCGTTTGATTGGTATCCTGCCCGGATGAGGCCACGTCTCGTTTCATAGGAAAGCCATTATTCTGCATGATGCCCTGCGAACTCATTGGGCCAGCTTTGCGTGTAGAGCCAGGAGTACCCCCGGCCCCGCCGCCCTGACCGCCGCCAGCGTGCATCATCATGTACATTTCTAATTTCTGCTGAAATTCCGGGTCGTCGAAGACTTCTTGCATCCAATCTCCGATCTCAAGTTCGTCGGCGAGCTTCGTCAACATACGCTGAACATTGTAAGGCAGGCCCATTTGCAGCATGATCATGGCAGTATTTGCCTGTGCCGGGATCACGTTAGTTGAAAATTCCAGTATGCGTTTAGAGCGTAGGGCCGGGTCCAGGCGCGACATCGATTTCGATATGATCTTATATACGAAATCCTCTACGTCCCCAAGCCTTTGCTCAGGTGTCAGCGTGACCTGTTCCATTTCCATGCCGGGCTTCCTGCGGGCGAGCACCATGTCAATCATGGGATCATGGTGCAAGTACCACGCGCAGTCATGGCTTACCCCAGCAGTGGCGTCATACAACAGGTCTCTCGCATCCTCAATCGAAACCATCGCGTTAGACTGTAAGATATTCGCCTGGGTCGCCGTCTCCGCACTGCTGCTAAGACCTGCTGCCTGATCTGGATTCCCAGACATGTAGTTGAACCACACCTGCAACTGCGCAAGCATCTGTTCATTACCTTTGTTCTGCCCTCCAAACGATACTGTAACAGCAGCCTTGGGATCATCGACCCCTATCGCCTCATTGTTACGCGCATCAAGAATATCCTGCGCTGTATCCGCGTGCGAGGTCTTATACAGTAGTATGTCTTTCTGCGCGTCGGACTGGTCAAGAATTTTCGTAAATACTTTGTTGGCCGCTATGTGAAGATCAAAGTACAAACTAACCGGAGCGACCGGCATCGGATTACCTTCTACAGGCGGCGTGAAGCTCAAAAAACGATACGGCCCCGTCTTCGGACCATAGTAATCTGTTATGCCAAGATACTTATCGAACGTGACCTCTCGCGGATCGGGGATAGTCACAAGCGCGTCGGCACCAGGTATCCACAGTTCTACAACATTTACTAAATCCTGTAGGTCTTTCATTGTGAAAGCGCCACTACCAATTCTCGACAGTTCCGCCGCAGCCGTGCGATCACCATTCATGCCCACCATAGTCGAAGACGGTAGTTTCATCACTAAATCGTGATCATAAGTATTGTTGTCGAGCAAAAATTGCCGGGGCACACTCGTCCGATTCCCGAGGAAAGAAGATTCCGTAAGGCTCTTACACAGCGGGTCGAATACGAAATCATCAAGATCAACCAAGGCTACATAAATATCGCCGGGATCAATGAGTTGATCATCCACCAAAATCCCGCCGTCACTTGCAGAAATGCCCGTCCGTATAATTCCAAGACTGAACATAGCTGACACCACCCACGCACGCAGGACTTCTTTCAACTTCACACGCCGTGCGATTTTATCCAATGCCAAGGACTGTAACTCTGCGTACTCTTTGAATTGCAAGTGGTCAGTCGCTACATGGTTACGCGGATTTCTACTTACAATAGTCGGCACTAACGAACGTATGGCCGAGAACAGTAAGTTGATGGGCTGATCTCCGGTATAGCCGTGCGCTTTAGTGTAATACTGCCCGGCATACTCTCTTAGGAACATGGCCCTCGTCCTACGGAAAACTTCCATACGCTTGAATCCAGCATTTACAACTTCCTGTATTCTCTTTGGGCTTACTCTCTCAATCATGGTTAGTTATCACTCCGAAAATCATAACGCCGTCTGCGTGTACGCGACGCATTTTTTATATTGGCACGCTTTCTCAATGCCTGTGCCATCCTGTACCCGGTAGAATTAACCGGGGGTCTTACACCCTGCGCTTTTACTGGCAGCGTAGCGACCTTACCTTCTTCAAGCGTCAACGCATCGGCTATAACGCAATCGCCGTGAGTTTTTCTGGCCGACGAATTCTCTTGTACCAATTCAGCAGGACCGATGCCCCCATCTGGAAAATGAATGTAGTATGTCGCTTCTTCAAGAGCAAACTCAGAATGGTTAATAAAGCCGCCGTGTGCCATGACCCGATCATACTGCGTTAGTAACGCATTTTTCTCGTCGCGCCCGGAATGCCACCCATACTTTTTAGTGTCTGTGACTATTGCCTGCCCAGAGGTTTGTTTCTTATAGTAGTGCGGGTATCCAAACTGTAAAACTACCATCTTGCCAAAATCCCACCCTGGACCATTCATTTCCCATTTCATAAACGGCAGTCTGTGGGGCAGCTTCCCGCCGCACCACAGCGCAATTGCAACTGCTACTCTCGAAAGTTCGTAGGCAGGTGTGTTAGCGTCCCGCCATTCCGCAATTTTTTCTCCGGTCTCTCGACACTTTATAGAAATTACGGAGTTAGAGGCACCCTGTCCTTTACTGACATCAATGCCAAGACGGTATGACTGTGACTGATCTGGCCTACCCAGGATAAGGTGCGTCCACACACGTAGTGGCCCATTCTTTTTCCGATGTATTTTGACTGCATCATAATTGCGCCGCTTGATGTACTCACCCACTTCTTCATTGGCTATGTTCGGCTTCAAGTCTATCGAAAATCGGGAAAGTGGGTCACACGCAAACAGGGCCTTGTGCTTTTCAAAGTTGGCGAGCAGGAAGAACATGTCGCCGGACTCAACATCCTGAGCCAGAACTTCCTGGGCCAGTTCTTTCGGGCTACGGACAGATTCCTCAACTTCAAACCAAGGAGACCTTATCTCATAGCCACCAAATTCTTTCTCAACTACGTGCCTGCCTGCGCCCTTTTCAGGATGCTCCCAAAATGGTAGGGAGAAAACCTTTATTTGTCCAGATTTTTTCCATCGGCTGTATTCAGTCCCAGCACCAGCGGGCGTCGAATTGATAATACGCATGAGTGCGACGTCTCTTGTCGCTGACCGCATTTCCCCACCGAACTCCACTTTTGCGAACTCATCGAGTAGTGCAACCAAACGTCTATCGCCAGAACCGGCGTGCTTAGTGGTCGATTCGCCATCTATCGTGGCACCTGTTAAGACGTTGTGCATGTGCATCTTAGTGCGGTACTTGTCCCCTATCAGACAGTCAGGCGGGAGCATCCACCCTGGTAGCCACTCATTTATTTTGTCATGCTTTTGAAACAGAGCCTTGTGATTGCCTGTCTGGTCCACGTACTCACGCGTCCTGGACATTTCAAGCAACTGCGGCCCCTTGGAGTGAAACAGCCACAGCCAGTGCATAAATATGATACAGCACCACGATGCCCCCATGTCACGGCATTTAGTAATGAGTATGTCTAACGCCTTGGCAAGATGAAATTCAAGTCGGCTAAAGAGATCATCCTGGATATCCCATGTTATGAACGGTACGTGCGGGCTCAGAGATTCTATTCTCTGGCCGGATACTGGATCAACATCAAACTGATGGTATGTCCATACAAACGCATTCACCCAGTACAGTAACGACTCCGTACAAGCAGCAAGCAAGTCGGCCTGTAGAACCGTATCATTCTCTGCGCTGAGAAGCAGTTCCTCTTTCCACACGCGATTCTCGTCCTCGTTCTTCGGGACAATCAGCCCAGTCTTTGGGTCTTTCCAAAACCGCGCCTGTGTGGGGAACGGCGTTGAAAGCGTAGGCTTAAATGTTTGTGTCAGTGTCACCCGTCACCATGTTGTTTAACCGCTTCTTATTTTCATCCGATACTTTTTTCGGCAAAGATCGTTTCTTAGCGTCGCTATCATTGACCGGACCTGCACGGCCTTCTATCCGATCCCAAAGCAGGCCGATCATACCCTTATCAGGGGCGTGTACTGTCTCCAGGCCCGACTTGGCATCTACTACCTTATATCCAAGTGCCATGCTCCACATCAACCGGGCCAATGCCTCGGCCTTTGTAGCCATCCGTTCTTCACTCGTACCGACTGCAATCAATTCAGTTTCTTCCTGCGCGATCCTGCGAAGGTTAGCCGAGAGCAATCTACCCGCCCGCTGTTTGTCACCAAGCAAAGTGGGTTTCTTCTTCTCCGGTTTCGGCGGAGGGCTTGGTTTGTCGCTTCTATTGTCCATACATGGCCTCCATCGCTTCAATCTTTTCAAGGTAGTACATCATGGTGTCGTCAATCCACGCAGGCGTAATTTCACATGCTTCCTCACTCAAGGTCATCAAATGATAGATAACATTCACGCCGTACTTCTTTTCCATGAATCGGAAATACTTCACCCACTCGCCTGATCGGATAATGTTACATCGGTAGCACTGGGCGTGTACGCAAGTCGGCTCAAACAGTATCGAGTCTACACGGCCAGGAATAAAATGCCCAGCCTGCAACTTCCCGATAGGATAGGCCCGGCCACAAGTACAGCACTTCCCGTGCGTAATCGTGCCAGTAGCTTCAATGCAGTCCCTCATCCTTATGTAACGAGAGAATACTGGCCAGAGTTCTCCCTTCTGGCCAGTAATAGGCACCTCATTGCTCGTCCGTGTGCGTTTCTTTCTGGTCTTAACTGCCACTATTAAAAGCCCGCTTTCTTACGCCAAAAATTCCTCTCCCGCCGTGTAGCTTCCACATCGAACTGGAGATACGCAATGAGAAGTCTCTGCTCATCAAAGAGCCGCTTCAGCGATTCAACATTCTGCTGCAACTTCTTGTACGGCGTAATCTTGTCGTTCTGTTTGTCTTGATCGTTCATTGGTGTTTGCACCTTCATCGTACCACCCTTCAAGTAGATCGTAGAAATCTGTTGCCGGTGTAATGAAATTCAGCCCATCGCCACGCCTATCGGACCCAATGAGTATGCCGACAACTGCACCGCGCTCATTGAAGACGGGTCCGCCACTGTGGCCGGGATTCGCCACAGCATCTATCATTACCAGGTGCCTGACGGCGAAGAACTCATTGAGTACATTCAACTTGGATATAATACCGCGGGTTACATAATTCGTGTACGCGATACTAAAAGGCGAGCCAACGACAAAGACAGTTTCGCCAACACTCACTTCAGTTTCGATCTCTACCGAATGGATATTGCTTCGCCGCACCACTCTAAGCACCGCACAATCTGATCTCTCAGCCGTCCTAATGCCCTGCACATTGCGCTTAACGCCGTCCGCAAATATGACTGCGTAATTACCTTCTCTTTCCACGACGTGTCTTGCCGTAATGATTAACACCTCGCCCCATTTTCTCCCGACCACAAATCCTGATCCTGTGTGCTGGCCGTTGTATTCGATGCGGACTACTGAGTTGAGTGCAGTTGAGAGTTCAGTCGTGCGCTCACGATGAAAATTCACTGCAACAGCGGTGAAGATCATGGTAGCTATCAGGATGCCAATACACGTTTCTATGAGCTTTCTTTTCATGCTGTCAACTTCCTCAAATACCCGATAGCAGAGTTCGTATCGGTAGCATAGTTCAGTGTAGTAATCCCGTTGGGTATGACAATGATGATAGTCTTACCAACAGGACACGCCCATATAATGTTGGCCGCGGTCGTAACGTCAGCAACACCAAGATAGAACCCACCAATTTCCTGAGCAGTCAGCGCATACTTTTGACCGGCCACAACAGTCGCGGTAGTATTCGTGTCCTTAGTCCCGTTCGTAAGCGTCTGCCCACTCGCCGCAACAGGATCAGGTGCGTCAGCCGGAGGAACTCTGTGTCCTGCATTATCACTAAGATAAACTTCTTGACCCATAACAATCTCCCTTAGTCTTCTGGTTCATAAACAATCGGAACATCCCCGCCGAGCACTCGTAAATTCTTGGCGTGCCCGAGATCGGTAATATAAACTTTCATTATCTTCAGCCCGAATCCTGCGGCCTCTTCCCGAATTCTGGTAAGTACCTCTTCTCGTATGGCGTTGATCGGCACAGTGGGGGCGTGTTCTTGCATGAATTCTGCAATGACGCCGAGCGACAAAACCTGCACGCTCCGATCATAATCCTGCACGTTAAGGATAGCCTTATGCACGTCACTCACACGATACATGACTGCACCACTGATGATCATGTCTTGAACATCCTGGCACAACACACTTTGAGGCCGGAGATCAACAACCTGCGGCGTAACGCTCATCTTTTCAACATGCTGAATGACGGGCCAATACCAATACCATCCTGCCGGAAGCGGGGTAACTCTTGTCCCGAATGTTATCCGTATACCTGCTTCGTCCGGCAGAATAGTAAAAATCCGCGGAAACAAATCTCTCAGCGCATCCAAAATGTTACTTAGCCATTCCATATTACTTCAGGCTCCTGACCTGTTGTTTATAAGGTGGGGCATTCCCGCAGGAAACGCTCCCCACCATCAATTCATGCTCTGATCTATAGCATGTTTGTTTGCCGCCATACGTTGATGACCCGCGTGCTTAGCTGAAATGATGCCCTCCAGGTCATGCTTCATCATCGTAGGACTCGATATCATACACATTTCGATACAGAAATCCTCAAACGACATGTCCTTAACTGTGAACCCGTCATACAATTTTCGGTAAGCCTTACGTTTCTCCATCGGAATTTTCTCAAAGCAAGGAGAGATCGGAGAACTTGGCCCGGAGCCGGATGTGACCGCGGACTCAATTACGCCGGGGTCAATTTCCTGCTCGCCCATGCAGCCCATGTCTTCTGGGGTTATTTCGTAGTTTGTAAGATCGTCACTCATATCCCTACCTCAAAATTCTCTTAATGATAACTCTTATTTCAGTAGCGTGGCCCGCTAAACCCATTATAAAAAACAGGCTAAATACAAATACGCCTACTTCCAGGCTTATCTCTGGACCCATTATGGAATCACCACAATCTTACCCCTGGGATTCTTTTCCGGCATAGAACTCTTCTTGCCGAATACCCTGACCGCCATGTAATACGCTTGTGCCCTGGTTCTTACCCATGCACGGTTGAACCGTGTATTATGTTTCTTCCCCAAACTCTGCGGAAGGTCCGGGTCTACCAACTGTGCAAGACCATCCTTAATCATCAACCGCCGCAATTCCTGATCGGCAGCTTTACGGTAGCTTCGGTCGAACAAGCCTTCTCGCATGGCCTGGTAAAGTACGTCATGCACAAGCGAGGCCCGCATGTTAGTCCGGTCGTCAATGGTCGGACCTGATGGGCCGTCCCACATATACCCGTCTTTAACGGATAATAGCGTTGACGCGGGAGCAGGCTTAGAACAGAGCGACAGCCTTAGATAACGATTGCCAATGATCGGCTCGTCAAAGACCATGTTTATGTAGACACTTTCCTCAAGCTCCACTCGATACTTATAGCCATGAAGTTCTTTATATCGTAGCATTATACTGAGTCCTCGTCGGAGTCATCCGGCTCTGGTACTTCCAGGCCAAGCTCGGCGGCGTCTTTCTCAACAGCCAGTTGTTTGCCCATGAAGTTGTCGCACCTGTAGAGAGCTACCTCCATATTATCTAGGTCATCTTCCTTCCAGAAATGCTGGGCATCGCTCAGTGCTTTTTCAAACTCTTCAACTCTGGCCTGTAACTTCCGACAACTGGCGACTGCCAGGTCGCATCTGTCCTGCAACTTCTTAATCTCATCAGGATCAGGCAGGATCAAACCAGTAGTATCAGTCGCCTGGGCCATATTCTTCACCGTCTTCAACTCAATAGAAATAGTCTCTTCCTCATGCTGAATCTTGAATGTCCCCACGCCGGTCACTTTCAGGCCAGGATTGAGCTTCTGAAAATGCCGCACCACTGCCGACTTCGAGATAACCCCCGCCTTGAAGTCATCAATCGGGAAAGTGTAGACAGGGTGTGAGGGTACATCCATTTCGGCCTGAATTTCTGCTGCGGTTCTTTCGCTATCACTCATCTTAATCACTCCTATTCAACAAGGTTCTGTAATAAGGAATCTACCACTAGCAGAAACCGTTCGTTTTAGAAAGATCATTTTCCCATCTATGTATTCCACTTCATCCACAAACTGCTTGGCTTCCATGAGACTTGAATTGTATAGCCTGCGCAGATGC
>SDBT01004975.1_pt1 | contig 22433 bp, 21 predicted proteins | sample 2277101 | NCBI WGS metagenome assembly SDBT01 (sample SAMN10404973, study PRJNA504765) | marine sediment metagenome | isolation source: marine sediment core GS10_PC15, 103 cmbsf | place: Arctic Ocean: Southern Knipovich Ridge | collected 2010 | reverse complement strand
AGGCCAAAGACACCCGCCTCGACCGCACAGTAGCAATAAAAATACTTCCTTCTCATTTGGCTGAAAGCCCCGAGCGACGTGAGCGTTTTGAGCGTGAGGCCCGAGCAATTTCCAGCCTAAATCATCCGAACAAGAGAAACGCTCGCGAACCGACTTGCCAGAGGTGCTCTCCCCCTTGACCAAGCTCTTCGTTACGGAATCGAGATCGCGGACGCGCTAGACAAGGCGCACCGGCAAGGCGTGGTTCATCGCGATCTGAAACCTGGCAACATCATGCTCACCAAGCCGGGTGCGAAGCTTTTGGAGTTCGGTTTGGCGAAGCTGAGGACAGGCGTTTCAGCTGAAACGTCTTCGATGAGCCGCGGAGCTACTGCAAAGCAGTTAACACCATACCAGGAGTTGAGACGACTCGTTCCAACCAACTGAAGACGCGACGCCTAGCTTACTGACCGGCCTCGAGGTCGGAGTTGAACATGGCGATGCTCACTAACCACTTTCCATCGGATTGTTTGCGGGCAAAGACCAGTTGTTTGGCCGTGTCCTTAATTTCACCTACGCCTTCCGGCACGATGGTCATTGAGATCGCGGATGTTCCCACCGCCAAATCCCCACGTCCCGCGATGTGAATATCAGTGAAGCTCATGGCGCGTATCTCGGGAAAGGCTTCCATATAGGCAAGGAGCGCAGCCCGACCCTTGACGCTTGGGTGGTTGGGCGGCATTATCATTCCGTCCTCTTCAAATAGCTCCGTCCATTTTTGAAAATCACCGGTTTGCAGCGATCGGGCAGATGTTTCAAACACGTCACGAATCGCTGCGACATCTTCAGACGTTAATTGATCGGACATAATTACCTCCTCCGTTTGTTTCTCTATGCCACTGACGGTTTTCGCTCAAGCGGGTGTCATCGGCTCGTCGAGGTTCCAGATGAGCGTGGAACAAAGCCAAGAACCGTCCTGTTGTTTCCTGTGGCGGCCGAGCCACTTGCCTTTCATTGAAAAGAGTTTACCGGGCTCGGGCTCGACCGTCTCGGCAAAAGTGCCTCGTACAGAGGCGAAATCGTCGCTGCCTTCAGCATGAACGATTGAAACGGAATAGGCTCGAATAGGTGGCCAACTCTCCAACCACGCTCTGACGGCATCCTTCCCCTCCACCGAAGGCTGGTCGGTCGGCATCACCACAGTATCTTCGGTGAACATCATGAGAAACCCATCCCAATCACCCTCTAAACTGCATCGAACCGCTTTCTCCCATGCCGTTCGGATGGCAGCGATATCCTGCTCGGTTATGTTGCTCACTACGACTCTCCTTCTGCTGGCACTTATGGACTTTGTCGGGGCGTCACACCTTATGTAGTTTTCCTGATCACGCGGGTGTCATCGGCTCGTCCAGATTCCAGGCGTCCCAGGCGCAGAACCATCTGCCGTCCGCTTGCTTCCGAAGACTGCAAATCCATTTACACGACATAGAAAGGGGTTTGCCGGACTCTGGCTCCACCGTCATGGCCATTGTCCCCCTGGCGCAAGCGAAACCATCACGCCCCTCAGCTTGAACCAGCACCGTGTCAAATGACTTTATTGGCGGGAACCTTTCCAACCATGCCTTGACCGCCTCCTTACCTTCAATGATGGGTTCATCAGGCGGCATGAAAACGACGTCGTCGGTGTAGGTCTCTACTAATTTGTCCCAATTTGCAGCCAGAATGACTTGTTTCCATTCATCCACCAGTGCTTTGATCGCAGCAACATCTTGGTCTGATAAAGTGCTCATGATGACTCCTTCTCCTCGCTGGTCTTGGATTTAAACGGGGTGTCGAGACGAAGAGCTACTCTTGTATTGGCCGACTGAACAACGCCGTTGCCAGCCATTTGTCATTTTTCTTGACAAGAACCCAAGCTCCTAGCCACTTCCTTGACGGCAGAGATTTGCCGCTATCGTCAAGACGGCCGGTCGTCTCGCAGCGGGATTTGTAAATAGCCACATCAGGCGTTACAAAGATGATGCCGATCTCATCAAGCAGCTTGTACCGGAGATCCTTTGCTTGTTCACGCGCATAATAATCAGACCAATATTTATTATTCGCCGCTCGACCTTTTAGGCTGCCGCTCCAATTTTCGTAATCCTCAGCCGTCAGTTCCGGGGCCGACTGGTGTTTGTTCCATGCAGCGTTCATCTGCTCCATTGCCTGCCGAATAGCAGTCTCATCTGCCGCTTGATCCGCCACCACTGGCACCGCGGTCAAAAACAGGCAGACTCCAACCGTGAGAATCATCAGGGATTTCATTAGACCCTCTCCTTCCGCTGGCCTCTATGGACTTTTTCTGGATGGAGCTTCCGGGTGTGAGGGCGCAATTCTAACGCCTCCATACCTAGATTTCAAGACGTAAAGTCCAAAGTGTCCAGGCCCTAGGCTTCGGACACCTCATGATTCAGTTGACAACCGAGGAGGATCTTTGCTCTTGCAAACTGCAAGAGCAAAGAAGCAGTCGAAGTGCTATTTCCATTGCGATTTTTGCTGAAAACAGGTATGTTTAGCCACCAATCCTTCAAGGAATTTCTATTGGGGGGCATCATGGTTTCGCCTATCTTGAGAAGACTATCTCCTGTTTTTTGGGGGAACCATGGAAGATCGAGATAAGAGCAAGGATCAACTGCTTCTCGAGCTGAAAGAGCTGCGCCGGCAGCTTGCCGAGAGGGAGTCCCGGTCAATCGATCAAAACGAGGCCATGGAAGCTCTTCGCCGCACCGAGGAGCTGTCTAGAGAAGTATTCGAAAGAAGCCCTTTGGGAATGGTCCTGATCGGCCTGGACCTCCGGATTATCAGAGCCAATCCGGCATTTCGTCGCATGCTGGGGTATACCGGCGAGGAGATCACACGGCTCACCCTCGCCGATATCACCCATCCTGAGGATCTCAATCGAAACCTGCAGGAGTTCCAGAGGGTTATCAGCGGGGAAATCGAAACTTATAGTATGGAAAAACGCTACATCACCAAGGACAAGGGCACCATCTGGGGAAACCTTTGTTCCTCCTTTGTCCGTGACGAAGAAGGCAATGTCCTATACGGCCTTGGCCTCGTCGAGAACATAACCAAACGGAAACAAGCCGAAGAGGCCCTCAAGAAAAGCGAAGCGAAACACCGGTCCTTGACCGAGGATGTGCTGGACAGCTCCGAAGTCGGCACATTGATTCTGGACTCGGATTTTCGAGTTGCCTGGGCAAACCGCGCTTACGAGTCTTTCTTCGGGGTCTCGAGAGAACAAATTCTGGGAAGGAAAAACCAGCTGATCCTCCGCGAGGGGATGGAAGAGCGCCTGGAAAATCGTGAACAATTCGAGAAGAAGGTACTGGCCACCTACCGGGACAACAGCCATGTCGAGAACTTCGATTTCAGGATTGTGCCCGGAGAAGATGGTAGCGCGCGTTGGCTCGAGCATTGGAGCCAACCCATCCGCTCCGGGCTCTATGCGGGCGGGCGCATCGAGCACTACTACGACATTTCCGACAGAAAGAGCATAGAAGAAGCCTTGCGGGACTCTGAGGAGGAGTTACGGAGCCTGCTGGAGAACGTTCCCGATTTCATTCTCACCCTGGGCCTCGACGCCAAGATCACCTATCTCAACCGAGCCCAGCCGGGCCACGACGTGGGATTGGTGATCGGATCGAGCATTTATGATCTGGGGATCCCTGAGGACCGTGCGATGGCGAAGCAGGCCTTCGAACGGGTGGTGAAAACCGGGGAGCCCGAGCAGTTCGAAGCACGAGCCACCGGCCCAGGCGGGGGTACCTTCTGGTACGCGAACCGAATGAATGCCATTAAAAAAGACGGTCGCTCCGTCGCGGTCACGCTGATCGCCACCGACATTACCAAGCAAAAGCTGTTCGCCGACCAGATGCGCGATAACGAAGATCGACTCAAGATTCTTTTCGAGTACGCGCCCGATGCCTACTACATTAACGACATGACCGGCACATTTCTGGATGGAAACCGAAGCGCCGAGAAGGTGATCGGCTATCGAAGGGAGGAGATCATCGGTAAGAGTTTTTTGAAATTGCCGCTGCTGCCTCCGAGTCAGTTACCCAAAGCCGCCATGCTGTTGGCCAAGAGCGCCGTGGGAAAGCCCACCGGACCGGACGAGTTCACCCTGATCCGGAAAGACGGGTCCAAGGTTCAAGTGGAGATTAGAACCTATCCGGTGAAGATCAAGGATCAGAGGGTGACCCTGGGAATCGCACGGGACATTACCGAGCGCGAGCTGGCACAGCTCGACCGAGAGCGTCTCAGGCAGACCGAAAAACTGGCAAGCCTCCGGTGCCTGGCCAAAGGGCTCGGCGGCGAGCTGAGCCGATTTCTCGCGCAAGGCTTGGGAAACTTGGACGCCGGCGCTAAGCTTGCACGGCGAGCCGCCAAGCTCGCCACTCGGTTGCAGTTGTACGCGGGAACCACCCCGATGGACCCAACCCCGCAGAACCTCTCGGAGCTCGCAAGCGAGATGGTGCGCTTTCCATACGTTTCGATCCCCGAAGGAGTGAGTATCCAGCAAACGCTCCAGAGCAACCTCCCGCAAGCCCAGCTCGACCCCCCGCATGTCAGGCGCATGCTGGTGGAGCTGCTTCAAAATGCGCTGGAGGCTGTTGAAGGCGGCGGCATTATCAAAGTCAGCACCGGTGTCACGCAAGTCGAGGACGCACAATATGTCTACGTAGAGATTGAAGACAGCGGCCCCGGGATGGATGAAGAGACCAAGAAGAGGATGTTCGATCCTTTCTTCTCTTCGAAGTCTCGAGATCGAGGGCTGGGCCTCGCGAGTGTTCAGGGTGTCGTGCGGAGCCACAAGGGGGCACTCCGTGTGGAAAGCCGTCCGAAACAAGGTGCCAAGATAAGAGTCCTCTTCCCGACGACCGAATCCCAAATCGACGATCCAGAATCTCTGGACACGAGCCGCGAAGACTGGCGTGGGACCGGTACGGTGCTGGTGGTGGAAGGGGAAGAGTCGGTCCGCTCAGTTGCAAAATCTATCCTGGAAGCAACCGGTTTCGCTGTGCTTCTGGCGGAAGACGGCCAAACGGGCGTCAGGATTTTTAGAGACAACGCTGACGCGATTCGCGCCGTCCTGTTCTCTGCGACGGTCCCGTTTTCTCTTGGAGAAAAAGCGATCGTCGATATCCATCGCGTGAGTCCGGAGACCGCCATCGTCATTTCGAGCGAGTACGCCGGCGAAGAACTGGCGGCTCGGCTGAGCGAGCCCTATGTATCCGGTTTCCTCCGCGTGCCTTTCGGCCCAAAAGAGTTGATTGGAAAACTCCAAGAGGTCATGATCGGCCGCAACACTACCGAGGGGAGGCAACGCTAATGCGGTTATTAATGATGCTGGCCCTGCTCTGGACATCAGGAGAAGTATTTGTATGAGCTCCTGTTCGAGATGGACTGGGTGCTCGGGATACGATCCGATGCTTTGACGGCAATCTTCACCGCCCTCAGTCAGCTCGCCAGCACCTGGTTTCTGCTCATCTTCCTGCCTTTGGGTTTCTGGCTGTGGAGAAAAGGCACCTTCGGCCGCTTGGCGGTACTCAATCTGTTGACCTTCATTTTGAACTCTCACCTCAAAGCGGTTTACATGTTTCCGCGTCCCGATCCTTCTTTTTCCCTCGTTGGGTTCAGCGGCTGGAGCTTTCCAAGCGGTCACGCACAACATGCGGTGGTGACCTGGATGTGGCTGGCCTGGGAGATAAGTAAGCCCTGGAGCTGGATCACCGGCACACTCCTCACGCTGTCGATATCTTTGAGCCGCGTCTATCTGGCTGTCCATTTCGGCCGTGACGTGGTGGCCGGGGCTCTGGTCGGCGCCGCCACACTCATCTGGTTCCAATGGCTGGTGGCAGCCAGGCCGGGTGGGTGGCAGAATCGGCGCTGGTTTTGGCTAATGGGATTATTCTTGCTGTTTCAAATTGCTTGGTTGGCATTGCTCCGTGACGGAGGCACACCACTCAGCTTCTTACCGGCGGCGGTTTTCGTTGGCTTTTCGGTCGGCCTTCTCGGCCGGCGCAAGTCAAAGCGACTCGGGCAGGGATGGTGCATTTTCATAACAGCGGCGCTCGGCGTCTCTAGCTTGCTGGCCATCCGAACCGGCGGGTATTTCTCCATCGACCCGGCGGTGCCGGCGCTCTTGCATTTCACGATGTGGGGCGCTTGGATGAGTCTCATCGCTCCCGGCTTGCTCGAAAAGTTGCGCCTTTCATAAACGATGACCAACAGGTTCATCCGACTATTCCCTTTGTGGGCCGTGTTGGGATCGCTGGCCGCATGGGCATTTCCCGAGACCCTCACGCCCTTTCAACCGGCCATCGTACCGCTGCTCGGCTTGGTGATGTTCGGAATGGGCATGACCTTGACCGGCAAGAGCTTTCTGGAAGTGGTCAAGCGCCCGGGAGTGCTTCTCCTCGGCGCCTCGATGCAATACCTGCTCATGCCTTTGTTCGCCTGGCTGGCGGCCTGGGTGTTCGGCCTTCCGCCTCAGTTGACCGCCGGTCTGGTGTTGGTAGGTGCGGCGCCCGGAGGCACCGCGTCCAACGTCATCTGCTATCTGGCCAAAGGCAACGTAGCGCTCTCTATTACCCTTACCACCGTCTCTACGGCCCTGGCGGTTTTCGCAACGCCTTTTCTCACTTGGCTCTACGTGGGCCGAGAGGTGCCGGTTCCGGTGCTGGGCATGTTCTTCAGCATATTGAAGATCGTCATCTTGCCTGTCGCCCTGGGAATCACGGTGAATAGCCGATGGGGTGAACGCCTCCACCGCTACAAGCAAGTCTTTCCGGGCATCTCCGTCCTCACCATCGTCATCATCATTGCCATCATCGTAGCTTTGAATCGGAATCACATGGAGGAGGTCGCCTGGGGAGTAGCGGCTGGCGTGGTCCTTCACAATCTCCTAGGCTTGAACGCCGGGTATTTCATTTCCCGCGCCGTCGGCCTTAGCGAGCGGGACAGCCGAACCTTGGCCATCGAAGTGGGCATGCAGAACTCGGGCCTCGGGGTAGCTCTTGCCAGCCAGCACTTTTCCGCCCTGGCCGCCCTACCCGGAGCTTTGTTCAGCATCTGGCACAACCTTTCCGGATCTGCCTTGGCCGCCTACTGGTCAAGAAAAGAACAAGCTAACGGTAGAGAGAATTGACGCAGCCGAACCCCTATGGCTACAATAGTCCGGTCCATGCGAAGTTGCGTCCGTCCCGTGCGAAAGTGGCGGAATTGGCAGACGCGCTGGACTTAGGATCCAGTGGGTTATCCCGTGGGGGTTCGAATCCCCCCTTTCGCACCAATTGAATCCCCGCTAGTTAAAGGAGTTGTTTTTCTTTGAAGGTTGAATGCGTCGAAGAGGGCTCGTGCCTGCGGCACCTGGATGTCGAGCTGCCGGTGGAAGCGGTGACCGGAGCCTTCCAGCAAAGCATAAACCAGTTCGCCAAACGCCTGAAGCTGCCCGGATTCCGGAAGGGCAAAATCCCCAAGGATCTGGTCAAAACCCGTTTCCGCTCGGAGATTCTCAATCAGGTCGTCCAAGATCTCATTCCCCCGGCTCTCGAGAGAGCAGTGACCCAAAAAAGCCTGGTACCGATCGACGAGCCGCGCATCAGCCAAGTCGAAGTAGAAGAAGACAAGCCTCTCCGTTTCCGCGCCTCGTTCGAGATCATGCCCAACATCGAGGCCAAGGACTTCAAAGGTCTCGAAGCCATCAAGCGCAAGACCGAAGTCGGCGAGGACGAAATTGATAAGCGCCTGGAAGCGGCACGGGAGCGGGCGGCACATTTCGACCCCTTGGAGGGACGCAGCGCCCGGGACGGCGATTTCGTGCTGGGCTCCATACAGGAACAGCCGGTGGGAAAAGGACGGCCGAATCGGCACGAAGGCGCTCTGATCGAAGTGGGCAGCAATAGTTATCACCCCACGCTCCACGAGAAGCTTCACGGCGCCAAAGCGGGCGATACGGTAAGCTTCCAAGCAACGTTCCCCTCCGAGCACCCCGATCAGCAAAAAGCAGGAAGGACCTTCGACATCCAAGTCGAGGTCAACGAAGTCAAAGAAAAGGTTCTGCCGGAGCTGGACGACGAACTGGCCAAGGATCTCGGTGAGTTCGAAACCCTCGACGAGCTTCGAGGCCATCTCAGAGAACAAGCGGAGGCGGAAGCGCGTAACGCAGACGAACAGGACCTTCGGAAGCAGCTTCTCGATAAGCTAATCGAAGCCAACCCTTTAGAGCCTCCACAGTCTCTTGTCGAACAGGAGATGGATCGGAGAGTGGAAGAACTGGCTCGGAGCTTCGTTGATCGCGGACTCGACCCTCAAGGATCGGGAATCGACTGGCGCTCGGTGCGAGAAAAACAGAGAGAATCCGCCCTTCACAGCATTCGTGCAACCCTCTTGATGGATCGAATCAGCGAGCAAGAAAACCTCCGGGAGACCGAAGAGGAGATGGCCCGTGAGATCGAACGCATCGCTTCCCAAATGGAGAAAAAAAGCGAGGTTGTGCGCGCACAACTGATGAAAGAAGGTGGAATGGAACGCTTACGTCGACGTCTTAGAAGAGAGAAGGCGTTTGACTTGCTTCGGCAAAGTGCTAGAATACATGGGAGTTGACGTCACATGCTGATCCCGATGGTGGTCGAGCAGACCAACCGAGGTGAGCGCGCGTACGACATTTACTCGCGCCTGCTAAAAGATAACATCATTTTTATTGGGACCCCCATTGACGACAACTTATCCAACCTCGTCGTTGCCCAGCTGCTGTTTCTCGAGGCCGAGGATCCGGAAAAGGAGATTTCGATTTACATTAACAGTCCCGGTGGGTCGGTAACCGCCGGCTTGGCCATTTACGATACGATTCAGTTCATCCGTCCGGATGTAACGACCTATTGCATCGGCCAAGCAGCAAGCATGGCTGCCGTCATTCTGACGTCGGGCACTCCGGGAAAGCGATTCGCTCTACCCAATTCCCGCATGATCATTCATCAACCTTCAGGCGGTTTTTCCGGCCAGGCTACCGACATCAATATCCAGGCGAAAGAGATATTGAGAACCCGTGAGCGTTTGAATGAGATCCTGGCCGCCCACACCGGTCAAAGCCTGGCAAAAATCGAACAGGATGTGGAACGCGACTTCATTATGACCGCGGCGGCGGCCAGAGAATATGGAATCATCGATCAGGTCATTTCCAAAAGGAATTAGGCGAATCTAAGGCCGAAAGAGGCGAAAGGCGAACGCGGAAAGTGCCCAAGAAAAACGGCGATCCCGAAGTTCTGCGCTGTTCCTTTTGCAACAAGGATCAAAGCGATGTGCGCAAGCTCATCGCCGGGCCTACCGTTTTTATCTGCGACGAGTGTGTCGAAGTCTGCAACGACATCATCGCCGACGACAACCGCTTTGAGAACCGCAGTCAGCGCACCAGCTTGCCCCGGCCGGTGGAGATCAATGAGTTCCTGGAGCAGTATGTCATCGGACAGGATCAAGCCAAGAAGAAGCTCGCGGTAGCCGTTTACAATCACTACAAGCGGGTTCAGATCATGAAGTCGAAGGCGCGCCAGGAAGTGGAGCTCACCAAGAGCAACATCCTGTTGATCGGCGCCACCGGTACCGGGAAAACACTGCTGGCACAGACCTTGGCCAAACTGCTTTCGGTTCCCTTTTGCATCGTGGATGCAACGACTCTTACCGAGGCCGGTTACGTCGGTGAAGACGTCGAGAACATCATCCTGAAGCTGCTCCAAGCGGCCGGCGGGGATATCGAGAAATGCCAAGAAGGCATCATCTATATCGACGAGATCGACAAGATTTGTCGCAAGGATGAGAATCCGTCTATCACCCGAGATGTTTCCGGTGAGGGAGTGCAACAGGCCTTGCTCAAGATCCTCGAAGGCACGGTGGCCAACGTGCCACCCCAAGGAGGCAGAAAGCACCCCCACCAGGAATTCTACCAGGTGGATACGACCAACATCCTTTTTCTTTGCGGAGGGGCTTTCGTAGGGCTTGACAAGATCGTAGAGCGGCGCAGAGGCGGGAAAACTCTGGGATTCCGGGCCGAGCTCAAGTCGCGCGCCAAAGCGGGTGACGACGCTCTCGCCGACATCCAGCCGACGGATCTCATCAAATACGGTCTCATACCGGAGTTTGTTGGAAGGTTGCCTGTTGTCGGCACACTTCACGAGCTGGACCGCGACGCTCTAATCCGGATCATGACCGAGCCGCGAAACGCGGTGATCAAGCAATATCAGCGCCTCTTCGAATACGAGAACGTAAAGTTGCGCTTTACAGACGATGCACTCGAGGCAATCGCCGACCTGGCTTCTGAGCGCAAAATCGGGGCCCGCGGCCTGCGCATGATTATCGAAGACCTCATGCTCGACCTCATGTACGATCTCCCTTCACAAAAAAAGATCAAGGAGTGTGTGGTCACTAAAGAAGTTGTGGACGACCGCGGGAAACCGGTGACCTTGATTGAAAAGGCTGGCTAGTTAGATCCACCGGAGAAAGTTCCGGACCATCCGCGGTTTCGACCCCCTTGAGGAATCCGCTAAGACGGTCAGGTATCGGCTATTCTGAGAAGGAGAAGGCGAGCAGCAAACATGTTTGGGGACAAGACAAAAGATCGCACCGAATCCTATGAAACCCTGGCAATGGTCCCGCTCCGTGACGTGGTGATCTTTCCCTACATGATGATGCCATTCGTGATAGGAAGAGCTTCGTCGATCAGAGCACTGGAGTACGCTCTGGCCCACGACCGGCGCATCTTTCTAGCCGCTCAGCACGATGCGGCCGTGGACGACCCCCAGCCCGCCGACATCTTCACGGTGGGAACGATCGCCAACATCGTCCAGTCGGTAAAACTTCCCGACAACAACATCAAAGTGTTGGTTGAAGGCATAGACCGCGGAAGGACCCTCGAGTGCCGCGATGACGAGGGCTTTTTCAAAGTCGTGGCCAAAACCATCCCCAGGCTGGACGAATCTCCACAGACCGCGTCCAAGCAGGTCGGCAAAGCCGTCTCGCTTTTCGAACAATACGTCAAGCTCGCCAGCAACCTACAGAACGAGATCAAGAACGCCTCGGTACAAGTCGACGAGCCGGGGAAGCTCGCCGACACGATCGCCAGCCATCTGGTGATTCCGGTCCAGGAAAAGCAGAACTTGCTCGAGACCTGGAATCCCATCGAAAGGCTCACCCGCATAACCGGTATTCTCGAAGTCGAGGTCGACAAGCTTCAGGTGGATCGCCGCATCCAAGGTCGGGTGCGGAAGCAAATGGAGCGGGCCCAAAAGGAGTACTACCTCAACGAGAAGATGAAGGCGATCCAAAAGGAGCTGGGACGACGCGACGACAAGACCAACGAAAACGACGAGCTCCGAAAAAAGGTTGCCGAATCCAAGATGACCAAGGAAGCCGAGGAAAAGGCCCTTCAGGAGCTCAAGCGGCTCGAGTCCATGCCACCGATGTCCGCAGAGGCGACCGTGTCCCGAAATTATCTGGACTGGCTTCTGGCGGTTCCGTGGTACAAGCGCACCCGCGAAAGCCGTAACTTGAAGCGCGCCGAGCAGATACTGGAAGAAGATCACTACGGCCTGGAAAAAGTCAAAGAGCGCGTATTGGAGTTTTTGGCGGTACGCCAACTGGTCAAGAAGCAAAAAGGGCCCATCCTGTGTTTCGTAGGGCCTCCCGGTGTGGGGAAGACATCTCTGGCTAAGTCCATCGGTCGGGCCACCAACCGCAAGTTCGTTCGCCTATCCCTCGGCGGGGTACGCGACGAGGCGGAAATTCGCGGCCACCGCCGCACTTACATCGGAGCCTTTCCGGGTCAAATCATCCAGATGATGAAAAAAGGTGGTACCGTCAACTCGCTCATCTTGCTCGATGAAGTGGACAAGATGAGCATGGATTTCCGAGGTGACCCGGCGGCGGCGCTTCTCGAAGTCCTGGACTCCGAGCAAAACCACTGCTTTCAAGACCACTACCTGGATGTGGAATACGACCTCTCCAACGTCATGTTCATCGCCACCGCCAACGTGTTACACACCATGCCACAGGCGCTTCTGGATCGCGTGGAAGTTCTCCGCCTTCCCGGCTACACGGAAGAGGAAAAGCTCGAGATCGCCAAGCGGTTCCTGGTTCAAAAGCAAATGGAGGCCAACGGCCTCAAAGGCAAGGCGGTTACATTTGCCGATGATGGTTTGACCCAGATCCTGCGACGCTACACCCGGGAGGCGGGAGTCCGTAACTTGGAGCGCGAGATAGCTTCGATCTGCCGAAAAATCGCCCGCCGGCTCGTCACAGAAGGTCAAGATGGATGCATCGTGTTGAATGAGGAATCCATATCGGATTACCTCGGTGTGCCCAAATTCCGCCCGCGCAAGACCGAGGGAAAGAGCGAAGTCGGTATGGCGACCGGCTTGGCCTGGACCGAGGTGGGAGGGGAGCTGCTCATCATCGAAGCATCCCTCATGTACGGCAAAGGAGGGCTCACCCTGACCGGCAAACTGGGCGACGTCATGCAGGAGTCGGCGCAAACCGCGCTTTCCTTCATCCGTTCCCGGGCCGAGGATCTTGGCATTGCCAGGGATTTCAACCGCAGAATCGACGTCCACATCCATGTGCCGGAAGGAGCTATCCCTAAAGACGGCCCCTCTGCCGGTATCACCATGTGCGCGGCGCTGATCTCGGCTTTGAACAAAGCCCCGGTGCGGTGCGATGTGGCCATGACCGGGGAAATCACTCTTCGCGGCAAGGTCCTCCCCGTCGGAGGAGTCAAAGAGAAGATCCTAGCCGCCCACCGGGCCGGCATTACCCATATCATTCTTCCCCGGGATAACGACAAGGATCTTCCGGATATTCCCAAGAACATCCGCGAGAGCCTAGCCATTACGCTGGTGGAAGATATGGAGGAAGTGCTCGAAATCGCGCTAATACATCCTGTCCCGGCAAAAACCACCGACGCGAAAGCGGACGAGGCCGCGTCGGAAGAGCCCAGCGAGCCTAGCAAATTAGACGAGGGTATCCAAGGCGAGTCGATTGCCCACTGATCTAGGATAGAGTCCCCGAAACGGGCGTAAGCCCGAACTTCAGCCTGTAGTCCACGGATCCATGCATGTATTAGCAAGCCGGCCGCCGCCGGCCGCACCGAGGGCGGCAGGGAGCAAGAATGACGCAGCATGAGCAAACTCATGCGAGTCGAGTTCGTCAGGAGTGCCGTATCACCGTCCGATTTCCCGACGGAGGGGCTGCCCGAAGTCGCCGTCGTCGGTCGTTCCAACGTGGGCAAGTCGAGATTGCTCAACCAGCTTGCTGGAATCCAGAAGCTGGCCTACGTATCCAAGACGCCCGGGCGAACACAGCTGATCAATTTCTTCCGGGTGGAGAACAGTTTCTATCTAGTGGATTTACCCGGTTACGGTTTTGCAAGAGTCCCTTTGAAGGTTCGAAAGCGCTGGGAAGGACTGGTCACCAGTTACCTTTTTGGGCGCAACGAAATTCGACTGGTGTTGCTGGTGATTGACATCCGCAGAGAGCCCATGCCGAACGATCTTGAAGTTCGCGATCTCCTCGAGCGCAGCGGAGCGTCTTACACCGTGGTGGCAACCAAGTCGGATAAACTCTCCCACGCGGCTCTGGGTCGTCAACGAGCCAGGCTCGAGGAAACTTTCGGCACGGAAGGGAAAGTACCCCTCATCACTTTCTCCGCCGTGACCCGTCAAGGAAGGAAACAGCTATGGAGCGTGATCGAGAAACACGTTCGCGAGGCGAGGCAAACTCGGAAAGCGCAGTGAGTGAAAAAGCCTCTCGAAGCGAGACAAAAACAAAAAATAACGACGTCAAGGTGACGACCTTGAACATTGCCGAGCTCAAGGAGATGAACATCTCCACGCTCGCCAAAGTCGCCAAGGAACTGGCCGTAACCGGCGCCACCGCCATGCGCAAGCAGGAGCTGATCTTCAAGATTCTTCAAGCCCAAACGGAACAAAGCGGACTTATTTTCTCGGAAGGTGTTCTAGAGTGCCTACCGGATGGGTTCGGCTTTCTGCGAGCGCCCGAGTACAACTACTTGCCCGGCCCGGACGATATCTATGTTTCGCCTTCCCAGATACGCAAGTTCGATCTGCGCACCGGCGATACGATTTCCGGCCAGATTCGCCCTCCCAAGGAGGGAGAGCGCTACTTTGCACTGATTAAAGTCGAGGCGGTGAACTTCGAGCCTCCCGAGGCCTCTCGAGAACGGATCTTTTTCGACAACTTGACTCCCCTTTATCCGCTCGAGCGCTGCCAGCTCGAGACGGTGAAAGACAACCTGTCGGCGCGGGTCATGGATCTGATGACCCCGGTAGGCAAGGGCCAGCGGGGACTCATCGTCGCGGCACCACGCACCGGAAAGACCATGCTGCTCCAGAACATCGCCAACTCTGTGACCGCCAACCAGTCGGAGATCGTCCTCATCGTGCTCCTGATCGACGAGCGCCCGGAGGAAGTCACCGACATGCAGCGCTCGGTGAACGGCGAGGTCATCAGTTCCACCTTCGACGAGCCGGCATCGCGCCACGTTCAGGTGGCGGAAATGGTTATCGAGAAGGCCAAGCGGCTGGTCGAGCACAAGCGAGATGTGGTCATTCTGCTCGACTCCATCACCCGCTTAGCCCGCGCCTATAACACGGTCGTCCCTCCCTCGGGGAAGGTGCTCTCCGGCGGCGTCGACTCCAACGCCCTCCAGCGGCCCAAACGGTTCTTCGGAGCCGCCCGTAACATCGAGGAAGGAGGGTCGTTGACCATCATTGCTACCGCGCTCATCGAGACCGGTAGCCGCATGGACGATGTCATCTTCGAGGAGTTCAAGGGAACCGGCAACATGGAGATCCATCTCGACCGCAAACTGGTTGATAAGCGCGTGTTTCCGTCCATCGACATCAACAAGAGCGGCACCCGCAAAGAGGAGCTGTTGCTCTCCGAGGCGGAGCTCAACCGGGTTTGGATCCTCCGCAAGGTGCTATCACCTCTGTCGGCGGTGGAAGCGATGGAGCTGCTCCTGGACAAGATGGGCAAAACCCGCAACAACGCCGAGTTCCTTTCATCCATGTCCGGCCAGGTCTAGCACCGGCCGCTACAGGCCTCGGCGCCGGCTGGGCTATAATGGCACCGGGCGAGGTCCACATCGAGGAGAAATAGAAATGAAAGAAGGGATTCACCCTTATTACGAAGAAATCACCATCAGTTGTGCCTGTGGAGAGAGTTTCAAGACCCGTTCCACCAAGAAAGGTAATATGCGCTTGGAAATTTGCTCCAAATGTCACCCTTTCTTCACCGGCAAGCAGAAACTGGTGGACTCTGCGGGACGGGTGGAACGATTCAATCGAAAGTACGGTAAGAAAACGGCCGCGTCGGCCAAATCCTGAATTGTTTCTGGGGCGCCATGTCTAATCTGGAAGAAAAGCTCGAGGCGGTAGAAAAGAAGTACGAGGAGATCACTTCCGAGCTCGGCAAGCCGGAGGTGGCTTCCGATCCGGCTTTGTACCAAAAGGTCGCAAAATTGCGCTCCGACCTCGAACCGGTGGTGGAACTCTACCGGCAGCTCAAGTCCACGCTCCACCAATTGTCCGAGACCAAGGACATGTTGGGCGAGACCGACGAAGACGAGCTTCGAGCTCTGGCGCAGGAAGAGCTCGAGCGACTGGAGAACGATCGAAAACGATTGGCCGAGGAAGTGAAGCTGCTGCTTCTTCCCAAAGATCCCAACGACGAGCGGAACGTTTTGCTCGAGATTCGAGCCGGGACCGGCGGTGAAGAGGCGGCTTTGTTCGCACAGCAAACTTACCGCATGTACTCCCGCTATGCCGAAAAACTGAAGTGGCGGGTGGAAGTGATGAGTGCCAATCCCACCGGCATCGGCGGACTCAAGGAAATCGTCGCGATGTTGGAAGGCAAGGGCGCCTACAGCCGCCTCAAGTACGAAAGCGGGGTTCATCGCGTGCAGCGGGTGCCGGCCACCGAGGCCTCCGGCCGTATCCATACATCGGCGGTCACCGTGGCGGTCCTCCCCGAAGCCAAGGATGTGGAGGTCGCGATCGATCCCAAAGATCTGCGAATCGACACCTACTGCTCTTCGGGTCCAGGCGGGCAGAGCGTCAACACCACTTACTCGGCGGTGCGTATCACCCATATTCCCACCGGTCTGGTGGTGACCTGTCAAGACGAGAAATCGCAAATCAAGAACAAGGCCAAAGCCATGCGGGTCCTCCGCTCCCGCCTCTACGACGTCGCCAGGAAAGAACAACAGGAGAGCATCGCCCGGCAGAGGAAGGGACAAATCGGATCCGGCGATCGAAGCGAGAAGATCCGCACTTACAACTTCCCTCAAGGAAGAGTCACCGATCACCGGATCGGCCTCACACTGCATCGTCTCGACGACATCCTCGAGGGCGACCTCGACGTCCTCATCGAAGCACTCATCACCCACTATCAAGCCGAGAAGCTGAAGGAAGCGGAGGCGGCTCCCGTACAGTCGTGAACAAGGGAGCTCCGCCCAGCGCAGGCAAGCTTCTGGAAAGGGGTGCCCACGAGCTGGAGCGAGCCGGCGTGGCTCAAAGCAGTTGGGAGGCGGAGCTGCTTCTACGACATGCGCTCGGATGGAGCCGTGAGGTTCTGTTGGCTCACCCCAACGAACCGGTCAAGGCGGAGGCATCCGGACACTTTTTTCAGCTCGTTGAAAAGCGGCGGGGAAGAGTGCCCCTGCAGTACATCCTCGGCCACCAGGAATTCTGGGGACTGGAGTTCCGAGTGACGCCGGCGGTGCTGATCCCGAGGCCGGAGACGGAAGGCTTGATCGAGCAGACTTTGTTACGCTTCCGCGGACGCCCCGCCAAAGTGGCAGACGTGGGCTGCGGAAGTGGATGCATTGCAGTGGTGCTTGCTCACGAGCTCCCCCAGGCACAGATCTACGCAACCGATATCTCCCCTGCAGCTCTGGCGGTGGCCCGCGAGAATGCGGTCCGACACGGCCTGGGAAACCGAATCGAGTTTTTGCAAGGGGACTTGATGAAGCCCCTTTCGGAGAAAGGGTTGGGCGCCCAGCTCGACGCCGTCGTTTGCAACCCTCCCTATCTCCTCGACTCCGAGATGAACGAGCTCGCTCCTGAAGTCAAGGCGCACGAGCCCCGGATGGCCCTTGCCGCCGGCGCCGAGGGGCTGGATGTCATCAGCCAGCTTCTGCCGCAAGCCGTTACTCTGCTGGCGAATGAAGGCCTCTTGCTGCTGGAGATCGGCGATGGTATGGAGCCCCGGGTCAAGGAACTGGTAGCAGAGAACGGACTGGTTTGGGAGACGACGGTGCCCGACCTGCAAGGGATACCGCGGGTGCTGATCGCAAAGAAATTTCCCTGATTCGTCATGGACAAGATACGGATCGTAGGTGGGCGGAAGCTTGCCGGTCGGGTGGAAATCGGCGGGGCAAAAAACGCCGTCCTTCCCGCCATGGCCGCTTCCCTGCTCACCGACGAAACCCTCGTTCTGAATAACGTTCCGGCGGTCTGGGACGTGGGCACCATGCGGCGGCTGCTCGCCGAGCTGGGCGTACGGGTGGAGCAACCGTCACGTCGCAGTTTGAGCCTCTCCTCACCTTCGGTCCGTTCGTTCGAGGCACCCTACGAGCTGGTCAAGACCATGCGCGCCTCCGTGCTGGTGCTCGGCCCGCTGCTGGCGCGTCGCGGCCGGGCCAGGGTCTCGCTGCCCGGCGGCTGCTCGATCGGGGCTCGCCCCATCGACTTCCATGTGGCCGCCCTGGAAAAGCTCGGCGCGGAGGTACGACTCGAACATGGATTCGTAGAGGCAGTGACCGATGGACTCCGCGGCACCGAGATTTATTTCGACAACGTCACGGTGACCGGCACCGAGAACATACTCATGGCCGCCAGCCTGGCTCGTGGGGTCACTCTTCTCCAAAACTGCGCTCAGGAACCGGAAGTGATCGACCTGGCCGAGCTACTCAACCGAATGGGGGCCCGAATCGAAGGAGCGGGAACCCGAACCATCCGAGTCGAAGGTGTCGAGCGACTACAGGGCACCGAGCACAGCGTCATCCCCGACCGCATCGAGGCCGGCACTTATTTAACGGCGGCTGCTTTGATCGGCGAGGAGATCGAGATCAGCCACTGTCTGCCGAGTCACATGACGGCAATGGTGGATAAACTGGAGGAACTGGGCAGCCGGATGGAGCTTGGTGAAACATCCATTCGCATTGCCGGTGCCGATCCGATTCGGGCCGCTAACCTCCGGACCCTTCCCCACCCCGGATTTCCCACCGATATGCAAGCTCAGCTCATGGTTCTTCTGACCCAGGCCGACGGTACCAGCCTCGTCACCGAGACCATTTTCGAAAACCGATTCATGCACGTTTCCGAGCTCAACCGCATGGGAGCCAACATCCAGCTAGATGGCCACACTGCGGTCGTCAAGGGTCCAACTCGGTTATCCGGAGCCAAGGTCATGGCGACCGACCTCCGGGCCAGCGCTTGCCTGGTTCTTGCCGGCCTCGTCGCCGAAGGCACGACGTTCATCGATCGTGTGTATCATCTCGATCGCGGTTACGAGCACATCGAAGAAAAACTAGCCGGAATCGGCGCCGATATCGAACGCCTAAAATAAGAAAAAAACGCAGAGGTTGTACCCGTGGGGTTTAACCCATGAGGGAATCGGGCCCGGTGTGTGGTGTCTCACCCCAATCCCCTTTAGCTCAAAACTCACATCCCCTTTTTTTGCAACGATTTACAAAACCCAACCGACCAACCTCAAACGGCATTGGTCTTGCTTTCACTCACGTGACTTTGCTGGAGCACCGTCTTCGGATCCAGTACCTCGAAAACCACTCAAGAGGAGGCAAGCTATGCAGTGCCCGTCCTGTAGCAAGAGCCAACCCATGTCTTTCCAATGCCAATTCTGTGGCTCCGAGTTTATTCGTCGGGGCGGTGGTGCGTTCTCCGCACCGGTTGCCGCCGGACCGGCTCCTCGAGCGGCAGCGGCAGCGGTGGCTCTCGACAACCCCTACGAGGCCCCTGAAGGGATGTTGCAGGCACCTGTACGGGTAAGTTGCGGTGAAAAGGCGCTGGCGGGACCCGTGGCGCGTCTCATGGCTCACTTCGTCGACTGGCTGATTGCATTGGCGGTTTACCTGCCCGTGCTCCTGGCGGCCTTTTTGGGCAGCGGCGATCCTGAATCGGGATTCCTGGGTGTGGCGATGATGATCACGGGCGTCGCGATCCTGGTTCTGGTGATATACCAGCTCTATCTACTCTCCCGTGACGGCCAGACGCTGGGAAAAAGAGCCATGAAAGTCCGTGTGGTGATGTATGATGACGGGAGCAACCCCGGTTTCGGGCGAGCGGTGGGTTTGCGCTTGATTGTCAACGGGCTGGTTTGCATCGTTCCCGGCTACGCACTGGTCGACGTGCTATTCATCTTCGGCGCTGAAAGGCGTTGTCTGCATGACTACATCGCGGGAACCAAGGTCGTAGAAGCATAAGACATAAATGGCAGAGTCCGCTGCCCTCGACACACTCACCCACATCGAAACGCCGGAGAATGTCCGGCTCGCTTTCTGCCTAGCCGGTCCCGGCAGCCGTCTGGGAGCTTACCTGCTAGATCTCGCAATCCGGATCGTTTTCCTCTGGGGATTGTTGACCTTTCTCGCCGTCGTCATGCCGTTCCTGTTCGTGTCCGGCCTCCCGATGGGAGTCTGGCTCGTGGGACTCTTTCTGGTGGAGTGGGGATACGGTTGCCTTTTCGAAGGATGGTGGAACGGCCAGACGCCGGGTAAGAAGATTCTGCGACTCAGAGTCATGAAGACCGAGGGCTACCCGATCAGCTTCCATGAAGCCATGCTGCGAAACCTCCTCCGGGTGGCGGACGGCTTGCCCTTGCTTTACGGTGTCGGCTTTTTCACCGCCATATCCAATCGCCGAATGCAGCGTATTGGGGATCTGGTGGCCGGCACCATCGTCATACGGGAGACCCGCCAGCGGTTACGAAGCGAGCTACCCGGCATGGACGCCGTCGAGCCCATTCCACAAAGCAGCTTTCTTCATGCCTACCGCCCCTCGGAGCGCACGCTGGACGTCGTCGAGCGTTTGTTCCGCCGTCGCCACGAGCTCGGCGAGGGCCGCGTGGAAGAAATCGCTCGTATCCTGGCGAACCCCTTGGCTCAAAAGCTGACCGACCCCACGGAACGGACCCAGGCCCGACGTCACCCGAGCCATTTTCTTCTTCGTTTACTGCGAACGTTCCAAACACCGGTGGAAGACCCATCGGTGGTACCGACCCGGCCCACCCTGACTTCTCTCGAAACACCATCATGAACAAGGCACGCTTTGTCTCCGAACGCCGCCCCGCCTGGCAGCGTTTCGAAAAGCAACTCGTCTCCTCAGAGAGCGCGAGGGTGCCTCGCCTCACCGAACAAGAGGTCTCGGAGTTCTCGGAGCTGTTTCGAGCTATCTGCTACGACCTGGCCACCGTCCGCTCCCGCGACTGGGGCTCGGGGCTGGAGCGCTATTTGAACGACCTGGTCGTTCGAGGACACGGCGCCTTTTACGGATCGCCGCCACGGCGGGCCGGAGGGATCGTGCGCTTCTTCGCCGAGAAGTTTCCCCGTCTGTTGCGGGAGAACGCGGCTTACTTCTGGGTCTCGCTCATCCTATTCGCCGGTCCCTTTGCAATGAGCTGGGCCATTATCGAAGCAAAGCCTTCCTTGGCGGCGCGGGTGCTTCCCGGCAGCACTCTGGCTCAATTCGACGAGATGTATTCCGAGGAAGAGTCCCGTGAGGGTTCCGGCATGGAGGCGGCGGCCGCCGGTTTCTATGTTCATCACAACACCTCCATCGCCTTTCGATGTTTTGCTCTGGGGATCTTTCTGGGAATCGGCACCGTCTACGTCCTGCTGTACAACGGCATCGTCCTGGGAACGGTGGCGGGTTACGTGCTGGCAATTGGACATGGTGAAAAGTTTCTGAGTTTTGTCATCTCCCATGGATCGTTCGAGCTCACCGCGATCGTGATCTCCGGCGCCGCCGGACTCATCCTGGGACACGCCCTGGTCGCGCCAGGGAACTTGACACGATCGCAGGCGATCAAGGAGCGCGGCCTGGTTGCGGTACAGCTTGCGATGGGCGCCGGCGGTATGCTCGCGGTTGCCGCCCTCATCGAAGGATTCTGGTCGTCGTCCGCCGCCCCGCCTCTAGCCAAATACATCGTCGGAAGCTTGCTCTGGGTCGTCGTGATCCTTTACCTCGCCGCCGCCGGAAGACGGAAAAGTCTGGAAAAGGAGCTCTCATCCGCATGAAGATCGACGAAGCCCGTCTGGCCATCGAACCGCGCACCGTAGGTGGCTGCATCGACCTCGCCATCCTGTTTTGTCGAGCTCATGTCGGCAAGGTGATCGGTTTGACGCTTTGCTTCGCCGCGCCGGTGACGCTCGCCGCTTACGGGTTGACCGCGGTGACCGATAGCGGATGGTTTTGGTCGGCTCTCGCCGTTTTCTTCCTTTCGCCCTTTCTCGGAGCGGCGCTGGTCGCCGGAGCGGGGCGCTGGGTGTTCGGCGATCCTTTTTCCGTGGCCGCGGCTCTCAGGATCACAGCCTCTCGGCCATGGAGCCTGCTTTACTCTCTCACGCTCAAACGGGTGGGCATCGGCCTCAGCCTCTTCCTCTGTTGGGGACTCCCTTCCTTTCCTTTAGCGACTCGCTTTGGTTTTTTGCCCGAAGTCATTCTCCTCGAGCAACTCCGTGGCTCCCGCATAGGAGGCCGCCTCGGTGAGCTCATGAAACGCACGTTCTGGGACGCAACCGGGCGATTCACCGCCATTACTTTCTTTGCGATCGCGGTATTCCTGTCGGTCTTTGCCTCGATCGACATCGGTTCCGGGACCTTGCTCGGCTACCCCATCTTCTTCGGGAGGATCTCATCGAGCTTCTTCTTCGAAGAAGCGGTCAATTTGCTCTTCTATGATCCGTTGGTGGTTGCCACCCTATGCGGCACTCTGTGGCTCGTTTATCCGCTTGCCAGGCTTGCCTGGTTTTTTTGTTATTTGGATGCAAGGATCCGGAAAGAAGGCTGGGATGTGGAGCTGGCCTTCCGTATCGAGGCCAGGCGTTTGCAGAGCTTCTCATGAACGCGATGAATCATTTGAGAGCCCCCCTGTTAGTCGCGGGACTGATCTTTCTCGTGCCGACCGAGTCCGCTCCGCAGGAGCAAACCTCAGCAGCAGCAGAAGAAGATAGTACCGTTTATCCAATTCGCGATGAGCAAGAGATCCGGGCGGCGCTCGAACAAGTGCTTTCCAACCCGGAATTCCAGCGGCTGGCCCCTCGAGAGAAACCCGAGCCCGAAGAAGCCGAAACCGGATGGCTCGGTCGACTGTTGGAATGGCTC
>SDBT01004974.1_pt1 | contig 22433 bp, 21 predicted proteins | sample 2277101 | NCBI WGS metagenome assembly SDBT01 (sample SAMN10404973, study PRJNA504765) | marine sediment metagenome | isolation source: marine sediment core GS10_PC15, 103 cmbsf | place: Arctic Ocean: Southern Knipovich Ridge | collected 2010 | reverse complement strand
TTTTTATTGTTGCGATGCAGACAAAACATTATTGAGAACAGACGAAATAGTTTTTCTTTTCTCCAAGAAAATAGGCGTAAGGAAAGTTAAATGAAAGCAGGCGAAAAAGAATCTTATTTAAAGGGACAACTATGAGCAGATTGTTTGCGAAACCTAAACCAGTACAGGCCCCGGTTCAGACCCAGCCTGAACCCAAACCGCCCGCCGCTGTTGCGGACGTTTCAGGCGCGGGTGAGTTTGAAAGAAAACAGTTAAGACGAAAGGGTGGCTTTAAAGAGACCTTTTTGACCGGCGACCTAATACCCAAAACACGAAAGAAACAATTTCTTGGATAACTATGTCTGACGAAAAAGCAAAACAAATAATCTCGATATACGATACAGAGCTGGGCAGCGCCGAAACCGTTAATTTCAGAACTCTCTACCAGAACGCCGCCGACCTTCTCTTTCCAAGAGAGAGCAATATAATCAGTCTAAGGACTCCCGGCGAGGAGAGAGGCAATGATGTAATCGACCCGACAGGGATTACATCCGCGCAGGAGATGGCATCGGGGCTTTCCATCAACTTGTTCCCTCCGGGCCAGAGGTTTTATAATATTATAATGTCTGACAGGAGACTGAACGATATAGAATCGGTCAAGAGAACCCTCGGAATGATAACCGACCTGTCCCACGAAAAAAGAGCTAATTCTAATTTCATGTTACAGGCCAATAATAGTTTAATGGCGATTACGGTCTTTGGTACTTGTAATACTTTCTCTGAATGGTTGCCGGGTACAGGATTGAATTACAGGGATTACGACATAGGCCAGTATGTGATTTTTGAAAACTCCAAGGGCAGAATTGACGGTAATATGATAGAGTTTAAATTCACCGCACAACAAGCCGTAGAGGAATGGGGCGATGCAGCCGGGCCTACAGTGGTTAAGGCAAATAGTGAGCAGCAGACCCAACAGGATAAGTTTAAATTCATTTGGTCGGTGCGCGCGCGAAGTAATAGAAAGAGAAGCCTCATAGATAATCTGAACATGCCTTCCGAGTCTATCATAGTCAACCGTGCTGACCAGGTTACTGTGGAAGAAGGCGGGTTTGAAGAATTTCCATTTGCCATTGCAAGATGGACACAATCCTCTAACGAGAAGTGGGGACGGGGACTGGGAACTGTGGCGATGCCTGCGGTCAGGGAATTGCAAAGTGTGAAAAGAGGCTTGACCGAAAGTGCGAATAAATGGAATGACCCTCCTCTTGAAATCCTCGAACATTTCGACGGTGAAGTTCAGACTTTTCCCCGTGCACTCAACTTTGTTCAGGAAAAAGGGACTATCAGCGCAATCGACCAGGGTGTAAGAGGTAACTTTCCTATCAACAGGGAATTTCTTGAGATGGAAAGGGACGAAGTCAGGAAGATAATGCTCAATGATATTTTCATTCAGTTAAGAGACTTAAAAGGCGACAGGAGAACTACGCTGGAAATAAGAGAAAGGCTCGCAGAAGGGCTTCAGAGATTAGGGACTCCGTTCGGAAGATTACAGGAAGAGTGGTTAACTCCCTTGGTTACGAGAGACATTCTTCTTCTGCTTAGGAACGGCCAACTTCCTCCCCTGCCTCCTGAGATGGCGGGAAAATCGTTTAGAATTGAATATATCGGGCGACTCGCTCTTGAACTGAAAAGTCAGCAGTCTGTCGGTTGGTTGAAGTGGGCATCAGAAGGTGCAGAACTTGAAGGTGTCTTTCCTGGTATTACCGATAACGTCAATGTCGATGAAGGATACAAGAGACGCGGCGAGACTTTGGGTGTTAATGTCTCTGATATGTCATCCGAGGATGAGGTTAAGGAAAAAAGACAGGTTCGTGCCGAAGAAAAAGCGAGAGCGGAAGCGGCGCAATTGGCCGCGATGGCTGCGCAGGGTTACAGTCAGACTACAAAGGCTCCCGAAGAAGGCAGTTTAGCGGAGGCGGTGGCAGGATAATGCCGTTTAAAAAGAAAAGGAGAAAATAATGCCGAAACATACAAAAGCAAAACGCGCGGTACGAAGAAAAGCGAAGAAGTTAATTAAAAAAGGCAGAAAATAATGGATAACTGGAGACAGGAAGCGAAACGATTAAATATACCATTATATCACAGAAAGAAAGCTGATGTAATCGCGGAAATTGAAGCAGTTCCATCAGAAGGAAAGGAAAAAAAAGTTTCACTTGACTTAGTGACGGCCACTCATCTTTGTCGCAAGGCACTGAAAGATTACGCAGTAGAGCAGGGTTTAGACCCTGATTATGAAATTATGATATCACGTTGGTATCTTAGAGCAAAAAGAAAAGGAATTAGGTTTATAGGAAGGCAAAAAAATGACAGTCAAAGCGAAAATAAAAGCGAAGAAAGAGGCGGCAAGGATTAAGGAAGCTGAAAATGTCCAACCAAAGGCCGAACGAAAACGAAAAAAAGCAAAATCTCGCTCTTAGTTTTCAGAAATGCTTCGATACACCTGACGGTTTAACTACTTTGGGTGGTCTGGAAAAATTTATACGGCCAGATGAAGTTCTGTTGCCAAAAGACAGCATGGGCAGAATTGACCCATTACAGGTTCAGTATAATGAAGGTAAGCGAGTGGTTATGGCTCATATAAGAGCTATGTTAAACAAAGATATTAATGAAATTAAACAAAAGGAAGCAGTGAAATGGCAGACGAACCAGGGATAACCGAACCAGCAGCGCCGGCAGAACCGGCAGCGGCGGGAGAACCGACCCCTGCATTGGTTAATGCAGAAGGCGCGTTAAGAGAGAATTGGAGAGAATCACTACCTGAAGATATTCGTAGTGATACGGTTTTCGACAGAGTAAAGGATTTTCATGGAATGGCGAAGTCCCTTGCCTCTGCTGAGAGAATGATAGGGAAAGACAAGATTGCTATTCCTAACGAAAATTCCAGCGAAGCCGAACTGGACGCATGGCATCGCGCCGGAGGCCGTCCTGATACTGTAGAGGGGTATGACTGGACAAAACCGGACGACTTCCCGGAAGACCTTTACAGTGAAGACTATGCAAAGACGATGTTGGATATACTCTTTGCCAACGGCGGGAGTAAGAAACTTGCTGACGCTCTGCTTGCCGGTAATCTGGAACTTGCCGCAGCACAGGCAAAGAGTAATGAAGTTAATGCCGGTCTAGATATGGAATCTCTAAACAATAATCTCCTGAACAAATGGGGCAATGCCTACGAACAAAAAAAACACCTCGGAGACGTAGCTATTCATCACGGCACTCTTGATAACACCGAATTAAAAGAACGTATTCTTGAAAAGTTTGCAAACGACCCCGACTTCATTGAATATTCGTCCAATCTTGGCGCAAAGTTTCAGGAATCAACTGGAGTTCACGTCCCGATTGAGACCGGGCCGTCTCTGGGTGATATAGATGGCGAGATTGCTAAACTACAGGCTTCTGATGCGTTTACAAATCGGAGAAATCCAGACCATAGACGAACAATCGAAAAAGTAATAGAGTTATTTAAAAAGAAAAATGTTGGGAAACCTGCGAAGACCCAGCAAGGGGTAACCTCTTAGAGACCTCGAAAGACGGCCGTAACCGGCCCGCCTACCAGCGTTAGGTAGGAAAGAACCGCAAGGACAACCTTTCCGTTGATAATAATTTAATTTTAATGGAAAGGTTATGCCATGAGTATAACGCTTAGTGGTGGCGTACCAACTTGGTTTATCGACATGTTTGCTAACACGTTGTATCACGTTCAGCAACAGAAAGATTCCAAGTTCGGTCAAGCCGTAAGAGTAGAGTCTGTTCTCAATGCCGAGGACAAGGCTTTTGATATGTTAGACAAGTTCGAGCTTACAGAAAAGACCGGACGCAATCCCAAGACACCCATAATCGACGCAACTACGCAGAGGCGATGGGTGTTTACCGATCCGTTCCACAATGGTATTCTGTGGGATGAAGACGATGACCTCAGTGTCCTCCTTGACCCGACCAGTAATTATGTCATTAACTTCCAGCGAGCAGTTAATAGAAAGAAAGACGACATAATTCTCGCCTCTTTTGATGGTACGGTAAGTTCGGGCCGAAGGGCCGGGGATTCGATTACATGGGCATCACAGCTTGGTAACACTAAATATACCGGTGTCGATACGAACGGTAACGTTACCGGTCGTACAATCGCCCATGATACTTCCGCCGGTAATGCAGATTCGAGCGATACCAATTTGACTACCGAGAAAATCGAGTTAGTCAAGGAATACTTTGCTAATAATGACGTTGATGATAGTCTGCCTATCTGGGGCGCAATTTCTCCACGTCAAGCCACAAACCTCTTCGGTCAGGAAGAGTATGTCAATATCGACTTCAATACTACCAAACCTCTTGCGGATGGTAAGGTTATTCGCGACTGGATGGGAATCAACTGGATTGTTTCGACCAAGATTCGTATTGGTACGCAGAATGATGTTGGCGGCACTACCAATGTATTCAGGTGTCCGTTCTGGATTCCGGACGGGATAATCCTCGGTGTTCAGGATGCAGTTTCAGTTCGGATTGATACTCGAACCGATTTGTCTATGTCTCAACAGGTTTATATTCACATGAATATGGGCGCAATGAGACAGGACGAAGACCTGGTATGCTTCGTTGAATGCCAGGATAGTTAATATTAACGGCCCGGCGGCAAAACAGTCTGCCGGTTAAGGGCCACTGTGGGAAACCACGAGTTTTTTAGGAGTTTCTTATGAGTTACAATAACTTAAATCACAAATTTAGAAGGAACAGTTTTCACGAACCTACCCAACTTGTATCTGACGCCGACCTTTTTACACCAACGGCTGATCAGAAGCACATGTTAGGTGCTATTTTCGATTTGAACGATGGTCGAAGGTTCAGATATGTTGAAGATGGCGGTTCAGGTTTATCGAAAGCGACAATGTGCCAGTCTTCTGTTCCGATAGGCGGAAATACCGAAGTTGTCAATACCAATGGTGTGGAAGCCGTAGCCGGTGCTCAGTCCCTTACAATCGGCACTACGACTACAGTTGCCGCAGATGCCCTGGTTGACGGGTATCTTTTATGTGTTGATGTTACGGCGGCGATTCTCGGTGATATGTATTTGATTAAGTCAAATACCGCCGGAACCGAACCTGTGTTACAGATTTCAGACCAGGGCGGTATCAGGACTACGATACCGGTAACCGCCGAACTAACCATTATAAAGAACAAGTACCGGGATGTTATCACGGTTCCCGCCGCTGCCGCAACCGCGGTACGGGTGGGTGTTTCGCTCGTTGACTTTACGGCGGACTTTTTTGGCTGGGTACAGACTTTAGGTTATGCACCAATGATTGTCGATGCCAATACCCTGATTGTAGGTAATCCCGCTGGCGAAACAACTACTGCCGGTGTCGCCGGCGGAGTTGGCGTTGTAGCACAAGACGGCACTGACCCTGTGTGGGGTATTGTCGTAGTTAAATCAACTAATGGGCAGACTGACCAGCCTGCCATAATCGACCTTATGCTGGAATAAGAAAGGAGACCGAAATGAAAAAGTTAACAATTTTAATTTTAGTTCTGATAATGGCCTCCACGGCCTATGGTATTCCAAGGTCTGCTGTTCGGGATGCTATCGGTGCATTTTCCGGCCCAAGAACAGGAAAAGCACAAGATGACAATGTTAAATCTTCACTTGACGCGCTTCATGCCAAACAGCAGGGCCGGGGTTCCGGTGTTGACTGGTATGTTGACAGTGCGGTGGGCGCCGCTGCTGGAGACGCATGGGCAACTGCTGTTTCAAGCATCGCAGGAGCCATTGCTCTTGCAGGAACCGACGACATTATTCACGTCGGGCAGGGTCATAATGAGGCCGTAACTCTTGATGATGAAATTGACCTCGATATAGCAGGTCTTCACGTTATTGGTTATGGCGTTGGGCCACGTATGCCGAGACTTGACTTTGATGCCGAAGGTATTGAGAGCGCGTTTGTTATTGGTGCGTCCGGTGTTATAGTCGAAGGGATTGCGTTTCTTCCAAGCGTTAGCGGTATTAGTGCAGCGGTAGAATTTGAAGCCACTGCTGCCGGTTCGATTGTCAGGAATTGCGTATTTCTTTCCGGCGAAGTTAAAGGTGTCGATGAGTTCAATACTGCTATCAGAATCGCTTCCGGTGTTTGGGATTGGACGGTCGATAACAATATTTTCGATGCCGGAAGTGCCGGAGCGAGTTCGGCTATTACAATCAATCCTTCATCTGGCGCTATGCTTTCCAACAACACCATATTTGGCGACTATTCTTCAGCTTGTGTATCTACGTGGAACAACGAGTCGGTCAAGATGTTTGTCTTAGACAACATTATGATAAACGGCGAACTTAGAAGCAATGCACCACTGAACGCTGAACCGGCATTCGCTTTTCGTGATGGATGTCAGGGACTTGTTAAAGGCAATACATTTGCCTCTAATAGTGCTCATGGGACATCTACGTTTCTACAGCAACGTAAAGGTCTGGATATGATATTTATACAGAATATCATTACAGACGATGCTGGCGAAGAATTTACCGCTGGATATGTGTGGGGTGGACCAAACGAGTCCATTACCTCATCTGCTGAAGGTTAAAATTTGTTAGAGAGAGGGAGCGACCCTTCCTCTCTCTTTATTATGATTAATAGAACGGATATAATATGCTTGTCGATTATCTTAATCGCAATGGCGATACTCCTGGTTCCGTTTACGGTAGGTGTCGTAACTATTGTACGTTTTTTCCTGCGATAGTCTTATTCCTGTGCGGTACGGTTCTTCTGACTGTAACCAACGATATGACCCTGCCGGTCAGGAACATCATCTGGTGTTTGTCTGCGATAATTTTAGTTCTGTTCGCAAAAGATATAAGGGTCAATTTCTTTGCGATTGGCTATCTTGTATTCGTTGTCTTATCGGGAATATTTGCAGTAAACAAGTCCGAATGGCTTTATGTCGTTCTCAGGACGGGATTGTTCGTTGCTTATATTTGTGTAATAAAACCCGACGAGAAGTTCCTGTCCAAAATGATGATAATCCTCGGTGCGGTATTTATAGTTGTATTCTGGTATGACTACGCCAAAATCGGAGACTTAAATCTATGCAGGGGACTAATGAGGCAGAAGAACATCTGGTCCGCTGCGCATTTCTTCGTCATTCCGTTTTGTTATTACGCTTTCGAGAAGAAATTCTGGAAATGGCCCGCTGTCGGTATAACCTCGATGATGGTATTGAATATTATCCTGTTAAATTGCCGCTCGGTCATTCTCGCGATCGTTATATCGACATTAGTGGTAGTTCTTAAAAATAAGAGTCTCAGGTTGTATTTACTGACCCTTGGGGTTCTGGGTGTTATCGTCATTTTGTGTGTCAAAAGTGATAAACTACTTGATTCCGAAACTCTCAGACAGAGAGTAGTCCAGTGGAAACCGACTATGACGATGATATTCGATAAACCTTTCGGAGTCGGTGCAGGAAACTGGTGGATCGTATTTCCCGACTACGCTAAGGACATAGACTACCCTAAGGCGTTCTTGAAGGAGGTATTTAGGTTCCCTCATAACGATTTTCTTTGGGTCTGGGCCGAAATGGGACTGGGTGGGATAGTTTGTTTTATAGGGATGTTCGTATGCGCGCTCAGGACGAAAAAAACTTATATTCTTATGGCGATTTTAGGATATATCGCAATAGCGTTTTTCGGAGGGCCGATGGACAGGACTTTTCCCGTGATTTACCTTGCAACCATACTTGCAATGACCCCCACGAAATACACAGTAAGGGCAAAGACCCTCATTATACACGTTCTCATCTTTGCAGTGATAGTTTTCGGGTTCAGGTTCAGGGCGGCGACTTACGATAAGAAAATGACCGGGAAAATTGACTGGAAATACGTCGATAAACTGACCAAGGGCTATTCCCCGTTTTCGACACTTACTTATACGGGTTTTCCATGGTATTGGTACAAGGCGATGGCTAATTTTAAGGAAGGCAGCAGGGATATTGCAATGTTGCAGTTTAGAACCGCTTATGAACACAATCCTTACAACATCAGGGCTATTAACGGTATGGGAATAGTTTACGGAGATACCGGCGAATACGAAAAGGCACTTGAGATGTTTCAACTCGCGCACGATATATGTCCGACTTTCGAGAACGCAGCGAATAACATCGCAAAGGCAAAAAAGAAACTTAATATAAAACGATTTTACGAGATGCAAAATGGCAATAAACTCAACAAAAATATGTAATATGGGACTTAGTATTATCGGGTCGTTGCGGATTAAAGATTTAGATAGTGCTACTGAAAATTCTCCCCAGATAATTCAGTGCAGACTTCATTATGAACCGACCAGAGATGCGCTTCTAAGGTCGCACAGGTTCAGATTCGCAGCGGAAAGAGCAAGTCTGGCACAAGATACTACTGATCCTGTTTTCGAGTATGATAATCAATTTATTCTCCCAACTGATTTTATGGCGTTAAGGTCTATATTTGGCAATAATTTTACGGCTACAGGGAACACGAGATTTAATTTCGCTATCGAAGGACAAAGACTGTTAACCGATGAGGGTTCGGTGGATATGAGATATACCAAAAGAGTTACTGATGTAAGTAAATTCGACTCTTTGTATGTTAAAGTATTAGCGTTACTGTTAGCAGATGAGTTTATCGGCCCACTTGCAGGCGGCGACCCCCGAATACAAAAGAAAATTGACGACAGGTTGGATAAATTAATGCCCAAGGTCCGCGCAATGGACAGGCAGGAAACCAATACGATAGGAAGATTAAACCAGCGTCCGTGGGCGGAGACAAGAGTTCAAGGCGGTGGCTTGTGGAGGATTGACCGTGTCTAATGAGATTTGGCATACTTTTGACGAAACAGAGACTTTATACGCGATTATCTGGCGACAGACTGATGATAAGGTATGGAATAATACAGATAGTACGTTTGATACTTATACGGATGCTGATATTGATAAATATGACGTTCCTTTAGCTAACCAGGTTGATAGTGATTATCATAGCGTAGATTTTCCATCTGCGATAACAACTTCAGGGACTTACAGAGTACAAATAATGCAGCAAGTTGGTGGCAGTCTTGATGCAGATAATGATGTTGGTGTAGGGCAGGGTGAGATTTTCTGGGGCGGTACTTCTGAGGTTACTATTTTGAGTACATCCGCTGAGGGCAGTAAGGTATTAAATGAATATGGACCGGGGGAATAATGGCTAATCTTGGAGTAATCAGATTTAATAAAGGCAAATTTACTCCATTAGTGGATGTAAGGTCTGATGTTGAGGCTTATGCCGGTGGTTGCAGAATTCTGGAAAATATGATACCGCTGATTTACGGTCCTGTAACAAGAAGACCCGGAACGCTCTATAGAGCCAACGTAGAAGATGATTCCAAAAAGTCCAGGATGGTTTCGTTTATTTTCTCGGCTACCATCGCTTACGATATTGAATTTGCAAATGAGATTATCAATGTATATTTTCAAGGTTCTACCGTTGACACAGGTATAGTTACACCGTATCTCGAAGAGGACCTTTTTGAGTTACAGTTCGAGCAATCCGCAGACGTTATGTGGATTACCCATCCTTCGTATAATCCACGAAAGCTCTCAAGGGTTTCACCAACGGAGTTCACTCTCACTACGATTTCTTTCGAGACAGGTCCGTTTATTAGAAGAAACGACATACAGAACGATGACGATGTTACGATAGCAGTCACGGGAACGTCTATCGCTACAGCCACCGCAGGCGCATCGGGTACGTTTACAATCACGAATACTACCGACACATCTTCTCTTTTCCCAACTAACCAAAGATTCTATGTAACTGGCTCCACCGGTAACGACGGCGCTTATACAGTCAAGACGGCGACATTTTCATCTCCTACACTTACGATAACCCCGAACGAAACGGTTGCAGACGGAACTGATGATGGGCAGATTATGGTTGATGGCGGTATAGTGACTTTGACCGCTTCGTCTGCGATATTTACGGTTGGAACATCCGGTCATATAGATTCTCTATGGAAATTGACTCACAAGAGAGAAAAAACCGTAACTAAGGGAACCGCGACCGGAACAGGAGTTATAGGAGAGGCCATAGACGTTAAAGGTAGTTGGACATTCACAACTCACGGTAATTGGGACGCTACAGTTAGAATCCAAAGGAACGAAGATGGTACTAACTGGGAGAATTTCAGAACATATACCTCCGTGATAATCGACAGTAAGGGCACAAGGAATGTCGTGAAATCAGACGTGGAAGATGTTGAAGGTGTTCAATACAGGATAAATGTAACTTCATATACGGCTGGAACGGTCAATGCCGACCTCGTGGTCGATGAGAGTACACAGGACAGCATTTTCAAGGTAACCGCCGTAGCCAACACTATCACGGCTACAGCTACGACTATAGTTGCCTCGCCGGACAATGTAGCTATTAAGAGATGGGCCGAGGGTGCATGGTCTAACGTAAGGGGCTGGCCTTCTTCTGTTACATTTTTTGAAGAGAGGGTGGTTTATGGTTTTACCAATTCCGACCAGCAGGACGTATATCTTAGTAAATCAGGTGATTTTGAGAACTTCACTGCCGGAGTTTTAAACGACTCTGCGTTTACGTTAAGACTTCCGACCGCCAACAGGGGCAGGTGGTTAGGTTCACTGGAAGTTCTTGCCGTTGGAACGACAGGAGATGAATGGCGAATAAGGTCAACGGCTATCGACCAGGCTTTAACTCCGACTAATTTCAGTATTAAGAAACAGACTAATTTCGGCAGCGCAAATATTAAGGCGATGGGAGTTAATGAGGCGCTTATATTCGTTGATTTCGTTGGAAGAAAGATAAGAGAGTTTACATTCAGCGACCCGAAACAGAAATATGTATCGCCTGACCTTACCGCGTTAGCTGAGGACATTACCTCCGGTGGTATAACCAGTATGGCTATCCAGAAAAGGCCTGATTCGATTATTTGGTTTACTATAGTCAATTCCCCACACCTTATTTCGATGACTTACGAAAGAGAGCAAGACGTAGTAGCTTTCGCAGAACATCCTCTCGGTGGAGACGGTATAGCTGAATCACTTTCTATAACTCCGGGTGCGAATGAGGATATAATTACTTTAACCGCCCGGAGAACGATAAATAACTCAACTGTAAGATTCATCGAAGAAATGCAGCCAAGAGATTGGGGTTCGATTACGGACGCGGCAGATTCCTTCTTTGTCGATGCGGGGATAATAGATACCGGAGGCAGTACGACAGTGACCGGGTTAGGTCATTTAGAAGGGAAAGAGGTCGCTATTCTGGTTGATGGAGCGGTACAGGCAAGAAAGACAGTCGTAGGCGCTAAGATAACCCTTGATGAATCGGGGACAAGAGCGGTTGTCGGCCTGCCCTATACTTATAAAGTCTCGCCGATGAGACCGGACACAGCAACGCAAACAGGAACTACCCACGGTAGTATTATGCTTGTTTCGGAGATAGTGTTAAGTCTATTTGCGTCAGGAAACGTATCTTACGGTGACGGAGAAACTCTATTTCCAATTGATTTTCGTACTACAGAACCTTACGACAGTCCTCCGGTTCTATTCACGGGAGATACCGAAGCTCTGGCTTTTGATGGCGGCTTTACCAAGGATGTCAATATTGTAATATCAGGTTCGGACCCTTTACCATGTACTGTCCGAGCGATAATTCTAAGAATAAAGAAAGTAGGGAGATAATATGACAATTTCCAATACAACGTTAAGAACATCTGCTACAGGGGCCGGTTCGGCACTGGCCATACCTTATACTTTTGCTACGGTGGCATCGGGAGACCTTTTAGTTATTGAGAGAGTAACTGCTACCGGTGTAGAGACGGAGCTTACCGAGAACGCCTCTTCTGATGGTTACACCGCGACTTACAGCAGTACAGGAGGTACGGTAACTACATCGGACTCTATAGCCTCTACGTCCACGGTACACGTCATTCAAAATCTGACCAGAACCCAGACTCTTGATTTAACACAAGGTGGATCCTTCAATGCCGAAAATATAGAATCCGCTCTCGACAAAAACAACAAAATAGCAAACGAGAACAGGGACAGGATAGACAGGTCGATTCAATTTCCCGATACCGACCCGTCTGATTCTATCGCTACTTTACCAAACTCAATCGACAGGGCGAGTAAGACATTGGGTTTCGATTCGGCTGGCGCTCCGACATCTTTAACCGAAGTGACCTCCGGCAGTGTATCGTTTAGTACGATAGGAACTAATATCGCAGAGGCGGCTAATGCCAACGCGGTGGTTACTTTACTGCAATCAACTTCATCGACCACTAAGACGGGCGATATAGTAACGCGAAGTCCTTATTTCGATGTAAGGTCTTTCGGAGCCGCTGTAAATGGAACAACTAATGATGCCGTAGCTGTCCAAGCTGCTTTAGATGCTGCTGCGGTCAGTGGAGGTACAGTTCTCATTCCGGGTACTTGTGCCGTTGGTTCTTCTTCGTGGGTCGGGTTAGTTCTAACCTCCAAGGACAATGTAACTATTATGGGCCGAAGTTTAGGTGACGGCTTTAAGTTACTTTTCGCGCCGACTCAGTTCCTTACTTCAAACGGTGCATTTTCGCTGTCGTGGTTCAAGTTCGATACCTGTACGAGAATCATAATGAAGGGATTGACCTTCGATACGAATTCCGTCGATGCTAACGTGATAGGGTTGGAAAGTAGTGATGATTGTTCGATTATTGATAACTACATTGATGGAACAACTGGAACAGACCTTGCATTTGTAATGGCGGAAGGATGTAGCCGGAACAGGTATGAAAGAAATACTATTGTCGGGACCTACCACGCTCTCATTCTTGGCAGGAGTGGTAATGCAGGGACATTAGAAAATTATTCAACGGTCGCTGATAATATCTGTAAAGACCAGGTAAACGCAGGAATCAGTATCATGGGGACTTACAGTGATGTTATCAATAATAAAATAATCGATTGTGGTCAAAATGCACTTTCAATGGGGACGGGGACGGATTCGAGTCCAACAATTCCTATTGGTGTCAGGATTATTGGTAATATAATAACAGATGCAGCCGCCCAGGGTATCAATTTTGAATCCAACGCAGTCAGCCAGGATGAAAGAGAACTGATTGACATATCACATAATATTATTAACGGTTGTAATGGTTCAGGGATATTAGTTTATCAATCAGTCAATACAATAATTTCAAACAATATCTCTCGAAACAATACTGTTGGAATTATGCTCAAACCAAGAACTGGTGCTACTACAGTTGGTGATAATCAACGAATTAATATAATCGGAAATAATTGTTATGATAGCAGGTCGGGCGGAAGCCGTACACAAATAAATGGAATACGAATCGAGACTGGTTCAACTATCGCATCTGATTTGAGTGATATAGTTGTCTCGAATAATATTTGTAATAATCATACTAATAATGGAATCATCTGTGCTATCGTAGCATCTCCGGCAGGAACGGGAAGCGGTCTAAATATCACAGGGAATATTTGTAACGATAATGCTTTCTGGGGTATTACAGTTAATGGAGTATGGGCTGATGGGATAGTTGCGAACAATCTTACAAAAGATAACGATACAGCCGCAGGCGGCAGGGGCGATATAAACATCTCATCGAGTGTAAATGCAGGGGTTATTAGGTTAAGTAATAACAAAACAGGCGTGGGTAGTGCTGATTACAACATAGCATCAGTACAGTTAGTTGACGGGTATCTTGACATTGACAATGCTAACGCGGCAACTTCGGGAACGGGTGAGGATAATCTTCAGACAACTGTTATCCCGGCAAATATGATGTCACTCAAAGGCGGGATAAAAATCAGGGCGGCGGGTACTATATCAGGTGCTAACGATACGAAAGTAATCAAGTTCTACTTCGGCACTTCCTCAATTACTATGGTGTCAGCGGCGGCTGGCGACACTACCGACTGGCAATTAGAAATAGAGATTTGGAACACCGCTACCAATGCGCAAAGGATAGTTTGGAGAGGACTTGAATCGGACGACACTGCTTTATCAGGTTACGACACGGACAACGAGGACACCACTGCGGCTGTAACAATAAAACTCACAGGTGAATGCGCTAACGGAAGTGATACGATAACACAAACGATGTGGCTCGTAGAGGCCATAGAAAGAACAGATTCAGGACCATAATGGAATTTAGAGAAGCTACACAAGAAGATTTAGACTTTGTCTCTGAGAATTCGGTCTCAAGAGGCATACAAAAGAGATGCCCCGAACAGATAGATTATCTTTTTGTTCTTGAAGATGATGGGATTCTCGGCGTTGGCGGGTTTAAGTTTATTAACTCTACGACTGCGTGGACGTGGTATGACCTGACCCATTTAGCCGGAAGTAATATGATAGTAGTTTACAGAACAATTAAGGAATGGATGGAATCTTTCGTAAAAGAACACAAGATTAAGAGATTACAGGCTTACATCGAACCGGACTTTCCCGAAGCGATAAGGACTGCAAAACACCTTGGCTTTGAATGGGAATCGGATATGGAGAATTTTATAGATGACAAAATGGTATTCATGTATGTAAGGATATTCTAATGGCAAAAGTGTTTGAGAATCTAAGCGGCGCAGGAGCACTTCGTGCCGAGGGCCGGTCAGCGCAGAACCTGGCTAATTTCAATGCCCGGATACAGGAACGGCAAGCGAAGGCCCAGAGAACTAAGGGTAAATTCGAGCAGAAGCGCCAGGCTAAAAGAGGCACAAGAGTTAAGGCCGCACAGATTGCGGATATAGCCGCAGCCGGGGGATTAGCTTCTCCCGTTGCTGGAGAACTTGTCGGCGAACAGGCCGCTGAATTGGAATTGGAAAATCTCTTAATAGGGTTTGAAAGTGAGGTTCTTGCGGGCAGGGCCGAGTCTCAGGCCGAACTTGACAGATTGCAAGGTAAGATTTCGAGAAAAAGAGGTAAGGACCTTGCTTTTGCGGCCAATATAAGATTTGCAACGCAATTAGCAACTACGCCGGTTGGCTCACAGGGCAAAACGCTTCTCACTGGCTTTTAATAAGGAGAACAATTATCGCTAAATTTCCAATACAAACAGCACCGGAAAAATTAGGAGTAGTTTCGACTACAGGTGTACGCGCAAATATAGACGTAAGAACGGGCGGCGAAGGTGTTTTAGGGCAGGGTGCACTGGCTGTCGCTGAAGAACTTGCAAGAGGTGCGCAGCGAACGGCGAAAGAGAAAGAAATCCAGAGACTCAGGGAGGAAAGAATCAGGGAAAAGCGACAGAAGATGATGGATGGTAACAATTCCACACTGGCTATAGCGATAAGACAGGAGGCTGATTTAGTATTTGGTGATTTTAAACGAACCAACCCCCAGGAAACATGGGAGGCGGAAAGGATAAGACAAACTGAACAAGTTGCACAGGCGGTAGCGAAACTTCCATTTTCCCCCGATGCCCTTGAAAGGGAAAAAGTAAAATCTATCGCTTACAGCAGGGTGGAAACAACAAGGGCTTTGGTAGATTCAACTCGTCAATTACAAATAGACACTATCGATGCCCAGGAAACGGCATTGACCGAGGCGTTTCGTTCCGGCAGACCAGAGGATATTGTCGAGGCTACTAAGAGGTACAGAGACCTCGGCGCAGAGATGGGCAAGGATAAGGTCGAAGTCTTGAACGATATTAAAGCTGCGCAGGAGGCGGGGGAAAAGCTAAAGAAACAAGACATTCTTGACGGTTGGCGAGACAGAATCGCCGTTGACCCTGTTGCTACAGAGGCGGTTCTTGAGGCAGAACTGGAGGCAAGAAAAACAGGAAAAGGAAATATTCTTGTACTGGAAAGTTCTGATATACAATCTCTATTAAATACGGCCACTAATCGTCAGGCACAACTTACAGCCGATACGGAAAGAGAACTTAATGCCCAAAATACTGCATTAGAGACCAAGTTGCATGATGATATTGTATCGGGAACGGCGAGTATAACCGATATTGCCAGTTCCGGCCTTCCCGCCTCGAATCAGAGAAGGCTTGAGAATGATATTAATGACAGGAACAGGCGGGACATCGAAAAGACATGGGCTTTGCAGGATAGCAAAGTTGCCTCTGATGGTGCGAACTCAGTCTTAATAGATATAGAAGCGGGACAGATTGATATAAACGAGGCAAGGAACAAACTCAGTGTTCTTGCCAGAGAAAGAACGCCTGATGGAAGAAGTATTATAACCAAAGACACTTTCGACGACACGATGAACAAAATAGCAAAGGGCGGGCGGGACGCAATTGATTTGTTTACCGATGAGCAGACGGCGATAGTTTCTAATTCATTAGTAGCGAGACTGACCGAAAGACAGGCAAGGTTACAAATACGTTCCGAGGCAAGGACTCTCACCGCTACGGAGAAAAGACAATTTTCAACAACCGGATTTTTACTTCAAGTCGCTAAACATCAGGAAATTCTTTACAACAACGGTCTTGCCCAAAGATTAAGAACTCTTGGTATAGAAGATACAAGCGGCAAAGAGGCAAAGGTTGAGGCGGTCAAGATATGGGAATCCATTAAGAGAAAGGATTTAACTCAAAGAATAAATGATTTTCTTTCGGCATCCGGCCAGGAATTAGTCAAGCCGTTCGGTTTTCCTTCTGAAACTTGGGAACAATCAAATGCAAGAAACAGGGCGGCTATCGTGGAAGCGGTTAGTAAAGGGTTTTCTAATAAAGAAATTGAGGAGCTTCTTATAAGATGAGTATAGAAGACCTTGAAAATGCAAACGCTTTATTGGAAGTCGAACCGCCCGCTGTAGCGGAACCTACAAGTATCAGCGAATTTGTCGGCGAGAGGGATGATATAATCGCTATCGCGGACCAGAGGGAAATCGAAGAGCGGTTTAATAACGAGATAGATTTTGAAAGTTTCGACCTTGAACCGAGAGATATATTTGACCCATCCGAACCACCTCTGTCTGGGGAACCAAGTGATTTTGCCGGGGCCGGACCGATAGAGGGTTTTTCGTTTGTCCTGGGATATACGAGTAGATTGATACGTTCCGTTCTCGCCATTTCAGGGGTATCTGCTACTGCGGAAAGATTTGGCGATGTTAGAAAAAGTCAGGGTTTCTGGGTGGCGATGTTAGATTTATCCAAGACAAGCCCTGCTTTCTTTGGTATTGGAGCAGGGCCTTCCAAGGAAGTTGCTGCTCGAACACAGGAGTTGGCGGCAAAAGTTCCTGGAATATTACTTGACCCTGAAGTTCCCGAAAATGCACTTCCTTCAATAGGAAAATTGATAACAGAACCGTTTCCCGAAGCAGAACCCTTAGAATGGATTTATACCTTAGTCGGTGAATTATTAATTGAAACCAATATTGCCAAAGCTACCAAGACACTTGCTAAAAAGGGTATGGCCAAACTAACGAAGACCGCTTATGAGGCAGGCGAAGAAATAGTCAAGAAAAAAGGAATCAAAAGGCTTCTCGGCGAACTTGATGATGAAGAAATGAAGGCCATCGCCAAAGCCGTTGAATTCAGAAAAGTCGGCAAATTAGGAACAAAACCTCCGCAGACTGATATTGATGACGCGGTAAGGAGAACTTTTGATTACATAGAAGAATCCAAGCCAAGCCGATTAACCAAAAAGGAAGTTATCTCCGCCAAAAGAAAAAAGGCGGCGGCAAGAATGTATGATATTCAAGGTGATGGATATGGACCGGGCTACGCCGCGAGACTAAGGGCGGCGGGGGCTACTAAATCAACAGAAAAATCATTCATTCCATTGATTGAAGTATCTGCTAAAGCGACTGATGATTTAACCGTTTTACAAAGAACCATAGATAACTTTGATTTTGGTGGAAGCAAGATATACACCACGACCAACACTCAGGGCGCTTTGGCTAAATTATACGAATATGGTGAGCTTTTAACTCCGGGCGAAATTGAGGGTTTAAGAGATATATTTGGCAGTGCTTTTGCGGATTCACTAACTAAATTCGTATCTAAACCTACAGGGCTTGCAGGGAAATTGTTCGATAGCGGAAGCAAAACTCTTCAGGGACTTAACCATACATCAAGGACTTTAATGACTACCGGTGAACTTTCTTTTTTATTGAGACAGGGTAACTATCGTGCATGGTCTCGTCCGATGGATGCAGTAAGGTCGTGGTTTGTAGCTTCGAGGTCTTTAATTTCACCCAGATACGCAGATAAGATAGATGAAGCCCTGCGATTTGTACGACCGGGGAAAATAGGAACTGAGCACGGATTGTTTCTTGGCAGATGGAGAGATGTCAAAAGACTGACCCAGCGGGAAGAAGTATTTATGGCCGAATGGCTGGACAAAGTTCCGGTTATTGGGCGATTCAAAAAGGGATTCGAGCGGGGATATGTCAATGGACTAAATCAAATCAGGGTGGATTGGTTCGATGAAGGATTACAATTAATAGAAAATGCCGGTCGTGGTGGGGATGACAAATTAATTTCTAAATGGGCAACGTATGTAAATAACATGACCGGCAGGGCTGATATTGACAATATTGCAGAAGCCAATAAAGTTCTAAAAGGAATGGCCGAAACCGCCAAAGATGTATTATTCGCGCCTCGTTTTACTGCTTCAAAATGGAACAGGCATAAAGTTGCAGCCGAATTGATGTTCGGCAAAGAAACACCTAATTCTATGAGAAGATTACTTGCCGGTGATGCAGTTAAGAAATGGAGAAGATATGAAAGATTAGTCCATTATTTTGAGCAAAACGGCGGCAGTGTTGAGAAAGACCCAAGAAGTTCTGATTTTCTTAAATTAAAAGTGGGGGACACGAGATTCGATGTTCTTGGCGGCGATGCTCAACTTCAAGTATTAATGGCAAGGTTGGTAACAGGGGAGACCAAAGACACAGCCACAGGCCTACTTAAAGACAATATCGCCTCAGAGGTTGCACAGCAATATCTTGCCGGGAAACTTAATCCTCTATGGTCACTCATTATAGATAAAACATTTGGCAGAACATTTGACGGCAAGGATATTGACGACCCGGTAGTTCTGGCCAAAGTCATAAGGGACAAGTTTATACCTTTGTATTTTACGGACATTAAAGACAAAATCTTCAATGAGTATGAGGAACACGGAAAGACTATAGCAGAATCTATCGAGGGGGTAAAAGTAATTGCTCCGTTCGGCTTTGCCGGTGGGGGTATTCAGACATTCGCCCCGTCCGCCCGAAAGAAATATGAACTTATAGTAGAAGATAAAGCGCAGGAATTGCACAACAGGCATTTCGACGAGTTGCCGGTGTACCTGAAAGAAGAAGTTCTCTGGGAAGCGGAAAACGATGACATAGATAAGACCGAACTTTTAAAAGAAGAAATGGGGATGACCAGACAAACCCGTTCAACTTCAGCCAGATTAACAAAAATAAAGAACAAATCTTTTCGGGCAATACGAAAAGGTCTTGGCAAGGACTATTCGTTATTCAAAGAAAGCAATGTTCCTGTCAGGGAGTTCCCAATAGATATTGGCGACATTAGATTGAGTACGGAACAACACGATGAATTAAGCCGATTGTATGTCAAATTTATTAAAGAAGAAATTAAACAATATCCTGAAATTTCAGATTTGTCACCGCTGGATTATGAACGGCGCAGATGGCTTGAAGATATTGAGAGTTTTGCGCGAGAAGATGCTATCGAAGAAATAGTTTTTAGAGAATAATATGGAAATCTTTGGCTTAACAGACCCCAGAATATCAGGTTCAGGTTCAATCCTTACTGTTGACGAGACTGCATCTCTATCGAACTATCTTGTAGATACCACGATAGGTACGAGGACTGCCGACTACACTACGACCGGAACGATAACCGGGGGTCAACTCACCTCAACTAACGACATTGATGCTGTTGGCAGTGTTACGGCAGGTTCGGGGGCGAACGAACTTGTAATGAGCGGCGGCGGGCCAGTGACTTCACTGGTAAGTGATATAGCTCTTACTATACAAACAGCAACAGGGGCTATCGACTTGCGTGCTCAAGGCGGGGCTGCTAATGTAACAACAGCAGGTCCCTTAGTAGTTAATAGTGATATAACTATTTCATCCGGCACTATTACTTCAGACACAGGGGCACTCAGTTTTGGTAATGAGACTTTAACTACGACTGGAACGATAAACGCCGCTGATTTATTTTTGACATCTCCTAATGTTAAACTTCTCGATGGTGTTGCTGGAGGTGGTTTAGCTGTTGAAGGTCAACAGGCCAATACACAGTTTAGATTGCAACTTCATACGATAGGGGCGAATCCTCCTGATGGTACAGATACTGTTGCTCTCGATTTGTATATTAAAGGTACGCCTGCAAACCAAGATAATCTGGAAAGAATATCTTTGCAATTTGTTGGTGGGGCTACACCAGTTGCGGAACTCTTAACAGTATCAACGGGTTCTGGTACAGATAGGGATTTTATTTTTCGAGCCGGAAATGGTAACACTAATCAACTATATCTTGAAGCATCTTCTGGCAATGTCGGGATTGGGACGGCGACGCTGGATTATATACTTGATATCAATGCTGGAGAGATAGGGGACGATAACTATGATGGTGTGAGGATAGTTGACACTGGTTGGACAAGGGTCAGTCATCCAATGCTTGAATTTTATAACTCGCATGTAGACTTCAATGGTTCTTTAGCAAGGATATATGGTGAAATAGGACTTTTAGGAGAGAATTCTAAGTTATATTTTGCTGTGGCAGATAGTTCTAAGAGCCTTCAGGATAGAATGGTAATTGATAAAGGTGGCAACGTAGGTATCGGACTTACTACGGTAGACGACAATTACAAGCTTATTGTTAGGCGGGCAGCCAACGTAAATTTTGGTATTGGTCTTATAGAATCTGAGTTGGCGATTGCGGCATTTAATGATGTCCTGTCTGCTAATATTCCAATGAGGTTTTATGCTTCTGAATTTAACCTTTTGAATGGCAGTGTCGGCATCAATACAACGACTCCAGATGCCAAGCTTCAAGTGGTCGGCGATGTGCATTTTGGCGATGATGCTACGAATCAAACGCGGTTTTCGACAACTGGCCTACAGACTATGGCGGGCACTGCAAGGGTAATGATAAGTATTGATTTAGAACCTGTTCTCGCAACCAGACCGTCCGCTAATCCCCCATTTGAAGGAACAGAAGATAGTTTTTCCACTCACGATTTTGATGATTCTACTGATGAAAGTGTCTTTTTTCATTTAGAACTACCCCATGATTACGCAGATGCCGGAACAATTCATGTTCATTTCGACTTTTTCGTAGATGTTGCCGAAGCGGGTGCAACGAGTGTTGTATGGGGTGTAGAATATAAAAAACAGGCGATAGGGGACATCTTTAGTTTCACTCTTGGGTCGGAAACATTCGGTTATACGCAAACAGACGTTACACCAGGAACTCCTGGAAATGATAAAAAAACACATCAAAGCGCAGAAATAAATCTAACGACTACCGGATTCGTCGCAGGAGATTATATATTGCTTAGATTGTTTAGGGACGCAAATGGCACGGGCGGTACAGATAATTTTCCAAGAGACGCGAGAGTAATTGATTACCACATTGAATACTTATCAGATAAATTAGGAGAATCAACGTAATGGCTAATTTAAAACTATCAAACACACTCAGAAGTGGAAAAGTCGCACAGAAGATATTGGAGTTTCTGCGAGAACACCCCATTGACCTTATAGACGACCCGAAATTTGTTTTCGACCCTGACAATCCTGATGAACCTACACCAAAAGTACCCAAATACACAGATGAGGAATGGATACTTCAGTGGGTTTGGGGCGATAAAAACTACAGTAAGAACCAAAGGGGATATTTTCTAAGAGAATGTGAGGAAGGAAAGAAAAAACTTCTTGCAGATGCCGTAGATTTCGATTATGATGTTTTTGTCTAATTAAAAGGAGACCAGAAATGGCAAAGACAAAAAAACCAAGAAAAGAACCAGTACCAAAAAGCAGGCTAATCAAGTTAAAGCTGACCCTGAGCCAAAGGGCGTATTTCCACCAACTATATCCTGATAAGACAAATATCCTGTCAGGGGTGTTGTTGAGGGATATACAAAACAAGGTGAATTTGACCCAGAAAGAACTTGAAACTCTGGACGTGAAGCCTCGTGATGGTGGCGGGTTTGTATGGCAGTCGGAAAACGACAAACTAACCACAGTGTGCTTTACCTTAGCGGAAATTACGTTTCTTCAGACGCGGGTAAGCGATTTAGACCGCAGAGAAGCTATTTCAAGAGACATTCTCGACACAGCCTTGAAGATTCGAGATGTTAATGTTCAAGCGTGAAAGGAGCGACAATGGCAAAGGAAAACAGCCACCAACTTAAACTGATTCATCTATTATATATCGGGGCGGGGGCATTGCTCGCCGTTG
>SDBT01004973.1_pt1 | contig 22437 bp, 21 predicted proteins | sample 2277101 | NCBI WGS metagenome assembly SDBT01 (sample SAMN10404973, study PRJNA504765) | marine sediment metagenome | isolation source: marine sediment core GS10_PC15, 103 cmbsf | place: Arctic Ocean: Southern Knipovich Ridge | collected 2010 | reverse complement strand
TAAAATATTGGGTTAATCTCGAATATGTAATAGCCATTGTTGGTGCTAACAACTTTTAAAAAATAAATTAAACAAATATTCATTTTGATAAATTATTTGTGCTCACCATCTTACCTCACTTTTTCAAAATAGCTAAAATTTAGCTATTTTTCAAACATATTAGTCATTCATTTCTTCACTATCTTCTCGACTTTGTACCTCTTTTTGTTGATGAGGACACTCCAACCGTAAGTTTTTGAATGTCTTGGACACCCGGTTACGTTCAATCCATCTAATTCAAACCTAACACAACCTCGGTAATCACTCCCAGCGATATGCGTCTCTACGTTCGCCCTCACCTTCCCGGTCACCCCGACCTTCCCAGTCGTCTCCACCTTTACCAACCTAACTTTACTTTCTTTTCCAAAGTAATCTTTGTACTTCATCACCTTTTCGAAATAGAAAACTCTTTTGTTTAGGGGAAGAGAGTTGGCGGCTCTAATCATTTCACCAAAGTCCATTTGTGTACACCCAGGAATCCTCAGTCTTTTGCAAATGTGTCTCATCTGGCCAACACCACAGTGTCGAGGTATCCACCAAACTTCCCTCTTTACAAAATACTCCAAACCCCCGTTAATGATGTGTAAGTCAAGGATTTTCCTTCTGTAATCTACACTAGCTTCACTCGGTCCTTCCAAAATTTTATAGAAAATCCATTTTAGTTTATCTTCGTTTAAAAGAACCCCAAATTCGAATAAAAGTTCAGAAAACAACTTTTCAGTTCCCGGAATTTCTGAGACGCCACATAAAATAAGATATACGAAAAAAGCAACCACTTTTTCGTATTTTTTGTTTTTCATATCTCTTATTTTTTTCAACAAAATGCCCAAAGGTTTAGGTGTTTCATTCCGATTCTCAGTATCCTCAAACATAACCTCGAAATTGATAATACTAGGTTCTTCTGACACCAAAACCTCAATCTCTTTTAAGTTCTTTTCAGCAAAAATTTCATCGAATATAGTTCTAAATAGTTTTGGATAACTAAGAAAGTCGTTTAGGTTGTTGAATTTGTACTCCAAAGTTTTTGATTCACTTAATAGCTTTTGTTGGGCGACATCCGAGTCTAACTTCTCTTTGACATACCCTAAAAACTCAACCCGCTCATCCAAAGCCAAAGCATTGACAAAAGCCACTAAACTTTGATATTTTAGACTTTTCGGTTCGCTCGTCATTCTGGATATTTTTTTAACGAAAAAAATATTCGATTTCATTTGTGGATTTTTTGTAAGATTTTTAGTCATTTGTGAATTTTTTAAGTACCTTTGGAAGATCTTTGTAGACAAAACTACTTATCGTCCATATATCAATATCCTCTTTAGATTCATTGTCGGGATTATTAACATAAACTGTTATTTTTTTACCCGACATCATTGTTATTTCCAAATGAGGAGTGGATCCTCGTGTAGAAGATGTGTATTTTTCTAAAGTTTCTATACCAGCAATATTTATGAAAGTATCATCGTCGATTTCGTAGAATTTTGAAGTCATAATGTGGTTTTTGTTTAAGAAGAATAAATTTGATCTAGCGTTTAGTGATATTTTTTTAACGAAAAAAATATTCGATTTCATTTGTGGAGAAAAGATTAGGGAATGGTTTAAGGTAATCTTTCAAAACAAATAAACAAAGAGTATCGCATAAATAAGCACGCTTTTCCTTTTTAAAATTTAGTGATCTGCTAAGAAAAATCCAAGTATAATGTTTTAATTCTTCTAATAACATAGAAGGATCAAGTTTTTCAGTCTCAACGGATAATACATTCCCGTCAGCACGTTCCAAACATTCATTTTAACGCATCAAAAAATTTACACTCTTAAATACTTATTTAGTACTACAAAAATAGCTTATTTATTCATGAGATAACTTCTTCAACCGGCAGTGGCCAAGGTTTTTTTCCTTTACAAATCGTCTCATAATACCAGAAGAACCCTTCATCAAAAAGCGTTGGATTTTGCTTCACATCAGCAAGTGTAATACTGTTTTTCTTGAAGTATCCTGGGTGTATACCTTTATGATACTCGTAGACGACATCTAATCCTTTAACTTTGGTTGATGTTTTCACTGTCATCCCAAAATCGGCTAGCGTGACGTCACTTACTCCATAATCCTCGTCTAACCCATAATCCTCGTCGTCATAATCTCTATACTCGACTAAATTACCTCTAATTAGAATATTATTTTTATTAATATCGTAGTGAATAAAGCCTAATTTGTGGATCGTGTCCACTTGATGTTTTAATTTTTTGATGTGCGACTTGCTAAGACAGTACGTTTCATTGTATATTTCCCAACCTAATGACCTAGACCACAATTCAGACAAAATAAAACCAATACCTTTCTCTTCACAAATGTACGCTTCCTTAAATTTCGGCCCAACATTGTTTCTAGAGAACAATTCAGTAATAGCAACCTCCCTTAAAAACATGTTCGTAAGCATAACGCCTTTCTCTCCAATACTAACTTCTTTAATAGCGACAGGTTCACCCCTTGACGTCCTACCCTCGAAAACAGTGGAATAAGCGCCACTACCTATTTTCTTACCCTTCGTGAAATGCATCGACGTAAGATTGCACACTTTTTTAGGCACATATGGTTTCGCTTCCAAAGTCTTAGTCTCGCCTGGTGTGGTTCGGGTAACGCGTATGTTTAATGCGTTACATAACTGTGTTTTGGTTCTTAATTTACTTCTGCCCTCAATTTTTTGCTTTGACGCTAAGCGCCGCAATTCCGCAACAGTATATTTATCACAGAATTTACTCATAACTGAAAGACACTTTTACCTTATTGGATTATTTTTGATATTTTTTTGTCCATTTCATTTTTAATATGTACTTATAACACATATTAATCTAATTCAGTTTCCTATTTTTCAGGTAAAGTTTGAAAACCCAGTCTTAAGAGAGGCGTCAATATGAAAACTTTGCAAACGAACAACCTGGCAACCCGACAGCAGTTAATGCTTTCGACATGCTCCACATATCATGAACCAGTGATGTTCGAACGAAGTAAATGTGTCTCTCGAACGGTGCGTCCGCTTGCTTATTTTTATAAACCACTTGCTTACGTTTATGAACCACAAGTTTGTATTCAACTCCAGTCATCTTCATAAACTTTCTAAACTCCTTAAGGTCGACGTCTTTGACGCTGACTCTCCAAATCTTCCCAATCTGCAGACGATTTTGTGACTTATTAGACATAGTATTAGACGTAATTTGGTTTTGAGATTTTTTAGACTTTAGTATTTTTTTTGAGTTTCATTTAGTCAGTTTCATTTTGCCTACTTAAATGAATTATGGTTAAAAATCTAACTCAAAAAAAATACTAAAGTCTAAAAAGTTCTAAAGTCCAAAAGTAAGTCGATGGCTAAAAACGAAAAAGTAATTATTGGACGGGGTGGTTATGGTGAAATATACTATATGACTAAAACTCCCAATGTAGTGTATAAAAAATCTATTGACTTTTGTGGAGACCTTAAAAAAGAATTTGACAATCATCAGAAGATATATGAAACCTATTTAAACTACCTCAAATACGATAAAACTATAAAAAATAAATACATCGTTTTGAAACCCTACGGCTATAACACAACCAAGGATAACCATATCGAAAAATGTGTTTATAATATGTCAAGGATAAAACCGTTATCGGGTCCGGAGGTTTGGCAATCTTACATTGGCATAGATGATCCTAACACAGACAACGTTTTTAAGAATGGTAATTTCCTACGAGGTCGTTATATGGGCTATAATACTTTAAAAAAGAAAGGATTAGATGTAAAATCTTTGGCTCGTGGTGCTGGTATTCTTATTGCCCTTGTACATTATGGGGCAAAATTAGATGGTTTAGACGCAGAACTGGTTATTGGTTTTACCAGCGTAACCAAAAAACCAGGTTTATTCATTGTTGATTTTGATAAAACCAGTCCTTGGAAAGTTGAAAACTATGAGACCGTGAAAAGATTAGGTTGGTCGTTAGAAGCAGAACCTTATTACCCCTATTCAAACAATCCTTTGTACAAGGATTTCACCGCCGGTTATTACAAAGTAGCCGCTTGGTATGGCTATCTGGATTTGGCAAAGAAAGTAATAGAATATGCACTTACATATTGAAATACGTAGTTTTAAGTGGAGTGTTTCTGAGTTTTATTTTTTAACCTTATTTTCAGAAATGATTTTCTCTATTTATTTTGAAAAAAAATTATTGGTAGTTAATTGTTCTAGTGATTACAGCAGTTATAGTTGATTACGATGAGCTCTGAAAATAACAAAATCGAAAGCTTATTTCGCAGTCTTCGCTGTGCGGTACAAAAGACTGAAAAAAGTTTGAGGGTTCCCGCAAACAAACCGACTTCTCTTTATTTTAAGAGGTTCAGTTCTAACAAAAGCTTGAAAAATCTCAAAAAAAATATTTCAGATATTATGACCGTCGCTAGCGATTTGTTTAAGATTATGTCTGAGCCCGAAGACTTGGACTTGGGAAATCTTTTAAAGTTTTCTAAACTCACACTTGAGGGCCAGGTGCCCGAAAGAAGTAGTTCCAGTGAGAAAAACGTCCCACCAAGTATTCTCACCGAGATCCATTCGTCCCAGTTGGCGCTGGTTATGAGAATCAACAATGCTAAATTAGAAAAAGAGATTAGATGTGTGGAGAAAAAAATCAAGCTCGTTTTGGGTAAAATCGAAAATCTTCCAAAAATAGAACTATACAAATGTACCGAAAACGGTTGTGGTTGTTTCAATATAAGTGCTGATGCTTATGAAGCGTACATGGGTAAAGGCCACGGTTGTCATCCACCAGAGCGTTCTATTCGTTTAGTTGAGGAGTTAAAGAAAGAAAAAATCTTCAGCTCGGGAGTTTCGGGTGAAGATTCTGATAAAGTTTCGTTGGTGAAAAAGAATACGAAATTCATGGAGTTATACAGTAAATATGGAATAAGCAAGTCAAGACTTTTTGAAGAAGAGGACGATGGTGATACACCAGTTGAGGATTTTTGTTTGAAAATAACCAAACTTTACTTTGGTGAAAAAGGGATGTGGGAAGGTGCTGAAGATGTTTTGAAATATCATTTCCGCAACCTTAAGCCCGAACTAGTATTCGATCTAGATTCAACTTTACCTAAAAGAGGAACGTATCAAAATCAAGTCAATCGCGAAGCTTATAAAGCAGAATACTTGCCCAAGATTTTGAAAGCCAAACGTAAATATCTAAAATATCTGATCCGGAAATGTGCAAGTTTTTTGGAACGAGAAGTCTGGTGGGGAATTGGCGATGATGGTACTTGCATTTTAGACAACTTTGTGGTAATTGACGGATTTCAAAACTACGACTCTGATTTTGGCCCCAGCGCAATGGAGAGTTGTTGCAGCGATCAAAACAATTTTCTAAAGAACTATTTCAGTTTTGACTAACCGGTTTTACCTTATCTTTCATAGTTAGCTTTTAAAAATACGTATGTAGTACGTATTTATTACCTAAAATCAGCGTTTACGTTTTTCAGAACTATTTGCTATATCGATGAGCTCATTGAGGCTTGGATTCGGTAAAAATCCCCAACCAGGGTTTGCTCTGATTCCATTATATCCAGGAGCATAGGGTTCTAAGAAAATTCTAAAAAACCGCAAACCAGAATCAGTCAACTTTGTTAGAGTATATTGGTAGTAATAATCTGATAGAATTTTTGGCATATCGTAACCATTAGCTAGTCTAAAATTGTGATTAATGTGTTCATAAAAGAAGCGACTATTTAGTGACTCAGTTGACATAAGTAGATAATATAGTTTTAGTAGTTTAGTAGTTTGGTAGTTTAGGTTTGTGTTTTACCACTTACTAATTGCTTTTCATTTTTAACTTCATACGGAATTATATAATCACTAACTACTTTTTAAAATACGTACTACATACGTATTTATTATCCACAAAATTACCCAAAAACACTACTCCCTGAATCTATTTAAAATCCATAATCCTGTTCTGTTCGTGAATTCCTCAATTTTAGACCCAGCCAAGATTTCTTTTTAATTTCTCCCCAGCCTCTCTTCTTCCATCTACTGTTGAAAATGTGTTTAAGTGCGTTTTGATCTACTCCACCTAAAGAAGCTTCTACTGAGGGGTAGTGAAGCTTCAACCAACTATTGAAGCGGTTGTGTAGAGCATCTAGTGTCAAAACATTCTTATCGTTGTTAGTGTAGACGATGCTGTCGCTAGTAAAAGCACCATAAACGTCATTTTCATCCCAATACTCTTTAGTAATTTTAGCTACTTCCTTAGGCACATTCAAACCTTCTTTCTTATATTTGGCAAAGTAGTTGAGCAGAATCCATAATCCAGCTGAGGCCATACCTGATAGCTTACTCTCGAAGTTGTTATCTCTTTTGAAAACTCTAAGACGGAATTGTTCGGCCTCATCGTCTGGAGCATTAAAAGACCAAACCGATTTATGAGGAATGATCAACAGTCTTTCTTGGATGGCAGTATCAGAACCAACAATCATTGGGACCATGTTACATACATAAACCAACTTGAAACGTGGCGTTTGATTGCCACCATTTTCTTGCATCATCCGAACGAAAATCTCATCATTACCAGTATATATCTTAACATCAGTATCATTCATTTCGTCGCTGTTTTCTAAAATCCAGGCTACATTTGACTTCATAGCCAAAGCCAGACCAGGTTTTAGACCATTGCCGCTTCGAGTTTTCTTGTTTGACAACTCACCTTCTGGTAGAGTAAAAGAATAGCGACCTAGTATCTTTTTAATAAAGTTTTTAATCACCGATTTTCCAGCATTAGTATCTCCTGAAAAAACATATAATTTCTTGTCTAAATTCTTGCCTTGCAAGAACGAAGAATAAATTTTAACAACATAATTCCTCAATCCTTCCGATGGATAGAGCTGACGGAACCATTTCATAACTTCTAAGACTTTGGGATGTTTCCAATGCATTCTTTTATTGTAAATAGTTCTACTTTGAAATGTCACGTAATCTTCGGGCTTGCCACTTCTAAAAACAGCTTTATCGGCTAAACATTCAACCACACCATTTCTAAAGCCAGTGATATTATGATTTTTGTCAGCGATTTCTTCGAACTGATCGTCATGCATTTGATCGGCTAATTCCTTAACCATTCTGTTTTTGGTAGTGTAATTACCAGCTTCCCGGATGATTCGGTTCAAGTTTTTCAACATAAATTCCGCCTCGCTTTTGAATTTGTCATCCGCCGAATCCTCAGCTGTGTGTTGTAATTCATGTTTGTACTTTACCAACTCATTGGTAAATGTTCTTGATAAAGCTAAACGGACCTTACTGGCCCCATCTATTTTCTTCCAACGATGATGTTCATATTTGTACCATTGATTCTTCTTAATATTAGAGCAAACAAAATCAAGCCAAAATATAGTCTTGAATACTTTGCCAACCTCGTAGTCACGTTTCATCTTCAAAGCTCTATTTAAAACATTAATATATTCGTTAGATAACCATTTTTCATACAAATTCCGAGAATCTTCTCTGGCGTACCAACCCAAAGTTTTGAGAGTAATGTAGTTGTCGTCGCCGAAACCGGAGTACTCTCTTTCACAATCACCTTGATCGTGTTTTTCGGACAGAACAGTGAACTTTTGCCACAACTCACAACCTTCATCGTCACCTTCGTAAATGTTGTATAGGGCTTTACCTATATCAAGCCAAAAGTTTCTCCGGTTGGCTCTTTCTCGAGAAATCATATTAAGAAAGTTCTTGGCTCTACCTTTTTTCTTAGAATCTTTACGATCTATTATCAATCGAAGGGAATTTCCATCGCCTTCACTTTCTTTGGTAGCTTTGGGTCTAGCACAGGCTGTACCATAGTGGATAGACAAAAACATAGGTCTCCACAGCGCAACTTTGTTAATTTCAGTGCCGGGATCAAATTTGTTACTAATATAATCCATATGATTCTTAACAGTAAAAAGCCTATCAAATGTACGTAAGGGTTTGAACTTTTTTTCGTTATAGGAAGTTTCGGTGATAGAACCATACACTTCATTCCAAAAATAAGGCTCGGGAGTTCTGGCACCCCCTCGGGTATTTCCGCCGCTCCTACTACCGTCCCTCCCGCTCCTACTACCACTACCGTCTACACACATATACATCAAATTGGGTCTTTTCATAACATCAGTTTTCATTATAGAATCCCAGGAAGAATTTGACGGATGGGTTGGCATACCTTCTAAGATAGAAGAACTTACTAATCTGGGAATCAAATCCTTTCTTATTTTTTGAGTTTCTTCATTGGGTAATATTTTAAGATTAGGAAATTGTAATTTAAACTTCATTACATACTCTTTCCCAAGATCTAAAATATTATCTTTTTCCAATAAACAACAAATCAACTCTTTCTTATTGTTTTTATTAACTCCATATAGATACTGGATGGTCTGTTGAACGTGATATATAATTTTAGGTATTGCGTCGCCGGGTCTAATTTTACTTTTGTTTTTTATCATATTTTTGGCGAACCTGAACTCGAATTCCAACATCAACGGGATAGGCACATTGGGTTTTATTGTTTCTGCTAGGTGAAGAGTTTGAAAGTCGTTATTAAAGCCTCCGTCTCTAACGAAGTCGTCTTCATTTAAATCTGAACCGGATTCCGAGTAAGAAGTTGACATCTCACCGTTGACTATACCTCTAACATAATTACAATAAGTATCCCAAAATTTATTATAGTTATGTATTCCGTTCACTGTGTAGTATGTTCTCGTCTTATAATCATAATGAGTAGATTCTGCTGCATTGTTAACCTCTTTTAAGTATTTGTGTATTTCTGTATACTGGCTCATTTTTTTAGTTTCCATTTTTTTTTATGGAAGTTCGTTTTGAGTTTGCTTAAAAAACAAAAACCGAAAATGGGGCGGAGGGGGTTAGTTTTGTGGTTACGTGAGATGGGTAGAAGTGGGGTAGTTGATTTTTAGCATTTGAAGAGGCGGGGTATGATAGTTTTTAAGGATTTTGGTTTTTGTATATTTTTAAGTATTTGAAATCAGATTAAGTGATATTCCAACTGTTTTTAAATATTTAAAAAATACGTCACGACATTTTTAATGTGATTTTGTTCACATTAATCATAATTATATCTCCTGGACGATTTTGTTAGGTTTGAAAATCTTAGTTGTGGATTTTGTATTTAACCCAACCTTCAAACACTTTTACTGAAAATTCAACAAAATCATCTTCGTATTCGGTTGGATTTCCTAGTCTATCGATGGTGTTTACAACATTCACATTCCAAGAAGTTGTGATTGTTTTTAATAATTCCAATACTAAAGGGATAATGAAGTTATTTTGGAATATTTTAGCGGTGGTGTCATCAGTGAAAGGATCATAATAGACATTAACTTCGTCAGAACTCTCGTTAAAATTTTCATTAACCTTATCAAATCCCTCACTAAACCCCCCGTCGAAATTCTCATATGCGCTAACGACACTGCGGATTTTGGACATAGTATACAAATCCCGTCTTTCGTGTTTGTTTATTCCGGATCCTATTTTGGAAATTATGTATATCTTGTAATTATCTTTGTATTTTTTATTGAAAAAAGCAACTACAGAGTCATATATTGCCATTTTACCTTCTAAAGTTATTAGTTTGAAAAATTTTAACCCGAACCCTAGAGCTCTTAGTATTTCCTTTTGCGAGTTTTTGTATTTGTAAAAAGCCACATACTGGCTTTTGATTGACTTTTTTTCTTCTTTTCTACCAAAGTCATCTTTTAACCGTTTACGCCAAAAATTCTCATTCTTACATAAAAAAGCGTCCAGATGTTTGTTACTGTTGCACATACTGAAAATTTCACTAATAGATTTCTTCTCCATCACTTTATATAACATATCCTTTGGTAAATCCAATATGGTCGTAGTTTTCACAGTTTTCGACGCTTTAGTAGTTTTTGACGTTTTCGTAATTTTTAGTGATTCCAACTTTTTAGTTAATATCTTGTTTTTGTACAAGTACCCCTCATCAATTAGCTTTTTGAAAGTCGGTCCATTTACCAATATCAAATTTCCAGTTTTTGGATTTTCGATTTTGGGGGTCGTCATAGTACTGAGTTCTTCGGATTTTTACCCTTTTAATTTAAATAATATTCAAATATTATTTTAACGTTCCCAATTATTCAATCGATTCATCATATTAATCGCTAGGCTCACGACTCTTGAATCTTTTAACAACTCCTTTACTATTTCTGGGTTTCCATATGAACTAGCCAATAAGATTGCATCATTGTTGTTAGCACTAGGATCAACTCTTTCGTCTTTTAATAATAATTTTACTATCTCGAGATGTCCCCATGCGCTGGCTTCCCTGATTGCTTCGTCATCGTTGGCACTAGGATCAACTTGTAAGTCTTTTAATAACTCCACCACCGTCTCGAGACGCCCATTCCTACTGGCCCAGTGGAACGCCGAATTTCTATTTGAAGAATCAATGTTTTTATCCTTTAATAATATCTTGACTTTATCCAACAATCCTCTTTTGACAACACACTCAAACAAACCCAGTCTATTCAAGTTCTGATTTTTCATTAAAACCTCAAAATCAGAATCAGCAAAAGCTTGACACATACCAGGATTGGAAAAATCAAACGGATAATCTAAAAGATTACGTTTAGGATATTTCCTCTTAAGTTTAGAAATTTTTACCATTTCTTTTTCAGGCAAAAACATCATTATATTACCCATAACATCTCCATACAACCTGGAAGGTTTAGGTTTGATTTTAGGTTTGGTTTTAGGTTGGAATTTAGGTTTAGGTTTGGTTCGGATTTTAGGTTTGATTTTAGGTTTGGTTTTAGGTTTGATTTTTTTAGTTCTCGATCTAATATCAACTCCACTAACGTTTAAAATCTTTTCTCGAATTAATCTTTTGTGAGTGGGACCATTCAAATTTATTTTCTTTCTGCTTATTGGGTTTAGGATTTTAATAATTTTTAACCTACCGTTTGATCTACTTGCCGCTTTTGGAATCCGTCTGATGTTACTTTTTACTGAAATTTTCTTCCATCCTGGTGATTTTCTTCTTCTGATCAAGCTCATTTTAATAGACCAAATTAATGAGTCTTGACCAAATCAAATTTTGATTAATTTAGTTAATGAAAAATCACTCTTAATTACGATCGAGATTAGCGAGTATGGACTATAACAAACTTACCAAAAAAGAACTAGTTGAATTGATATTGGACAGAGGGTTAAAAGTTCCTAGTAAAGGTCGAGGAACTAGAGGTGGTGTTTTAAAAGGTGATTTGATTCTAATGTTAAAAAAAGGTGAAAGTGAATTAAGCAGAGACTTTAAATCGGGGACTAAAATCAAATCATCTTATAATAAATATAGTGTCAGCGAGCTTGAAAAAGAACTTGAGGAAATGGGCATCGAAGTGATTGTGGGGACTGGAAAGGGTGGCAGAGTGCTCAAAAAAGATATGTTGGAGAGATTAAAAGACGGAACGGACGGGGCGAACGAATCTTTCCAACCAGAAAAAGCTGGAGAAGGTATCTTTCTGAAAAACGTTCAACCCGACGTTTTAAGGAAAATGTTGTACGATGTAGATCTAGAAGACGTTCTGAATTTTTGTAGAGTTAATGTAAGTACTTATAAAACGGTGTGCAATGAATACTTTTGGCAGACATACGCTAAGAAAAAGGGCTATGATTCGAAACACAGAATCGAATACAAAACTTGGAAGAGTTTTGTCATCGGTGAAGGGTTGGTAAATCCGATGAGTCTCGAGTTCATTCTCAAGCAACTATCCAGAAAAATTTGGGATCAGAAAAAAGCCGAAGAATACATTGCCCTCAATTACGAAAGCATTACTTTCAAAGGTGACGTAATTCATTTTAGCATAGTCGATGACGAAAGAGAAAAGAGAGATCAAGATGTCTGGAAAAAAAAGGAGGACGGGGAAGGGAGTGGGGACGATGAAAACTTAGACCGAGATGATGAGGTGATGTTGGGATATGGAGAATATGCACATAGAATAGAACCATTTTTCGTGATCTATAATTTCGAATACAAAACTTTGGAAGTGATGGATGGAAATCAGTATGATGATACTTACGAAAACGCTATAGTAGTCTATGATTCGGGATGGGATGATAATCTCGGTCCTTCGTTTTCTAAAGGTTGGTGATTATATATTATTGGTTCATACAAATGAATGTGCTTGGAATAAAAATATAAAAAAGCAATGAGTAAAAAAACTTTAAGTAAAGAGCTAAAATTCCTCTACATTTTTAAAAATTCTTACTTTGGTGGTTATATTTTTGAGGTCAAAAGATTAGGTCTACCTCGTAATACACCAAAAGATAAAATTTACTCTTGGTATAGAGTAAATTTGGATAACAATTCTAAGGGCTACAACACATTACCTACTAAATTGAAATTTGTAGACAGTGGAAAACTTAATAGTGGTAAAAACATAAGAATCTTAGAGAACTGTGGTAAAAAAAATAGTTACATATTTGATGGTAAAGAACTGTCAATAGATCATTCCGAAATGTTATGGCAAAAAGAAGAAGAACTTCCCAAAATAGTAATCAAGAATTTGCTAAAGCACTTCAAGTTAGAGTAGTTAAAGTGACTATTTAAAATAATATTTCTTAAGAAATATTAAATGCACTCATCTTTTTAGACCAAACTTTCCAACTTGACGTTTGCTGGCTGATTTGAAACCGGGACCACCTGGACGGTAGGTCAATTCAGTCACCTTTTCCTCTAAGTCCCTTACTTTTTTTCTCAACTCTTCATTTTCTTTTTTCAATTTCTCGTCAGAAAATTTATACAACTCAACCAACCTTTTGGTTTCATCATGACTTAGGTGTCTAGCTTTTTCCATGAGCTTCAAATTTTTGAACTCAAGATTCTCATACTTTTTGGCACCGATCCTCGTATATATTATATTCAACACTCCAGGAGCTCCCCTGTCACCTTTATCTGCTAATTTTTCGTATCCAACTCTGGCAATTTCAATTTCATCCAAAAAAATAAAATAAATCAAAACATTATGGAAATTGATGTCGTCGTACAAATCGTCCACCATCCATTCATACTTATCTCTTTTCATCTCCAAATATTTCAATATTAGCTTTTTTGCATATTTTGGCGGATTCTTTTTAAATTTATTAATTTCACTACTAACATCGTAATTACGTCCGTTTCCTGAAAATTCACTAAATTTTCCGTTTACGGGGTCGAGTCGAATATTATACACCAACCTTCTTTTCAGTGCCCCCAAACCTCCGCTAAAAGATTCGGGGAAATGTTTATACAAAGTATACAAATTATAATACACCGAATCATCTATTTCTGCTATTTTTTGCATTAGGTTGGTGGCTATTTCTTTTTCGTTGAAGATAACCAAAGAGTTTAAGGTCTCCTCGAATTCAGTATCTCGTATACTCTTAAATTTAAGAGTTTTGAGTAGATTTTCAATTTTTTGAGTTTCTTCGACGAAACAATCAACTTCACCATCCAGATCTAGATTGATTTTTTCCACATATTCTAAGTTGTTTTTTAAATTCCACGGTGTGTCTTTCATATAGTGTTTCACCACATAAGAAAAGCCCGTAAATTTCTTAAGGTGTTGTAATAATCTAGATTTCAAAGCCTCGTAGTTGTAGTGGTTCTGATTTGGGGTATGGGAAGGTGGGCGACCAGAATTCTTTAGTCGATATCTTTGCTTGGACATATTTATTAATCTATTTTCGTGATTTATTTTCCTAATTTTTATCCTTTCATTTTTCATTTTTGATATAAGTAACAGTCCTGTAGGACCAGTAAAAATGAATATGAATATACTCTGAATTTCGAAAATATCTTCATTATCTTCTATTATATCTCTCGGTCTTCAACCTATGTCTTCATTAATCAAAGTGAAGGTTGTATTCTCTAATGGTCGGATTTTTACGCCTATGTTAATAAGAGATGAAAGTATAAAAACTCAATTGCTTAATTATTTCAAAATGCACGTGCCTGAGCTATACAAAAAGTACGACTTGAAATTTATGTGCGGTGGAGATTTTTTAGATTCAGAAACTTGTGATGATTTCCAACTCAAAACCGGAGATCCAATAGATTGTTTTGTAAGTTGTACTCCCGGTAGCAAAGCCAATAAACAGACTACGTTGTATAAACACCTTCTTAAAGAAGGCTTTGATCCAAAACAATTTACTTTCCTTCACTAAGTGAGGTAAGGAATACGATCGTCGAACCTATAATAATATTTCTCAACGAAATATTAACCGCTCTAATCTCTGTTTTTAAGTAAGTATCTAATGATTTTATGCCTTTTAAATACAATAGCCACCCCCATCAATTCCTCCCCGCGCTCACCAACCTCTAAAACACCACACTTCAACAAAATGAGCAATTTTTCTGATCGTTCCATCAAAAATCCTAAAGAACCAATTTTCTCCATATCTAAGCTTAAATTTTTAGGCGCCAGATCTAATGCTATATTCAAAACTTCATAATCCATTCGCTTATCGCGAATCAATACTTTTATTAAAATCTCATCTACTTTATATAAACCACTGATCAGAACCATCCATTTCTTTAAATCTACCAAATCTAAATCACGGTCTCTAATGAGTGACGTAATGCTAAACGGTCGTTGGTGTTTATTACCCTTAATAATCCCAATAACAGCCTTACAGAACGTTAAATTCCTTGTTTCCACGCAACATCTCACATATGCCAAATATCTACCCACCGGGTAGCCTCTTTTTTCATAAAATTTTTTGCTCGAATTAAGAAGAAATTTCAGCACTTTTAACCCGTTTGGATTATGTAAAACGCTTTTTATTAAAGTATTATAGGCGATGCGCGATTTAAAACTTTTTATAATTTCAATATTTCCAAAATAACAAGCCAACAAAATAATTTTTCTTCTGGTGTATGAACTTACCGGTTTAAACAGATGGCTTTCAGAGACTAGGCCAAGCGCCGCCGGCCCACATAAAATTTTCATATAATCGTTCATGTTTTCTGGTACTTTAGAATCCTTAAGTATATACTTATTTATTAGTTTTGGATTTTGTGATCCTAATATTGCATATTCAACCTCTTCTGTTATTTTGGAAAGTTTTTCAATTAAATATTCAACCTCGATGGGACTTTGTCTAATCCATATTTTGATTTGTTGAGCCAAGATATTATTTAGTTCACTTGGCGTTGTATGTGAGCTTAAAACAACGAAGAGATCATTTAACCTTTCTACGCTACGTCCACGACGTAGTCCGCAAAAGGCTGAGACAAAAGCTCTTTTAGCGGTCTGGGCGTTAATTTGGAGATTACTGTATAAGGGGGGTACATGTCCAAAAGTCTCTAAAAATAAAATAGCCTCAGCGTTTTTGCTCACCCCAAAAAAGAAAGCACATCTATAATGAGTGATTGGTAATATCTCTTCATATTTCACAATTAACTTCAATATATTCAGTTGGTTGTGAAAGGCGGCACATTTCATATATTCTTGTAAATATTTTTTATTGGCGTGTTCTTCTAGCATATATTTGACCAATTCCTCTTTACCATTAGCAATCGACGATGTCAAATACCTTTTACTATACGAAGAAGTAGTTTTTAACAGATGTAAGGCTATATCATATTTTTTCAAGAACATTGCTGTATGTGTTGCGTATTTTTCTAGCGACGAATGTGGTGAGTGGGACGAATGTGATGAATCTAACGGATACCCTTTAATCAACTTATACACTACTTCTGCATCGTCGATTTCTAAGGCCAAACTAATCTTATTTTTAGTCGTTACTTTATCATTCTTTAACAAAACCCTCTTATTTTCATCTTTTAGAAAGGCGGTAATCTCGTAGTCTTCGAAATATCTATGTAAAATAGCAAGCCCAGGAAATCGGTTATCGCTTTTTAATATACTCGGTAAGTTTTTGGTTGGCAAAAAGCTAAAAATAGTCCCAATGATATCGCAATTCATAGTTAATTTGTATTTTATTCACTGTTTTTTTGGAAATTTCATTTCTGAGTGAAACGATTTAATGTTCCTCAACTCTGCGAAAAAAACAAGATGGATAATAAATCAGCCAATAAATTCGCCAACGAAATTCTAGACTCTTTTGTTGTAAATCGAAGGTATGTCAATGTTACCGCAATGCAGAATGATATCGTGAGTTTGTTACAAAAACACGGATCGAAGCTTGTCGATGATTCTTATGGTGGGGATCCTTATGATAGTGATGATGGTGATGAAGACTACGAAGATTGTTTTCAACTCAGGGAGAAACTTTACAATATAGTTATGGTAAATCAGACTAATTTCGGCGGAAGTTCTGATTCTCATTTCGAAGATCGCCTTAACGGGTTGCTTCACAACCAATTCGATGAACGTTTTAAGTGTCCGATTTGCTCTAAAACCAGAGTTGAGTCTGATATGAGAAAGTGTAAAAAGTGTGAAAAGATGGTTTGCAGTGGATATCGGTTTAGGTGTGCCAAAAATATCAAAACTGGACTTGAAAAACCTGGATGGAATTTTACCCATTTGTGTAAGGTTTGTCTAAAGTCGGTGTATTAAAGTATTAGGTGGAGAGGAAAAAGAAAGGAGAGGAAAAGGAAACGCAAATACGTAACTTTTTACGTATTTTTATTCGAGTGGTTTTATTACCCTTTTTCAAAACGATTAGCTATACTTTCGTTGAGGAAAAAAATCAAAGTTAAGCCAATCATTTTTTGATGTTCGTCTAAAGTTCAAACGATGTTTAAATATTTGCCAAAATTATTTGAGAACGCTGGTGCGGCGGAGCTTTTGTCAAAATTAACCGAAAAAGTACTTATAGCCGGCGGTAGCGTTGTCTATGATCAAATGGCTAAAAAAAATAAAATAGATAAATCAAAGATCAATGATGTTGATTTATTTGTATTCCAGAATAAGGATCAACACAAACAAATCGAAGAAATAATAACCTTAATCTCAAAATACATTCCAATCGAAGAAATAAGTGTTGGAATTGGATCGTATTTTAAAGAATTAGGTGAAAAACTAATCGACGAAGACCTAACCGAAATTTCTGTCATTAACGTTAAGTTGAAAGGAGAGTCGACGTTGTTTCAAATCATTATAACTGACTGTAAGACGCCTTTAGAAGTTTTGAACAGTTTTGATATGGACTATGTCCAAACTGGATATTATCAAAATAAATTTTACATCACTAAATTTTGCATCAAATCCCACGCTAATAGTCAAATTTATAAAATATCACCAAAAGTTAAGTCTAGCAGACTTTTAAAAGCAGCAACAAAAGGATTCAAAACCATTCTTTTTGAATCCGACGTAACCGACGTAACAACAAAACTAATTACTTATGAAAAAATACTTTTCGAACAACTTAAAAAGCTTAAATTACGTCCTATAATTAAAAACGAAGAGCTTGTTGATGTGGGAAAATTCAAATATTATCAACATCGGCAAACCTTTAAGACGTTCAAAAACAAAAACGGTAATGAAGTTGTTATCTCGAAATATTTTTTCGAAATTAAGGTAGATGATGATGTGGTTATTCCCAAAGTAAAAACAATAGCTATTCGGTGTAAAGTTATTGACGTCGTAGACGGTATATACTTAAAAATAGACCTCGTTGAATACGCAAAGACAATAATTTGGATAGATCTTAATTCAGAAATGAAATTTAAAAAAGGCGAAACTTATATTTTAATAGTAAGAGGAGTTAATTCATCTGCAACTGGAGTTATGTTCAAACCACTGAAAGTAATGAAGGTCGTTGATATAGTTAATTCGAATTTGGTAAGCAATATAATACCTGATGCAACACATCCTAAAAACTCATATGAACTTTTGGAGTTTTTGAGCAAAAAACACAGTGCTTTGGAAATGGAAACCAGAGATAAAAAAAGTCGAGCGCTTCATATCAAATCCGGCGCATATAAAACGTTTTTATATTATATTAAAAACGGAGACTCTGAAGAAAAAGCGATTCGCAAGTCATATAATCAGTCTGAATACGATTTTGATAAATGTTTTGATTCTCTTGGTGCTCGTCCGGTTTCATATTACGAATTTAAATATAAAAAAATAGAAAGTGTTTTAGAAATGATAAATAAGATCGAATCGAAGTTTGTAAAATATACACCAATCGCCAAGGTGTGATCCCAAAAATGATCTTGTTTTTTGGGAAATGAGAAAAAAAACAAGATGGCTGATTTGGACTTTATTGAGAAGCTTCTAGATATGCAAAAGCAGTATCGGGACAAAGTATTTCAGTATCAACGGAAGATTCAAGATCTAGAAATGCAGTATCAACGAGATATTCAGGACAAAGTATTTCAGTACCAAAGGGAACTACGAAATCACCAAGAACTTCGGGTCAAAAAAGTACGAGACCAAACAGAATTTGAACTGGATTATGAGGTCATGTGGTCCCGAAGCTCATAATCCCATCGTTGCTAATTAGTAAATACGTAAAGGTACGTATTTTATTGTTTATTTTATGGTACTCTATTCGATCAGAGTATTGGTTTGTATTTTCTCAATGACCCATCCACATAGAGAAAGCCAACGAGTACCTCCAGATGTGCGACACTTCTTTCTGGGGCCTACGTAACAGTATGAGTTTTTCTTATTCATATCATCGTGGACTGGTACGATCAGATCTTCCCATTCATCCTCATACACTTCTTTTAATTTTTTGATTTGCTTTTCCAATCCCAGAGCAGCTTGTTTTTTCGCTTTATCAAGTGAATCCCATGTACTATTCAAAGAAAATTTAACCTCATCGCGTCCATCCAGGTGAACCCTGTAAACATGCCACACCGTAGTAGACGGAGTAGACGAAGTTGGGGTAGACGGAGTTGGGGTAGACGGAGTTAGGGTAGTTTGGTCACTCATTTTTTGAAATAAGTTTATATTAAGGAAGTTCATTTTTCATATTACTCTACGATGATGTTCGCAGTAATATGAAAAAAAAATTACGACTCGAAAATCTAAAATGAAATCTAATATAAATCGTAAATATAAATTCACTTTCTAAAACTGATAATAAAATATTGTTAAAGACTATACTCAATACTCAACAACCAATATGAACCAACAAAGTTTTATTCTCGAAACAGGCAAGATATATGCTTATAATGGAAAAGTGTATGGGGGACCTGGAAAATTAACCAGATCATATGAAAAAATAGGAAATTATGTCAGAGCTCCTCGTAGTGATGTTTGTGCATTATCTTTATCATTCGATCTGGGCATTCCTGGAAGCGACAAGAAACCTATCGAGCTTCCGGAATACAACACGATGGGTATAGATGAATTAATTCTAAAATTAGCTTTACGATCGGCCAAACGATCTACGTATTCGAAACCTAAACCTACGCCAAAGAAACCATTCAGAGAAGAAAAATTCAAAGGAGTGAAGTTTATTACAAAAGGTAAAACTCTGAATTTTTTCACAGGAGAGGATGGAAAAATGTACGCATCTAGTCCTGATGATACGCACAAAGGAACGTGTGAACATTGCAACAACGAAAAGAAACTAGGAAAACAAAATTGTGGTTGTTTTACTTTATGCATCGATTGCTATAGTAAATATGATTGGGGTAAAGATGATAAATATACGGTTGTCGTCGAAAAGAAAAAATATAAGAAAAAATACAATGCATATGTTGATGTCTTAATTAGATACGGGAAATGCTTGAAATGTAAATTAGCGTTCACTGATATTACATTCTAAGAACTAATAGTCTACCTATCCTTGAAAATGGAACTATATTTAAGTCGGTCGATAAATTAAGCATAGCGAAAGTGTTGGCTGAAAAAAGCAAAAATAAGTATCTTAGAACCAAATACCCTTTTTTTAATATGTTTTCAACAACATATTAATTCTCAAATCTCTACTACTCCGTCTCTACTACTCCGTCTCTATCAACTACCCTAATCTTCCCCACCAATTTATTTGAAATACATTTCGAAATCTTTGTAGGGTCTAAATAATTTGAGGTAAGCACAATAACAGCCTTCTTCGATAGTTTTCATTACTAGTTCATTGCTTTTTTCTGCCAAAACACGCGCTATATTCAATTTACCGGCCGACAAATAATATAGTCCCATTTTCAACGACGAATAGACTATCAAATCTTTAACCTTAACTACCAAAGCCAAAGCTTTTTCCGACAGAGACAAGACATCATCACCTTTAACGTGTAAAGCCAGATCAATTTTTTTAGAAAAACACTGCTTAAACCTTTTCCTTTTGCACCTGCACGCCGAAAAAGACTTGTAACAGCCTCTACACACCGTCCCGGAAATTTCGATTTGGATGAAATCGGTACGTTTCCCATTTAAATGACACATAAGTATAGTGATACAGCAACCTATTATTATTTTAGTACACTTGCTGTCAATGCTCAGATTAAAACCGCTGAAACGATTGTGTCTCATTAACCAGTATAAAGTATTACTATAACTGTCGAAGTGTTTTATTAGGTCATTGTTATCTGGGCCTTGCTTGGTTAATAAGTTGTTCCAAGCTATTTGGATTTGTTGATTGCTGACGCTAGTGTTGGGGGCTAACAACTCAGTTCCCACATTACCCCAAAATCCACCATCTGTTTGGGGATTAAACGCTACTGCGATACCAGAAGTTGGAACTGAGAGGTTAGTATAAGAATTGTTATTTAAGCCTATGACCAAACTAGAAGTTATTCTATATAGGTCTAATGTTTTAGTTGGATTGTTTAGGGTATTTGACCACTCCGTGGTGATGTGACTAAAACTAATTTCGGTGACGGGAATGCCTTGAATGCCGTACAAACCCAATGACCTCCCATTAAAAGTGTTTGGTTGCATACCCCAATCCAAAGTATAAGCTTTACCCAGAGTTTGCATGATGCCAATGCCAGCTACTTTATTAAAATCGCCAAGTCTGGTATTTTCACCCAAAAGTTGATAATAATTTCTAGAGGAATCCAATTCCAATTTCAAAGCTACCTTAGCTACATCTCGAATTTTAGTATATTTGGCCACATCAACTACTTTAGTTACCCATAAGTCAGATAACAAATAGCAAGCGTAATAACAGTTAATGGCTTCACCTGAAGATTCTTGTTGTCGATTGACTGTGTCAACTATACCAGTAGCCCAGGAATGACCAGCATAGAAATCTTTATGTCTAACTTTGACCGAAAAACTGCCACCATCTTCCGGATTACAAACATCACACAACAAATTGTTTATCTTCTTTTTATAGCCTGGATCAGAACTGAAAGTATCGTTGAAGAGTTCCACGCACCAAACAGCGTATAAAAAGTAACCATAGTGGAAGTGGTGGTCGTTGTAAAACTTATTACCATAAGCCTTTCCGGGGACTATTATACCGTTCCACAAAGGCTCATAAATTAATCTGAATTCCAGAGTGTTAATTCCATCCAACCATGCTTTCAAAGACTCCGTCAGCGAAGCCAACAACGTAACTATATTACCGTCTCCACCTGCTCCCAGTTGTTTAGCTAAAGCACATATCTTGCCGGCTGTGGCGGCTTGTTGACCATAACTATAGGGATTGAGATTAGTTTGGATTGGATTTTTAGTATTTGTTATTTGAGCATCCAGAATCGTTCTAGCCTTCAAAATATCTTGTTGTGGACCCGAGATAGAGGAAACATCCAAGTCGATGGGTGGATTGAATGCTCCAAAATCAACCGTTACCAAGTCTGTGGTCATGGTATAGTAAGTTAACTTACCGTAAGCAAGATCTACAAAGGATTCAGTTAGTTTGGTTGCATTAGTGAAAACGTAACCGTTGATATGGCTGGGTAAAGCCATAACTAAATCTCCACCTACCCTAGCAAATTCGATATCGTAAGCCGAAGCCGTATAATTTTTGGTATTTGCTTTAGTAGTATAAACCCCGGTGTGAGTATCATAGAATGATTTCAAAGCCGCAAATTTACTAGCATCATTTCCTAGACAAACTATTTGCAACAAACCCGAATAATTTCCAGCAGTAGAAATGACATTACCCACTCTAATAAGAGCGGCAGTCGTATAAATCAACCATCTATAAGTTTTGGTTTGTGATTTTACAAAAGTAGCTACGTTAGACTCGTTGTTAACATCTATGACATAGTTGACACCACCACCAGCGTTTATATTAAATCCAAAAACGGGTTTGGTTCTGATAGGACTTACACCAGCTGGAAAATTCCCACCGGCATGGTTGAAATTAATAGTCAAATCATAAGTAAGAAATTTGAAGTTAGCTGTGCTGGAGGTCATAACAATTTCTACTTTTTCAGTTGAAGGTTCAACTCCATCATAAATGACCATAAATTTCGTCTGATAAGTTCCGTTGGGTTGTATATATAAATCTTCAGAAACAGATGAAACC